>BNJS01003852.1_pt1 | contig 345511 bp, 363 predicted proteins | sample 8540461 | NCBI WGS metagenome assembly BNJS01 (sample SAMD00202454, study PRJDB9452) | human saliva metagenome | isolation source: human saliva | place: Japan
TAAACTCTCAAACTATATAAACGATAAAAGACTTATAAAACTAGAGAAATTCTCAAATTACCCCCATCCTAATATCCAAGAAAGGAGCTTCCTAAGTTGTAATAATAAGGGTGTAAGAATTAAGGCTAATATAACAACTAAAAAGGGTACTCCACAATATACCATAGGCTTTCAATATTAATTCAATAATAAAGAATAAAGATTTAAAAAAACAAAAGAATCTTCTCTTTTTTTCTGCTATCCAAGATTTACATGAATAATATATCTTAGGTTTAGATAAAAAAATGGATGCAGTTTTTTTACACCACAACATCAGCCAGGGTATAATCCATATATTACCAAACGTAAAAATCAGTACTAGAACTTTATCACCTAATGGGTATAGTTCCAACACATAACGATCATAAATTAAGCCACAAAAAAAACATATATGGAAATACACCAATTTACTAAAAAGCAATAGCTTTACAACGAGGCCTAAAACAATTTTTATAATTGATTTACACATATTCACAAATATCTAACTCTCAAAACTATATGATATAACAATATAATAACCCTAACGAAAAAGGCACAACCTTACTAGCATAAGTATACTATGCTAAGAAGCATTGTGCCTATTGTTTTATGGTTTATTCGTATTTGACGATATATACAATTCTATCTATAATATAAGAAGATAGTCAGACGAGTCGAAACGTCAGGCGCATCTCGAAAATAGTAAAATCTTAGGAAATGGCCTTTCAGTTATCTAGTTACACTAGGCAACGGAGGGCTATTTTGCTATTGCTACCTTAGATTCCCTAAGGTAGCTCTTTTTTATGCTAGCACACATGGTGTTTTTAGTATTTTCTGAATTATATTGTGCCCTGTGACTACGGTCATTACTGTAGGAGGACAATAGGTAAATGTCGGATCTGGAGAAATCGTTTTGATGTAACGATCGTGTGTTTCCATAAAGGATTTGTATGTATAAAGTGAAAATCGACCATAGTTACCACATAGTTCCCATTTGTCTTTAGCGAGAAGGGCCAGAAATTCATCGGCATGCGGGTCATACGCAATATTAGGTAATGAGTCCGTTGTTAGTCCCGTTTTACTATTGGTAAATGGAGAAATATGGTACATATAGCCTCGCGGTGTGACACAAATCATCCAATTTATATCTCTACACATAAGGGTTCGTTTATAAACGCCAAAGACCTCTTGTAATCTTGCTTTTCGTACGTAAAGAGCATAAAAGGTTTCTTTATATTCCGTCGGATCATCAGGCTCGTATAGATAGGTTTGTTCCACCATATCATAGGGAATATTACATATATTGGCTAGATCTTCGATAGAATGACGTCCGACTTTAGACGCCGAGCAAATGCGACTTTTAGGAAATAGTAAAATGTATTCACTACCAATATAGTCAGACAAAGCACCAAAATGAGTGCCCTCTTTCCTGTTAAATTCAGGAAATTGCATGCACCGATAATCACCATCAATGCCCGTGCAAGCGTAGCTTTTACCAAAGACAGCCATCCCATAATCCTCAATGTGACTAGGGTCCCATGGCCCCAGGTCATCGCCATAACGCATTTTGCCATTATCATAACGAAGCATCTTAGTATGCCCCGTAGGAGACACGCAGAGCACGCAAGGATACCCATACTGCTGCGTATACCAGCCGCCCACGCTGTGCCAATCCGCAATCCGATTTTCAGGCCATGCAAACAAGGTCATTTCCACCGGCTGCTGTCCATGTACACCATTCACGGACGCCGTGCCATGAATCGTATGCTTATACCAATTTCGGCCAACCATATACTGCCATGCCAACGGTGGCGTCGGACCGCGTTGACCAATAGGATTGCTAATCACGATGAGCAGACCCATCCGCGCTTTTCGATAGGGTCTAACAATATCATTAATTTGGCGTACTAAACCTTGATTCATAGGACATCCCCCTTGTATCTTGCTAATCCTTATGAAAGCTATCTTTATTACACCTTTATTATAAAAAAACGGATGAGGAGAATTTAGTGCATGGCGACATATAAACGTAATACAGATTATAATATGTAAGCGTAATAGGGCTTACAATATAGAAATATATAGACGTTCAGTTATATAATTATACTTAATAAAGAAATCTATGTATTGCTATAACACCGATACATAAGGAGAGTCTAAAAGGGAGATAAAAAAGATGACAAAATTAGTAGTACTAACGGGAGCTTTCATCATAAGCACTATACTGTCACCAGTAAGTGTCATCGACGTCAACATTCCTGGTGCGGATTCAAAAATCCCAAAGAATGCGTATATAAATTATCAGGCCACAAACCAAACCATTGAACAGGATGTGGCCAATTATGTAGAAACCTTAAAGAGTACTGATAAAGCCAACGGTATTAGTAGAAACGAATTAGCCTATGCAAAGGAGGCCTCTATCTATCGCGCAGAACACTACCATAATACGGTTATTTCTGTGCATGATAAATACGGGCAAGTAAGGCTTTCATTCCCTGTAGGGGGCATAAAAAGCGAATATAATATAGGGCATTACCAAAATCCAAGTCGCACTATTGAGGATTATCGCGTTATAACCGATAATGGCAGTCTTAATCTAGAAATCGACTATGCAGATTACAAAGATCAGGATTGGCGCAACACTAAAATTGCCTATGAAAAACTAACAGACAAGGACGTTCGTAAGTTCTTACAAGATAAAGCAAAGAAGAGTCCAAAAAAGCATATTTCTGATATAAAGGCGACTGTATTTTCATACCCTGCCGTTACCTACGGTACCTGGGACAGCATGAAAATGCCTCACCTCAAAAATGGTCACAAAACGACGATGATCGTGGATACCATCAACTTTAAACATATGGGCTTTGCCATACGGTATCCTCTATATCACGCAGGTATCGCCTATTTCGATAATAAACCGGTGTTGAATAAGGTGCCTACTGACAATCTACTCGCCAATTACGTGCTTCCATCGGTGAAAAATCTCAATGAGTTGAATCAATATTCACGCATAGAAAATCTAAACGGCATAAAGTATCGTGTACCTAAAGATGCCCTATTCGAAGGTGAAAGTAAAGAAGATTATCAAGATATTAGATATTACAAAAAAAGGATCCATAACCTTTTTTGTTTCTACTATCAATCTTACTAATAATCCGTATACTCGTAATATTATCATTGATGGGCATTACAATTTCAGTAGGAATTTACATTCATTCTGGGATATATACCGGTACCACCCAACACCAGAGTATATTAATTACACTGTTGTATGGAATAATAATATACCTGGCCTATCCATACATAGTTATGAACCATATAGGGATAATTACATCCTAAACTTTGAATCCTATGATGGTACCTATCATTTTATCTATACCATCTTTTATCCGAACTTTTTAAGTGCTGAAGAAGTCCAAAAATTACGGAATATGATTGAGTTCTTTGATTCTACGAATAATCCGGAATTTAAGTTACAAGAACATGTAGTGTTTCCAGAAACATAGAAGATTAATACCCATTAGGCATCGTGCAAAATCAACCTAATATTATATATGTAAACAAACAGCCAGTACCGCAATCGCAGTACTGGCTATTGTTATATGTCGCTACTTCTTTTTAGCTTGTTTTTCATGTTGCTCCACAAGGATAAGGAATTCCTTAAAGTTATTGATTTTAACAGCTTGCCATGTGCCATCATCAAGTTTTTTCATAGCAAGGTTAAAGGTAATGTCTTGATTAAGTTCTTTGGAGTTAAATGTAACAGGCACAACGGCACTATTACCATCAACAGTAGCAGAACCAATGCTTTTGAACTCAAGGTCTTTGACACCGGTTTTTTCTTTCATTTCATCTGCTGCTTGTTTTTCACGAGCATTTTGCTCTGAATTTTCAGGTTGCTTTGCAATAGCATTGTAAACTTCATTGCTCAAAATAGGAACAATCTTAGGTTTCAAACCTTGGAACATCACCTCAGCAAGACCTTTTAATGGGCTATTTTTAATTTCTGGGTCTTCCAGTTGCATAGCCACTACATCATCATAAGCAGAACCGATAATAGAATCCATATCTACGTGCTTTTTGAAAGCATTCACATCATGTTTTTCCACGGCTTCACGAGCAAGATTCAAGGAATAGACAGGGGTTTTAGTGAAATACAAGAAATACCAACCCAGAATAATCGCCACAACAGCGACTAATGCAGCAATAAACAGTTTCTTTTTAGACATAAAGGTCTCCTCTCATAAAAATAAGCACAATCTTATTAGCATAAGTATACTATGCATATAGGGCTGTGCCTATAATTAATAATTTTATATTATCCTGTTTAAAAGTAATGAAATATCATACTAATCATTACCAATAGAACTGGCCCTAGTATAACACATGCCAGTATTACTATAGTGGCATAGGTTAGCAAACATAATTTTATAAAACAATCTATGCTATTAAATATAAACATACCAAAGAAGGAGTGCTCTTTTAAAGAAATGAACCAATCTTTTACTCTATAATAAATTTGGGGCTTATCAAATGCAGGATATAGCTTCTCATACCACAAGATAAGCCACGGCAAAAACCAAATATTCCCAAAGGAAAGCATTAATACGGGAAGATAATCTCTTAATGGATATGCTTCTAATACATATCGATCGTACAGCAATCTATAAAAGCACCAAAAAGAGAGTCCCCAAATAAGTAAAAGTACAAGCTTTATCAGAAGCCCCAAAAAAAGTTTAATTATTAATCTGTGACTATTCACTATTCTATCCATTCTAGAGTACTATCGATAATCTATTACAGCTCATCATCATAGGCTATTCCATAAGCCTTTTGATATACCAAATTAGGCAGCTTGTATTTTTCATTGCCAAATTTGACAGGTAATAGAATAGCATTTATATTAGCCATATGAATCTGTTGCTTATGAGTTTGTCCATCATTATTAAAAGCATTGGCACTTGTAATTGTACCAGTAATTCCCGAATTTGATTGTTTTGCATACCATATGGAAATATATGGGTCATTCCCACCGTTCCGTAAAGATGTATCATGCTTGTCAATCAAATGGTTCAACGATTGATCCATTTGGTAATCATATTGAATCTGAAGTCCATAAATTAGGTCAGCTGCAGGCATCAGCACATAAACAGTGGCTTCGATACGGCGGTGACCATTAGGAGCTTCTACAGATCTAACAGATGTAAGATCAAGATATTTCCCATCGCCCCGACCAGAATCAACAGTAGAATCGATATGTTGGAATCGTGCCGTATCTAATAATTCAGTCTGTGATATGGCTTGACCTTGCAACGGTAATACGAGGCAGACTAATAACCATAGAAAACATAAATATATTCGTTTCATTGTCCACCTCACTGTACCACAATATCATCAAAGTGTTGCTGATACGTAACCATAAACATAGTATCTGCTAAATCATACAGGATTCGATGATTACGATTCACTGGGAACTTACGTGTATCCTCTGAGTACTTTGTCCATTTCACGGTTCCGTCTGCTTCATATCTCGCCACATCAACATCAGACATATATAAGCCAGGATTGCTTTCACTAGCTTGAATCAATGCAATCATGGACGGACTTGGATTCATCGTGCGAGACGAACGAATCAACGTAGCCAATGAGTAATTCGTATCATACTCTACAGTAAGCTGTTTCTCTTGAATCCCAACCCCATAGGATGCAACCGTAGCTATATAATAGATTCCACGCAATGTGTACTGCGGCGGTGCATAGTGCAAAGACTCTACAGAATAAGTATTTAGGTAAACGTAGATGCCCTCTTTTCCAACAGGGTTACTAAACTCATGGTGATGAACCAATTTAAACTGCGGCGATGTCTGTAACTCTTGTAATGTAATTGCCTCTGTAGGCATGGTAAAAGCTAGCAACACAAAAGCTAGCATTAAAATACGTCGAATCATAAAAACCTCTCTCAACATAAATAAGCACAACCCTATTAGCATAAGTATACTATGCAAATAAGGCTGTGCCTATAATTTATAAAATATATACTATCTTATTTTTTGCAGTGCCAATTTAATTTCTTGAAGTTCAGCACGTAAATCCGCATTATCAGCTTGTAAGTCCTTAATTTGTTGTGCCATTTCAAAGCGGCTCATTTTTAAGCTAGGATCTTGATAGCCTAATTTAAAGGAAGCGCCAAGGTTAAAGGTGCTTTCACTACCTAAGGCAACGCCTAGATGAACCATCGTATTTTCATTCGGTTGATAAGACGTACCGATAGCACCAGCCGTTGCATTTTTATAATGGCCTACGCTAGTCGCAAAGGACCATTTATCATTTGGATTGTAGTCCAAGTAATGTAAACCAGATAAAGCAGCTGACACAGCACCAGCTTTGTTAATTTGGCTGCCTACGTTCCCCATAATATTGCTAACATTAACATTCGCAGTAGCTGCGCGCAATTGACGAACGTTAACAGCATCTGTATCTGCTTGACCATCGTCTACATTTTCAATTTTCATATCCCCTGCATGAATACCCGCTTCCGCATCATACGTAAGATTAATGCCATCTGGTCGACCATCACTAATAGTTATACCCGTCGGTTTAACTTGTGTAGCATGTACTTTCACAGTACTTGGATCCGTCCCTGGCACAATAGAGCTAGCGGCCCCCACATCAACAATTTTCAATCCATGTTCATCAAAATCCATACTAGTATCGTGATTCGACATAGATAACGTGCCCGGATTAATAATGACACGTTCATTACTACCATCTGGAAACTCATCATTAATCCAAAACTGTTTTGTAGAAATCGTGGTACCATCAAAGCGGTTATTTGATGACATACTGCCGATAGTAATCGTATCAGTACCAACATTCACTGGTGCGCCCATAACATTCACACTCAAAACAGACAAAATTCCCGTTAACACTAATAATCTCTTATTCATGATAACTCTCCCTCTAACCTACATGGTCTAACACACACAAATAACCCTTATAGATTCTTATTCATACATACTTATGAGTATAGATAAATACTGAAAGAAATCTCATATTCTCCAATATAATTTCATTATAAGCACTACTTATTTTTTACGTCAATGATGTATTTTTCATTCTTTTTTTCATTTATTTAAAAAAAGCAAAAAAATTATGCATATATTATAAGTAATTAGAGTCTATTTTAAGCAAAAAAAGAGCCGCATTAAAAGCAGCTCTTTATTAAAATATGATTATTATAAAGGATATCAAAAAAATATTATTATAAATAAAATAGCATATGATACCAATAGTGATATAGCTAATTTTTTTAACAAATCTATATTAAATATTAATTTCATAACACTATACAACAAGCCAAATCCGCTCAATAGCATACCAAGAATCTCTAACTCTGAAAGAAAAAGGCTTAGATATATAGGAATACATAAATCCAGTGAACAAGATTGTAAATACAACTGTATAAACCTTTACTATTTTTCGTTCCCAACTTATATGCTCCATATAAAACTCCTTTGAGTAAGATTATATCGACAAATAGTAATTAAAACACGAATCAAGTGAGCTAACATATTCACATCAGTTACTATTAACCTACTATACTACTTGTAATTTATCTATGTTTGACGATGAACAAATCCATCGCTATAATATAAGAAGATAGTCAGACAAGTAGTGACGTCAGGCTCATCTCACAAACTAATAACATGTAGAAATGGCCTTTTCGTTTAATCTAATTTCCGAAGAAACGAAGGGCTATTTTGCTATCTCTAGACAAATAAGCGCTACAAGTGCTCCAAAGAATATCATAACTGATAGAATCCCAAGGATAACCATAATGATTTTATAACCACTCAGGGAGTAAGTTATATTTTTTTACATCCATCAACACATTACTATTCCCATGCCGATTATGTTGGTATCGAATCAATACAATCTGATTCGTATATTTATTGAATACAAAAGATAGACCTTCGTTGTGATACCCTACGTATTCACCCACATAGTACCCAGTATATTTATCATATCCATGATAGATATCTCCATATGGTTCTGCTGGTCGTCCCCATTCAGTATCCTCAAGAAGCGGCCCATAAAGAGATTCTACTTTGCTTCGCGTCATACCTACCATAGCCCCTTTATTAGTTGCATACCCAGATTTTGTAATATATATCGTACTCGGTTGTGTACGCAAATCCCATAATGAAATAATAACCGATTGGTCAGCAGAGATATACATATCATGATAGGAATAACGATGATCCGCTAGCCATAAGGAATAATGGTAATAGTTTAAATAAGAATATATATCCGAATTAGATTCTAAACCGGCTAAAACGCCCGCATCATCAGTTTTAGCAAACGCAGTTTGCCCCATACAACCAATAATAAAAATAGAACTTAACAAGAGTTTTACAAGCGAGTGTTTCACTAGAATCACCTCTTAAAGTTTGTAACAATAAACACTATATAACAACATATTCATCTTAATTTGACGATATATCATCAAATTGCATACCGTACACACGTTCATACAAGCGGTTAGCCAAAAGATATCCTGCAAAGCCAAAGTCTACAGGGGCCGTTGCCATCCATCTATCTCTCGCTTCGCTTTGTGCATCATATCGGTTTCCATCTACATGGAACACTTTAAATCAATAATAGTAGATGAAATTCCTGAATTCTTTTGTTTAGACAACCATAGATCTTTATACGATGCTAATTGATGGGCATCCAATTTCTTAATTAAATTGGCAAAGGACTGCTTTGTATTAAAGGTGTAAAGAACTTGCTTTTCCTGAATCGTGTCACCAGCAGGCATGAGCACATACTGTGTGATAGTAATTTGCTTTGTTCCATTCGGCCCGTTAGAAGCCTTGATGGAATCCTTATCTATATAGGTACCATCACCATTGCCGCTTTCACCAAAACCACGAAGCATTTCATAGTGGCTAGTATTTTGTAATTCCTGAATAGACATGCTATATGTTGGCACCACACAAGACAGTACCAATGCCATTGTTATATATAATACTTTCATCATCGGCCTCATTTCACCACCACATCTTCAAAATGCATCCGATACGCTTCATAGAATAAAGTATCCGCTATATCATAACGCCTCGTATTCGGAGCCATGCGCAAAATAGCACGCATAGAGGCTTTCACCTGAATCGGCAACGACTGACCATCAAAAGAGAATACGCCTAAGGGTTCCTCAGTTCCCGTCATACCTGCTTTCGTTTGTGCCGCATCAATAACCGTCGTCAACGAAGCACCGGCTTGTTTTGCATGATATACCTGACTCGCCAGCGACAAACGAGTGTCATAGGATACAATCCAGGAATCACTATAAATAACATGTTTCCGCGGTGATTGGTACGCATTGTATACCGTAGCTTTAATTTTATACATAGGTGGTGCATACTCTAATACCTCTATGGAACGCGTATCTAAATACCACGTAGTATGCTCATCCGCATTAGGACCATCAGGCGTTACTTCATACATCACCTTAAACTGTGGTGACGACTTGAGTTCCTGTATCGATATCGCTTGGCTAGGTATGGTGAAAGCTAACGCTACTGCTAACATTATAAAAATACGTTTTAACATAAGACTCTCCTCTTAGAGATTATAGTTATAAACACTATAACTCACTCATCTTAACTAGACAAATAGGCACGTTCTCTCATTAGTATACTCTACTTGTGAGAACGTGCCTATTTTTATTGGGTTATAGGACAAAAAGTGTGTGTGACTAATCCCAATAAGTTGGAAAATCTGTAGACATATGTAGCTCATTCCAAACAGGAGCATCACCCCATTGAGGGATTGAACGATCTATTTGGCAATAACTAGATAACCGTTTGTAGATAGCAGCAATCGATTCATCTGTAGGCATACAATTTAATATATCTGAAATAGAAAGCGGTCTTGGTGAGTGCATATAGCACCACCAATAGACCGCTTTTAGTCTTCTTTCAAGTGAAAGGCCCCTATGAGCCCGTAACATACTTCTTAGTTGAGCATTTACTCCACCTTCAATACGATTATTTGTTGTAGGTACTTTAATATCAATGCATTCCAAAAATGTAAATAAAGTTTGTTGCCTAATCAGGCGCCATAATGATGATTCAGCTTTTAAGCAAACAGCTCATGTGTAGAGCGTTTATTTCCGAATTCATCAATCGTCATTTCTCGTAAAAAATCAGAATATGTTATTCGCCACGCTGAAAGCTCATTAATCCATATAAAGGCTTGATCCATTGTTTTCACATTAAATAAAGCTTTGGCAAGACTATAAAGGTCTTTCCCAGCTAACGTTTTAGGTCTACTTGTCGTATATCGTCTAACCTGACAAAAAATGTGAAACAGGCATCTTTGGTGACTGCTATGAGGCCAAACTTTACGTAATGCTTTAGGCAAACCATTAGCACCATCAGACACAACGACTTTAGGTTCGGCAATCCGTTCCATTAAACACTGCCAAGCTCTAGCATGCTCATAACGACAAACATACCATCCTAGAACATGAGTATCATTGCAACAAATCAAAACACATAAATTTCTAGCTAAGTAAATTCCATCAAGATATACCACATCATGTACTTCTTCCACTTTTGGTGGCAATGGCCATATGGACCAAAATTTAGCGGTTTTACGCCTGAATGTACGACCTTTACCAGGCATATCAGCTTGAATATCGGTGCTGAATAACCAATTCAAGAATAGGTTTAACTCTTTACTTAATTTATTAATTTTTAACGGTAAATGCCACCTTACAATATTTGCAAAACCAACGCTGAGAACCAGATTTTAAAACACCATGTTTAATACATGTTTCATTACAATCAGGACATTTTATTTGTCGCATAAACTCTTCCTCCATATTTGTTTATATATAGGAAGATATAACCTCATTTTAGTCAGTAATTACAAGGGTTAACTGAAGTTTTTCACCCACACTTTTTTTGTCCACCCTCAAACTTCTTCAGAAAAAGATTAAACCCTTATAACACTAGATATTTACTAGTGTTATAAGGGTTTTCACACACACTTTTTGTCCTATAAGCCTTTTTATTTATTCAGTTTTAGATTAGTGAATAATCCAAATCGCAATGGTGCTTGTAATGAAAGTAACGATAACAGGTACGCTTGTACGTTTTACAAGGTCAAAGCTAGAGATGTTAGCGATACCAGCTACGGCAATCATAACTGCACTGATTGGACTGAGCAAACGACCTACGCTGGCTGCGTTTTGCATACCAAGTAAGATTGTTGTTGCATTACCGCCAAGGTCAGCTGCAAAGCTTGGTACAAGTGGTGCAAAGGCGAACATGGATGCAACGCCAGAGCCCATAACGATGCTCAAGCCAGTAATGATACCAGAAACGATAACACCAACTACATCGGCAGAGATAGCAAGGCCTTGAATACCTGCAACGAATTCTTTCACAATGCCAAGAGAGGTTAAACCAAAGGCAAATGTTTCACCTGCAACGATTAATGTTACAGTGCTCGCAAATTGGTCACCCATGCCTTTGAAGAAGGTTTGGATGCTAGCTGCCATTTTGCGGAAGTCGCGATGACGAATGAGTTCGCATCCCATAGCAATGAACAAGCTGAGGAACATCGCAAGGTTTACGTTCATTTTAACGCCTTTAATACCGTATTCGCTAAAACCAAGGATGAAGATCAATGGCAACAATGGTAAGAAAATGTACGCCAATGGGCCAACCTCTAAATCGTCCTTTTTATGAGCTTCTACATATTCCGCTGGAACGTGACCAGATTTTTATCCATGTATTTTTGCCAGAAGAAATGCGTAATCGCTGCCATCAAGCCACAGATTACATATACTTTCAACTGATAACCAACAAAATATTCATGAATCGGCATATTAACTGTTTTTGCTACTAGCAAGGATGTCGCAGACGCAGGACCTATATCGAGCAAGTGACCAGTAGCAACAGCTGCCGCCGCACCTACAGGGCTAACACCTAACTTCACGAGGATTGGGAAAATGGTTACCATCATGAGCATCGCAAGGCCAGACGCACTTGGGATAACGAGTGACATGAACATATTAAGGATGAAAGTAAGCGCCATTACGAGGTATGCAGATTTCATCTTGCCTAGTGGTTTGATAGCCGTTACAACGAGGCGTGAACTAGCACCGATGTGGTCCATGTACTTAGCAAAACCAGTACAAGTCATGATCATAAGACCAAGGTTTGCCGCATCTTTGGCAGTAGTAATATTAATAAATTCGAAGGCATCAAAGAAAAGAACCCCTGTGGCCTTCTTCGCATCTACAAAGGATGTGGTGTAGCCCAACAAATACGCTGCGAACATCATGATAAGGCCGCCTAATAATAATACGGTTTGCGCTTTGAATTTCTTAATCACAAGCGTCCCCGTTATGGCGATAACCAATAAACAAACTAACAGATTCATATAGTGTCCCTCCATTTAAATCACACACAATCTGCGAATAACTAATATTTCGCTTTAATTCTATTTAGAACGTTTCCTTTGCATGGTGAAAGTCCTCTTTGATTTTTTCTAACAAGCCTGGTGTTTCAAGAATTTCTTCAACAGATACAGCAATGCCCTTCGCACCATACATGATAGCGTCCTCTGCGAGTTGACTTTTACCATTGTCGAGCCATTCTTGAGAGTGGCTAGTTACGCCCTTACCTACGAATTTCACACGTAAGCACGCGCCCGGCACACGGAACGTAACGCTAGAGAAGTCCGTAGAGCCAGTCACTTTGCGAGGTTCTGAGATTTCAGGAGTCCCTACCTTTTCTGCATTTTTCAACAGAATATCATTCAAGGTTTGTACATTGACCTTGTTGTCGTAGGCCTTAACCTCTTCCCACTCCATCGTTGCACCCACTTGCAAAGCCGCACCTCGTGCTACGTCTTTTACACGAGATACCACCTCATCGAGGCGAATGCGACTAGAGGAACGGATATACCATTGCGTGCACGCATAATCAGGAACGATATTCGCCGCCTTACCGCCATCAGTGATGATACCGTGCATACGAACCTCCGTTGGCACGTGCTCGCGCAAGTACTCCATGCCGTTAAAGAAGAGCAATACCGCGTCTAACGCACTAATGCCTTTTTCAGGGGCAATCGCGGCATGAGCAGACTTGCCGTGAAACTTGATATTCACGAGATTAAGCGCCAAGGACTTGCCATCTACCGTCGTCGTATCGCTGCCGTGCATCATGAAAGCAAGGTCTAAATCATCAAACACCCCTTCCCGAGCCATAACAAGCTTGCCGCTAGCGGTTTCCTCTGCAGGCGTACCATACACAACTAATGTGCAAGGTGCTTGCAACGTGCGTTTCAACGCAATTGCCGCCGTACAAATAGATGGGCCTTGTAAATTATGACCACACGCATGGCCTAACCCTTCTAATGCATCGTACTCACAAAGTAGGCCAATCTTAGGGCCCCCACCATGTACGTGATACACAGCCCTAAAGGCTGTTTTAAGACCACTTACCTCGCGGTCTACGGTAAAGCCTTCCTCTTCCAATAAGTTCGTCAACAACTCATGGGCTTTGAACTCTTCATTTCCAAGTTCTGGATAATCGAAAATAAAATCATTCAGTTCCTTCATGGGTTTTCTTAATGCTTCGATTTCTTGTAAAAGCTGACTCATTATGTACCTCCCTATAAAAACGAACCATGAAAACAACATATATTCCGAATAAAAACTACATTCATTCTAAATTAGAAAACCATTTTATGTTCTAAATTAGAAAGCTATTTTATGCGTAAATTTAAAAACTATTTTCGTTCCGAATTACGGAACACCATTCCATAATATCCTTAAAAATAAAATTACACAGTAGCACCCATTTGTTTTGAAATGGTTTGCCCTAATGTAAGCAGCACCTCAACGTAGGCTTTCACTCGCTCCTCTGTATAATCCCCGATAGGTCCAGAGATGGTCATAACCGCCTCTAGCTTATTACCAAAGGAAAATATAGGAACTGCAATAGACGCCGCATCAGGAACTCGACTGCCGCGAGTAATCACATAGCCAGCTTGGTGAATTTGTAAACTTTCACCAGCACTCATATCATTATCGTTACGCTCTGATAAATAGGCAGAAAAAATCTTGCCCGCCGCCCCTTTAAAGATGGGATAGACCGTACCAATTTTAATGTCGTTACGCAAAGGCTTGTCCGCGGCTACACGCTCGATGCAGATCCGATAGTCACCCTGCGCTAAAAAGAGATTCACCGACTGTTGCAAATCATCGCGAATCGCCACCATATACGGCTGCGCAATAGCACGCACATCCAAAGATGTAAGAAAGGCCTTGGCCATCGGTAGAATACCCCAAGACAACTGATACCGCTTGGCCTCGTTGCACTCAACCCAATGATGCGCCTCGAAGGTTTTTAACAACCGATGAACCGTCGTCTTAGGCAGCGCCGTGCCGTTCGCTAACTCCGTCACACCTAGTGGACCCGATTCCAGTAATTTTAGTATTTCGATACCACGCTCAATTGATTGAACCATATTCACTTATTTCCAATAACAACAAAAATTGTAGGGCCTGTAAGCCCCATAACTTGTAATATACACTACAGTAATAAGTTTTTAATCTATGACATATAGGCATATAATACATTACTAAATAACAATATCATATTTGAAAGAATTTTAAAAATAACTATGATGCATAAGTACTAAAATACAACCCCTATCAAACAACAATAGGCACGTTTCTCATTGGTATAACTATGCTATATCCACGAGAACGTGCCTATTTGTCATTATTGTAATTTTTGTAGTGCTGCTTTAATTTCCTTTATTTCAGACCGTAATTCTTCATTATCTGCTCGTAAGGAAACATTGTCCGCTTGTAGGTCTTTGATTTGTTGTGCCATTGCAAAGCGACTTATTTTAAGTGATGGGTCTTGATAACCTACTTTCACATTTGCACCTAAACTTACCATATTACGACTATCCCCAAGAGTCGTCGCAATATTAAACATGGTATGATCATTAGGTTGGTAAAAGGCCCCTAATGCGGTGGCCTTCGCATTTTTATAGTTACCTACACCCACACTAAAGCTCCACTTATCATTCGGATTATATTCCAAAGGATGCAATCCCGCCAATGCGGCCGCACCAGCACCTACCTTTGCAACTTGTGCATCGGTATATGAACGCGCTTGATTAATCACATCAGAATTGATATTTGTGATTTTACTTTCAACATCTTTCAATTGTGCCATATTCACAGCATCCGTATCATCTACGCCCTTAGCCACATTATGAATCTGTTGGTTGCCAGCCATAATGCGATTCGTAGAGAATTCAATGTGTCTACCATCCTGCGTTTGGCTAGAGAAACCGTTCGTGCCAAACTGACTTGTATTGCCATCGATACTATTGTTGAAAGTTAATGCTGTGCTTTGTAAAGAGGCCGTGTTATGCGCAGCATTAACATAGACACCCTGAGCAGTCAACGAGGAATCTAGGTTCTCTCTAATATTATTAAATCGTACTACATTACTATTAATTTCAGACCTATTAGCATCAACTGAAGGTGCAAAATCAGGATCCTCATACTCTATAAACTTTGCAGAGCTTAATCCCTCTAAGTCTTGATTTAACGACACATAATAATCATCTTTGTCGTATTAAACTGCCTATACTTGTCGACCGTAATATTAGAGCTACTACTATTCACCGTAGGAATTTTAGACGTAACATAGTTATCAGCCATCTTTAATTTATACTTAGTAGATCCATCTGGATTCTTACCTTCTGTGACGATAATATCGTATGTATACGGTTCAGCAGCAACGGTGGAATGTCTCATAGCCTCTTTTGCTACGCTATATAGTTGAGCTCCATTGACAGCATTTGTAGAGGTCTCCGTCATTGCACCTGGAGCAACACCCGTCAACTGCCTGCTACCAAAGGAAACCAAACTATCTGCACTTCGTTTTGCATCACTATGTAAAAATGTAAATATATTATTAGGATCTACCGCAGAGGGCGTACCAATGGCACGCACATAATTACCAATAGCAATATTGCCACTTGTGGCCATCGAACTAGACCCTATTACGATACCATTACCTTCAGCGGTCGAAGAATTACCAATAATAGTATTAGGCTGATGTGGGTTTTCTGATGTAGCTGTATTAGCTCGACCAATAACAACCGACCCATCACCTTCGACAGTATTATGAACACCAAACACAAAATTCCCAGTTCCAATTGCTTGTCTATATCTTGGCGTAGTCGCTGTATTATTGGCACCTACAATGACATGACTATCATTACCTGAATTATCACGGCCAACGATAATGGAATTATTCTTTGCTGTATTATTCGATCCTACTGCTATGCCCCAACTATCCGTAGTATTCATATTACCAATTGCAATATTAGCCGATGTGTTTGCAGCCAGAGTATTATCTGTTCCCAAATTGACATTACCCTGTAAATCGGCCATTCTTGCAGGCATACTTATGACCCCTAATATACTAGCTATCAATAAGACTTTATATAATTTCATGAAATAACCTCTCTCTTACTCCTTAGATACTATACACACTAGTTTTCTAACAAGTAAATTGAATTTTATCGAACTTATATCATATTCATTATAAGTTCATATAAATTCCTCGTCAACAATAAATTCATGTTTTATTCATTTTTTTATACAAAAAAAGGAGCTTTTTGAAAGCTCCTTTTTTTCATGCATATATATTAGTTAACAACTATATGATAGAACATACGAAAAACAACCATATAGTCAAAGCCATCATGATTCATCTATATTTGACGATGAACAAAACCATCAGTATAATATAAGAAGATAGTCAGACGAGTGGATACGTCAGGCTCATCTCTGAATTACATATACATGTAGAAATGGCCTTTCAGTTATCGAATTATCAAAGATAATCATAACCACCCGTAGAACGGGTGGTTTGCTCTGACCCTATAAGGGTCTTTCTCTAGTGGTAGCCCTCTAAAGAGGGCTTTGAATGATCTGACAACCACTCTATTACCACTGGCTGCCCCCTACTCGGGGGCTTTTATTTTGCCTATTTTACCGGCTCACCCGTAAACGGGTCGGTATATTCTTTAAAGTTTAATGTATCTTGTGCTATATCTTCTTGTAATTGATTGCGAATATACTCTTTTATCGCTCCTTCGTATCTTCCCACTGTATCCACATAATATCCTCTACACCAGAAATGTCTATTTCCATACTTATATTTTAAATTTGCGTGTTTATCGAATATCATGAGGCTACTTTTGCTTTTTAAATATCCCATAAAACTTGATACACTTAAATGTGGTGGAATCGTTACTAACATATGAATATGATCCGGACAGCATTCTGCCTCTATAATCTCTACATTTTTTCTATTACATAAATCTCTTAAAATTTTACCTACATCAGCTTTTATCCGACCATAAATTATTTGTCTTCTATACTTTGGTGCAAAAACAATATGATATTTACATCTCCATTTACTATGTGATAAGCTTTTTACGTCATTCATTGACATTGAACCTCCTATGTTGAAATGTTGTGGTTGCCAGACCAACTTCATTTTACCACTAGGAGGTTCTTTCCTTTTCTCTAAGAATTTTTTACCGACCCCCAGTTTAACTGGGGGTTTAGTCATGCCTATTCGGCGTACAACGAAGGGCTATTTGTCTTTTCCTAGACAAATAAGCGCTATTAACGCCCCAAAAGCAATAACCACGGTCATTACCTGTAATAGGAGCATAATGATTTCATAATCACTCATAGGCTTACCCCTCCCTTCAATAACGAAGAGAGGCCAACCTCGTCTAACTATCTTATGTTAATTATATATCAAACAAATATACGATACAATAAGCATCGTATTATAGAGATTTATAGATGAAAGCTCTACCTTAGGAGATCTAGGGTAGAGTTTTTTGTGTTTGTAGTATACCTCATTACAACATATCTCTAAATCAATTATGACTTTTTTATCGTATGTAATAAATAGTACGTAATATGAAAGCTTTTACAAAAATAATTTTCTGAAAAGGTGTTGTATGATACTATATAAAAGATGAAGGTTTTATGAATACGTATATAAAGGAATGATTACGTTATGTCTACTACAAAATTTACTTACAAAACTTATCAGGCACCTACACTGTTTGACGGCTTACAAAATGCCTCTAAAGAGGAGTTATCCTATTTAATCGCACTGCTTCGCCAGCAAACGATGAAAAATATTTTCTCAGATAAGTTCAATAGCACTGTAACTACGGGAAGAAAAGCAATCAACTCGGTTATGGGTTTCTTTGGAAAATCTAAGAAAACAAATGATGACATAGACCGTGAAAGTAAAGAAAATCATCAAGATATCAACAACAAAATTAAAGAAGAGATTCGCGCATTACAAAGTTATTCTCAAGAGCAACTCTATACATTATTTATTGATGAGGTTCGCGAGGAGTTAGATATACCAGATAGCAGTCTAGCCTTATTATCTAATAAAATTATTGCAAGTGCCGCTAAAACAGATCCTTCCATTAATGAAGAGTTAGATATTGAGCAAAAGGCGGATATTATTTACCAAAAAACACTTCAATCCATCATTTCTAGCCTAGAAAAACAAAGTGCTGAAGAGCGTGATGAAATGATTCGTCAACTCGATATGGAGCTAGATAACTTATCATCTGACCGCAAAGAGTTAATCAAACAATCCTTGCAAACAAATCATCTAAGTGGGGAAGTATTGCGTAACAGCTTTCTAAAATCGGGTGTAGGTATTGGTTCACTTATCACCGTCGGTAGTTCCTTTGGGGCTTACATCGCTATCAATACAATCATCCATGCCATATTTACGAGTTTCCTAGGCATCACCCTTCCCTTTGCCGTCTATACCGGTGTAGCTAAAGGTGTTTCTATCATCGCAGGACCAATTGGTTGGTGCGCATTGGGTGGCTATTCTATTTACTCCTTCATTAAAACCTCTGGAAAATTAACATCTGCCATGATGTCTGTTGTTGTATTCATTGCTATGACGATTTATGGCAAAAGCTTTTCCGTCGACGAAAATGGGGCACCTTTATGGATTACCAGTGATTCTATCGAATATCAAGAGTATCAAAACAACCAATACAGAATTATCCAATTAAATGATAAGGTAAAAATCCTTTCCAAAGATTTAGCACTTTCACAAGAAAAAAAACAAAGACTAGAAGCCTCTAAGCAAAAACTGGAAAAAGCATTAAAAACACAACAATCAGATGTAAATAATATAGACCAAGATGCTATCAACGATTTAAAAAGAGCAAATTAAGATAATCTCTCAAGAACTAAGAATTGCACAAGAAGATAGAAAAAAATATAGAAAAATATAACTCCCCAAATGAAAGAGTCAGAGGTACTTATAGCTCGTAATAAAGAATTAAAAGCACAAAACATAACATTACAAGAAGAATCAAATTATTACCAAGAATGTAGCTATGAATTCGAAGAGAAAAATAAATCTCTACAACACGAAATGACAGAAAAAGAAAATTACTATGCCCAAGAAATTCAAGAACTTAAAGAAGCAATAGTTGAAGATGAACATGCATATGACAATGATAAAAAACGTCTGGACGAAGGTAAAATTTTACAACGGAAGTTTGAAGATTTTGAGTTAGAGAAACAATTCTTAGCAGATTATACACGCTCTACAAAAACTGTGCGTGATGATATAGACAGGATGCTGATACGACTATATAAAATATCTGATCCAACACAAATTGATGCCACTCATAACAGTAAAATCAATTCATTAGGATTTCCTGTTTATCATATGGAAACAGCTGATGGATATCGCTTATATTATGCGTATTCAAAAACAAGTGCTAAACCAATTCACATTCTTTGTCACTGTATAAAATCAAAAGAAGCCGCCTATTTCAATAAGATGAAAAATTCAGGAACATTAAAGAAAAAATTCAGAAACTAACAGCTTTTGAAATAATATCATTTATTGGGTTCCCCCTAAAATATAATACTATCACCAACTACACCAGAAACATTAAGAACTCCGCCAACACAAAAAGCCCCTCTCATTTACCAGAAAAAGTAACCATGGTGAAAATAATAACAACTGGATTATCTAAGACCAAGATGGTCAATTAGCTAATTTCTATTATCAATAAACAAATGTCAAAAAAACTCGTATCACAACAAATGATACGAGTTTTTCTATAATCTGTTCTATTATTATCCCTGAAATTATAAGTCTTAAATACTATTACTGCTATAATCTGAAAGCTCCACTATTTCACTAATTTCACTAGCAAACAATTCATAACAATCAACATATATCGATGCTTCATCTGGTTCATTATTTGCACCCGAAACAAATGAGTCTAACTTGCCTATCAATGACTCTCCATCAACAAATCTGACCTCTACATATGTTGATCGTATTTCATAATAACGATTATATAACTCTTCCTCAGTCATACACTCACCTCCAAGAACAAAGTCCTAATATCACCTAAACCACAAACGTATATAGAAAAAGACCCCATCTGTCCCAAAACCGACTTTTGGCCCTGCGGAGGCCGCAGGCCGGGGTCAGACCCCGCCGATGATTCCCATCAAAACAATGCCCTAACATCACCTAAACCACAAACGTATATAGAGAAAGCCCCCATCTGTTCCAAAACCGACTTTGGCCCTGCGGAGGCCGCAGGCCGGAGTCAGACCCGGCCGACGGAGGTTTTTGGAACCGATGGGGGCGCCATTTATTACCCTTTGTACTTAGGTGATGTAGGGCATGTTTCAGGCACCACGTCTTTGCGGTCCCCTAGTTGTGCACTACGGTCTGTAAAGTGTGTATGAAGTAGTTCGTGTGCTTTATGTCCTAGAGGTTCGCCCAAGAAGTTTTTGTAAAGGTCTTGGATTTCTGGGTTTTCATAGGATGCCATGTATTTGTAGTCTTCATCAGCTTTATAAAGCCCGCCAATACGAGCTTCTTTTGTTTTTACGGCTTGTGGTAATTTAGTGCGTGGTTGACCACCGCCACCAATGCAGCCGCCTGGGCAAGCCATAACTTCGATAAAATCATAGTGTTTGCCATTTTCTTTCAAAGCGTTGAGGAAATCACGGGTATTTTTACCGCCGTGTACAACAGCAACGGATAATGTTAGGTCATCGCCAAGTTGTACAGTCGCTTCTTTTACGCCATCCATGCCGCGAACGTCTTCTAAATGAGTCAATGCATATGGGGGTGGTTCTTTATCTGTAACGAGCTTGTAAGCCGTACGCATAGCCGCTTCCATAACGCCACCAGTGTTACCAAAAATGATGGACGCACCAGTTTCCATGCCGATTAAATCATCGAATTGAGAATCTTCGAGCTTTCAAAGTCAACATTTTCATCGTTGAGCCAGTAGATAAATTCGCGCGTTGTAATAGAAATATCTGTGTCGAGGCCTAGGCTTTCATCATTGTGATAACGAGCCGCCGCATTTTGCTCCTCGCGCTTGGTTTCAGCCTTTTTAGCTGTACAAGGATTTACAGATACAGACACGATATTGCGAGGGTCAATGCCCTTTTTCTCAGCAAAATAGGTCTTAATCATAGCCGCTTCCATGGCGATGCAGGAGCGAGTAGAGGAAATATTTGGCAACAATTCAGGGAAATAGATTTCTGCAAAGCGCACCCATGCAGGGCAGCAGCTAGTGAATTGAGGGGGATCGTACCGCCATTCTTAAGGCGTTCCACGAGCTCAGATGCTTCCTCCATAATAGTCAAATCGGCACCAAAGTTCGTATCTACTACGTAGTCCGCACCAAGTTTACGAAGGGCGCTAACCATTTTGCCTTCAAGGAATGTGCCAGGCTCATAACCAAAGCCTTCGCCGATAGCTACGCGCACAGCTGGCGCCGTTTGGATAACTACGATTTTGTTTGGATCCGCAACGGCAGCTTTCACCTTATCAAGCTCGGATCTAGCATGCATAGAATCGAATGGACATGCAGCCGCACATTGACCGCAGTGAATACACATTGGCACATCGCCTGTGGATTCGAGGTCATAATAGTCGAGCACGCTCATCACGTCAGCGCAGGCACGACGGCACAACGTACAGTTCTTACATTTAGAGATGTCATGAGTAATGGCAGGATTGTCGAGTGCAATTGGCACACGTTTATCGATAAATTCAAATTGGGACATGAGGACCTCCTCGTTTTGTATAATCATACTCGATGTGAAAGTAAATTTTTCTATACCTTAAGCATAACAAATATGGGGTAGTTCATCAACGTACCGAGCTGGTAGGAATTGAAAGTATACGAGCTTTTATATACAGCAAATTTTATAGCTCATACATCATTGGTAAGTCAATGAGCTCAACCCGTTCATTGTCTTCTATGAATCCAAACCCTCGTTTGCTAAATAACCAGTAATATGGTTCACCATGCAATACGCAAGCCTTATCCATGAGGGATACTAATACATCTAAACCGATAGGATTATTTTTCCATTTGCACTCGCCCACTAACAAGTAACGCACAGGCCCTGCATTAGGGTCCTTTTGTATATCTGCTAAGGCTACTAAATCGATTTCTACCTGTTGTCGTGTTCTGCTGTCAGTTCCCCACCAATGCCCCATTTCTTGTGGTAAAAATGGAACTGTTCCACAGTGAATCCGAGCCTGTACATATTGCTCCGCCATCGTTTCAAATACAGGTCCCATGAAATGTGAAAGCATAGGTTTAACGTATTGCGTATATACAAGATTACCATTAAAGTTTCAATAGCGCCTTGATTCGGCTCTACAAAACGATACCAAAAGGTATACATAGAGTCTTTAATCGCATAAATACTTTTATTGGATGTAGATCCAACAGGATGTATTTTTTCAATAATCTGTAAGTCAATAAGGCTTTTTAGGTAATTATTCAAAGCCCCCGTCATCATATCTACCTTGGTGGCAATTTCATTATTACGGCTAGCTCCCTTAGCGACGGCACTAAGTATGGCATTATACTGACGCGGCTCCCGAAGCTCCTGCTTTAATAGACTAGATGGCTCATCCACAAGGCGCCCTGTTGGTGTGAAAAACAAGGAGATAATGCTTTCATCAAGAGAATCACCGTCCCTAAAATATGATAAATATTCAGCCACACCACCGGTAAGACCAAAGGCAATGGCACTATCCTCGTAGGAAAGGTGTGGCACCATTTGACGGGCCTCGATATACGTGAAAGGTTTAATTTTATACTGTGCCGTACGACGACCATAGAGAGGGCTCTTGTGCCCAAGCACCTGATTCTCCATAAAGCTCATGGACGAACCGCACAAAATGAGCATTAACTGAGACCGGTCTTTATACGCATCAACCAAAACCTGCAACTCGGATGAAACAGATGGAATAGATTCTGCCAAATACGGATATTCATCGATAATAAATACGACTCGATGATTCAAACTATACTCAAATAAATGGGTTAAAGCTGCTGTAATCGTCGAAAAACTTGGCAAGGTGGACTGCAATTCACCAGCTTTAATCATACCTGTCGCACGATATACAGCCTGTGAAAGCGATTCTAAATTGTTGCTAGCGCCCGACTCAAGGCCCACCATATAGGCCCCCTCATGAGCCGCTAAAAAGTGATTGAGCAAATACGTCTTACCCACGCGACGTCGGCCATATACAATCGCGAGCTCAAAACGATTTGAATTATATTGCGCCTCAAGGGATGCTAATTCATTTTTACGCCCTACAAATACCATATTGCACCTCCTTATATTACTATCAGATAATATCTATCTTTATATGTGTATGTATAGCTGTATAGCTGTGTGTATGTATAGCTGTATAGCCGTATGTCTATATGCCTACATATCATTATATTTATTATTATATTTAGTATAACACGATATAGTATAATACGATATACTATATTGTGTTATACTATATCAACTTAGAGGATAAAACCCTCATAACACCAGTGAATATCTAGTATTATAAGGGTTTTTACACACACGTTTTGTCCTATAAGTCCGCTTTTTATCCTATAAACTCTTATAGCCCTATCTCTCAAATTCACATATACAAAAAAAGCAGCCCTTTGATATAGCCCTCCTTTACTGGTTGTCCAGTAAAGAGAGTACATATCATTTCGGACTGCTTTTATTTATAAGATGAATCTTATTTTTTACCTTGTTTTGGCCACAAGTAGTTGAATACTGCTTCGGATGGGGAACCATCTACAACTGGACGATCTTTGCCGTCAACTTTATCTTCACGTTCTGGGTAACCTTGTGGATTATACAATACAACCTTTTGGTCTTTCACAGTTTTCTTTTTGTGGTTGAATTCTTCAGTTGCAACAAAGTGGTAACCTTCAGAATCTTGCGCTTTGATTGCTACAGTTGCAGTTTTGTCGTTCTTTTGAACGCTGTCTTGGTCGATGTACCAAGTGATACCAGAGCTATCTTCGCCAAATACTTGCCAGTTAACAGCACTAGCAGAACCTAAACCGCATGCGCAAATCGCAGCAGCTGCTAAAACATGATGCAAAAAAATTTTTTTCATATATTTCACCTCGTTTAAAAATCAAATTTAATTTATTATACCATATATTAAATGTATTTTGTATGAAAGTTTATTTTTTTGCAATGTTTTTATATAAAATGTACTTCGCCCTGCACCACGACGTTCTATAAAGCCTTCCTCAACGAGTTCTTTCAAAGCCTTTTCCACCGTCGAAACCGCTATATCAGGCTGCCTTTCAAGAATCCCTGCTTTTGTAACCTTACCGATGGTAGCACTAATAATGATTTTTATACGATCCTTTGCACATAACGACGTAGTCAGTAATTCAATACGGCTTTCAAAATCACGATAAGCTGCCAATAGAACGCGAAGCATATATTTACAAAAGGAACGACACACCCTCACCATCCCACAGACAATCTCCGAGCCGCCGATAATCAAAACTACACCACATCACCTTTCCTCTATAACTCCATTATTCCCCTAATTCTAACACATAATAGGGAATAAATAGAGTTTTTCTCCCCTCTCCGGCCCTTTGAGGAAAATAATACTAATGTAGAATAAAAGAAACCTCGCTCTGAATATGTTGCTAGGGTAGGCTGGGAAATGGATGGTGTCTAAAAACCGACTTTGGCCCTGCGAAGGCCGTAGGCCGAAGTCAGACCCGGCCGGTGGAGGATTTTTAGACACCATCCATTTCTACATACCACACCAGAATGCTAATATTCAGAGCGAGGTTTCAAAACATCTATATTAAATTATTTTCCCCAAAGGGCCTGCATTACTTCTTCACCTATGGTTTCTTTTTCAATTTTCATAGGTTTTTGTTTTTCATTATTGGTCAACAAAGCCACTCCAGATTGGCTATACACGGTTGCTTTCACTTCTGTCCATGTTTTTTCGGGACGATTGATTTCAACGGAATAAATATAGGTATACCCTTCAACGTTGTTTACTTTCACATTGATACGAGCCATACCATCTGTTTTATACACCGTAGAGTTATCGATAAACCATGTAGAATCGTCCGCATCAGCGTCAATATAGTACCAATCAGCTGCATGGGCCACGCCAAAGCTACCTGCCAATATACATCCTGCTGCCATCACAGCAGCCAACCATTTTTTCATTATACTCTCCTATGCAGTCCTGTAAACTGCCCAACACTATATGTTCACATTATTACTGTAATTCATACCTTACCATGTAAACACGAGTGGCGACCACATAGGTGATCGCCATTTGTGCATATCTATGTTAGATACAATATATGTTCTTTACGTTATACGCTCTATTATTCGTCGTCTTCGATTTCAGATGCAGGAATCACAGCAACGCTTGCGACCTTATCACCTTCGTCAAGATTTTGCGTTTTAACGCCAGAAATTGCTTTGCCTTTTTTCACAGCAATATCATTCATGTTAAAACGAATGATTTTGCCTTGTTCGGAAATGAGCATCACTTCGTCATCGTTGCGCACAACCTCAACAGCCACTACGTCGCCTGTTTTGTCGTTAATGCGGAAGTTCTTCGTACCGATACCGCCGCGTTTTTGTACATTATATGCAGATGCATCATTACGTTTACCATAACCTTCTTCGGAGATAGTAAATACTTGTACTTCGCTTTCATCAGCCTCGAGAACACCTGCACCAACAACAACGTCGCCAGTTTTCAACTTGATACCACGAACGCCATGAGCCGCACGTTTCATGAGACGAACGTCTTGTTCGTTGCATCGAATCGCCATGCCAAGTTTCGTGCCAATCAAGATATCTTGCTTGCCAGTCGTTACGGTTACAGAAATCAAGCGATCCCCTTCGTCGAGGTTAATGGCGTTGAGGCCAGAGCGACGGATATTGCGGTATTCTTCGATAGCTGTACGTTTCACAACGCCGAACTCAGTAACCATGAATAAGTTTACATTTTCATGGATGCGTTCAAGGTCGATCATAGTCGTAACGGATTCGCCTACAGCCAATGGCAATACGTTAACCATAGCGGTACCGCGAGAATTACGGGAACCTGCTTCTGGCACTTCGTATGCTTTGAGACGATATGTACGGCCTGTGGACGTGAAGAATAGCAATGTATTATGCGTGCGAACATGCATAATTTGAGTTACATAGTCATCTTCCTTCGTCTTCATGCCGATAACGCCAGCGCCACCTTTATGTTGATTGCGATATACGTTCGCGTTCATCCGTTTGATATAACCTTGTTTAGTCAAGGTAATAACCATCTCTTCATCAGCGATGAGGTCCTCTACATCAAGGTCGGACGTATCGATTGTGATTTCAGAACGACGAGGATCGCCGTATTTCTTCTTCATATCATCCAGTTCGTCTTTGATGATTTGACGTTGACGCGCTTCGCTAGCCAAGATAGCTTTCAAGTCTTCGATCAATGCCAACAATTCCTTGTATTCGTCTTCGATTTCTCACGTTCCAAACCTGTTAAACGGCGCAAACGCATGTCGAGGATGGCTACTGCTTGTTTTTCTGAAAGCCCGAATTTTTGCATCAATGCGTTACGTGCGATTTCGTCAGTTTGAGAACTGCGGATTGTAGCAATAACTTCATCGATGTGGTCGAGGGCGATCAACAAGCCTTCCAAGATGTGTGCACGCGCTTCGGCTTTGTTAAGCTCGAATTGAGTACGGCGTACGATTACATTGAGACGATGATCTAAGTAGTAACCCAATACTTCTTTCAAATTCAATACGCGAGGATGACCATCCACGAGGGCCAACATAATCACACCGAAAGATTCTTGAAGTTGAGTGTGTTTATATAATTTGTTAAGAACGATATCTGGTTGCACGTCAGCGCGCAATTCGATAACGATGCGCATACCTTGACGGTCAGATTCGTCGCGAAGTGCTGTGATGCCATCAATAACCTTGTCACGGCTCAAGTTTGCAATCGTTTCGATAACACGAGCCTTGTTAACTTGGTATGGGATCTCAGTCACTACGATTTTATGCTTGCCCTTCGCCATTTCTTCAATGGTTGCACGAGCGCGCATTTTTACGCTGCCACGACCTGTGGAGTACGCTTTCTTAATGCCTTCCCGGCCCAAAATGAGCGCCCCTGTCGGGAAGTCTGGACCTTTGATTTGTGTCATCAATTCGTCCACAGTTACATCTGGATTATCGATGAGCATTGTAAGGCCATTACATACTCGTTGAGGTTATGTGGCGGAATATTTGTCGCCATCCCTACGGCGATACCGCTGGAACCATTGATGAGAAGATTTGGGATCTTCGCTGGCAATACTGTTGGTTCTTGCAAGCTTTCATCATAGTTCGGCATGAAATCAACAGTTTCCTTGTCGATATCAGCGAGCATCTCTTGAGTAATTTTTGCCATACGTACTTCGGTATAACGCATCGCAGCGGCACTATCGCCGTCGATGGAACCAAAGTTACCGTGGCCGTCTACCAAGAGGTAGCGTGTATTGAAATCTTGCGCCAAACGAACCGTTGCGTCATAAACAGAACTATCACCATGTGGATGGTACTTACCGAGTACGTCACCGACGATACGAGCGGATTTCTTGTACGGTTTATTTGGCGTCATGCCTGTTTCGTGCATCGCGTACAAAATACGACGATGAACTGGTTTCAAGCCGTCACGCACATCTGGAAGAGCACGCATTACGATTACGGACATCGCATAATCGATATAAGCGTTCTTCATTTCTTTATCAATCTGAACGGGATGAATATTCCCGTGGGACCATTGTTGGTCTGCCACAATCTCACCTCATTTTACTAACACTGATTATAATACATCATAATATTATAGCATTTTTAAGGGCTAAAGGCTATAAACCCTTTATTATTAACTGTGTTCTTTCACAAATCTATCAAAATCAGAAATTACCTTCTGCTGTGTATTAAATACTTCATATTCACTAACAGCTTTCTTCTGTGCTTGTGTCATAGAAATAAGTCCTTTGTAGCATCTGCATGACTATGGATGATATCAGCAGTTGTTTCCATTTTGGAAATAACTGCTAACAGATCTAGTTCTCCACTTTCAAATATATTCTTCAGATGCTTACTAATAGCAGGTATATTAACATCAAATAGTTTTGCCATATCTTTTTGTGTCATCCAAAACGTTTCATCTTTGAATAGTACATTCGTAGAAACGGATTCATTCTCTGCTTGATATACAATAACATTTCCTGTAATCGCATTTTCTAAAGATGTCATATAATCCCCCTCTATATTTATATCTCATTTTGTTTCATACTTATAAGCTATTCCTGCTTCTTATTTAATGAGCTGCATGGTATATCATATGGTCCAAGACCTTAACAAAGTCTCGTTCCACACCGGAAGTATCATTACCAGTACTGCCAATGCCTGTTAACATAGTTTCTTTCCAGTCATTTCTTGCCATATACCTAATCAACTACTTCATAGATACACCTCTCCCTGACCTATTTTCCTCGCACAGCCTGTTGTATTTCCCGATCAACAACGGTAATTATGTCTCGTTCAATCTGCTCAGAACTCTTATCTTGATAACCAACACCACTCATTAAGGTATCTCGCCAATCTTCCCGCCCTCTAATTTTAAAACTTATTAGGTACAGAGCCTTGCTCTTGTCTGTTTCACCATTTGGCAAATAGTAAAAACCAATCTTACGGCCATGCACACTACTTACGAGTACGCCATCCCCATTAGGTTTATATAGATCATACATCTGACGTAACAGAGCCAGTGCGTTAGCTCCCGTTGATGTCTGATTAAGAAATATCATATCATCTGCCTCAAACAAAGGTACTGTGCTTGTACCCTCTTGTCGCATGATCTGAGATTTAAATAATGCTTCGCTCTCCTCAGGAGTGGCTATGTGAAAGCCATACGTTGCAGCAAGGCCAGCTATGTTTCCGTTCATATGATTTAAATACGCCTCTGCATATCTCAAATTAGCTGTTGTAACCCGTTGTCCACCAGGAATAGGCAACTGAGGTACCTCCACAGAAGCACGCGCAGAAAGACAAAGCCATTATTTTCATCGAGAAAAGTATACTCATTGCGTTTATAAGGCTTTGTTGTAATAACCTTAGAGGACTGCAATACAAGACGAGGATGATACGCCTCGAAGTGTTCTTCTACCATTGATTTTATATCATCTGCCGTATAAGGATCTCCATCAAACAGCGTCAATCGAGAAGAAGTACAACCACCTAGTACAACACTACACACACATACTATAATCAACAACACGGACTTAACAAACAAAGACATACAAAACTCTCCTCTCTCCGTTCATCTCATTTGTAGCAAATAGTCCTATCAACTATACCGATATAAACAACAATCACTCAACCATCACATCTAGTTGATTCATGCGAAAATCTTCTATCACATCCATAAATTTCTTATTATGTATCGGATTTTCCATCATCCCAAATAGGTGGCTCGTGCAATGGCAGTCTGAGGAGCCGAATTTTGGCACCTCCCACTCAGCAATAGCGCCCACCGCATCAGCCAGAGCACATTCGACACTCACTTCTATATCCGGATCTGGCATGCTCGGCATGGATGGGTATGGCTCATGAGTAAGGCTCCAGCTTTCAAGGGGCAGTCCACTTGTACGAATAGGCACGCCGGCAATCATGTCGCAATGGCCGAGGAAGTAGTCGAGGTGCCAATGCATTTTCTTGCGTTTTCTCTTATGGCGCTCAATGCGTTTCGTTAAATTCGCCTTAGCAGAACCAACGTACATATAATAACCTTTCTTAAAATGCATCATTCCTTTAGAACCAATTTCAAGGTCCAAGTCGTGGTTCAGATGCATGACCATAACGTACACGCCACTATCGTGCGCCTCTGTATCGAGGATAGTACTAGGATAGGAACATTCGCGCGTCACAGTAGGCATGGTGAAAGTCTCATCCCACGCGACAGCAACGGCTTTCCAATCTAACGAAGGGGCTACCTCTTTAAACGTGCGGGCAAAGTCTAAGTCCGTATGGTAATCTGGCAAGAACCATTGTGCCTTATCCCATTGTACGAGAAAAAGAACCCCTGTATGATAGCCTTCGTTTTGCAATTCTTTCAAATGTAATAAATGCTTGCGCCCTCGTTCTGTAATGGCATCAGGGAACATAGCACCAGTCTTGGAGAATAGTGTACAAGACTTAACCTCTAATAAGAACTCATCGCCCTTATCATTGGTGAGGAGTAAATCAAAACGAGATGATGTGCCATGTAGTTTGACCGTGTATTCTCGTCGAACTACGCGCCATTCCTCCCATCCTGGAATGAGTTTGTTTTCAATCAAATGCTCTGCTACATCATTACTATAGTTCGTATCGAGCATGATAACAACGCCATCACGCTCAATGCCTACGACGCGGTATTTCGTCTTCGCATCAGGCTTATCATGAGGCACGATATACATCGTCACCCCTGTGAATAAAAGTTCCCACATACGGCCTGGATTTGGTAAATGAGCAAGTACGCTTTCACCATTGAGATCCAAGGTCACCACAAAGCGATTAGGACGACCTGTATAAGTAGCTTTCAAAATTGTATCGTATAGAACCTTCATAGTTCCTCCTGCATTCAGAATATTCTATGTCTATTATACAACAAAACGGGCCACTCCGAAGAGCGGCCCGCTGGGAGGATCATATAACAGGTTCCGATGCTGTCATATGAACAGGGATAAGATATTCGTCGCATAACTGCGATATGTTGTTTTATTGCAAATCTTTACTTTGCGTAGTGACTTCACTGGCAGATGTAAAGCTAGCCAATGGAGCATCGCCAGAGCCTAAGATTACCTTATTAGCTACTAGCGCATTAGCTGCCGTTTTAGCTTGTTCCAAAGTAAGGCCAGTGCGAGGTCCACTAATTGTGATTGATGCGCTTTTACCATTGACCGTAGCAAATTTAAGATATACCACACGTTTATCAGCCATATTGGGCACTCCTTTCTTATTCATATACATAGGGATGGGAATGAAATCGCGATAGGTTCATAGGGTTTGGATTACTATAAACCCTCACGCAGCCATTACAAACTAAGAATTAACTTAGCAGAGATTAATGACCAAGGGATACTTCGTTGACGCGTACCACGTCAGCAATGGTGTTCTCATAGAGACCAGCCAATGCGGTGCCGACAATCTTAACGGCATCATCAGTAGCTTCTTCAGCTACGCGTGTGAAAGTGACGTCTTTATATCTCGGTTTATCTTCTGTACCGATATTAAAACGTAACACTAACTTTGTGCGTTTGAGTTCAGCCATCTGATCACCTCCTTTCACCTATATACATTCCAAAAAGAGGCTCGTGACAAGCAAATTCGACGAAAAGAGGAATAATAATTTTACCCATGAAAAAACGGCCCAAAATCAAGATTTTAGGCCGTACTTTTGTAAGTAGTTTCACGTGAAACAACAATACATATAAAGCTTTATTTATATCTCACCACATGAACGGGATCATTATTTTTAATTTTTGTAGCTTGAGACACATTATTTTATAGAAAAATATATTATACTAGATTCATACAGTAACGATGAGTATAGTTTCATCGTTGATAGAGACTCAATATAACACAATACATGTTAGTATGAGAGACTTTCACAATTATTTTCACAGTACACATATATGATAGAATATAAGTAGTTCATTACAATTTAGAGGGGATTACAATGGCTCAAATTGCAGGAAATTTACAACGAATTAAAAACGGTCAACGCCGTTATGCTATTACACCGCGCATTCCAGCGGGTTTTATTCAACCAGATCAATTACAAAAATATATTGATGTGGCGAACAAATTTAACGCTGTTCTAAAATTAACAGGCAGCCAACGCATTATGATTACGAATTTGAAAGCTGAGGATGTAGACGCAGCTTGGGAAATGCTTGGCATGGAACCAGCGTACATGGTGTCCAACCGCGTGCGCAGCGTCAAGATTTGCCCTGGCACAACGTTCTGTAAGAGGGCTAAGCAAGACAGCGTTCATCTTGGCATGCAATTGGAACGCAAATATTTGTCCCAAGAGATGCCTAGCAAGATGAAAATTGGCGTATCTGGCTGTCCTAATTCTTGTACTGAAAGCCGCATGAAGGACGTTGGCGTAATCGGTACGGTTGAAGGCTGGAACGTATACGCTGGCGGTAGCGGCGGTGCTCACCCACGCATTGGCGACCTTATTGCCGAAGTGGCTACTGAAAAAGAAGCACTCGCTTTGGTAGACCGCATCATCGAATATTACAAAGCAAACGCTCAAATTGAAAGAATGGGCGAATTCATTGAACGCATCGGTTTAGAGGCTTTCAAAGCAGCTGTATTGGGCGACCTTGAAGGGGCTCCTACAGAATCGAAAGCGGCGGAACCGGTTGTTAATTTACCAGGTCACGGCAATGATCCAGAGGTAGAAGCACCGCGCCTTGAACCAGGTCAACCAATCACACCAGATACAATCATCCGCGATATCGTAGATACGTACCCTATTGTAGTACCTGTGCTACAAAGTATCGGCATGGGTTGTCTCGGTTGCCCATCCTCCACGATGGAGCCATTATGGCAAGCTGCTGAAATTCATGGCGTTAATGTATACGATTTACTAGATAAATTAGAAACTGCCCGCAAAGGCGCATAATTATAACCTATACTTAACTTATATATTTATATATTCGAGTATATTCGGACCTATGTAGACACATAGGTCCTTCCCCATTATCATAAAGACGATTTATAAAGGAGCTTACTATGTCCGCATTTTTAGGTCACATTCATTACTGGTTATACCGTAAAATTCAATTGCTCGTTGAGCGTGAAAATTTAATTCTTGAAAAAACAACTAAGGTGGTAGACGATCTTGCTGAAGAATTGCACTCCATCTCCGTAGATACGTATGGGGAACCAATCAACCCAAGCATTCCTTTAGAAAATATCATCGACCACAACAATATTCATGGCTGGCTCGCTAACCAAATCAATATAGCATCCGTTCGCGAAGCAGCTTTCATTAAAGATATGCTCGACACGAATGCCGATGACAATGCTATCCACGTTGTAACAGCCATCCTTGATGCCTTTGCAGTACAAGGCCAAGCGTGCGGTGTTGTGGCCCAAGATTCCCTTGAAGAGCACACAGCACCTGCTATTTACAGTGCCCTTCAAAACTTCTATGTAAACGGCATGCCTTGCGACGGCGGCGACCAAATCGTTGAGGACAGTGCTGACCGCTTACTTGGGTTGGCGACCATCGCTTACAAGCTGGCTACTGGCGCACAGCAGGCGTTGACCCTAAATTTATGGCATTAGCATACCAAACATGGTTCGAGGCCTTTGTGAAAGCTATCGATCCTGAATTCGAGCTTATCACCACAGAAGACAATGGCACACGATTATATACAATCGCTAAAAAATAAATACCATTTCGTTCGCTAAAACGGACGAAAAACGAACGAAAACGCGAACGTAAAATTTTACGTTCGTTTTTACGCTCGTTTTTTGTCCGTACCGATAAGTGTATCCTATGAATTAGTACAGGCCTGTACTAATTTGAAATTTCTTTCAAAACTGTAGCCATAGGCACAGTATTGATAAAAAATATCATTTATAATAAGACCATAAGTTAAATTCTTACTGACAGAAGTATTTTATATAGGAGGTGCAGCATTATGGCAGGCACAGTAAAACAAGAATTAGGTTTATTATTCCAAGGTCCTAACTACGTAATCGTAAAAAAAGGTGGCCAAGCTGGTGAAAAGGTAGAAAAACACAATCACCCTGAAGCGAATGTAATCTTCACTGTTGTAAAGGGCAAAGTACAAGTGTTCCTAAACGAAACAGAAGAACATGTACTCGTACCAGGTGAAGTGCTTGAATTCAATGGCGATAACTACATTCAAGCAACACTCGTTGAAGATAGTGAGTTCATCGTAAATCTCGTTCATAAACCTGAATAAGATTATATGTATTAATTAACCCTCCTCTCAAATACATTTAATACTATATACAATCAGAACCACCCGTAAAACGGGTGGTTTGCTCACGGGCTATAAGCCCGTAGTACTAGGCCAGCGTCTAAAGGCGCTGGCTTTCACTACGTTCAAGCCGCATAGCCATTGACTCGTAACGGTCCCCTTAAAGGGGATATGTATTACTTGCTACCCTTAAAAGGGTCCTCATATTCTTTTACACTAAGTTTATCTTTCATTTGGTCATGTAACTCTTGCTCACGTATATATTTTTTTACGGTAGCTTCATTTAATCCTACCGTACTTACATAATATCCCTCAGACCAAAAGTGTCTATTTCCAAATTTATACTTTAAGTTTGCGTGTTTATCGAACATCATTAGTGCACTTTTACCCTTTAGATATCCCATAAAAGATGAAACTGATATTTTAGGTGGAATTAACACTAGCATATGCACATGATCTGCCATAAGCTCCCCCTCTATAATCTTGACGCCCTTATATTCACATAAACGTCTCAGTATTTCACGTAAACTATTTCTGTATTGATTATATATAACTTTACGTCTATACTTAGGTGTAAATACTATGTGGTATTAGCATAACCATTTTGTGTGCGCAAGGCTCTGTGTCTTTGTTGCCATATAAAATCACCTTTCTTTTGTATATAATGCGGCTTGAACACCTACATTATACTTAAGCAAGGTGATTTTTTTGTATAACTTTCGTTGCCGCACCCGCATAGCGGGTGGTTTTATGATTCGCGACTACGTCGCGAACCAGTCTAAAGACAATAATCATTAAAAGAGCACCTATGCTGAATAGTAATCTTACAAACTAAATGTAAGAAAGCTTACAGCTCATAGGTGCTTTTTTTGATAGTATGTATTAATTATAATTGATGACCTTATTGCTATCGCAATACATTCTCATAATATATTTCTATAGAATATTTTGCTAATCCTTGCGGTTACATCTATAAAGAGATATACTAAAACTATTAAGAGAAAGAGGGATTTTATGACACGCGAAGATTTAGAAATGTATATTTATAAGCAATTTGATGACACCACTACCAATACACCATGGACGCAATTTCCACATTACAAGGTATTTCGCCATCAAGATAATCGTAAATGGTTCGCATTAGTCATGAATATTACAACGGATAAATTAGGCTCTACCAAGATTAAACCTATTGATGTACTAAACATCAAATGTGATCCTACCATGATTGGTTCCTTTCGCAAGGAACCAGGCATTTATGCAGCATATCACATGGATAAATCCAATTGGTTAACCGTTTCTTTGGACGGCTCTGTTCCTACTGAAAGAATAAAAATGCTCCTGGATATGAGTCATCGGTTAACAAAATAATACTTATTACAACTAAATTATATACAAAAACGAGCGTAAAAATTTACGCTCGTTTTTATGTGCTTTCAGTTAGATTACTATTGGATTTTATAATGAATGAAATAGCTTTCACTTAGGCGCGTAAAGCTATAGCAGTTACTAATAAGATAGCAATATACACTATACCAATAAAAATAATATGGGCCGACGAAGTACCTAGCATTTTACGATATAGACCAAGCGAGCAAAGCATATAATACAAAGCAATGACCAAAAGAGCGATACCAATAAAATTTTCAAGCAAATAAGCCACATATACAAAGTGCATGAGATTTAAAGCTATAATTAAGAGAGAATTTACTAACCCTAATATGGCCAATGGAAAATCAAAGGCCACTGCATACGAAACAGCTGTAAAAGTTTGTTTAAACGTAAGCTCACGGTTAGAAACATTTTTTACATATAAATATGCTAATACAAGCCAAAAGCCTTTGAAAAACGCCCACATCAGTATATAGCCAAATAATACTCCGATTACATAAGCTAAGGATACCGGTGTTAACAAAAACACGGCTATATTTTCTACAAAGGAAATGCCAAGCATAATACCAAACAAGCTTAACATCAACTTTAAACCTTGATTAAATGTGCCATTCTCAACAACATAGGGAATCCCCTTTGATCTAGGACTCCATATTAAATCCCAACATAACTGCATAAGAGACATCTATAAAACCTCCTCATCCTTTCTCGACAACACCAAAATCATACCATATCACTACCGGCAAAACAAATAAAGAACACCTTTTTCCTGTTCCTTAGTCTAAAAAATAATATCTATCTCTGATAGAGGAAAACAGCCCCCTCTCGAAAAACGACTTCTCCTTCCCACTTAGTCTAAAGAAATAGTATTTTATCCATAGAGATTAACGAAAAAAGGGATCCCCCTCTGAAAACGACTTTCCCAGATGCTGTGGATTTTCCTTAGGAAAATCTTACGCATCTGGATTAGCGATGTGTGGCTCCCATACGTCGCTACGCTCCTCTGTTAGCTCACACCCTGCGTCGGCCCTGCTCCTTAGTCTAAAAAATAATATCTATCTCTGATAGAGGAAAACAGCCCCCTCTCGAAAAACGACTTCGGGCTCCGCGCAAGCGCAGTAGCGTGTCGGCTTTTCGAGAGGGGGCTGTTGGATTCTACCTCAAAGGATAGATATTATTATTTTAGACGTTTAATTACTTCGTCTGTAATGTTTTCAACGCTGCTATTTGCATCAGCTGCACGAATTGTGTAAGGATCGTCTAATACAACGTCCATTTTCTTTTCAACGCGAACTGCTTCGATAGCGTTATGAATGCTTTGCATCATAGGTTGAGCAATTTTGTTTACTTCATCATTTTCTTTTTGTAACAATGGAGCTACGGATTTATTGAATTCGGCTTCTGCTTGAGCTTGATCTTTAATTTTATCAATTTCTTGCATTTTCTTTTCGATTTGTGGACGGTACTGTGCATCTACTTGTTGCATTTTCATATCAAGTGCACCGTAACCAGGATAGCTATTTACAACTTGACTCATTTGTACCAAACCAATGTTAGCAGCGCTTGCCACAGCAGTGGTAGCGGAGATAGCACCTACGATAGCTAATGTTGTCAATTTTTTAGTCAATTTCATCTGAGATCCTCCTCAATAGTAAAGTTTCACTACACAAACGTGTAATGCACTATTTTTACTATATCAAATCTCCCCTGCTTTCACAAGTAAAAAACCTATGAAAATTAGAGATTATTTATAGCATCTAATATTTCAATTGTATACTATTAAATAATAATAAGGGTCCATGAATTCATCATGAACCCTTATTAAAAAAATTTACTATCTATTATTGTTCGTCATTAAGATAGATATATTTATCGGATTTCAATTTAGACACGAGGTCAGGCACCAAGCCGATAAGGCGATCAAAGCTGCTGCTATAAGGATTGCCTTTAATATTGAATAATTCGATGCGGTCGCCTTTGATCACGAGCACTGCGCTTGGTTCCATTTTGGCACCGCCGCCACCGCCGCCACATTCGTGGTTTTTGTTAGCAGTATTATGATTTGTACCAGTACCGAAACCAAATGTTACGTCAACGAATGGAACCAATGTAGTATCGCCGATTTGTACAGCTTCACCAACAACAGTTTCCACTTTAATCATATTTTTGAACTTCTCAAAAAGGACTTCCAAATTTTCTTTTACATTACTGTTCTCCATCGTAGTACCTCCACTGATGACAACTATGCGTTAGCGGCTTGTTCCGCTTTCAATCGTTCTAATTCTTTATTTTCTTTGCGCTTAACCCTAAACACCTTGATGGCTTCTACAATGAGTGCACGCATCGGTTGTGAAAGTACAAACCGCGTTCCATGCCAAGCCAATACACCTAGGATTATACGCCCTTTAATATGGCCGCTGCCTTCTAAATGCCAATTCAAATAATCAATTTCAATATTCTCAGCCTGTTCAGGCCAGATACTGTACAACATCGAAGCAAGCATGCCACCCTTAAATGGATCACCGATGCCGATTCGCCCTTCTACGGCGATATCTCGCGGTTTAGAATGGTCGTAACACCGCTTAGAAACAAGTAGTAATTGACGCCACAATTCAGTATTCGTCACATGTTTCATAAACCAAAAGGTTGGAATTTGAGATTTAAAACTAGCCACCGGATCATTTGGATCTGGCTTTTGAAAGCGAGCTTTCACGCTATCTTTTAAACCATCAATCTTCGTAAACACCTTCTCTTTTACAGTGCCATCACTATTGAAAGTGACCTTTTCCACCACTTCATCATCAGGTTTCATCGTCGGATTATCACGAATTGCATCATATTGTGCAGCTCGTGCTTCAGCACCTTTATTTTCATCGGTGGACTCATCCACGCGTTCAATGCGAACCTGCTTCTCTTGTGAAGCCGATGCTTGTCCTGCACTGCGAACAGAATCTAGGCTTTCACCAGAAGTGCCAACGGTTGTAGGCTCAGTCGGTTCCGTACCGCCTTGACCACCACCTTGCATGGCTTCATCATCGCTTCCGCTTGGGCCGTCATCGGATCTTTGTCAATTTCGTCCATCGCCTTTTGATATTCGTCATTAACCCGTTGTGCGATCCAATCGTCGTATTCTTTCACAGGGCCTATTTTCTGCATGCCTAATACATACAGTTGTTTAAAAAATGGTTTGCCCTGAAAATATGCGAGATGCAGTGACAACACGCGCCACAGCCATTTAACAGACAATTCTGCGCGGTACGGCGTCCTGCCGTTCCATTCGATGCTATATGTGATTGGCGTTAGTAGGATAATCATGATCAGCGCTACGATGAGAAGCACTACGACGAGTGCCACTATAGCGACTATACTCAACCACATCACCTCCTTAGGTTATGGGATTTTGAAAATATGCTCTAATTTTCAATGCCCTTGCGAGCCATTACACCTTGCATATAGTAATGCTTAACTTCCTTCATTTCCGTTACAAGATCGGCCACATCAAGAAGTTCTTGCGGTGCCCCGCGCCCCGTAAATACCACTTCGGTTTCAGGATTACGAGCCTCTAATAGAGCCTCCGTTTTTTTCCAGTCAATGAGTTCAAAGAACAAAGCCATGTTATATTCGTCGAGAACCACTAAATCATATTCGCCGCTAGATACAGCCTCTAGTGCGCGTTCATAGCCCTTTTCAATGAGAGCCACATAATCCTTAGGTGGATTTCCTGATTCAAATACAACCACTTCATCACCCCATTTGGCGAGCTCATCCTTGCTCTTCATGCCTTCCTTGATGATAAAAAACGGTTTACCTACAGTTTCTAATGTAATATTTTTGAGGGACGGTAAAATATTATGTTCACTATACACTTTAGACTTCATGAACTGTAAAAATAAAACCTTTTTGCCAGCGCCTATAGCTCGTATAGCGAGACCGATTGCAGCCGTCGTTTTACCCTTGCCTTCGCCGGTATAAACTTGTACATAGGCCTTCATAGATATACCTCCGTTCATATACCATAATTGTACAATATTTATAGACGAAAAGGAATAGATATCCTTATTATGCAATATAGTACATAAAAATCTGTTCCTTATTACAATTACATACATAAACATAAGGGATGAGGGACCCGAAAAAACTCCACCGGCCAGGTCTGACTACGGCCTACGGCCTTCGCAGGGCCAAAGTCGTTTTTTCAGGCCCCTCATCCCTTTTAAATTAGTATACTAACTATATATGAGGAACAGATTTATTATCTCCTTTAATTTGCAAATAAGATATCTATTCCAATCCTATACAAGAATTGTATTAATTAAGGTGTATGAACGCTCTGCCAACCCAGCCATTTTAGTAATTAATATATAGCGTAGAAAGGGAGTGTCCTCCAAAAACGACTTCCCCAGTTGCTGTGGATTTTCCTTTGGAAAATCTTACGCATCTGGATTGGCGATGTGTGGCTCCCATGCGTCGCTACACTCCTCTGTTAGCTCACACCCTGCGTCGGGCTCCTTCTCTAAACTAAGTTATACCCTAGGTATTTTATGCCAATTAGTCAACTAAATTTAGATAGAAAAAAGATAGACCCCTCCGGAAAATGATTCGGGCTCCGCGTAAGCGCAGTAGCGTATCATTTTCTGGAGGGGTCTATCGACTCTATTAAGTTTTAATTACTAATTGGCAAAAATACCATTGGATCAACTGCGGTCCCATTGATTCGCACTTCGTAATGGACGTGTGCGCCTGTACTTTTACCAGTACTACCCATAAGAGCAATCACTTGACCTTGTTTAACGCTCATACCAGGTGTAACGAGGACGGCGCTATTGTGGCCATAACGAGTCACAAATCCATTGCCATGATCGATTTCCACAAGGTTACCATAACCCCCATCGGTGTAGCCTGCAATTGTTACGGTCCCCGCTGCGGTAGCAACGATGGATGTGCCGTAATCATCGGCGATATCGATACCCTCGTGGAATGCACTGCTTGCGCCCGTTACAGGATCGATACGGCTACCATAAGGAGATGTAATAACACCCTACTTGGCCAGATGCTTGGGGTTGTACTATTCGTATAACCACCGGAGCCAACGGTGTAGTTCAATTGTTGCAAAGCTGCAATGTCTTGGGCCCCACCATCACGCAAAATATTGCGCATCGTGTAGAAACTAACCAATAATTTTTGAGCATCCTTATCTAGTTTGGATAGTCTAGCTGAAAGCTGTGCCGCAGTTAGCGTGGGACTAGTCTCATCGCTAGCGGCTACTTGCTTTGGGTCAGAGCCATCGCCACCACCTTGAGATGGTGTGCCAGATTCAGCGCCCTTCAACATTTGCTTGTTTTCTTCACTAATTTGATTTAAGTTTTGGATTTTCTTATCCAACACTTCTGTTTTTTGTTGTAACAATTTTAATTGTTCTGTTTGCAATTGTGTTTGTTGGCGCAATTGAACAATTTCTGCTTGTCGTGCAATGCCCCAAATAGTCAAAACAAGTGCTGCTACAAATAAGATAGTTCCCACGATTGCGGCTATCTTCGCTTGTTTATGGCTCAATGTAATGGTGGTATTCTCACCATTTTGAGACACTACAGAACTTAAAATACTTGGTACTTTCAAAATGTCTTCCTTACTTTTAATCTTTCCTCAATTCTTCATGCATGTGTGTTCAATACGAACACAACAAAGCAATTTGCCTATTGGGAATGGATAACGCTCGCTAACGCTTCCTCATTAGTACGTTCACCTAGCGCTTCATTTAAACTTTCCAGTTCCTCTTGTGAAAGATTAACAAGACTTTTACCTTTCACAATAGTTTACTAAAAATACGAGAGTCGTTGCGGCCATAAATACTGGAAATGCAAACACCGTTGTTATTGCCATCAAGCAATGTGAGAGCAAAGGATAAATCGTTGCCAATATTATCGAAGGCATTGTATTTTTTAAAGCCGATTTTTTGCAATGTATTCCCTTGAATATTGCGAATTTGCGTTTGTTCTGCAATCATATCTTGCAAACCTTTTGCAGCCTCTCTAATTTCAGTGATTTCTACTGAAAGTTTACGTTCTAGGCTAACCCCATTTTCGCCTTGCATAAAGAAATTGAACTTCTTCGTTAAGCTTCCCAATCGGATGTGCAAAGTGATGCAATATACAAGCAAAATAGCAGATAGTACGCATCCTAATACGCCGATATAGGGTTGTATAGTTTCTAACATTCAAATCCCTTTCTATCTAATTCGTCCAAAAACGGACTAATAGCACGTTCTAGTATACCATGTAATGACGCAATAAGTACACCATAATTCACGATAGGCGTACCTTGAACAACGGCATAATCGATGCGTCGAAGCACTTCGCGCCGCGTCAACATACAAGCCCCACAATGGATAATAAGGTCATAACCACTTACATCCTTAGGGAATGCACCACCACTTGTAAATTCAAGGTGTAAATCCGTATGCCCCTTCTTTTTCAGCCACATAGGAATTTTAACGGTTCCAATATCATCGCACTGACGTCGATGCGTACAACCTTCACTAATGAGCACACGTGCGCCTGGTTTCAGATTATTCAAAGCATTTACACCCATTACCAAATCCTGTAATTTGCCTTTAAATCGAGCCATCAAAATGGAAAAGGATGTTAACGGAATATCTGCTGGTGTCAATGCGTTAACAGCCTCAAAGGCTTGCGAGTCTGTAATGACAAGTTTTGGTTTTTGTGAAATCTTACCTAACAGGGTTGGCAGTTCTTCTGTTTGACAGACCAAGGCTAGCCCTTTATGGTCTAGTATCTCTCGAATCGTTTGTACCTGTGGCAAAATCAAACGCCCTTTAGGTGCAGCAGAATCGATAGGACATACTAAAACAATAGTATCCCCTGGTTCTACTAAACCCTGCAACAGAGTTTGCTCCCCTTCTACATCTAGTGGCGTTAATCCACCCAATAAATCGAGTAACATCAGGCGATCTCGATTAGATGTAAAGTCAGTAGAACCTACTACAGTAGCAATAGATGTCAGTTCAGAATATGTATTAATATAACCTTGATGAGCATTGTTAGCTTTATTTGACGTACTTTCACTTACATAATTTTGATTGTTACTAGTACTTTCACTAGGAGAAGTATTAATTTCGTTGATAAACAGTGCGATGGGCACATTATTTTGCTTTAATTTATTAAGCCACATCATGTCATCAGCCGTAGGCGCTTGATCATTACGCAGTACGTAAACAGCCAGATTAATTTTTTTAATAATTTCTTCAGATTTTTCAATACGAAGAGCACCTAGCTCCGAAGTATCATCGATACCAGCCGTATCAGTAATAACCACAGGACCTAGAGGCAATATTTCCATAGATTTACTTACAGGATCAGTAGTTGTCCCTGCCACCTCAGATACGAGGGATACCGGTTGATCCGTAAGCATATTAATCAACGTAGACTTCCCTGCATTACACCGGCCAAAAAAGCCGATGTGCACGCGGTTAGCCTTTGGTGTTTGTTCCATTATACGCGAAACTCCATTGTTTCTTCTTCGCCTGTACTCTCTTGAGCGTCCATATAAGCGATGAGACGTTCTAATTCGGATTCAGAGCTAAAGGCAATCTCAATTTTACCTTGTACCTTCTTCCCTGCACGGAATTTGATAGATACAGGAGATCCTAAACTCAATTTCAAACGGTCAACTAAAGCACGAACCTCAGCTGTATTATGCGGTTCTTCTGTTTCTTTAGCTTTAGTCTTTTTCGACATCATCGCTTTCACAAGTTGTTCTGCTTGACGAGCGCTAAGTTCACCCTCTTTAATACGTTCTGCCGCTTCTACTTGTTGTGCTGCACTACGCAAAGCCAACAAAGGACGGGCTTGACCAACGGTCAAATCCCCTTCAATTAAATCCTTTTGCACAGATGCAGCCAATTTCAAAAGACGCATCATATTAGCGATATAAGAGCGACTACGGCCAAGACGAGCAGAAATCATCTCTTGTGTTTGCTTATACGTGTTCATCAAGCCTTGGTATGCCAATGCTTCTTCAATTGGATCGAGACCTTCACGTTGCAAATTCTCTACTAATGCAACCTCTGTCATTTCCTCTGTATTGTAATTTTTTACTACTACAGGAACAGTTTCTAGCCCTACCATCAAAGCTGCACGATAGCGACGTTCACCGGCTACGATTTGGTATTTATCCTTTTGTTTACGCACGACGATTGGTTGGAAAATGCCAAGGTTTTTAATAGATTCAGCTAGTGTAGCCAAACTTTGTTCATCAAAATTTTTACGTGGTTGATCTTCATTAGGCATCAATTCCCCTATTGGCAATTCATGGATTTCACGATCAGGCAAGGCCGTCTCAATGGATTGCTCTCCCATCATTGCCATTAATGTTTTTCTTTCCTTTTTCTGTTTCATCGCCATAATAATCCCCAATCTATTAGTACTTTCACACACCGTCATATATAAAATGCAGCACAAACTAATATACAGTTTGTGCTTACATTACATCATTATATTTATTATTATCTAAATTACATTTATTTAGTTTTCTTAGAAGCCTTGATGACCTCTTTAGCTAATTTAGTATACACGTCAGCACCTTTTGATTTTGGATCATACACAATGATCGGTTCACCATAGCTAGGTGCTTCACTAAGACGTACATTACGAGGAATCACCGTTTTATACACCTTAGTCCCAAAGAAGGCTTTTACTTCATCGGAAACTTGTATAGATAGATTTGTGCGTCCATCAAACATTGTAAGCAATACACCTTCAATTTCAAGATTCTTATTTGATGTTTGCTGTACGATTGTAATCGTTTTAACAAGTTGACTAACGCCTTCTAATGCATAAAATTCGGTTTGAATAGGAATCAATACGCTATCTGCCGCTGTGAAAGCATTCAATGTTAGCAATCCAAGAGATGGCGGACAATCTATGATAACAAAATCATAGTCATCACGTACAGAAACAAGGGCTTTTTTCAAAATTGTTTCACGTGAAACAACCCCTACTAATTCAACCTCAGCACCGGCTAATTGAATTGTTGCAGGCGCTACAAATAACTTTTTAAGCATTGTAGATTGAATGACATTAGTGATATCCTCGCCATTTATCAGTACATCGTGAATACATAACTCTAAATCATCTTTTTCAATGCCCAAACCGGAACTAGCATTACCTTGCGGATCTAAATCAATCAACAACACCTTTTTTCCTGCATCAGCTAAACAAGCACTGAGATTAACAGATGTTGTAGTCTTTCCTACACCGCCTTTTTGATTAGTAATCGCTATTACTTTGCCCACAATATTCACCTCGACTTTACGTTCAAAAATATTTCATTTCATTATAACATAGGGTACACAAAAGAAATAGAACTTTATAGACTTTACAAAGTAATTTTTCATGAATCTATGTAAACTTATCTGAAATGTTTCACGTGAAACATTTCAAATTTATATACAACGAATTAAAAGAAATCCCAAAAACTTAAATTCTATAGAGTTTTTTTACAAACACAGTATTACGTGTTCCTAATACAATTACATGTTATATAACTTTTTATCTATGGACGCACCTCAATAAATTATATGAAGCTATAACCTTTACAGTACATAAGGATATATTTATACTAATAAAAGATAGTATTTTATCGATTTAACAGCTCTAAAGCTATTTTATATACCATTATAAAGGAGGCGTTTCACATGCCCATATATAACGGAATGCTTCCGGTCATAAACAAGGACGAAGTAAAGCGCTATGCTGGACTTCGACACGCAGAGGATTTCCCTCAAAAATTTGTTGACGAAGCTTGTAAAGAGATTCAATTACTAGCAACACCAAAAGGTGTGTATCAAGAATATGAATACGACGCTGAGACTAAAACAATTCTTAGTAATCCACCATTAAAAATTGAAGGCTCCATAATAGAAAAACATTTAGAAAAATCTACAAAGGTATATGTATTAGGCGTTACCGTAGGTGAAGATGTAGAAGTGCGGAGTGAGCAACTATTTAAGGCAGGTAATTATACGGTCGGCTTGTTACTTGATGCAGCTGCTACAACAGCTGTAGAACAGGTAGCTGATCAAGTTAACGAAGTAATTAATACAATTGCTAAAAAACAAGGATATAAACCAACATGGCGTTTTAGCCCTGGTTACGGAAACTGGCCTTTAGAAGTTCAAAAAGATTTAGCTAAAATCATTAAGACCGAACAAATTGGTCTACAAGTAACGGAAAACTTCTTATTATTTCCAAGAAAATCTGTAACAGCCATTATCGGCTTAATGCCAGCTAACGAAGACATAAAAACTAAAAGAGGTTGTACATCCTGTTCACAAAAAGACTGTGCATCGAGAAAACTTCCAGAAAAAGCAAGTACACAAAACACAAATAACCAAGTACCTTGCGAAAAAGCACAGCAGATGCATCTAGCATCACAATGAAAAGACAACCAACAAACTAAATGTTTCACGTGAAACATTTCCTTGTACCCATGTGCAGGCAAAAATGTTTCACGTGAAACAATTCATTTATAACATTAATAATTACAAATCTAATGTAGGTCACCAAGGTTCTGAGCCCGACTTTGCTAGGTCGAGGCCCTTGGCCGACGACCGTTAAGGCGGTGGAGGGCGAATGTCCTTGGTGACCTACATTTCAATATATAAAGGATGATTCACATGTACATTTTTGACGGCGCTATGGGTACAATGCTCCAAGCAGCAGGCCTTGAAGAAGGTTATTGCCCAGAATTGTTTAACGTAGAAAGACCAGAAGTAGTAAAAAATATCCACGCTCAATATTTACAACATGGTAGTGATGTGATTACTACAAATACATTCGGTGCTTGTAGCCTTAAATTAGAAGATTACGATTTACAAGATCGTGTAAAAGAAATAAATATAGCAGCTGTAAAGGTTGCCAAAGAAGCAATTGCAGAGTTCAAGCCATCCGCTCGTGTAGCCGGTTCTATGGGCCCTACAGGACGATTTTTACAACCTTTAGGCAATATGAGTTTCGATGATATTTACGATACGTACAAAGAGCAAGCAGATGCTTTAATCGAAAGTGGTGTAGATTTTATCATCATTGAAACGATTATCGACGTACAAGAAATGCGTGCCGCATTATTGGCATCCTTAGATGCACGTAATGAAGCAGGGAAAACTAAAGAAGACGTACAAATTATTTGTCAATTTTCTTTCAGTGAAGATGGACGTACTATTACAGGCACGCCACCTGCAGTAGCAGCTACCATCGTAGAAGCCATCGGTGCAGATATCATCGGTATCAATTGTTCTCTTGGACCTGAGCAAATCACACCGCTTATTGAGGAAATTGCAAGTGTAACGAATTTACCAATCAGCTGCCAACCGAACGCAGGTATGCCACAACTCATCAACAAACAAACTGTATTCCCATTAACGGCTGAAGAGATGGGGCCATTGATGCTTGCTATCGTCGATGCAGGTGCAAGTTATGTAGGTGGTTGCTGTGGTACAACACCAGCTCATATTCAATCTATTTCCAATGCTGTAAAAGCACATACACCAAAAGAGCGTGCTTATATTGAGCCTAAAACAATCATTACAAGCCGTACAAAACTTCTTGAGTTAGGTCATAATGTAAAGCCATTAATTATTGGTGAACGTATCAACCCAACAGGGCGAAAAGTATTAGCTCAAGAGTTACGCGATGGTTCTTTCATCCGTGTAAAACGCGACGCATTAGATCAAGTAGAGGCTGGTGCAGATATTCTCGACGTAAATATGGGCGTTGCTGGCATGGACCAAACACCTTTGATGGAAAAAGCGATTTTTGAGCTATCCATGCTTGTTGAAACGCCTTTATCCATCGACACACTAGACCCTGCAGCTATGGAAGTGGCCCTTAAAAACTATCCAGGCCGCGCTCTTATTAACTCCGTAAACGGGGAAGAGGAGTCCATCACACATGTTATGCCTTTGGCTAAACGCTACGGTGCTGCATTACTTTGTTTGCCACTTTCCAGCGGAGATTTACCAGAAAAAGCAGAGGACCGTGTCGCTTTAGCTGAAAGCATCGTAAATCGCGCTTATAACTATGGTTTACAACCTCATGACCTTTTACTCGATCCATTGGTATTAACACTTGCTAGTGGGGAAGATAGTGCACGACAAACTCTAAAAACATTGCGTTTATATAAAGAAAAATTTGGTTTCCCAACGGTTATGGGCCTATCCAATATTTCTTTTGGTATGCCACAACGTCCATACTTAAACGGTCAGTTCTTAACAATGGCACTCGCATCAGGCTTAACTACGCCAATTATGAACCCACTTAACTACGCCGCTAAAAAAGCATTCGTATCAAGCTCCACACTTCTTGGCTGGGATCCAGGCTCTGCTGAGTTCATTAAAGAATACGGCTACGAAGACGAAACAACAGCACCAGGAAATGCGGCACCAAAGGGTCCAGATAAAGCATCCTTTGACAGCAATGATCCGTTAGCTAATATTCGTGCTTGCGTAGAGCAAGGTGAAAAAGGAAGCCATTGTTGAGCTTGTTAAAAAGGCTTTTAGCAGATGGTATGGATCCATTAGACATTACGAAAAAAGGACTTTCAGAGGCAATGAACGTAGTAGGGGACAAGTTTGGCTCTGGTAAATTATTCTTACCACAAGTTATGCTTGCTGCTGAAACAATGCAAGCTGCTTTCAACACCATCAAAGAAATTATTCCAGCTAGTGAAAGTCTAGACAAAGGAACTGTCATCGTAGCTACAGTTAAGGGCGATATTCACGATTTAGGTAAATATCGTAGCTGCATTGCTTGAAAACAATGGTTACAAAATCGTTGACCTTGGCAAGGACGTTGATCCAGAGGTTATCGTACAAGCCATTAAGGATAACAAGGCGGCCCTCGTAGGCATTTGTTCCTTGATGACCACTACAATGCCACAAATCGATAACACCATTGCTGCCATTCGTGCGGCAGGCCTAAAAACTAAGGTCATGGTCGGCGGCGCCGTAGTATCTCAAGACTACGCAGACCAAGCAGGTGCAGATATTTACGCCAAGGATGGCATTGCGGCCGTAAATCATGCAAACGATTTCTTTGAAACTTTGAAATAATCGCCATTCTAGAAATATAATATACATAATAATAATGATGGTGAAAGCCTCATAAAACGCTGATATAGTACATATGGGGCTTTCACCATACAAAGAATACATACGAGGTACATGATGACATTACGAGAGAAACACCAAAACGGTCAATTTACTATCACCGTTGAATTAGATCCACCAAAAAGTAGTTCTGCCCAAAAGGTTTTTGAGCAAGCGGCTCGCTTAAAAGGCAAGGTAGATGCCATTAATATCGCAGACAGCCCAATGTCTAAAATGCGTATGAGCCCAATTTCTTTGTCCTACTTATTACAACACAATAAAGATATCGAAACGATTTTCCACCTCACATGCCGTGATCGCAACATCATCGGTTTACAATCCGAATTACTTGGTGCTGCAGCATTAGGTGTGAACAATATCTTAACACTTACTGGTGACAAGCCTGACCATGGGGACCATCCATTTGCACAATCCGTATTCGAAGTGGACTGCATGGGCTTACTCAATATTGCGAAAACATTAAATGCCGGTAAAGATTTAGCAGGCAACGATTTAGACGAACCGACAAACTTTTATATCGGTGCTACAGGTAACCCTGGGGCCCCTGATTTAGAAATTGAACGCCAAAAATTAGCTGCTAAAATCAAAAATGGTGCTCATTTCGTACAAACACAACCGATTTACGACTTAGAACAAGCTAAACGCTATATCGATACAATGTCCGAATTCAACGTGCCAATCATGCTCGGTTTGATTCCTCTTAAAAGCTTTAAAATGGCTACATACCTTCACGAGAAAGTACCTGGAATCAGCCTTACTCAAGACATCCTAGATCGCGTAGAAAAAGGCGGTAAAGAAGCAGGTACAGAAATCGCCATCGAAACACTGGAACAAATCAAGAAAATCGCAGCTGGCGTACATATCATGCCGCTCAATGATATAGATACGACTTTGCATATTATTGATCACGTGTAATACTTTTAATACAACAGTAAAAGGAATGTCCTCCCAAAACCTCCACCGGCCAGGTCTGACTACGCCCTTCGGGCTTCGCAGGGCCAAAGTCGGTTTTGGAAGGACATTCCTTTTTTTCGTCTATAAAACATACACGTAATCAATAATATGCAAGTCTAAAAAGAACAGGGAACAAATCAAAATTGATTTGTTCCCTGTTTTGTTTTCGATATAACCGTTAGTGTTAATATGCTACAATCTTTTTCCTATTTATTGTTACTCATAATATAAGTTTAATCTAAAAACACCTTTCAAAAAACGACTTTGGCCCTGCGGAGGCCGATAGGCCGAAGTCAGACCCGGCCGGTGGAGGCTTTTTGGAAGGTGTTTTTAGATTGCTTACATTAATGAAAAAGATTGTAGCATATTATAATAACGGTTTATCCTTTATCTCTTTTGGTTTTCTTGGATATTTCCCAGGTGTTGTTCCTGTTTTCTTAATGTACACGATAGCACGTTTATCGTCTAGTGTCGGTAAGGTCACGGTTCTTACATCTTCAATGGATGCTTTTAATGTGCTAAGGGCTTTATTAGATTCCTCAATTTCTTCTTCGTAGATAGCGCCTTTTAAGGCGATAACATAGCCGCCTTGTTTAACATAAGGCACAGTCCATTCTAATAGGATTGGTAATCTTGCAACGGCACGACTCGTAGCGATATCAAAGCTTTCACGATAGTCCTGATGACTCAAATCCTCAGCGCGTCCATGTAAGGTCTTGCAGTTCGTCAATTGCAATTCGTCGATAACGGACTCAAGGAAGGTAAGGCGTTTCTTGAGGGAGTCAAACAAGGTCACGAGCAAGGTTCTGTCATAGATGGCCAAGGGAATGCCAGGGAAACCAGCACCGGTTCCGACGTCGATAATGGAGGATCCAGATTTGATAATTGTCGGATCATAACAAGATAGGGAATCAATCATGTGCTTAACCACGACTTCTTTCATATCCGTAATACCGGTGAGGTTAAGATATTTATTTGTTTCAATCATGCGTGCATAGTACACGTAGAAATCTTTTGCTTGCTGCTGTGTGCATGGCAATCCAAATGCTGCCATTTGTGAAAGCATATATTCTACAAACTCAGATTCACTAGCGATAGGCACATCATATTTTTCTTTCATCGGTGCTCCTAACTATATGTATGTAATTCAGGATAAAATTCATTTATTCGCACTGTAAGGCCTGTTTATGTGCTTCTAGGATAAATTATATACAAAACACTAAAAAAAGAGCATACAAGCGAAATATAAGAGTCATATTTGTATCTATTATACCATATTCTCAATTAATTATATAATTTTGATAATAGATAGTAAAAAGGATTGTATCAAGATCGAGTTATTATCATTTAAATTATATTATTGAGAAATCGCTCCATCTTTTTTTATTCTACTCATTTTTTTAATTCTATACAATCATCCAAATCTAACTATCAAATATAATTCTTCGTATTTTTAACACTTACCAAATACTATACTCCAAATTTTTATTTCCTATATGAAAATATCTTCATTTTTATCTTATAATTTGTCTTTTTCTGTGTGTACATCCTATGTGCGTTTAGAATGTACAAAAATTTTTACTTTTTACATATATTACAGTTATAAATATCCATATATTTATGCAAAGATTTATTTGTTATATTTGTAAAACTAATACTTGTAAAAATATATATCAAGGTATATACTTTTCTTAACAAGGAGGTGATGTGTATGACCACAGCAAAGCTATTTGAAAATGGCCGTAGCCAGGCTGTACGATTACCAAAAGAGTATCGGTTTAATGGTGATGAAGTAATCATCAACAAAGTAGGCAATATAGTCTTACTAATGCCAAAAGATGATGAGTGGGCAGGTTTTGTAGCAGGCTTATCATTATTTACAGATGATTTTATGTGTAACGGACGGGAAGAAATCGATCATCAGGAGCGTGAAACTTTATGAAGTATATGTTAGATACAAATATTTGTATTTATGCTATCAAACAAGAGCCAGAAGTTGTACTACAAAAAATTTTAAAACATCATCCATCAGACATATGCATTTCATCAATTACATATGCTGAATTAATGCATGGTGTTGAAAAAAGCCAAGCCAAAGATAAAAATAGGTTAGCACTAACGCTTTTATTATCGCCTATAGAAATTGTTGATTTCGACAGTCATGCTGCTGAGGAATATGGAAAAATAAAAGCTGATTTACAATCACAAGGAAAAATTATTGGTCCTATGGATTTACTCATAGCTAGCCATGCTAAATCGAAAGGTCTAACTATTGTAACTAACAATACAAAAGAATTCAAAAGAGTTAATCATTTAAATGTAGAAGATTGGTCTAAACCATTAAGCTAATACAACCTAAACCAATACAAAAAAGCTAGTTAATCAAAAACGATTATCTAGCTTTTTCTGTTATGTAATTACTTATCGCAATTACTTACTTCTATTGTATTGTTCTAGTTGAATCAACAGTACAGACACATCCGCCGGTGATACGCCCGAGATACGGCTGGCTTGGCCGATGGAGTGAGGGCGAATTTTGTTGAGCTTTTGTTGCGCTTCAAGGGAAATACCTTTAATTTCTCTATAATCCCATTCTTTTGGAAGAATTTTTTCTTCCAGTTTACGAACCTTATCGACTTGGTCCATTTGCTTTTTGATGTAACCTTCGTAGGTAATGGCAATATCCATAGCTTCTTCTACGTCAGGTGTAAAGCGTTTCAAACCGAATGCATCAGCTACGGTAGCATAGGAGAGTTCGTTACGTTTTACCAAATCATATGCGTGAATGCCTGTTTTGATAGGGGCTGTGCCCAAGCTTTCAAGCAAGGCTTGCGTTTCCTTGGACGGATTGACAGGTGTGTTGCGCAACAAATCCATGCCTTCTTCGATGGCCGCTTTTTTAGCTGTAAATTTAGCCCAACGATCGTCTTTCACAAGACCGATTTTACGACCTTTTTCGGTAAGACGCATGTCCGCATTGTCTTGACGAAGCAATAGACGGTATTCACTACGGCTCGTCATCATGCGGTACGGTTCGTTTGTACCTTTTGTTACGAGATCATCGATGAGAACGCCAATGTATGCTTCGGAGCGAGCAAGAATGAAAGGTTCCTTGCCTTCAAGCCATAAAGCAGCATTAATACCAGCCATAAGGCCTTGTGCAGCTGCTTCTTCATAACCAGATGTACCATTAGCTTGACCAGCAGAGTAGAGACCTTCAATATGTTTCACTTGAAGAGCTGGCGTCAATTGCGTTGGGTTTAAGCAATCGTATTCGATGGCATAGGCAGGACGCATGATTTCTACGTTTTTCAAGGCCAGGGATGGTACGCAAAAATGCATATTGTACGTCCATAGGAAGGGATGTACTCATGCCTTGTACGTACATTTCGTTTGTGCCCGTTCCTTCTGGTTCTACGAATAATTGATGGCGTTCTTTATCGGCAAAGCGCACCACCTTATCTTCGATGGAAGGGCAGTAGCGCGGGCCAACACCTTCAATTTTACCACTATACATAGGAGCACGATGAATATTGCTTTTAATAATCTCATGCGTTTCCTTATTCGTATACGTCAACCAGCACACATCTTCGTTGCGGTTGATCCATTCATCCATAAAGGAAAAGGCATGATGATGTGTATCGCCTTCTTGAACGGCCATATTTTCAATATTAAGCGTCCGTTTATCTACACGGGCTGGCGTACCAGTCTTAAAGCGCATCAACTCAATGCCATTGTCGAGCAAAGATTGAGAGAAATGTTCCGCTACGCGTTGACCATTTGGTCCACCTACATAATCGATATCGCCGATGAGGATTTTACCTTTCAAATAGGTCCCTGTACAAAGAATAACAGCCTTAGCGCCATAGAATTCACCAAGCTCAGTAACAATACCTGTTACTTTGCCGTCCTCAACCTTAAGCTCAGTTACCATGATTTGCTTAACATTGAGGTTCTCTGTATTCTCTACAGTTTGTTTCATCAAATGCTGGTATTTAATTTTATCTGATTGGCAGCGCAAGGAATGCACGGCAGGGCCTTTACCCATGTTGAGCATACGCATTTGAATGGCCGTAGCATCCGCGTTAATACCCATTTGACCGCCCAACGCATCGAGCTCATACACAAGATGGCTTTTTACCAGGACCGCCAACGGCAGGGGTTGCACGGCATAAGTGCAATATTATCCAAACTGATGGTCGCCATCAACGTGCGATGACCCATACGGGCGCAGGCGAGGGCCGCCTCACAACCAGCATGACCGCCACCGATGACGATGACATCATAATTATCTACTGTGTACATATGAATTTCCTTATATTTACTACTTATTATGAAATGTATATGGAATGATAACTTCCAAAAAACTCCACCGGCCGGGTCTGACTTCGGCCTACGGCCTTCGCAGGGCCAAAGTCGTTTTTTGAAAGCCATCATTCCATATCTACATTACTTACCGAGACAAAATCTACTAAATAATTCATCTATCATACTTTCACGAATTGTATCGCCCGTGATGTCGCCTAGTAGTTCCCATGCGCTGCGCAGGTCGGTAGCGACAAAGTCTACTGGCATGCCCATGTCGATGGAGGAGAGGGCTTCTTCGACTTGAGTCTTTGCTTGTTCCATGAGGCTGATGTGGCGCACGTTACTAATCATGGCGCTGTTGTCTTGTTTTACACGACCGCCGTAGACGAGTTCTTGCACCCATTTGGAGAGAACTGCAGATCCTTCGCCGTCTTTGGCACTAATGCGTTCGATAGCTGTAAAATTACCGTGTTCTTCGATATTTTCGTCTGTAACGATTTGTGCCACGTCGGACTTATTAAGGAGTACGATGGTATTCAAACCGCTCACAGAGGTCAAAATTTCGATTTCTTCAGAGGTTAATGGGGTAGACCCGTCGATAACACAGAGCACGATATCTGCTTTGTTAATATAATCGCGAGCACGCTCCACACCGAGGGCTTCTACCGTATCTTGAGTATCGCGAATACCTGCCGTATCGATGAGGCGCAATGAAATGCCTTCTACGGTCATATATTCTTCAATACTATCCCGCGTCGTACCCGGAATATCCGTTACAATAGCGCGATTTTCGCGCAAGAGAGCGTTCATAAGGCTCGATTTACCTGCATTTGGGCGACCCACGATAACCGTCGTAATACCGTCGCGAATAAGGCGACCTGTGTTCGCTGTGGATAAAAGTTCATCCATGGCTTTCAAAATAGGCTCTAGCTGCTCACGAACCTCTTGGCTCGTTACATCCTCGATATCTTCTTCTGGATAGTCAATAGTTACCTCTAAATGAGCAATCATGGCGATGAGCTGTTCACGCACATCTTTTACAAAGGACGAAACTGTGCCGTCCAGCTGCGATACAGCGAGAGAAAGGGAGTCCTCTGTTTTTGCTTCAATAATATCAATGATCGCCTCCGCTTGGGTGAGGTCGATACGTCCGTTCATAAAGGCACGCTTCGTAAATTCGCCGGCCTCTGCCATGCGCACATCGTGATTGACGAGCAATTTTAGAATTTGTCGAACCGGCACAATACCGCCATGACACTGAATTTCTACCACGTCTTCTGCCGTGTAGGAATGAGGGCCCTTCATTAATAACACAAGAACCTCATCGATGGTCTTGTTCGTCGCTGGATCCACAATAGTCCCGTATTGAATCGTTCTGTTTTGGCGGTCCATCAACGGAACCGTGCCAGCACTCTTGAACAGGCTATTTACAATAGGAAAACTATCCTTGCCGCTGACACGAATAATACCAACCCCGCCGATGCCAGGCGGCGTCGCAATGGCCGCTATTGTATCATCTATATACATAAAAATCTCCGTACCTTCGAATATACTTTATATCTTCTTCGCCTGTGAAAGTTAAACTAAACCAATCTTACCCATGCGAAGATTACCTTAAGTTAGCTTTCACCATAACTTATTGTATTACGTATAAATAAAATGATGGTGGCGGTGGCATTCTGAAACCGACTTTGGCCCTGCGGAGGCCGTAGGCCGGAGTCAAACCCGGCCGGTGGAGGTTATCAGAATGCTATCGCCACCAAACACTTTTATTTTTTGTAAGAAATCACAATGTGACGGAATGGTTCATCACCAGCAGATTCTGTGACGATATGTTTATCATCATGCAACGCAGTGTGAATGATTTTGCGTTCAAATGCATTCATAGGTTCTAAGGAAACCTTTTGACGATTACGTTTTACCTTAGAAGCAAGGCGTTTTGCAAGATTGATCAACGTTTCTTCGCGACGAGAGCGGTAATTTTCCACATCAACCACGATGTGACAGTGGCCAGACACTTCTTTATGAGCTACCAAATTAGTTAAATATTGGATAGCATCAAGAGTTTGACCATGTTTACCAATCAAGATACCGAGGTCTTCACCATGTACTTGGAACGTGATTTTATCATCAGTAAACATTTTTTCAATCATCACAACAAGGCCCATTTGGCCGAACATATCTTCAAGGAATTTCTTACCTTTTTCAGCGATAAGTTGTTGTGTTTCTTTTGAAAGTTCTTTTTTCGTTTCTTTAGTAGTTTCTGTTTCATCTTCAACTTCGTCGATTTCAGAATCATCAGCAGAGCTTTCAGAAACAGTAACATTACTTTCAGAAGTAGCCACAGGCTCATTAGATACAGCAACAGAAGTTTCAGCGATTTCTTCTTTTTCTTCTACTGTAGCCGTAGCAGCTACTGTTGTATAAAACAAACGAACAACGGCTGGTTTACGGCCAATGCCTAAAAAACCATTAGAAGGTTGTTCAATAACCTTTGTTTCTACCAATTCACGACCATCTATAGAGAGTTCTGCAACCCCTTTAGCGATGGCATCTTCAATTGTTTTAGCAGATACATCGATAAATTCCATAGTGCCTCCTATTTATTAGCTTCTAAGCCTTTGTAAATGAAATGTTGTTGCACAAATTGGAACACATTGGATACGATCCAGTAAATAACAAGACCGGATGGGAAGTTCAAGGAAATGTAACCGATGAACAATGGCATAAAGATTGTCATAATCTTTTGTTGTTGTGCAGCGGCACCAGAAGCACCCATACCAGTTTGTTTGGACATAACCCATGTGGACAAAGCACTCAATACAGGCAAGATGTAGTATGGATCTGCTTCTCCAAGGCTAGGAAGCCAGAGGAAATGTTCGAATGCAGGATTGTAAGGATAACCTTGCAATGCATAGAAGATAGCAATCAAGAAACGGCATTTGAACCAATAAAGGCAAGCAACCAGCTAGTGGATTTACACCCAATTCTTTGTACATAGCAGCCATTTCAGCTTGCATTCTTGCAGGATCATTTTTGTACTTATCTTGAAGCTCTTTCATGCGAGGTTGCAACTCTTGCATAGCTTTCATAGATTTGATTTGTTTTACTGTCAACGGCGCTAGAATCGCTTTGATAAAAACAGTAAGGATGATGATAGCCATCCCATAGCTTGGGAATCCGACCATTTCAGTCAAGTTGAATGCATATGTCACAAGCGTGCGCATAAATTCAACTAAATAGTTAAAAATTTCCATTGTTTCTCCTTCGAATGTAGGCCTAAACAGGACACCATTGCGCATCCATATATCGTTATGGTATGGTCTAAATTTCATCCATACAGATGCTCAGGTATTTCCAAAACTGTGCTAACTCAAACTAATGTCAATTGTGAAAGTTGTACTAGTCTTATCTTTCACTAATACCAAATTAAGGAACGGGATCATAGCCGCCCTTATGAAATGGATGACAACGCAAAATGCGTTTTAGCCCAAGCCAGCTACCTTTCAAGGGTCCATATTTTTCAATGGCCTGCAGAGTATATGCGGAACAAGTGGGATAATATCGGCAACATCCCGGTTTGAGAGGGGATATGGCAATCTGATAGAAGCGGATAACGAGCCATAAAACAAAGGTTATCCCTCGTTTTATAAGGTTGGATATAGTTATACATGTATCTTTCATAGAATTCACCATTTAGGCTTAAGGTCTAAAATTGCATATACATTTAAACCATAGGCCTCATAATACGCGAATAGGACCAAAGCATAGCGCTGTCCATGCTTGTGGTCCTATATAGGATTATACTAAGAGCTTGCTTTTACGCAATAAGTACAGTATTTCCTTTTCCGCTCGTTCATAGGTTGCGTCCTTCAGAGGGCCACGTCCAACGATAACAATATGATACCCTTCGCGAATTTGATGCTGATTGAGGCGATACACCTCTTTCATAAGGCGTCGTGCACGGTTACGCTGTACAGCACCGCCCACCTTTTTCCCCGTCACAAATCCGATACGAGTCTTTTGCTTCGCTACAGGCATACGATATAGTACGCATAGGCGTCCTACCTCATACTTACCATGCTTATACACAAGGCGATATTCATTATTGTTTATAATACGTCTCGTTTTATCTAAGCGGTAATCCATTGTATCGTCCGAGTCCTATAGAATAGAAAAACTTGGCAAGAGCGCCAAGTTTTCTGAAAGCTCTTGCTGAGCCATTATATTATGCAGATAAGCGTTTTCTGCCTTTAGCGCGTCTTCTTTTTAATACGAGACGGCCACCGATAGTTTTCATGCGTTCACGGAAACCATGGGTACGTTTTCTCCAAAGAGTATTTGGTTGATATGTACGTTTCATTAGTAAAACACCTCCTCGTTATATATTTGTTTTACTTATACCATAACAGGGTAATTATAGAGGGAAAACGCAAATCTGTCAATAAAAAACAGGGTTTTCTATATATATTTATATGAAAAAAAGATATGGTGTTTCGATTATATTCTGAAAATGTAATTTGTTTGCCAGTACATATTACATATTTAGTAATGATGAGCTGACCTAATTTTTCTCGCTCCACCGGCCGGGTCTGACTACGGCCTACGGCCTCCGCAGGGCCAAAGTCGCTGCAAAAATATTAGGCAGCTTTCATCATTCTACAATATTCATGAAAATTAGTCAAACAAATTACATCATTCACATCTTATCAAGATCATCCATATCGGTTTCATATCAATGAAAACATATAATCAAAACTCCTGTTTTTTTATTGAAACAGATTACGCGCACCTTCCCTTTGCGAGGAAGACAGAATCTACTATTTTAATAGCAACATACATACACCTCTTTTGAAATAGAACAGGCCTGTTCTATTTTCCCAAACACCCTACTTATGTCCCTGCGAAGCCCGAAGGGCGGAGTCAGACCCGGTCGGTGGAGCATCAATAGGGGCAAAATGCATTTTGCCCCGTTTCCCTCATTCCCATATGAAATTTGTTTATTTTTGACTATTTTTCGATCAAAAGAGGTGAGGTTATCATTTTTTTACGACTTTGGCCCTGCGGAGCCCGTAGGGCGGAGACAGACCCGGCCGGTGGAGTAAAAAAATGATAACCTTACCGACCTACGCAAAAATACGAAAATAAACAAATTCCATAAAAGTTATCCACAGATTAAATGACAATCCCCCTATTTTTTTGGTACAATTATAACTGAAATTGGTAAAAAAATATGTTTTTTTATAAGTATTTTTATAGATAGCTTACAAAAAGTTATCCACATTTTTTTCTCTTTTTAACCTATGAATAGTAAAAAAACCTAGTGTTTATAAGGTTGGAAGGGAATTTTATTTTCTCTTATTCACAGGTTGTGCACATGTTATTCACAGGTATTTTTAATTTTTCCACAGCTTTTGAATAAGTTATGCACATAATTACAAAAGTTATCCACATTTTCAGTAAAAATTTATACACAAGAGGCACAAAATGCAAGCAACTGATCTTAATGATATATGGGAACATATATTACAAGTAGCGAAACAAACACTGCCACCTGCGATTTATTCAAGTTTAAGTACATCTCTCATACCGATGAGTATAGATAACAATTCTATTCACATTGTGGTTATGCAGAGTTTTATAAAAAATGTCATTGAATCTCAGCAAACGGTGAGTAAGATGTTAACAGATGCCATCCAGCAAGTGACGGGCAAACAATTAAATATGGTTTTACTTGATTTATTTCCACCCAAAGAGGAAACACCGGTAGAGCCACCGCAAGTAACGGATACTTTCTCCGTAAGTACTGCATTGAGTACGCTGAAAAATGCTACGGAACTTACAAAACCTACGAAACAAGAGGTTCCTTATCAAGAGGAGTTTTACACGCCGGTCTATGATGAACCTGTGTATATTCAACGAAAAGAAACGTATGAGTTAATTCCTGATGAGCCGATGTTCCCTATGGAACAGACAAAAGCTGCGCAAACGCTGCAGTCTATGGATATTCCTATCGATTTGTCGTCGTCTCAGCTCAACCGTGGCTATCGATTCGATAATTACATTACAGGCAATTCGAACCGCATTCCCTTTGGAGCCGCTCAAAATGTGTCGGAACATCCAGGTGGCGACTATAATCCGCTCTTTATCTATGGCCCGTCTGGCCTTGGTAAGACGCATCTTATGCACGCTATTGGAAATGCTATTGTCGAAAGATATCCAAATCTTAAGGTGATGTGTACAACGAGCGAAAAATTCATGAATTTGTTCATCGAATCCATTCGCAAGCGACAAGGCGAACTATTCCGTAACACCTTCCGCAATATCGACGTATTGCTCATCGACGATATTCAGTTCTTGGAAAATAAAGAGGGTACGAAAACAGAATTTTTCAATACTTTCAACGAATTATTGGACAATAACAAGCAAATCGTCCTCACCAGCGATACCATGCCAAACGACATGGATCAGTTCGAAGAGCGCTTGCGTTCTAGATTCCAAGCAGGTTATGTAGCGACCATGGAAAATCCAGATTTGGAAACGCGCATCGCCATTTTGAAAGCCCTCGTTGAAAAGGAAAACAACAAGAATCGGAATCTCGTTATCGACAACGATGCCATCAACTACGTGGCGTTGCAATTCGATGAAAACATTCGCGTACTGCAAGGGGCTTTCAACAAGCTTATCGGTACTGCATCCCTTGAACAACGAACTAGCAGTATCGACCTAGAATACACGAAAAAAACATTGTCCGACATCATCACGACGGAACGGGTAACACTGATTGATATAGAGTCCATTCAAGATTTCATCAGTACTTATTTTAATATTAAGAAACAAGATTTGTTAGGCAAGAAACGTAAGGCTCAATTTGCATTCCCACGTCAAATTGCCATGTATTTGTGTCGCGATGTGATTAATGAAAGCTATCCACAAATCGCAGCAGCCTTTTCGAGGGATCATACGACGATTTTGCATGCGTACGATAAAATTAGCAAAGAAATCGACAAGAATCCTGAAACAAAACAGATTATCCTAGACATCAAATCCAAGCTTTCATCACTCAACTAAAATGGGTGTGGATAACTCTGTGGATAGATTGTGTATAAATCTGTGGATAATGCGGAATTTAAGATTTTCTGTGAGTATGTGGATAACCTAAAACAATGTATACACACACTTATCCACACCTATAGAAAAGCATAAAATCTAGAAAACTTTCACATTTGCACACATTCACAGCGCCTACTACAAATACTACTAAACTTACAAAACAATCAAAAATATATCAGAAAACCGATCTATCGTTGATTATCTATAAAGGACCAACGTAAATCGCACAACGAATATTACAAACAAGGAGAGTATTAACAATATGAATATCAAATTCCCAAAGGCCAATCTCCAAAAAGCCATTAATGTTTTACAAAAAGTATCTCAAAACAAAACAAGTTCCAATCTACCAGGTTCCATTTATATCACTACAAAAAATAATCAAGTGGAACTACAAGGTAATGATTTTGAATTGGGCATCAAACTTACCATCGATGCAGAAATCTTAGAACCAGGTACTTTGGTGGTTGCATCTCGTTACTTCCAAGAATTAATCCGCAAATTGCCAGGTGAAACAATTCAATTGAACAAACCAGAAGATGGCAATTCCTTAAAAATCACATCAGGTTCCTCTGAATTTAATCTTGTCACATTGCATCCAGACGATTTTTCCTTAGTTGAACAAATTCATGACCAAGATCATGTAACTATGGATAGCCAAGCGATGAAAGAACTTATAGACCTTACGAACTATGCAGCAGCCAGCGATGATGATCGCCCTGTATTTGCTGGTGCTTTACTTGAAATTAAAGATGCAAACGATAAAGAAGTAACTATGGTTGCTACAGATACACATCGCATGGCGGTTAAGAAAGTAACTATCGATGAACCAGCAACTAATCCAATGCGCGTTATCATTCCAACAAAGGCTTTAGCAGAAGTATCTCGTTTATTGCCAACAGACAATCCATCTGTTATTAAAATCATTTGGAATCGCACACAAATCGTGTTCATGTTTGAATCCATCTATATTATTTCTCGCTTAATCGAAGGTACATATCCAGAATATGAAAAGGTAATTCCTGCTCAATTCGATTCTAGTGCGATTGTAGACCGCAAAGATTTTGCAGGCGCCGTTGATCGTGTATCCTTATTGGCAAAAGATATGAGTTACAACGTAATTCGCTATGACTGGTCCGAGGTACAAGTGACTTTGTCCAGCCAAAATGCTGAAATCGGTATGGCGAAGGAAGAAATTCCTGTGGAATTTAAGGGCACACCATTCACGATTTCCTTTAATGGTCGCTACATTTCTGATATCTTGCGTCATAGCACAGGCGATAATATCCATATGTATTTAAAACAAAATGGTCCTGTTGTGATTCGCCAAGATAATAATCCGAACTATACGTACGTAGTAACACCTGTTCGTACGAATGCTTAATTATCACATATAGTAATTTGTCCACCATAGGAGGACGTTATGAAACAACAACATGTACCTATCCATACGGAGTACATTCAAATCGATCAACTACTTAAATTAGAAGGTGTCATCGAAACAGGGGGCCAAGTAAAAAGCCTTATCGATGATCAAGTACTTACATTAAATGGCACTATCGTTACAGAAAAACGCAAAAAATGTCGCGTTGGCGATGTGATAGGTGTAGATGGTCTCGATGTAGAATTCATTGTTACCAAAGAGGAGGCATAATCGGTGAGAATCAACTCACTGCAATTGTTCCAGTTTCGCAACTATAAGGAATTGAATATATCCTTACATCCTGAAATCATCGTCTTATACGGCACCAATGGGGCTGGTAAAACCAATATATTGGAATCGATTTACGTTGGTACCATTGGTAAAGCCATCGTACAAACGATACATCGGATATGCTTTTATTTAATGCTGATGAAGCAGGCATTGTGGTGAACTTTGAGAAAAAGGATACGCCGCAGAAGGTAAATATTAAGCTATTTCGCCAAGGACCAAAAGATATTCGCTTAAATGATACTAAAATATCTCAGAAGGAATTAATTGGTACATTAAATACAGTTATATTCTGTCCGGAAGATTTACAGCTCATCAAGGGCAGTCCATCGGGGCGTCGTAGATTTCTTGATATGGAAATATCTCAGACTAGCGCTACTTATTATCATCAATTGTTGCAATATAATCGCTTATTACAACAACGCAATACCTTGTTGAAGGAATATCGTGGTAAGCAGAATATTCCTCTTGCTGAATGGGATATACAGCTAGCGGATATGGCGGCTTTCATCGTAAAAAAACGAATGGAAAGTTTAAAGAAAATAAATTTGCTCATCGATTTGATGAATCGTAAATTGACGGGCGGTCTTGAAAATCTCACTATCGGTTATGAACAACCCTATGGGAAGGACAATCATCTTGTATATACAAAGGAAGCCTTTTATGATTTATTACAAGAGTCGTTGCCGCAGGATCGTCATCGCATGACCACAAGCGTAGGTCCTCATCGCGATGATTTGCGGTTCTTTTCGGATTCTATTGATTTAAAGCGATTTGGATCCCAAGGGCAACAGCGGACGGCGGTGCTGTCACTAAAATTGAGCGAATTAGAATTTATCAAATCCGAAGTAGGCGAATATCCTGTATTGCTCTTAGATGATGTATTGAGCGAGCTTGACGAGGCGAGACGGAATAATTTATTGCAGTTCATCCATAAACGCATTCAAACCGTCATAACTACGACGGATATACACGATTTTGAAAACCTACAAGGTGTTCAATTTATTCAATGTCAGGAGGGGCAAGTCCATTATGGAAAGCCTTAATATGTGCTTAGCTGGTGGTCTTGATGAGCTAGGTATACTTGAAAAATTTAAACTGAATACTTTGATTCATCATTGGCGTGATGTGGTAGGTCCAATTTATGCAGGCCATACGCGCATCATCGACATTAAACCTCCTAAAATTGTGCTTAGCGCTGATAATTCGCAGTGGATGCAAGAGGTTAAGATGAACCAAAAACGCATTCTTAAGGCCATTAATGATTATTATCAAGGTGAGATTGTCACCGAAATGGGCCTTATGATGCATCGTCAGAGCTTTGTGAAAGAATCATCTGGTCCGGAGATATATCATATAGAAATGCCTGATATAGAAGGCTATATAGATATGTCTAAAATCGTCTTATCCGATGATGATATAAATGTTATCGACAATATGGTTAACAAAAATCTCTGATGACACATTAAAAGATACTTTCAGAAACGTAATTATTAGCAGTCGAAAAAAAGAAATCTATTTATTAGAACATGGCTATCATCGTTGTGAACGCTGTCGAATTCTAATGAATCGAGCTACTAAACATTGTGTTACCTGTGAATATGAAATTCATCGTGAGCATATCAACAATATTAAACGGCAAATTCGACGGATTCCTTATATAAAATACAAAGAATGTTGTAAATATATAAACTGCACTTTTGATGACTTTGCCATGGCTATGAGAGAACTTATTTATTTTTTTATTTAGACAAGGTATATCATGGTTCAACTAGCCGTAATCACATGTATATGGCAGCCATGCTCATTACCCATAAACCACCTGAAGAATTAACAGATCAACATGTGATTAACCTGTGTAATAAACATAGATCAAAATTCTTGAGTGAAGAAAAACAAAAAGAGCTCAATATGCTTAGGGGGATATTGGAATAGATGACCATTATTTCTCGCTCCACCGGCCGGGTCTGACTACGATATTAATAGGGCCATAAGTAGGGTGTGAGGCAGCAGAGGAGCAAAGCGACGCATGAGGCCCACACATCACTTAGTCCTGAACGTAAGATTTCGTGAAACGAAATCCACAGTGAAGGTAAAGTCGCTGCGAAATTAATGGTCATCTATTCAATAGCAGGACAGAGAAAAATGGAGTTTATTTAGCATTCTTACTTAGATGAAAATAAGAGGAGAAATATGTATTTACATATTGGCGATAATTTGAGTATTCCTATGAATTCAATCATTACCATGATTCATGCGGATTCAGGAAAATCGCATAGGACGGGCATATCGTATTATGATGCTGAGGTTATAAATGTGGTGCCTGAAGACAAGATAAAAACATATATCGTAACAGATGATTGTGTGTATGCATCTGGTATATCACTAAAAACTTTGAAAAAACGTATTGATGAGTTTTACTCAATTTTGAAGAATAAGTAATTAGCAATATATAGCTTTCAAGTTATTAGCAATATATAGTATAATAATGAGATAAACTATAATCGTAGACGTGTTGTGCATAAGCATATTGCGGTTTATGTCGTTAGGAGGAGTTTGTTTAATGGCTGAAGAAAATTATGGCGCTCAGAATATACAGGTTCTTGAGGGTCTAGACGCGGTGCGTAAACGCCCGGGGATGTACATTGGTAGTACGTCTGTGCGTGGTTTGCATCACCTCGTTTATGAAGTTGTAGACAATTCAGTGGATGAAGCGCTCGCAGGTTATGCGACGCATATCGAAGTGTCCATTAATGAAGATAATAGTATTACCGTTGTAGATGATGGCCGTGGTATTCCAACAGGCATGCATGAATCTGGCATGTCCGCAGTGGAATTGGTATTAACTAAATTGCATGCAGGCGGTAAATTTGGTGGCGGCGGCTATAAGGTGTCCGGTGGCCTTCACGGCGTAGGTATTTCCGTTGTAAATGCATTGAGTGAATGGACTAAGGTTCAAGTTTCTCAAAATGGCATCATTCAAGAAATTTCCTTTGCTCGTGGCCATAAAACATCTGAATTGCATGAAATTGGCAAAGCTGAAGGCACCGGTACAACAGTTATTTTTAAAGCAGATCCAGAAATCTTTGAAACTACAGTATTCAACTTTGATACATTGAAGTTCCGTTTACAAGAATTGGCGTTCCTTAACAAGGGCCTTCGCATTACATTGAGCGATTTGCGCCAAGAGGAACCTCGTATTGAAAGCTTCCACTACGAAGGTGGTTTAAGTTCTTTCATTACATTCTTGAACGAAAACAAGGAAGTTGTTAACCCAACTGTTATCAACATTGAAAATACAAAGGATGATGTAGTTGTTGACGTTGCATTGCAATATAATGATAGTTACAGCGAAAACTTGTTGTCCTTCGTAAATAACATCAATACCGTTGATGGTGGTACACATTTATCTGGCTTCCGTGCCGCATTGACGCGTACACTCAATGATTATGGCCGTAAATCTGGTCTTATCAAGGAAAATGAAAGCAATCTTTCCGGTGAGGATGTACGTGAAGGTTTGACTGCTGTTATTTCTGTGAAAGTATTAGAACCACAGTTTGAAGGTCAAACTAAAACTAAGCTTGGCAATAGCGAAGTAAAAGGTATTACTGACGTTATCGTGTCCGAAGGTCTTAAAACATTCTTTGAAGAACATCCACAAGATGCGAAGAAGATCATCGAAAAAGCAACGATGGCGAGCCGTGCTCGTGAGGCTGCTCGTAAGGCCCGTGATTTGACACGTCGAAAGAACGCGTTAGAGGTATCTAGCCTTCCTGGTAAATTGGCGGACTGTTCCGAAAAAGATACATCTATGACTGAAATTTATCTAGTCGAAGGTGATTCTGCGGGTGGTTCTGCAAAACAAGGTCGTGACCGTCGTTACCAAGCGATTTTGCCATTGCGTGGTAAAATCCTAAACGTAGAAAAGGCACGCCTTGATAAGATTTTGGCGAATAACGAAATTCGTTCCATGATTACCGCTTTCGGTACTGGCATTGGTGAAGAATTTGATATTACTAAATCCCGTTATAATAAAAATTATTATCATGACAGATGCGGACGTTGATGGCGCTCACATCCGTACATTGCTTCTCACATTCTTCTATCGATACATGAAACCTTTGGTAGAGGAAGGACATATTTATATTGCTCAACCGCCTTTATACCAAATTAAAAAAGGCAAATCCCATTGGTATGTATACTCTGATGCAGAGCTCACAGCAAAACTTGATGAAGTAGGCCGCGATGGTATTACAATTCAACGATATAAAGGTTTGGGTGAAATGAATCCTGAACAATTGTGGGAGACAACAATGAACCCTGAAAATCGTACAATTTTACAAGTTAGCTTAGAAGATTCTATCGAAGCTGATAAAATCTTTACCGTACTTATGGGTGATAAGGTTGAACCTCGTCGTAAATTTATTGAAGATAACGCAAAATATGTGCGTAATCTAGACTTATAAGAGGTGCACCATGGCTGATAATCAACATAATAACGTAGAGTTTACGTCTAACAAAGATCAACATCTAAAACGTACCCTGAAAGCGCGTCATATGAATATGATTGCTCTAGGTGGTGCTATCGGTACTGGCTTATTTGTAGCTGGTGGTGAAGTAGTAAGTACTGCAGGCCCTGGTGGTGCTCTCGTAGCTTACGGCCTCATTGGCCTCATGGTGTATTTCCTCATGACATCTCTTGGGGAAATGGCTACTTACTTGCCGATTCCTGGTTCCTTCGGGACCTATGCAAAACGCTATGTAGACCCTGCCTTTGGTTTTGCCTTAGGTTGGAACTACTGGTTTAACTGGGCTATTACATTGGCTGCCGAAGTACTGGCAGGGGCGCTGATCATGAAATATTGGTTTCCTGATGTGCCGGCCATCGTCTGGTCCGCTTTATTCTTATTAATTCTATTTGGACTCAACTATTTGTCCACTCGTTCCTTTGGTGAAAGTGAATACGTATTCTCATCCATCAAGGTAATTACAGTTTTTGTATTCCTATTCTGTGGTTCAATGCTTATCCTAGGTATTGGCGGTACATCTCCAGGATTTGTAAACTGGACAACAGGTGATGCTCCATTTGTAGGTGGTTGGGAATCCATCCTTGCTATCTTCATGGTAGCTGGTTTCTCCTTCCAAGGTACTGAGCTTATCGGCGTAGCCGCTGGGGAAGCAGAAGACCCTGAAAAGAACGTGCCCAAAGCGATTAATTCCATCTTTTGGCGTATCCTATTGTTCTATATTGGGGCTTTCACAGTAATCGGTTTCTTAATTCCTTATACTGATCCAAATCTATTGAATTCTAGCATTGAAAACGTATCCATTTCTCCATTTACACTCGTATTTGACCGTTTTGGATTCGCTTTTGCCGCTAGCTTTATCAATGCTATTATCTTAACAGCTGTATTGAGTGCTGGTAACTCCGGCTTGTATTCTTCAACTCGTATGCTTTACGCATTGGCTAAAGAAGGTCAAGCGCCACAAATCTTCGCTAAACTTAATAAACGTGGTGTTCCAGTTCCTGCATTGGTAGTAACTACAGCCATCGGTTTATTTGCATTCCTTACAAGCTTCATCGGCGAAGGTACTGCATACACTTGGATTGTTAATATCTCTGGCCTCTGTGGCTTCATCGCATGGGTTGGTATTGCAGTTTCTCACTATCGTTTCCGCCGTGCATTCATTGCACAAGGTAGAGATCTTAGTGAATTGCCTTACAAAGCATGGTTGTTCCCAATTGGCCCAATCTTGGCTTTAATTCTATGTATCTTCATCATTGCTGGTCAAAACTACTCCGCTTTCACAGGCGATACAATCGACTGGTACGGCGTATCCGTTGCTTACATCGGATTGCCAATCTTCTTCGCTGTATACTTCGGTTACAAATGGATTAATAAAACTAAATTAGTTCCATTGAAAGAAGTAAACTTAGATCGCGATTTTGACAAATAAAAACGTAATACAATTAGACCTATTCATTATGAAAGTAGTGAATAGGTCTTTTTTTGTACATGCAGTATTAGGTATTTGTTTTTATATGAAAGCTATCATTATAAGATTGTTTTTCTATAAAAGCCTTGCTATAATGAATCAAAATATATTGTAGTCAATTAGAAAGGATACAATTATGATTATTACTACAACTATGCATGTTGAAAACAAACCTGTACAAGAGTACAAAGGTATCGTATTTGGTGAGGTCGTAGAAGGCCGTAACTTTGTAAAAGACTTTATGTCTGGTATTCGTGACATCGTTGGTGGTCGTAGCGGTAGCTATGAAGATTCACTAATGAATGCACGCCAAGCAGCAATCGATGAAATGGCAAAACGAGCTAGCAAAATCGGCGCTAATGCCGTTATTGGCGTATCATTCCAATACAGTACCGTAGGAGCACAAAATGGCATGCTTATGGTGACATGTAATGGGACGGCCGTTGTAATTTAATAAGAATTCATAGATGGGACCACTTGTTTCATTCCACCGGCCGGGTCTGACTCCGGCCTACGGCCTCCGCAGGGCCAAAGTCATGAAACAAGTGGTCCCATCTATTTTCTATTAAATACAACAGTCTGGATTAGAAAAAGAAAAAGTCGTTCGGAAACACTACTTATTCTATTTTGCTTAAAATTTCCATCGGCCGGGTTTGAGTGAGAAACTAGAACATATAAAAACAGCAGGGCCGCCACCCTGCTGTTTTTTTGTTGCGTGAATACATTGCAACTTACTTATTTCCCTTGTAAAAGATATATTAATACTATCAGAATTAGTAGTCAATCAATTGTTAGGTATAATACATATCTATTATTTATTTTACCTTATACCATGTTGCGTACATAACTGGTAATACGATGAGTGTGAGTACCGTTGCCACGAGTAGGCCGCCGCTAAAGGCGATGGCTAGTGGGCTCCAGAATACGGATCCCATGAGTGGTATCATACCAAGGATGGCTGCAATAGCGGTTAGCATAATTGGTCTAAACCGCAATGTAGCAGAGTTGATGATGGCTTCTCGTGGAGATTGGCCTTCAGCACGGTGGATTTCGATTTGGTCCAACAAGATGATGGAGTTACGAATGATCATGCCAGAGAGGGCGATAACACCGAGAATGGCCATAAACCCAAGTGGTGTACGTGTAATGTTTAGGGCTAGTACAACACCGATGAGTCCTAGAGGAGCCGTGAATAAGGCCATGAGCATGAGTGCAATTTTCTTCAATTGGAATATGAGAATGGTCATAATCACAAAAAGCATGATAGGAATTGGAACGAGTAATTTTTTAACGGCTGTAACGCTCTTTTCAGCGGCGCCATCGAGCTCGATAGTATAGCCAGTTGGCAAGTTTTGACGATATTCTTCAAGGTTCTTGTAGATTTCTTTCGTCTTAGCATTGCCAAGTACGCCAGGGCCAACATTAGCATGGATACTGATGGTCGGCATCATGTTGCGGTGCCAGATAATCCCTTCCTCTTGGGTCATAGAAATCGTGGCAATTTGGCTGAGCGGTACATAGGAACCATTGCCTGTTTGGATTGGTAGTGATGAAAGTGCCGCTAGATTGTGGTTTTCATTACCACCTAATTTGAAAGTAACAGGAATTGTTTGGTTCCCTTCGTAATATTCACCTGCTTTTGTACCCGTTAACAAGCTTTGTAAATGAAGTGATACAGCATAGCTATTGATGCCAAGCATATGAGCCTTATCTGGATCGATATGAACCTGTGCAACAGGCTCTGTATCCGGCCAGTCAAAGGCGATATTTTGTAAGTCCTTATCTTGCTGCATCATGGCTTTCACATCATTAGCAATCGTTTTTACCTCAGATGCATTAGGTCCCGATACACGAAGCATAACAGGATATTTAGATGGAGGTCCAATTTGAATGAATTGCATATTGATGAGGGCAGATGGATATTGATTGTTTAACTGATCTTGTAAATCCTTGAACAATGCATCACGATCCTTCAAGGACTTTGTGACAATGATGGTTTGCATGAAATTAGCACGTGGTAATTCCGGTTCTAATGTCAATACAAACCGCGGCGACCCTTCACCTACATAGGTTGTGTAATGATCGATATGCTCATTGTCCTTTAACAAAGAATCCAATAATTTAGCTTGGCTTTGCGTATAATCGATGGATGAGCTTTGAGGAAATTGCATAGATACAATGATTTCATTCCGCGTTGATGATGGGAAAAATTCCTGTTTGATGAGCGGAAATGATAATAGAGATAGGATAAAAGCCACTAATGTTCCCAGTAATATAGCCTTATGATGACCGAGTGCCCAGTGGAGGAGACTTTCAAAACGAGCATAAAAAATCGTTTTCAGACGATGCATAATATGATCGCGACGAGTCCACTCGGATTCGGGTTTTTCAGCCTTGTTTTCGATGATTTTATAGCCCAGTACAGGACTGACCAGAACAGATGCAATCCAAGATAGGACGAGGGCTAAGAACACAACGATGGATAAGGATTTAGTAAATTCTGCAACCATGCCCTCTGCCAAGGCGAGAGGCAAGAAACCAGCACAGGTAATGAGCGTGCCGGACAGCATCGGAAAGGCTGTAGATTCATAAGCAAAGGTGGCTGCACGCCAATGGTTAAAGCCTTCTTCAAGCTTAACGCTCATCATTTCTACAACGATGATGGCGTCATCTACGAGGAGGCCCAGTGACAAGATGAGGGCACCAAGGCTAACCTTATGTAGATAAATGCCGTTTTCGTACATCAACACAAAGACGGTGGATACAACGACAGGAATGGTGAGCGCCACTACAACACCAGTGCGAATGCCAAGGGACGCAAAGCTTACGAGCAATACGATGGCGATGGCTTCGAATAGAGATTGTGAGAAATCACCGATGGATTCCTTAACGATGTGCGGCTGATTCGATACTTGATCTAGGTTTAAACCAGCGGGAATCGTCGTTTTAAATTCCTTTAGTTTATTATCGATAGCCTCGCCAAATTCGATATTATTCGCACCAGCATCCATGGAAATAGCGATGCCGATGGCAGGCTTGCCTTCGTAGTAAAATTGAGGACTAGATGGGTCCTTATAGGTCATTGTTACATCCGCTACATCGCCAAGTCGTACGATTTGATTGTTGATGCGGGCTGGCATATTTTTGACAGCATCGACGCTATCGAATACACCATTTACACGGATATATACATTGTTCGTATCGGTGTTAACCATACCAGCTGGCACCATGGCGCTTTGCTGTTTGAGCGCGTTTAACACTTGTTGAACCGTTACCTTATAGGAGGCCAATTTATCCTTATTGATAGTTATATCAAGGGACTTTCTTGTACTCCAATAAGGGTAATCTTTTTTACATTTGGAACGGATAACAATTGTCGTTTTAAATTTTCCGCTTGTTGCCGTTTTTCTTCGTAACTAAATTCGTCACCTGAAAGGGCATAAATCGTGCCGTATACATCGTCAAATCGATCGTTGATAGCTGGACCTTGAACGCCAGATGGTAAGGATTTCCACTCATCATTGATCATGTTACGTGCTTCTTCCCAGGCGGGACGAATTTTACTTGATGGTAAATCTTCTTTTAGATTGATGTATATAACAGATTTACTGCCATCTGTGAAAGACTTAGTATAATCTACACCCGGTAGATCCCGTAGTCGTTCCTCTAGTTTATCCGTTACCTGATCAGACATTTCTTGCGGTGATGCACCCGGCCAAGAAACGCCGACCACCATGGTACGCATCGTAAAGTCTGAATCTTCCATGCGTCCCATATGGGTGAACGAGAATATACCAAAGGTGAGGAGTACGGCGATGAAGTAATAGATAATAGATTTGTGGCGTAACGCCCAATCGGCTAAGTTAAAGTTCTTCATTCATGCACCGCCGTCCCTTCTTGTAATTGTTGGGTGCCTGCGGTGATAACGATATCTCCTTTAGTGAGGCCACTTTTAACGATAACCGAATTATTACCGAAATCGCCCGTTTGAATTGGTACGAGATGTGCTTTTTATCTCGAATGATATAAACCGCATTATTACCTTGTTTGTCTTTCACCAAAGCTGTCAATGGAATAGAAATATCCGTTGTCTCTACTTGATTGATGACCGCGTTGATGGTCATGCCAAGCTGTACCTCTTTTGGTGGATTTTGTAAGGTAATTTTTACCGTATAGGTCCGTGCAATTGGATCTGGTACTGGTGAAATTTCTCGGATAATACCTTGTACTTTCACATCAGGTAAAGCCCAGAAACTGATGGTAGCAGTACTACCTATGCGAATCTTACTCATTTCTTGTTCAGGCAACGAAATAACCGCCTCTGGTTCATGGCCAGCCGCCAAGGTGCCTACTGGTTGACCAGCGGAGACCACTTGACCGACCTCGAGATTAAGCGCCGTTATGAGGCCACTATCTGGAGTAACAAGAGTAGTATAACTATTTTGATTATTGCTCAAATTGAGACCTGCTTGAGCCTGTTGTAACTGAGCCTTGGCAGCATTCAATTGATTTTCTGCTTGATCTAGTTGTAATTTACTAACCGCATTTTGTTCATATAAAGTACGGAATCGTTCCGCATTCGTATTGGCTAGCTCATATGCCGATTGAGCTGCCGTAACGGCTCCTTGTGCATTTTGTACTTGACTAGCCGTATCAGCGCCGTTAATTTGGGCGATAACTTGACCCGCTTGAACAGGGGAACCTACACTGACGAATTTATTAATAATACGGCCACCAACTTGGAACGCTAAATTTGTTTCCGTTTTATTGTGGATTGTTCCCGAATACCCAGCACTCGTTGTGCCAGCCTCCTCGCCAATCGTAATCGTCCGTACTTTGAGACTCGTATCATGCTCTTCTTGATTCGAACCACAACCGCCGATGACTAGTGCACTCATCAGTAGCGCCGTGGTTAATCCTAATACACTACGATTCATAATTCTCTCCTTCACACACATTATAGAGATTATTGTGAAAGCAATAACTACTATTACATATATATTTTTATACAATTAAATAATACTACACTTTAGATAAAAAAATTCTATATGTATATTAGAAAATATATATGTTTTCTAAATTTAGTAACTGCGAGGTAACTTCGGGAAGAGATTTAGATTATAAATATAAATATAAATATTACATTGTATTGTAATTGTAATGTTTTTTTGTAGTATATTTGAAATAAGAAAAAGGTGGTGGTTTTATGGCAACTGTGCCTACTCAGATTAGAATTGATGAAAAATGTTAAGGCTGAATCATTAGAGTTATTAAAACATTTAGGTTTAGATTTATCTAGTGCAATCAATATTTTTTTACGGCAATGTTTGATAAAAGGTGGATTACCTTTTTACAGTTGAAGACCCACATTATAATAAAAACCTTAGAGGCTTTAGTAGAAGCAAAAAAAGAATTTCTAGAAATCCTAATGTACCATTTTATGAAACAATGGATGAGTTAAAGGCTGCTTTGGAATCTGATTAGTGTATAAAGTTAAATTTACTTCTACTTTTTTAAAAAAAGCTATAAGTTAATGAAAAAAACGTGGATTAGATATTAGATTGCTAGATAATGTAATTGATATGTTGAGACAAGGTCAAAACATTAGATATAAAATATAAAAGATCATGCATTAACTGGAAATTATGAAGGATATAGAGAATGTCATATAAAAACCAGATTGGTTATTAATTTATTATATTGAAAAATGATATTTTAACTCTAACTTTAGTTGATACAGGTTCACATTCTGATTTATTTTAATAATAAATATAATTTAATCATTTTTGTACTAATTGTGCAACAAACGTAGAATAGAAGATGAGAGAACCCCTCCTGAAAACGACTTCGGGCTCCGCGTAGCGCAGTAGCGTGTCGGCTTTCAGGAGGGGTTCTCTCATCCATTTTTATTCTTCTGTTTGTTCCACAACTGGTTCAACATAACTAACCAAAATTTTGTCGATTCTCGTATTATCCATGTCTACGATTTCAAAGGTGTATCCTTCCCAATAGGTTTTGTCTGTTTCTCTTGGGATTCTACCGAATAGTAGGTTCATGAGACCGCCTAATGTTTTGTATAGATCATCTTCTTCGCGAGGAAGTTCTTTGTCGATGTGAAAGAATTCTTTAAATTCGTCTATGTTGAGTAGACCATCTACAAGCCATGTTCCGTCACCGCGTTCGATGATACGGTTTTCTTCTTCTTGGCGTTCATCTTCACCAGATGGCATGAGGCCTACGATTTCTTCCATGATGTCATGTAATGTTACGAGGCCACTAAAGCCACCGTATTCGTCGAGGACGATGGTTTCGTGAACGCCTTCATTACGCAATGTATTGAGCAATTTCATAAGAGAAATGCTTTCAGGTACAAGCAATGGTTCTGTCATACAGGAACGGATGACGTGGTGAAGGGGGCTTTCACCCTGCAAACATTCAACCATAACATCTGTTACGTTAATCATACCCTGCAATTCATCGAGGGAATCTTCACCTACAGGAATGCGATAATGGTTTGCCGTTTTAAGAACCTCCATGATTTCATCTTCAGAAGCGTTTAAATCAATCCATTTAAGCTGCGTCCGCGGTGTCATGACGTCAGATGCGTCCATGTCGGCTAGGTGAAAGATATTTTCTACGAGGATAGGTTCTTCTTCTTCGTAAGCACCCATGGCTACGCCTTCGGTGAGCATTTTGTTGATTTCAGACTCTGTTACAGGAGCTTCTTCTTTAATAGTAACGCCTAATAATTTTAATAAAAATTCTGTAGAAACACCGAGGAAGCTAACGATTGGTTTTAATGCTACTGATAGCCAGTAAATTGGTTTTGCCACCACTACTGCGATACTTTCAGGACTATTTAAAGCCAAGCGTTTTGGCACAAGTTCACCAATAACGAGGGATAAATAGGTAATAATCGCAACGATGATAAATGAGCTAAGAGATGTGGCATACGGTTCAATACTTGGAACATGAGCTACTAAAAATTCTTCTAATGGAGCGGAAAAGGTTGCACCAGAATACAAACCTGTTAAAATACCAACGAGGGTAATACCAATTTGAATGGTAGAAAACATATTATTAGGATTTTCTGCTAATTCAAAGGCTTTTTTAGCTCGTTCATTACCTGCTTCACCCATCTCTTCGAGACGGCGTTTTTTAGCATTAACGATGGCTAACTCTGTCATGGAAAATAAGCCATTGGCGATGATTAATACTATAATAATTATAAAATCTAAGGTCAGATCACTGTCCATGTAAGTAAATACTCCTTTTTATGAGATATAATTCTGCACATGAGAAATTGAAATATTACTCTTTAGTATACCATATTAGCAGCAATAAATGTTTGTATACAAGAAAAGCACCCTATATATAAGGGTACTTTTGGTATATACTATAGGTGTTACTGCCCTAGACTGGTAACAGAAAGGGGGTGCAACATTTTGACAGACGTTTTAACTTCCTTAATAGTGTCTATCATAGCAGGTGTAACCTGTCACTACATCTGCAAGTGGCTAGATAGATACTTTCGTCAGTAACTAGCACAGAAAAAGCAGGGCGGCAACCCTGCTTTTTCATTTTTGCGTGCAACATATTGAACGCATTAACTTCCTTTGTCATATATTATGATACATGATTATCTAACATTTGTAAATGATGTTATCTATGTATACAATGATTGATAAGAACCATAATGTACATGTATATAAGCGATAGGGAGAAGGATACGATGACAAGCGAACAGGAATGGGAACAAGTGTTACAAATCAAAACTACAGGCCGTGATGATAGCCGTTCGGATGCAGAGCATCATCCATATGAACCGACGGACTATTGTGTTCTTGAGCGCCTCGCAAGTAGTGGTTATATTACGAAACAAAATACCCTCATCGATTACGGCAGTGGCAAGGGGCGCGTTAGCATATTTATGGCGAATCAGACGCGGTGCCATTCCATTGGTATCGAATACGATGAACGTTTGTATGAACGGGCCATCGTAAATGGTGAAAGCCCAGCTGCCAAGAACCGCGTATCTTTTGTCCTTGGCGATGCTGCTACCTATACATTGCCAGACAATGCAGATCGATGCTTTTTCTTTAATCCCTTTGCACTTCATACCATTAAACGCGTACTAGGTAATATCTTTGATTCTTTATATCATCATCCAAGAGAAATTCTATTATTTTTCTACTATATTAACGAAGAAGTAGAATACTTTTTAAATAATCATGTGCGCCTCGAAGCAGAAGAATCAATACAATGCGGCGATTTATTTCAAAAAACTGACGACAAAGAACGCATATTGGTATATAGAGTGAATGTGTTTTAGTACTTTCACTAAACACGCAGAAAATCCGCGTATTTTCTGATATAATAATAGATTAGAGAGTATAAAAATTTATTTTCTATTCACCATGGTATGTATTGATTCGTAATGATTAATCGTAGTGATTAGGGCTGAGTATATACCATAAAGGAGGAACGTATGGAACGCGTGTCAGCAAGTCTTATTGAAGAAATTCGCAGTGCCTTAATAGAACGTTATAATCGTGATCAAGAAATTCAGCAAATGATTGAAGAAATCGGTGCTGAAGAAGGTCTTAACGAAAAAGAATTGTCTATTATTCATCAGGCTTATTTAGAGGTTAAGGAACGTATGCAATATACGGCAAATTTGATAGAATTGTGGAATCAAATTGAGGTCGTTCAGGACCGCATGAGCATGCTTAATTCTTATGAAAGCTTGGAACGCGATTTGTTTGGCGATGTTCTTTCCTTTGATAAACCGATGGGTTACGGTGCATCAAATCAAGATAACTTAGATTATACGATGGAGCAAATTAAATTACATGATATAGATCATGACCTCGAAGATATCGACCTTTCTAAGGAATATCCTATAGATAATCAAGATGCTGTTTATTTTAATGAGCATTCAGCCAATAAGAAAACAACATCTAGTCGTAATGACGTCAATGATGATGACTTTGATGACGAAGAGGACAATTTTGATGATGAAAGCTTATTAGACAGAGATATACGTACGTCTTTAGATCCTTATGATATGGTAAATTCCTTGTTGTATTCCAAACAATCCATGAGCGATAAGGAAAAATCAAAACAACAAAAAGAAATCGACAAGCTTATCAAGAAACAACTGAAACGCGTAGAAGAAGAATGGGCGAAGCTTTCAGGTAAAAAGGATAAAAAAGATAAGAAAAAGAAAGATAAAGATAAAGATAAAAAAAAGGACAAAAAAGACAAGCAGTTCAAGGTAGATTTTGAATTTGTAAAAGAATCTAAGAAGTCCAAGAAGGACAACGAGTCCAAAAAAAGAGCAAGAAGGATAAGGATTCTAAAAAATCTAAGAAAGACAAGGATGCTAAGAAGGATAAAAAGGCTAAGAATTTAGAAAAAGCCTTGAAGAAGGAGTCCAAAAAGTCCACAAAAAAGGACTAACCGTAGATTTCATAAATAACCACGGCCAGAAAACTACGGATAAGGGCTGTGGAAAATGCAAGCGGTGTAAGGGGCCGAGTTGCAAGAAGTATTCACGTGTATAACTTGATGGCACATATGATACGTGTAAATAGGGGTATACATTTGTATTTTGAATAAATTGTAGGGCTGGTGTATAAATTGGAACATGGTATGTATCGATGGTTGAACTGGATAAAAGGCATTCAACAGGAATTAAAGGCATTTTTGTTCTTTTCTATCTTGTTTACGCTTTTTAGAATCGTATTTTTAATTATATTTCAATCTCAATTAGATACGACTACAATGGACAGTATTTTAATGTCTTTATGGCTTGGTTTTCGGTTGAGTTTGAAGACCGTTGGATCGATTGTCCTTGTAAGTTTGCTATTTGCTACATTGCCATCTATAGTGTGGCCGAAATGGAAGGCTCAAGGTGTACGCAAGGTTTGGTACGGATTTGTTACCATCTTCTTTACATTGCTCTTTATGGGGCGTATCCCGTTTTATACCATATTTAACTCCTCTTACAATGCGATGCTTATAAATGGCAAACATGACGATATTCATGCCATTATCAATACGGCTATCAATGAATATCATGGTATACCATATTTAATTGGTGGTATTGCGCTTAGTATTATTTTCACTTGGCTTTTAGTGAAAGTACTAAATACCAACACATATGAATGGGCACCTAGCACTAAGCGTAATAAGTGGATCACTGGTGTTCTAAGTTTTGTTGGATTTGGTGTACTATTCGTATTTCCGCTTTGGTGGAGCCTTTGGTTATACGAATTCCATTAACTGGGAAAGCGCAGCTCGACTTAATTCAAATCTATTAAATGAAACAATTTTGGACGATGCACAAGCATTATACCGTGTAAAATCCATTGCGAAACGGACTTCAGAGTTAGAGGATATTCACTTAACACCTGCTGAATTACATGAAAAAATACAGGCCATTGGCGGTAATCCTAGCAGTACACGATTTGATGAAGCTTTCACAAAAACGTTAACAACAGAACGATTACAACAACAACCTCAATCTATTAATATAATTCTCGGTGAATCCTATGGCTTATGGCCATTCCTTGCTGAATTCAACGAACCTGGTGCGTATCTTGTAGAGCAAGGTCGTAAGTACGCAGCTAGTCCTCAGGCGATGGATACACAAATGGCCTTGGCCCAAGGAACGGGTACGATGCCAGCCATTATCGGGTTATTGACGGGCATGCCGGATACGGGGATGTATCCAAACTATAGCGTAGGTATGTTACAAGAACCGTATGGCCTCGGTATTGGACCGGTTATGAAAAAACTAGGTTATAAGACTGTATTTTGGTATGGCGGTTTTAGTACTTGGCAAAATGTTAAGAACTTTGCATTAGAACAAGGTTTTGATGAATTCCACGATGCATCTGAAATGCCGAGTAATGAAATAAATGCTTGGGGCGTAGCCGATGGAGATATGTTCAAGGCTATCAATGCATACATGGACAAACATCGTGGTGAAAAGATCATCAATGTTATCATGACTACGTCGAATCATCCTCCATATAGTGTGAATGTGGCGAAGGAAGGCTATGATGCGGATAAAGTTCGTAAGAACTTGCCAGATACCATTGCCAATACGGATAAACAAATCAATGAAATGGGCCACATATGGTATGCAGACCATGTGATGGGTGAATTTATTAGCAAAGAGGAACAATCTGATCCAACTTCATTATTTGTTATCACCGGTGACCATAGCGAACGCTTTACCTTTGCTCGTGAACAAAGTGCTAATGTGTTCTCTACGATTCCGATTATTTTCTATGGACAAGGCATCAAAAAAGAATGGCTTTCACCAGACGCATTCGGCATGAGCATCCAAATCATTCCGACCTTGGCGGAACTCGTAGGTCGCACAGGGCAAACCTATGAAGCTATGGTACCGAGTCTATTTAATCAAGGGCCATTCGTGTTTAACCATCGTTTGTGGATGGATACAAATGGTATTTATTTAGAAAATGAGCAAATGCCACAAGATTATGCTAAGTATATGAAAACTATGCGGGAATTAACGGCTTGGCGGCTAAAACATGGGGATAGTATTAATCAATAGGGGATATTATGAATATAGTTGTTATTTCAGATAAGAATAATGAAGCACGTAGAGAGAATGCTACACAAGAGTTTAAGAAACATAATGTAGAGTTTCGATTCTTTGATGCTGTTATGGCGAATAGAATGTCTAAAGAAGAATTAGATACCAAAGCTATTAAAGATACATTCTTATCGCCTAGTGAAATTGGTTGTGCCTTAAGTCATTGTGGTGTATACGATGAATTCCTTAACTCTGATGAAAAAAGTATCATGATTTGTGAAGATGATATTTATTTTACAGAGGATTTTAATTATGATTCATTGCTACAAATAAAAGAATTTTTAGAAGAAATAGATGAACCTCGTTTAGTAGTTTTACAAAAGAGTATTTATCATCATAAACATATACGCAGTGTAGGGAATAATGTAAATCTATATTCAACACGAAATGCATTTTGTACGCATGGATATATGATTAATAGAGCTGGAGCCGAAAAATATTAAAAAAACTTACAAACTCCTGTAAAATTTGAAATTGATGCTTTTTAAATTTTATTATTGGTTAAATGCATGTAAATTATATTGTTTAGATAAAGATTTAATATTACAGATAAGTGAAGATATAGTTCCATCTACTGTAGAAAAAAACTATGGAAAGCAGATCGTAAATCTAAAAAAAGATGCGTCATATAAACTGATATATAATCAATTATCTATAAAAGGTAAATTAATAAGTCAGTATAGAAGATTAGATAAAGCTATTCATAAACCATTTGAATCATTAGATTATTAATTATATAAGATAATATATAGCAGTAACATGCATCTTTTTATTAAAGGGAAATATATGAATAATGTGACAGCGATTATCCTCGCTCGTAATGAAGAACAACATATAGAAGAGTGTATTAAGAGCATTCAATGTGCAAATGAAATACTTGTCATCGATGATGGTAGTACAGATCAAACTGTATCTTTAGCAGAACAATTGAGCGCTAAGGTTATACATCATGCACTGAATGGAGATTGGGCACAACAACGTCGATTTGGTATTAGTCAGTCTTCATGTGAGTGGATTTTATTTATTGATTCTGATGAACGGATATCGTCTGAATTAAATGATGAAATAAGACAAGTTGTACAACGTAGAGAGAAAAAAGCATATTGGTTATCTCGTCATAATATATTTCGTCACAACTCTGCAACTCATGGCTCTATGCGACCAGATAAGGTATTACGTTTGATGCCAAAAGAAGGGGCTACCGTAGAAGGTTTTGTACATGAAACTTTTATTAGCCCATTTCCACAAGAAACTTTAAAAGGAAAACTGTTTCATTATACCTATGATAACTGGACTCAGTATTTCAATAAATTTAACAAATATACATCGGTAGCAGCTGAGAAATACTATGAACAAGGAAAATATTGTTCTTTTTGGAAGGATATTATACTTCGCCCTCAATGGGCATTCTTCAAGATTTATATCTTGCAAAAAGGATTTCTTGATGGAAAGATAGGTTTTATTTTATCGTTGTATCATTATATGTATACTGTTACAAAAATATGTAAAATTATATTACTTAAATAAATCAAATGGGAAATTGTAATTTACTTGTAAGTGATATTAAGGAGACATATGAGAATTTATAGTGAGAGAAAGCCATAATATATAATGAGCGAACAATTTTTTCTATCATTACAGCAAAATATAAAATTAATGATTTGGGTGCCTATTTTAAGCATTATATTTCGTTTGATTTTTATGCGTGTTTATAATCCATATTCTACTTGGACGGGGCGTTGGAAATCTGTACTTGGTGCATTGCGTTATGGATTTTGGTGGGGCATGGATTTTGATGCCTATGTATTTTTAGTCCCTTTAGTATTTGTTACTATTCCTGCACTATGGTTTGATACATATCATCAATATGAAGATATGGTGCGTCTCATTGGATTAACGATTTACTCTTGTGTAGTATATGCTGCCTTTGCAGGGAAGATGATATTTTACAAGCATTTTCACGATACGTATAACTATATGGTCCATTATGGTAAGCATGCAGAGAAACGAAACCTCATCGATGTATTTTTCAACCAAGATAGAGGTGCCCTAGTTTTACTAGGATTTATCCCAGTAGCAATTGTATCTTGGTATATGGGTAAATTGAGCTTATCTCTCCCATCCTTTTCTTATCCAGCAGCTTATTTAACAGATACATGGATGGTGGTAGGTTGGAACTTTTTCTTAGTATCCCTTTCTGTAATCGGTTTCTATTGGTTTCGTTATGGTGGTACTTTATCTCATGACGATAAGCCAGAATGGGATACGATTCCTACAGTTGTAAAAGAAGATATATTTTTTGCTCGTGCGACTGTACCTGATTTATGTGCATTGGAAACGGTTTATAAACATCCTCTACGCTCAGAATATACTACATCTGGGGAAGATATTAATCACGCTGTTAGTCGTGTTGTACCTAGTGAATATAAAGAGAATTGGCATGAGCTAGATAATCCGTTATATGCTTTCAAAAAAATTGCTAAAGGACCGAAGATTACGAAACCTAAGCATATTTTCTTTATTGTTGGTGAAAAGTATCCCTCAGTGGTCCTTAGATGAAACACATAAAGCACTTAATATTTGTCCTGGGCTATGGAATTTTAAGAATCATCCACATACGTTGCAGATTCCTAATTTCTTGCCTGCTGGTAATGTGTCGAGACCATCTATTGTGAGTCTTATGAGTGGAATTTATGATGCGGGCTTAGAGGTCAATGAACGAGAAAGTTTTTGGACTGGATCCTTTCCTACATCTTTTGCACATCAAATGAAACGCTTAGGTTACCAAACCATCTACTGGTATGGCGGTAATGCATCTTATGGTAATTTTAATCACTTTGGTAAGGCCCAAGGCTTTGACCGTGTTGAAAGTGCATCCATATTCTGTGGACCTGATGCGCCGAAAACTTGGGTAGGTGTCTATGACCATGTATTTTTAGAGAACATTGAGCAACAAATCAAAGAAATTGATGAGCCTACATTCCATTTTATTTATACAACCTCTAATCATGGACCTTATAAAATGGAGGATTCGTTACTCGACTATGACCCTAAAAAGGTTATGCCTGCTGTGGAGGAAGACTTACGTTCCAATTGGACTCGCAATAAGGAACTCGCTACATATCGTTATAGCGATAAGGCACTTTTTAGATTTGTTGAAGCTATGAAGGAAGCATACCCAGATAGTTTATTTGTCGTTACCGGTGATCATTCTAACCTATTTGGTTCTTTAAATAATACGTCGCTTATTCACCGTGATTATACATTACGTGATACCTTCTGTACGGTGGGATTATTACAACATCCTGAACTAGATAGTACGATGATTGCTACACAAAAAGGTACTCATATGAGCCTTATGCCAACAATTATTGAGGCCATTGCGCCAAAGGGATTTGAGTATTATTCTATTACTCCATCGTTATTTGAGGAGCAGCCTGAAACCTTAGTAACTCCTTATCAATGGATGACTGATACTATGATGGGTGATGTCCGTATGGATTATGGTGAAAGTAATGTGCCTTCAACTGAGCCTGTGGAACAAGTTCGACCTATCGATAATCATTCTGATGAAGCACGTGATTGGACTTTACTAACAACTTGGTTGATCAATCATGAAAAGATACTATTTTCTAAAAAGTAGATGAAAAATAAATACATATATGATTAAATATATATAGTTAATTACAATATATATTTTAAGGAGGGTATCTATGTCGATACTAAATGTAGTAGGCGCCAAAGTATGGGGCGGCGGAGAGCAATATGTATATGATATGTGCGACGAACTACATCGACGGCAGATACCCTCTTTTGTTTTAGTCGATACGTCTAATCAAGAGTTACAACAACGCTTTGCATCGGTGTCACAGGTATTGACCGCTAATCTCTATTTATGTAAAGGTTTTTTATCTCTTTCATCTATTGTCAAACAGATGAAACAACAGGGCATTACCGTTATTCAGTGCCATTCGGGTAAATATATCCTTTTATGCTTGGCTCTCAAACGTTTAACAGGGGCTAAACTTATCTTTTATAAACATAATGTGGTACACGCAAAAACCGATATGTACCATCGATGGATACAATCACAGGTGGATGCTTTTATCTGTGTATCTAAACGAGTCTATGATGTTCAGGTCATTGCCGACATAGCTTATAAATACCATCTCGTTTATAATGGCGTAAATACACAGCGTTTTCCTGTACTTGAAAATGAAAGTATTTCTACTAGTCCATTTATCGTTGGTTATGCAGGGCGTATTATCGAAAATAAAGGCATCTTTGAGTTATTAGATGCAATTAAAATCATTCATGATAGAGATAGAGCTATTTATTACGTATATGTGGTGATGGTAAGCCCTCTGATATCGAGCGCATGCATCAGTACATTGCAGAACATAAGATGCAGGATTATGTACAATATATGGGATTTCAAAAGAATATGAACCAGTTTTACCGTTCTATTCACTGTTTAGTGGCCCCATCTAAGGTTCAAGAAGCGTTTGGTCTTGTATTATGCGAAGCAATGTATTGTAAGGTGCCTGTTATTACAAGCACATCGGGTGCACAAGTTGAAATTATTGAGAATGGTACATCTGGTATTCTGTTAGAAACCGTAAATAGTACATCCATTGCAGATGCCATACAAGGGATGATAATAAATGATGTTTTTAGGGAATCTATAATTAATGAGGGATATAAACGTGTTGAATCTACTTTCACGATTACTAAGATGGTAGATTCCATAGTAACGATAGTTCGTAATTTGAGGTGATAAGGTGTTACAGTATATACAAAATCAATGGGCAAAAGGTCGAAAAATATATGGTAAGCGTAGCTGGAGAGAAACTCGCCGCGTTGTATTACATACAGTTCGCTCCATCAGTCGCGGTCAGCAAATGAATCGATTAGAAAACTATTTTGCTAACTTTAAACCAGACCCAGAATTATTACATCGCCAAATTGGTTTATATGAATTAATGACTCGTATTTTCTTCTTTAAAGATTCTACGGCGGATGAGCGATTAGATGCCATCATCAATCATTTTGATTACATACAAAATGTATTCACCGATGATGCGATTCAGTCTATGTACTCTGTAGATAAAGATAATTTCTTAGATGATGTGAGCCGTATCAAACGCGGTCTTGTGGTATGGCAATCTGAAGAGCTCAACATGAAAGCTCAATTATATTACGGTGCAGGGCAGCGTAAAGAGGGTTTGTTAACGCTATTATTGACCTTAGAATCAGAAGGTGTATATCATGCAAACATCCGTTTTGGTAAGGGCTTTAATGGGGAAAAAGCGATGTGGATTGGTACCATCCAGGGGTATAAGGATGGCTTAGCCAATGCCAAGACAGCTACGAAAAAGATGTTTGGCTATCGTCCAAAAAACTTTATTATGTACTTACTTAGATTAGTTGCCCAACAATGTGGTGTAGAAACAATCTATGCCGTATCTGATGAAGGGTTTTATGCAAATACTCATTTAGTACGTGGTCATCGTGCTAAGGTAGCAGAGCTCGATTCCTTGTGGCAAGAAAGTGGAGGGGAACTTTCACAAGACCCAAGATTCTACATCATTCCATTAGAGGAATACCGTAAACCGATTGAAGAAATTAAATCACAAAAGCGTAGTCAATATCGGAAACGCTATGATTTATTAGATCAATATGCTGAGGAAGTACAAGAAAATTTAAAACCATATTTGAAATAGGGGATAGGGGAAAGCATGAATAAGGGAAACATAGCAACGCAACGTCAGTCTAACATTGAGTTGTTACGGGTGATTAGTATGTTCATGGTGTTGTTGGGGCACTATTATGTACTTAGCTATTTTGATAATATCGATACTATATCGTTTAATCTACTGGGAATGCAGTTCTTAGGGGCATGGAGTAAGGTCGCTGTTGATATTTTTGTCATCATTACAGGATATTTTCTTGTGAATCAAACCTTTAGATGGAATAAGGTATTGAAACTACTATCTTGTACCTATTTTTGGGGAATCATCATTTTACTATTGGCTTTTGCATTAGGGATTTCCATTAAGACAGATTATATATACAAGTCCATATTTCCACTGACACCATTAAACTGGTTTGCCAGATCGTATTTATTACTATATGTATCAATACCTTTATTTAATAAAATCATTAATAGTGTTAGTAAAGCTCGATTGGGGCAAATCATAATTGTATTAACCACTATATTCTATACCGTTCCTACACTGATTAGTACATTTATCAGTGGTGGTGGATATCTAACATCCTATTTTACATTTGGCATTATGTATATGATTGGTGCTTATATTCGTAAATATGGAGATGCAAAATTAGATAAGATATCTATATATGCTGGTATTATGAGTATTATACTTATATTGGCCTCTATCTTGTGGAACGATATTCATATGCATGAGGGCCTGTTTATTATGTATTTAGCCCATAAAGGAAACTCTGTAGTTGGCTTATTGGCTGCTATTGGCATATTTACAATATTTAAGAATATGAAAATCCCGTATAGTCCATTTATTAATACAGTAGCATCTACTACATTTGCAGTATATTTAATCCATAATAACCCTATTATTAGTGATTGGTTATGGAATACAGTAGTTCAAGCAAATAACTATTTTGACTCACCATTCTTTTTGTTGCATATGGTAAGTATCACAACCTTAATTTTTGTATTCTGTTCTATGATTGAATTGATACGACTAAACATATTTAATAGATACTACAAGTATAATTAGTTTATTTTGTTATTGATAATTAATTTAGGGGGAGTTATTTTATGTAAGCAGATGCACCAATTCAAATGTTGTGGATAGGGAACCAGTTAAGTCCCATCGAACAGTTATGTATGAAATCATTTTTATATCATGGGCATCAAGTTGATCTATTTGCTTATTCGGATATCAATGGTGTTCCATCAGATGTTACTATACGTGATGCTAGTGAAATTATAGAGCCTTCAAAGGTTTTTAAGCATAGGAATAGTTATGCTGCCTTTGCAGATCTATTCCGTTGGGCCTTATTAGGAAAGCGTGGCGGTTATTACTGTGATACGGATGTACTGTGTTTAAAACCTTTTGAGTTTGACGAGTCTATTGTTATTGGTACTGAAAACAAAGACTTTTTAACAACCTGTGTTCTGGGGTTTGATAATTCTCCATTAGCGAATCAGTTCGCTGATGATATGTTATATGAGGCTCTTCATCCATTAGAATGGCGTAGCTGGGACTCTATGGAAATAAAAAGGAAAAAGCTTTTTTATAGATTTAGTCCTAAAAAATATAATGCTGTTGGTTGGGGCTATACCTCAGGTCCTATAGGTCTGAATAATGTATATTATCATAAAGGCTATGATTTTGCTTTACAAGATGTATCAAAATTCTGCCATGTATCGTATGGGGACTGGAGAAAGTTTATTGAACCAAATGCATTATCTTTTGAAGACTTTCCAGAAATGTCTATGGCTGCTCACTTATGGAATGAAATGTGGAGTAGAGGTGGTATTGATAAATACTCAAAATTTGATAAAGATTCCTTCATAGGTAAGGCTATGGATAAATACCTATAAATTCTAATTAAATAAACTGGTATAACTTTATAAGACTACAAAGCTGGCGAAACTTGTTTTTACCAGCTTTTTTGTATAAAAGTATGAAATACAAATGAATAGTTTGTTTTTTTGTTAAGGTTTATTTAATTATCATTGTTATACTAAAAGTACATTTAATCGATGAATATAATGCATATGGAAACGTGGACACATATGCATCATGTATCGAGGTAACATTATTGTATGTGTGTAGTTAGTATAAGAGGTGGTTTTATGAAAAAACAATTCGCCGCAATCTTTGCAGCAACAGCAGTATTGGGTGTAACTACAGCTTTCGCAGCTAACCCATTCTCCGACGTAACTCCTGATTCTTGGGCATACCAAGCAGTATCCCAATTGGCAGCATCTGGTATCGTTAACGGTTATCCAGATGGCACTTTCAAAGGCCAAAACGATATCACTCGTTACGAAATGGCTCAAATGATCGCTAAAGCTATGGCTAACCAAGACCGTGCTAACGCTGAACAACAAGCTATGATTAACCGTTTGGCTGACGAATTCTCCAACGAATTGAATAACTTGGGCGTTCGTGTAGCTCGTTTGGAAGATCGCGTTGGTAATGTAAAAGTTACTGGTGATGCTCGTCTTCGTTATCAAAAGTTTACAAATAACCAGGTTAATTTTGATGGTCGTGCACGTTTACAATTCAATGCAAAAGTAAATGATCGCAATGATGCAGTTGTTCGTTTGACTACTGACAATTTTGAATTTGGTAATGCTACTAACGAAAACCAAGTTAAATTCGACCGTGCGTATGTTAACCACAAATTCGGTGAACGCGTATCCGTTAAAGCTGGTCGTTTTGGCCAAATGTTAGGTGCTGGTTTAGCATTTGATGGTACATTTGATGGTCTTCAATTCAATGCTAGTAATGAAAAAGTTCAATTCCAAGCAGCTTATGGCTATATGATGTCTGGAGACTTCCAAAATATGGCAACAAATTTAAATCCAGAACTCGTTGTATTAAACTTGAATGGTAAAGTTGGTAAACACCTTGATGTAGGTGGTTTTTATACTCGTGTTAACGGTGAAGATTTACAAGTATATAAAGTTGTAAAAGGATTATATGGTTTTAATGCTAATGTTAACGTTAATAAAGTTTGGATTGGTGGTGAATGGTTGAAAGCTTCTAAAATCACAGAATCTACAGCTTGGACAGCAGGCGTTGGTTACAGTAATTATGACATTACAAAACAAGGTACTTGGGGTGTAAAGCTCAATACTTTAACATGAAAAATAATGCTCTAATCTTTGATTCTACTTGGGATCAACCTTACGTTGGGACAGGTTTTAAAGGTTGGTTAGCAACAGCTAATTATGCATTACAAAATAATGTTGGCTTAACTGCTTATTATGGCTTTGATTGGAAAAGTCAGGATGGTGCTAAAGAAGACGATTTATACCGCGTAGACCTTAATTACCAATTTTAATCTATAAGATTACATAATTTAATAACGCAAATAGAGATGGCGAGACATAGGTTTCGCCATCTTTTTATATGAAAATAGTACATATGAATATATGATGAAATATAAATGAATAGTTTATGCTCTTATTAAGGATTATTTAATTCTTACTGTTATACTGAAAATACATTTTACTAATGCGTGAAATGCATATGAGAATATAGAGATATAAGTAATATGTATTTAGGCACTAGTACAGTTGTGTGTGTTATATAGTAGTAAGAGGTTTAATTATGAAAAGACAATTCTCTGTAATGTTTGCGGTCGCTGCCGTGTTGGGTGTAACGACTGCCTTCGGCGCTAATCCATTTTCCGATGTAACGCCAGATTCTTGGGCCTATCAATCTGTATCTCAATTGGCGAGTGCTGGCATCATCAATGGCTATCCAGATGGGACTTTCAAAGGCCAAAAAGAGATTACTCGTTTTGAAATGGCTCAAATGATTGCCAAAGCGATGGCTAATCAAGACCGCGCTAATGCTGAACAACAAGCGATGATTAATCGTTTGGCTGATGAGTTCTCCAATGAATTAAATAACTTAGGCGTTCGTGTTGATCGTTTAGAGGACCGCGTTGGCAATGTTAAAATAACTGGCGATATGAGATTCCGCTATATTAAGAGTGTAAACGACATTATACCATCTCCAACTATTGGGCATGGAGGCGTTCAAAGTAGATACAGATTTGATTCTCGTGCCCGCATTCTCTTTAATGGCAAGGTAAATGATCGCACAGATGCGGTTGTTCGTTTAACAACTGGTAATTTCGAGCTAGGTGAAACATATAATTCACATTCAATGTTAGGTTTTGGTGAGGATACTACTACTGTAAAATTTGATCGCGCTTATGTAAATCATAAATTTGGTAAACATGTATCTGTGAAAGCCGGCCGTTTTGGTCAAATGTTGGGTAATGGTTTATCCTTTGATGGCGAATTTGATGGCCTTCAATTCAATGCAGGCAATGAAAAAGTTCAACTCCAAGCAGCGTATGGCTATATGGTGTCTGGCGAATTTAGATATATGGCGACAGATATAAATCCAGAACTCGTTGTATTAAACTTGAATGGTAAAGTTGGTAAACACCTTGATCTAGGTGGTTTCTACACTCGTTTTAACGGTAAAGATTATGAAATCAATGAACCTGTTAAAGGATTATATGGTTTCAATGCTAATGTAAATGTCAATAAAGTGTGGGTTGGCGGTGAATGGTTGAAAGCCTCTAATATTGAAGAATCTACAGCTTGGACGGCAGGCGTTGGTTATGGTAACTACGACATTGCAAAACAAGGTACTTGGGGAGTAAAAGTTCAACATTTTAATATGAAAAATAATGCTTTGATCATTGATACTACTTGGAATCAACCGTATGGGGCTGGTTTTAAAGGTTGGATGGCAACAGTTGATTATGCATTGAAAAACAGAGTTGGATTATCCGCTTATTATGGTTTCGATTGGAAATATCAAGATTGTGGTTGTGAATCTAATTCTTATCGTGTAGATCTTAATTACGAATTCTAATTAAATAGATTAGTACAAATTAATAAAGACCACAAAGGTGGCGAAATATTAGTTTCGTCACCTTTTTTGTATATTTCAGGAAAATATACATGAATCACTGTGAAACATGAAAATAATATGAAAAAAATTTATAATATTATTAACGATTATTTATTTCTCATTGTTATACTATGAAAGGATACTGTAGTTGTATACTTTTCATATATGGAAACGAGGATACATATATGATTGATTCAACTATATTTGTGAATATATAGTCTTTTAGAGAGGTATTTTTATGAAATCACAATTTGCTCCTATGTTGGCAGCAATGGCTGTGTTAAGTGTAACAACAGCTTTCGCAGCTAATCCATTTTCCGATGTAACGCCAGATTCTTGGGCATACCAAGCTGTATCCCAATTGGCAGCGTCTGGTATAGTTAATGGTTATCCAGATGGGACTTTCAAAGGCCAAAAAGAGATTACTCGTTTTGAAATGGCTCAAATGGTTGCAAAGGCGATGGCTAATCAAGATCGTGCTAATGCAGAACAACAAGCGATGATTAATCGTTTGGCAGACGAATTCTCTAATGAATTGAATAATTTGGGCGTTCGCGTAGGTCGTTTAGAGGACCGCGTTGGCAATGTAAAGGTGACTGGTGATGTGCGACTTCGATATCTTGGCACTAAAGCAATGGGACCAGATTTTATAAGAAGCGACGGGGAATATAGTGAGAAGACACGTTTTGATGCTCGTGCTCGCATTCAATTTAATGCGAAGGTAAATGACCGCACTGATGCGGTTGTACGTGTTGCATCTGATAATTTTGAATTAGGCGCTGCCTATAATCCGAGTGGAGAGTCGATTGGCCTACTTACTGTTGACCGCGTCTATGTAAATCATAAATTTGGCGAACGTGTATCTGTAAAAGCGGGTCGTTTTGATCAAATGATTGGTAATGGTTTGATCCATGATGATAAATTTGATGGGGTTCAACTAAATATTGGCAATGATAAAGTCCAATTTCAAGGCGCACATGGGTATCTACTTACTGGGCTTTATGTAAACGTTCCGGCAGAGTATAATCATACGATTTCTTATGCTAGTGTTAAAGGTCAGTTAAATAAACATATCAATGTAGGCGGTTTCTTTACGCGCTTTAACACACAAAAGGTTTTAGATCATAGCCTAAAAAATGTGTATGGTTTTAGCACAGATATGAAATTTAACAAGCTTTGGATTGGTGCGGAAACTGTGAAAGATACGCATGCAAAACATGCATATGCTTGGACGGCTGGTATCGGTTATGGCGATTATGACCTTGCTAAACAAGGTACTTGGGATGTAAAGGCTCAATATTTTAACTTTGGTTCGCATATGGGGGCTATCTCCTCTAAATGGAATATTGCTTATGATTCAACACAGTCAGATAATACAGGTCATATCGAGTTCCATGGCTATAAAGGTTGGCTCACAACTGTAAATTATGCATTACAAGATAACTTAGGTTTAAGTGCTTATGCGGGCTTTAAAGGTCGTAATAACCCTGAACAATATGCTAGATATCGTAAATTATCTAACTACTATCGCGTTGAGTTAAATTACCAATTCTAATGATTGTGTGTATAGATTATTGTAGTAAGAATTGAGAGGTTTTAGTATGAAACGACAATTTGCTGTTATGTTAGCTTCAACGGCTGTACTAGGTATAACGACTGCCTTCGCAGCAAATCCATTTCTGACGTAACGCCAGATTCTTGGGCGTATCAAGCCGTATCTCAATTGGCGAGTGCGGGCATTATTAATGGCTATCCAGATGGGACTTTCAAAGGCCAAAAAGATATTACCCGTTTTGAAATGGCTCAAATGATTGCCAAGGCAATGGCTAATCAAGATCGCGCTAATGCAGAACAACAAGCGATGATTAATCGTTTGGCAGACGAATTCTCTAACGAATTGAATAATTTGGGCGTTCGCGTAGGTCGTTTAGAGGACCGCGTTGGCAATGTGAAAGTAACAGGGGATGTACGATTCTTAGTACGTCATTCATCTAAGAAAAATGGTCGTTTAGTCAGTGCAGGTGGTCAATACTATAAACCAACTAAATATGATGTGCGTGGTCGTCTGCAATTTAATGCGAAGGTGAATGATCGCACAGATGTTGTTGCGCGTATTCAATCCTATTCTATGGAATTAGGCGATGCCTTTTCCGACTATGAAACTGAGACTAGACTCGATAGGCTTTATGTGAATCATAAATTTGGTGAACACACATCTGTAAAAGCAGGTCGTTTCAATCAAACAATAGGTAATGGTCTCTTGTATGATGATGCCTTTGATGGTATTCAATTGACCACTGGTAACGATAAGATTCAATTGCAAGTAGCTCATGGTTATGCATCTGCCATAGACAATGAAACTCGTTTTTTACCAGAAAAGGATTTATATAATTATGTAGGTTTAAAAGGGAATTTAAATAAGCATATTGATTTGGGCGGTTTCTATTCTCGCCATAGAAGATTTACAGAGGATTATTATCATTCCTATGGTAACTTGTATGGTGTAAGTACGGATATGAACTTTAATAAAGTTTGGATTGGCGGTGAATTGGTGAAAGCCGTTAATACTGATCATAGTAATGCTTGGACAGCTGGTATTGGTTATGGTCGTTATGACCAAGCTAAAAAAGGTAGCTGGGATGTAAAGGCTCAATACTTTAGCTTTGGTGAAAACTTGGGTGCTTATGGTTCTAAATGGAAATTCCCATATGATGCTAACAACATTCATTATGATATTACCGCAACAACTCCGACTACGAACAGTATATTCCGTGGCTTTAAAGGCTGGTTAGCTACTGTTGATTATGCATTGCAAGACAATGTGGGCATCAGTGCATACTATGGTTTTAAAAATAAAACTAATAGAATCGATGGTTCACTTAATGAATATTTAGCAAACTACTACCGCGTAGAGTTAAATTACCAATTCTAATTCAATAGATTGGCACAACTTAATAAAATGCAAACAGATGGCGAAATAAGATGGTAAAATGTATATTTCGTCATCTTTTTTGTTATATTTGCGGTTTTTCTACAGGTGTTGAGGTTACCTTTACAATCCTATGAAAATCCAATGAACTTTTCTCTGAAATATAAAATATTTGTTATAGTATGTTATACTTATGTTATATTCTGTAATGGGACGGTTATCACTTATAAGGGGTTAGGGAGATACGTGTTAGTAGGGCCGATTTGCAGATGTGTATAGTTCTTTTTATGGTGAGAGAGGTATAGTTATGAAAAAACAATTTGCCGCTATCTTTGCAGCAACAGCTGTGTTGGGTGTAACAACTGCGTTTGCAGCGAACCCATTTTCCGATGTAACCCCTGATTCTTGGGCCTACCAAGCCGTGTCTCAATTGGCTAGCACTGGCATTATCACGGGCTATCCAGATGGGACTTTCAGAGGCCAAAACGGCATTACTCGTTTCCAAGTAGCGCAAATGGTTGCAAAGCACTCGTAAACCAAGACCGCGCTAATGCGGAACAACAAGCTCTAATCAACCGCTTGGCTGATGAATTCTCTAACGAATTAAATAACTTAGGCGTTCGCGTAGCTCGTTTAGAGGACCGCGTAGGTAATGTGAAAGTAACAGGCGATATGCGCCTTCGTTATCTTGGTGCTCAACAAAGAGATGGCCATTACGTAAATGCTGTAGGCGATTATAACAGAGGCTCTAAATTCGACGCTCGTGCTCGTTTACAATTCAATGCAAAGGTAAATGACCGCACAGATGCTGTTGTTCGTGTAACAACTGGCAACTTTGAATTCGGTGACGCGACTAATTCCGCAGATGTAACATTCGACCGCGCTTATGTAAATCATAAATTTGGTGAACGCGTATCTGTAAAAGCAGGTCGTTTCGATCAAATGCTTGGTAATGGCTTAATTTATGATGATGCATTTGATGGCGTTCAATTCAATGCAGGTAACGATAAAGTTCAATTCCAAGCAGCCTACGGCTATGCCGTAGCAGGTGTTTTTGAAGGTTTAAATCAAAAATCCAATAGCACATTTACCTATGCAGGCGTAAAAGGTCAACTCAATAAACATGTAAACCTTGGCGGTTTCTTTGCTCGTAGGAATGCACATAAATCCAGCAATGATGCCCTTAAAAATATGTATGGCTTCAGCACAGACATGAACTTTGATAAAGTTTGGGTTGGTGGTGAATGGGTGAAAGCCTCTGGCGTTTCTCACGGTTCTGCATGGACTGCTGGCCTTGGCTATGGCAACTATGACCAAGCGAAAAAAGGCTCTTGGGATGTAAAAGCACAATACTTCAACTTCGGCCAAAACTTAGGCGCTGCATCCTCCACATGGGACATTGCATACGATACAACTAATACCGCATGGATGGCTACACCAGCTGGTACAATTAGTGCAATGAACTACCAAGGCTTCAAAGGCTGGTTGCTAACTGCTAACTACGCATTACAAAACAATCTTGGCATGACTGCATACTACGGTTTCAACAACAAAACTAATAAAGCTACTGGCGATAACGAAAAACTTTCCAACTACTACCGCCTAGACCTTAACTACCAATTCTAATATGATGATTGGTATCGTTCATAACTAACACAATCCCCTTGATGAGTATCTAGGTACTTATCAAGGGGATTTTAAATTAGAACACGCCTGTTCTAATTTATGAAACATTATATATGTATTGAGTTCATTTGAATTTGACGATATATATAATTATCTTTATAATATAAGAAGATAGTCGGACGAGTAGATCCGTCAGGCTCATCTCAGTAATTCAAATGCATGATGAAATGGCCTTTCAGTTACCTAGCTATCCTAGGATAACGAAGGGCTATTTGTCTTTTCCAAGACAAATAAGAGCCACAAGTGCACCAAAGGCAATAACAACAGTCATCACCTCTAGAATTATCATGATTAACTCATAATCACTCATAGAGCCCCCCTCCCTCCATTAACGAAGAGAGGCCCAACCTCGCTGACTATCTTAAACTAATTATAATGCGAACATATGAGTTGAGCAATAAGCATCTATAAATACAGATATACGAATTAAAGGAAAATAAGGATTTTACATTAGAATAGGCGTGTACTAATTAGTAAGATGAGCCTGATATGGTCTCTCCAGAATTAGAACAGGCCTGTTCTAATTTAGGAGATATGTTAAGAGGTCCCTCCAATACTACAGGCGTGTTCTAATTTTCAGATGAGATATTAATAGAACAAGGCCTTACCTCTAGAATTAATATATCTCCTCATGATATATTACAGATAAGTAGTATTCTTACGTTCATATGTATAAGGAGACACTCTATGTTTAGCTTTCAAAGTGAGTTATTATTACGTTTACAGCAACAATTTGTATCTGAACATGAGGCTGAATTTAAATCTATTGAGGCTTTGATAGAAGCATTTATGACTCAATATAATCGTGGTGATTTTAATGATACGATAGAAATGAAATTATGTGATTTATACGAGGCTGCAGAAGAGGCTGATACGACTGAGGAATCAAAGAAATTGTACAATAAGATTCTTGCGTTATGCCCTGACGAAGTAGATGCTAAACGGGAACTTATAGCCCTTGAGTTACATCCAAGTTTTCAACTTCATCAGCTGCAACAACTAGTAGAATCGTTAGAAAAACCTAAGAGAATAGATTGGAATGTGCTAGAGGCCCGTCCTTATATGCGATGCCTCATCGACATGGGGATGATATATTTAGAATACAATATGTATAATGATGCGATTGCATGCTTTACTCCTGTCTTTCACGGGGACAAGCAAGACCATTCAGGATTCCTTGTGTACATGATGGTTACTTGTTGTGGCGCTGCCAATTGGGATCGTGGTCGCAAGGTGTATCAGCGCTATCTCGCATGTTGTGATGATATACAAAATGCATTTAATCAGGCTCCGGATATCATGTTACCGATGCATATGCTGTATATTTTATTGGCTTTACAGTGTGGTGAAAGCAAGGTTGCCCATGATGTATTAGCAGACCTTGTTGATGAATATGAAGATATTGAGTGGTTATTACAAGATGCAACACGGTGGAACGATTTTGTAGAAGATCACTTAGAGACTATTATGTATATGGTAGATCAAGTAATCGACATAGATTTTGATCCACGAGAATTAATAAGCTTATATACTACTATCTCATTTTTACCGACTCAATTGGTGAGTTTTGAAAGCCCATTATGGCAGACTTTATATGATGCATATGAATGTGTTACCGGTCTAATTGTTGTGAATCGGTACTCTAATGATAGCTATATAGGAAAACGCGAGACAGCTCATATGAGTCCCGTAGAGGTTGCTAAAGGCGGGGCTGTGCGTAGCAATCCGGTATATGACAATATACGGTTTGGTGCACAGATTACACTTTCACAAGCTGGCCTATACACAGTAGCTGATTTTAAAACAATTACTAAACAAGAAGTGTTGATGCTACCCGGGTATTGGTAAAAAGACTGTGGAACAACTAGAGCATAATGGTGTTATATTTAAAGCCTAAAATGTGACTTGATTTCAATAGCTATCCTAGGATAACGAAGGGCTATTTGTCTTTTCCATAACTAAAACAATCCCCTTGATGAGTATCTCGATACTCTTATCAAGGGGATTTTAAATTAGAACACGCCTGTTCTGATTTAGGAGAGGTATTAAAGGGTCCAGGCAATACTACAGGCCTGTACTAATTTTATTTCTCTCATATTTACAAACGACAAATTGTAAATTATAATTTAAGATAATTTACAGTTTATTTATACTATGAGAGTGAGAGGATTTTTATGAGACATGTAAGTAAAGCAAAGCTATCGTTAGCTGTGGCACTGGCGATTGCTGGATTTGTAATGCCTAATATGGTGGTAGATGCGGCTTATACCGCTCCGTATACTGATAATACAGATTTTGTAGCTAACAGTGATGATATGATACGTGTATTCCCAGAATACGATAAAAATATATCTTCTATAGTAGCGAATGGTGGTATGGTTATTATTGAAGATGGATATTCTAATATTGGCTATGGTCATAGTGCATTTGCTACCAGTAAAAATGGTGGAGACATTAAATTGAAAAAAGGTGTATATAATTCTGGTAGAGTGAGTACACCTGTTGCCCTTGCTCAAGGGGGTACAATTAATATAGGTGTTCATGATCATCACGGCGAATTTACGGGTGATAAAATATTCGTTGAAGGCGATGTTATAGTTAAAAATGATCCAAATTATAGCTCAACCATTAATATCGGTATAGATGGTGAGGAATCCAATTGGTCTGGGCTAGCTTTCAATTTAGCTGATGAAAATAGGCGAAACTATAATCATATCAATGTGTTCCTTGGTGAAAGAGGGGATTGGGAGCTATTATATCAAGGTGGCCTTGATGGTACTAACCTTGATAGTAGTACTATGCCTAGCCGTGTACATCGACTCGTTGGTTCTACGAATCGCAATTTTCAAAATATGGTAGAACAAAATGAGCATAATAAACTCTATATTGATAAACTTGAAGGCCATGTGAATTTTATTTATGATCCTAATGATGAATATGCAGATACCGAAGATCCAGAATATACACCGCCAACCACAACATATAATGGTTTAACGGCTGATTCCTTCTGGGGTGGTGACATTCATATAACAAGTGCAGCCCCTAATGCTGGCGCTCATCTATACACTAGCCGCAAAGGGCTAGACTTGTCTACTGAGGATAATGTAAACAAGGTTTTAGATAATCTTGCACATAAAGTGTATTACCATAACTATGTGACTGGTGAAAGAAACCTTGAAGGCACAGTAGCCATTGCTTCTGAAGGTGCTGAATCTGGCCGTTTTAAGGTATTAACATCTGGTTATGCTAAAGAAGGTGCTATTACATGGCAAGCGGATCAAAATGGCCAAGGTAAATATGTGTACGGTAATACAACAGTAACACCTGCACCACAACCAACACCGGCGCCACAACCGGTACCAATGCCAACACCAGCACCACAACCGGTACCAACGCCAACACCAGCACCACAACCGGCACCAACACCGCAACCAGTACCAACGCCAACACCAGCACCGCAACCGGCACCAACGCCAACACCGGCACCGCAACCAGCGCCTACTCCAACACCTGCACCACAACCAGCGCCACAACCAACACCGGCACCGCAACCGGCACCATCCCAATCAACGGCATATGATACTCCGCATATGCGTGGCACTCGTTCTGCGATTATGAGCAACATCAACGGCTGGCGCACATTAACAAATACTTACCGTCCTCGTGCATTGCAACAAGGCGCAACAACAGGTATTTGGGCCCATATCGGTGGTGGTCAATACAGCTATGATGCACAAGGTATTGATACGGACACAACCTATACACGCATTCAAGGTGGTTACGACGCTAAAACTAGCAGCGGTTGGACTGTAGGCGGTCAAGTATCTTATCTTCGTGGTCATGATGATTATGTATTCAATGGCTCTGGCAAAGAAAAGGCCTTTGCTGTTGGCGCCTATGGTTTGAAAGACCTCGGCCGAGATCAATATATTCAACTTGAATCCCAAGTTGGTCGTGTAACGAATACTTTCACAGCTCGTAATGAAATTGGTGAAATCCTATCTGGCGAAACGAAGGCTAATGCATACACTATTGGCGCTCGCTATGGTAAAACTGTGAAATTACAAAATGGTGTATACATCGAGCCGCAAGCGCAATTGAGCTATACCCGCTTTGGTGGAGATAGCTTTAATGCAGGCACCATGCATGTAGACCAAGCTGGCGTAAGCAGCACTGCTGGCGGTCTTGGCCTTGAAATTGGTAAGACCTTTGGCTCAGGGAGTATCTATACTCGTGTCGGCGTTAACCATGCCTTCTCTGGCTCGGTAAAAAAACTACATACACAAGTGGTTCTACTGTGAAATCCACAGAACAAGACCTTAAAGGGACATGGACTGACCTTGCATTCGGTGGCCGTTATGGTATCAACGCTAACAACAGTATCTACGCTGATATTAGCAAAGGTCTATCTGGCGACTATAAAGCAGGATGGTCTGTGAACGCTGGATTTACGCATAAATTCTAAGATATATTTACCTAAAGCAATCTGAGAATATAGTCGATATATAAAATAGCCCCCCGAGTACTAATAGCTGTATATGTTAGTACTCGGGGGCTTTCATAATTTAATTCGTATATCTGTATTTATAGATGCTTATTGATTAAAACAAAAGCTCTCTTTATAATTGAGCTAAGATAGTCGGCGAGGTTGGGCCTCTCTTCGTTAATAGAGGGAGGGGTGCTCTATGAGTGATTATGAGTTAATCATGATAATTCTAGAGGTAATGACTGTTGTCATTGCCTTTGGTGCACTTGTGGCTCTTATTTGTCTTGGAAAAGACAAATAGCCCTTCGTTATCCTAAGGTAACTAGGTAACTGAAAGGCCATTTCATCACGTTTATAATTCTTGAGATGAGCCTGACGGAACTACTCGCTTGGCTATCTTCTTTTATTATAAGGAAAATTATATATATCGTCAAATCCAAATGAACTTAATAAATTATATAGTGTCTCCAGTATGGTGTCTCAAGAATTAGAACAGGCGTGTATTAATTCTTGAGACACCATATCAACTCATCCTAGTAATTACTACAGGTCTCTACTAATTCTTAGAAGAGGTATCAAGGGGCTTGTCCCATAGATAGTCATAAATTAATCATTTTGTTGGTATAACGTATATTGTATAAATAGTAATTTAAATTATTTTGAGAGAGTTTATGAGGTTTGAGAACATGAGAGAGCGACAGAGTAATATAGAACTTCTGCGGATTATTGCCATGATTGGCATCGTGATGCATCATTTTTGTGTGCATGGTAGTTTTACCTTTACCCCTGATATAACCGTTAACAAAATATTCCTTCAATTTTTCTCCCTTTTTGGCAAAGCGGGTGTGGCCGCCTTTGTCATCATAACGGGATACTTTATGATTAATGCAAAATTTAAACTGCATAAGTTTGCAAAACTAGTAGGCCAGATTTGGTTTTATAGTTTAGCTATGCTTGGGGTTGCTCTTGTTTTAGGTTTAGATACGGTGACATCAACAAATATCATCAAATCATTATTACCCATTGGTGCTATGAGTTGGTTCGGGCAGAACTTTTTAGTCCTCTATTTGTTAACGCCATTTATCAACCCTATCATACACCGTTTACAGCAGAATTACTTAAGACTGCTTTTATTAATCGGCCTGGTTATTTGGTTCTTAACACCGACCATACTGAATCTATTTCCTCAATTACCACATACGACCTTTGGTTTTAAACATATATTTTCATTTGTCTATTTTTACGCCATCGGTGCTTATATTAGGTTATATGGTGAAAGCATCACCCAAAAGACAGGTGTTATAGTAACTTCCATTGGTTTGGCAGGCTCCACACTAGGGATTATTCTAGTTGATATATTGGCGATGATAAATCCTATATATGTAACACAAACCCTTTATTTTTCGCTGAAGGACTACGGTGTATTCCTGCTCACTATAGGACTAGGTGCATTTATTCTTTTCTTGAAATCGAACATAGCTTATCGCTCTTGGATTAATACAGTAGCGGCAACGACCTTTGGTATTTACCTAATACATGACAATGGCTTATTTGCTCGTTATATGTGGGACCATATTTTTTATACCTATCAGTATTATGATTCTTTACTATTACCTATATATGCGGTATGTGTAGTAGCAATCGTCTTTGTGGTTGGTATGAGTATAGATTATTTGCGAATTCAATTTCTTGAGAAACCTCTGATGCAACACATTACACCCATACTTGAGCAAGGGCAAGAATGGGTGCAAAGGCATCTAGACTAATCTTGCATTTTTTTATACACCATTGATATAATTTTTGTAAACTGATGTTTAAAATTCGCTATTTTTGAACATCAAAATAAGAAAATGTGGTATGAAGTACAAAATTGCATTATTTTGAACATCATAGATTATATAGTATAGAGGCAGATAGGAGGGATAGCATGAAATTTGAACCAATGTATAAGATATATTACAGAAAAGGTGAAGATGAATGGAAACGTATACTGGATAATAGACGTTATTCTGAGAGTTCTATTGTTTTACCGATAGCTATTCATGAATATAACCGCCGTCATACTTATACAGCTTTTTTCATGTATCATCCTGAATTAGTGAATTTGCTTCTATCTATCGAACAGAAAAAACATGAATTTGTTAATTTGGCACAACGTGTGCCTCTAGTTATGTTATGGCATGTTATGAATGGCTTTTTATCTAGTGAAATTAAGGCGAGTAATGATATCGAAGGTGTACGCAGTAGTCGGCGTGAAATACAAGATGCCATACATAATATAGATAATAAGAAGTTACGTTTTTTTCTAGTATTATCACAAAAATATAAAACCATTTTTAGAGCAGCCTAGGCGTTTTTATATATACCAGTAGTTCAGATATTAGGCGATTATATGATGATATTATACGTGATGAGATTTCAAAGAAGAATCAACCTGATGGAGCGATTTTTAGAAAAGATTCTGTAGATATCGTAAATCATCAAGATAAGATAATTCATCGTGGTACATTGCCTGAATCTAGTATTATTCAAGAAATAGATCAAGCTTTAATGATTCTTAATAATGATGATATACAATTACCTATACGTGTTGCGATATTTCATTATTACTTTGGCTACATTCATCCATTTTATGATGGTAATGGCCGTACAAATCGATTTATATCTACAGCTTACTTAGCAAAACATTTTCATCCTCTGATTGCATTACGCTTATCTGCTGTTATTAAAAAAATAATAAAAAAACAATATTATGATGCTTTTTAAAAATGACAACAGCTGAAATTAACGGTGGTGATATAACGAATTTTTGTTATGGAGTTTATATCTATTATTGAGAAAACAATTGATGATGCGATTGCTCTATTAGACAAGCGTATAAAACGTTTAGAAGATGAGCGTATAAAACTGAAAGCATTTTTTGAAAGTCATCAGATCACTGATCAAGTATTACAAAATATATACTTTTTGTTATTAGAGGCTCGTCTATTTTCCTTAGGGGCGGGTATTAGTAAAGCTGAGATTCTAAAAGCTTGTAATAAGAGTAGAGGCACAATTCATAATAGGTTCAAACAAATTCCGAATAAATACCTCGATACGGTAAAAACAAGGACGTACTGAGTCTTATATGCTTAAGACGAGTATATTGGATTAGTTTTTTTATATGATAAAGTGATATTTCATATTGATCCAGTAAAAATATGGTATAATAAGTTGTTAAATCGTATACAATCATTTTATACATATGAGGAGGCCTCATGTTACAACGTATGTGTGCAGCTATATTGTTTGTAGTAGCGCTGCTTATATCTGTTATACCTAATGCCGATGCACGTCAAGATATATATGCTTTCACCTATAATGGTAATAATTGGTACGTGGATCGTGATTCCATTGACCGCAGTAAACCGGACGGCTTGCTTCATTTTACGGTGTATACCATGATTGGTTTGCGCTATGATGTGGCGAGCGGTAGCGAATATTATAATGCTGATGTATATTACTATGATCAAAAATTATCTACCGAAGGTGGTCAATTACTATATCGTAACCCTGGAATCTTGGCGGCAGCACGGGTGGCACGTCAACAACCGGATGCGCCTAAACAAGCACCAAAGGCAGTAACGCAAATAGCGCAAACAGCGCCTCCAACTACAGTAGTAAAGGCCTTGTCTACGCCGCAAGAGGTGGCTGTACCAAAAAATGGCCCAGTACAAGTTAATACACAGGTGCCAATTACGTTCCCTGTGAAAAAGGTGGCGGCCAAAACGGTAATGACGAATCATAAAACACCGCATCAAGGACCAACTGATTCCCAAGATACTACAGATACAGAGAATCATCAGTAGGTTACATAAAATCAACTGCAAGTCAAATAGAATTAATTGCAGGTTAAATAGAATCAACTGCAAGTTAGTTATATGCCAATTGAGAATAGCTTGATTGGATATACAGCTAGCTTGCAGTTTTTTTATAGTTAGAAGGCTGTCGTTCTCAAATTGTATGCATTATTTTTGGCTAGTATACAAAATTTGCAAGTCAGCATTTTTATGAGGCATTAATGAACTATATAGTATATAATAGATTAGAAAATATTTGAGTGTTAGGATGGACGATTCTATAACTGGGAGGGGATAGAATCATACTACATCTATATTGAAATTGAGCTTGCAACAGAAAGAGAGAGCGATGAAGCAGTTCGTTAAAAGGTTTATATGTGGTGTATTGCTAGTAACAACGGTATGTGCTGTGGCCGGATGTTACAAAGATGAAGCAAAGACTGTAGCGGAAGAACGTACACCTACAAGTTTTAGGGCTATAGCCGCAACCAATGCATCGGTCGAGGATAAGGCGGATTTAATGGTGAAAAATATGTCTCGCGAGGACAAAATCGGCCAATTGATTCTCATGGGACTCGACGGTACCACATTAGATGAGCCTCAAAAAGAAATGATGCGCAAATACCGTGTAGGCGGTATTTTATTAGATAATAATAATATAGAATCCAAGGAACAACTACGGGCTTTCACAAAAGGGATTCGAGATAATGCAAATATTGCGAGCCTAGCGCCTCCGTTCATCGCGATTCAGCGGGAACGGATGCCTTATCGCCCTAATGTGATGATTCCTTGGATGGAACCTAACATTATCTCTAAAAAGGGCCTTGATGCGGTGGGTAGTCTCGCGACGCGTACCTCCATCGAGATGCGCGACCTTGGATTTAATCTAAATTTAGGGCCCATGGTAAATACACATTCCTTCTATTCCTATACACAGGATCTCGACCGGGCCGCACAGATTGGCGAATTGATTACGAAGCGATATGCGGCGAACCAAGTGTTCACGGCGTACCAATTTCCCAGGTGGGGCCGATTTTACCGTGCCTGGCATGCGAGTCGATGTATCGAAGGACGCACTGATGGACGATGATACGCGCGTTTTTGTGCAGCTTATCCAATCTACGGCACAGGAGCGACCTATGATTATGGTGAATTCTGTGAAAGTCACCTCTATGGATGCAAAAAATCCCGTTAGTTTGTCTAAACCGATTATCACCGATTGGCTGCGCGGTGAATTGGGCTTTACTGGCGTGGTTTTATCCGATGATATCGAAGTTGGTGCGGCCATTACCGGCATCGCCGTAGGTGATTATGCGGTACGTACCATCCAGGCTGGTGGCGATATGGTAGCCGTGTGTAAACACTCGAATCATATCAAGGAAATTCATACCGCCTTAACACAAGCCGTAGAAGATGGCACTATTACCGAAGCAGAACTCAATGCTGCGGTGCGGCGTATCATGATTATGAAATTTACCAACAATCAATAAAACTCTTTTCTCTTTTGGATGTGAATCCCCTTTACTGCTTGTTCAGTGAAAGGGGGACATATCATTTGAGGAGAGAGTTTTTTTATGTGTAAATGATGAAATTATTATATATTTGTTAAAATACATAAAATATATTTTATAGATTATTTAGATTATGATATAATAGGTTCCTAAGGACTGAATTTAAGGGAGGTGAGATCTTATATGAAGTGTGTGAACCATGAGGCGGTAATTGATTCTATCATGGAACAATACGAGAAGGCCTGTATGGATATGAATGTTGTATACGGGCCTTATAGCGTAGGAAAAACCTATATTGCAAAGGAACTGCAAAACCGATTAACGTCGAATCATGTGGTTTACTTGCTAGGGCGACTAGCGAATGAATCCGTTCATATTCGATCCATTGAGAGAGGATTGGATATGCCATCTGGGTCATTTCGCACCCTAGAGGAGGCTTTGCGTAGAGTATTTCAAATGAGCGTTGATAAACATATGATGTTTATTATTGACGATTACCCGGCTCTAGTAGATACGGCACCACAGGTGCCCATCCTATTACGGGAATTGATGGAAACCTATCGGGACTATGGCAAGATGTTTGTACTCCTCATGGGAACCCATGTGGACGAATTAAAAGGGCGAATCTTGGGCGAATCTAGCTTGATTGCCCCATATATTCATAGTCACTTTAAGGTAGAACCTTTCACCTTTGATGATGTGAGAGCATTAGAGTGGAACTATACCGATGAAGATCTTGCGAAACTATACCATGTAACAGGAGGTATGCCAGGCAATCTAGTGCATATCGACCCTACTGCATCCGTAGATGATAATATTGTGCGTCTATTCTTTAGACCAGAAGGCGCCCTATATATGGAACCGCAACGACTACTCATGCGTTATATTCGTAACGCTGGGGCAGCCAATGCCATTTTATATGCACTAGCACAGCTAGATAAACCATTCTATACAGAGTTGTGCCATGCTAGCGAACTGAAAAGTGGTACCTTTGCTACCCGTATGGCCGACTTGTTAGACATGGCCATTATAGGCCGTCTCCAAGGAGGCAGCCGAGGTCCATTGCGCTATTCGGACTATCACTTTGTGAATACCATGTTCCAATTTTGGTTTGAATACGTATTCCCTTACATGGAGGACATTCATTGTGGGGATGGGCAGCATGTCTACGATACCATGGTGAAACCAGTATTCGCTAAGAATCTATCATTGGTGTACTAACTAAATCTGGATTATCCTGTTGAAAGCTGTATATTAGCACTAACAAAGATCATATAATCTGCGAAACAGGTAAATTCATATAATTGGCGTACTTCATTGAAAATGCGTTGAAATTTATACAAATACATATTCGAAAACAAAAATTCCGCTGTAAATCTATGCATTTTCAGCGGAATTTCTTATTTGTCTAAATACTCACTTGGGTGTATATTTCAATTGAGCCTAGGCAGAAAGGAACGAATATGAATATGAAACATGTGGTATGTCCCCAAAAGGTATTACAAGCGGTGACAGACCTTAGTTTAGTACGCGTCTGCCAAGAACGCCGCGTATCTGTGCTCAGCACAGAACGGGCGGTGTGGCCCATCGAGGAACTGACCATCGATGCAGCACAAATCGAACTATGCCGTCGCTATCGGCCACTCATCATCCGCTATGCGAACCGATATAGCACCGAAGCACTGACGGATGATGTCGAATCATTTCTGTGGATCATCTTTATCGAAGCCATCTACAGCTTTCATACATCAGGTAAGGTACCCTTTTCAGGATATGTGAAAGCCGCCATTCGCTACGGTTATCTGAACTTTTACAAGCGGTCCGTTCAGCAATGGAAACGGGAATTGACCTTGCCGCCCTGCACGGGTGACGATGTATCTGAGCTGGCGATGGACCAATTTCCCGATGATGTAGATATCGAGCGAGACATCGTTGGCACCTCCAATGAGGACGAATTGCGCACTCGTCTGTGGACTGCATTTCAAAAACTACCGGTAGAACAACAAGAATTATTGTATGCCTTATATAAGGATGGTAAAAGCTGTGTCTCTATTGGTTGTGAATCGCACCAGTCGAGGCAGGCTGTGCAACAACGCCATCAAAAGGCCATCGACCAATTGCGATATTACATGATGGTGGCAGACAACAAAGAATTGAATATCCAAGATATGCAAAATATGCATAGTTATAAGTAGTTTTTAAAAAAATCTAAAATATTTTTTTAATTTATATATTTACAGCTTGTAATTATAGGTATACAATTAACTCATAAGTGCTGCTAAAGCACATTTATATAACACGTGTTATTTATACAATTTTACAAGAGGAATTCCTTAGTTTTATTACTCATTAATCTTAAGAAAGGTTATAATGATGCATAATACAGCGTATCAAACAGTAAGTAATAAAGAATCAATTTCTTGTAATCCAAATGCGATATATGGCGATGTAGCTCACCATATATGTTGCTTAATTCCTGTTTACATAGATGGTGGTGACTGCACCGCATGTTACTATGTAGATGGTCGGCGTGATATCATTCACAAATCCATTAAAACGGTATTGCGAGAGATAGCACGACACGAGGGTGTTCTAGCAAACGGCATTCAATCAACAAGACGGTCAAAGCCCATGTATACGGATCCACGAACGTTAGGTCCTAACATGACATTTGCTTGTCTTAAAGCACGGAAACCAATTGCACGCGATGTGGTGTATGGTTTATTCAATGTTATCATTCCATTTCAATACCACATTGAGCCAGGACCAGAACCACATACAACGTATATCATCATAGGAGACTTTGATCCTATACTCGTATTTCATTCCCCTGACCACGTGCAACGCAAACTACGGGATGCTTTGTTAGAGCATTTAGATTATACAAAACGGATACTTGCTAAATTGAGTACCTGCGGTAACCCTTATGTGGTGGCTGAAATCTATGGCGCATCGAGAACATTAGCGGGAGTATAGCAACACATTTTGAAAGTGTGGGAGGGACGTAATATGAATTACGCAACAAAATTATGTATTGTTTCAATGGTTAGTGTATTTAGTGTATCTTCTATAGGCCTAGTGCAAGCTGCTGATACACCTATCGTTTCAACTGGTGGTGCAGCCTATAATATCGGCATACCAGGAAATTCTAACTTTACTAATTCGGACAATGTATCCCTTGGTGGACAAGCGGGCACTAGTAATGGCAATCCATATCAAAACTCTAACGATCCTAATGCAAAGGGCAATAATATCGCCATTGGCCGGATATCGTTGAATGGATCCAGTGGTGGTGCCAATGTTGCACTAGGTTCAAAGACCTTTTTAAATGGTAAGGGCGATTATAATTTCCTCGGTAATTTTGCCGCTGGATTTAATTCGACTATATCCAATACGATTGCCATCGGTTCCTTCGCTGGTTCTGGTGCGACTGGTAATAAAAACGTATGGCTTGGCGCAGGCCAAGCTGGTGGCAGTAAGGGTAATAATACGGTGTTGATTGGCTCTAATTCAACAGTGGATGGCAACTTTAACTATGGCATAGGTCATAATGCAGAGTTAAAGGGTGAAAGCAATGCTGTTGTTGGCGCCTATAATCATGTGACGGCTAATAATACCTATGTCTTAGGTGATCACGTAGATACGACTTTGAATAATGCAGTTGTGCTTGGTAGTCATTCCACTGCTGAAAGTAGTGATGTGATGAGCACCCCAAGCTACACTTATGCAGGTGGCACCGTTAACTTTGCCGGTACTGCACCGGTATCCACCGTATCCGTAGGCGCTACCAATCAAGAACGGACGATTACTCATGTAGCGGCAGGCCGTGTAAGTGCTGATTCTACAGATGCCATCAATGGTTCCCAATTATATGGTGCAAATCAACAAATCGATAATCTATATAACAAAATTAGCAACATTGGAAAAGAGGCCAATAAAGGCGATGCTCGTGCTGCGGCACTAGCTGCATTACATCCAATGCAATTTGATCCAGATAATCGAGTACAAGTGATGGGTGGTATTGGCCACTATAAAGATGCTAATGCGCTAGCTCTCGGTGTGGGGTATTATCCAAAGGAAAACTTGCTCCTCACAGCCGGTGCTACCGTTAATGATCACATCATGGCTAACCTTGGTGTATCCTATAAATTCGGTGAAAACAAAACGCTACAAAACATCTCTCCTGCGTCCTATAATGCTCTCGAACAACGGGTTGATACATTAGAGGCTCAAAATAAGAAATTACAAGAAACAGTAGATATGCTGGTAGAAAAATTAAATAATAGATAATATTGAGATGCTTAAATAGCTGTATAGTGTAAACAGATTTTTCATACAAATCTCAATACATAAGCGGATAGTTAATCCTTTGTGATTAGCTACCCGCTTTTTAATTTGTTTAACTATCCCATAAATATATTAATTTTTTTATCGTGTAATTCTAATTTTTTTGCGATTTATTATAAACAAACTATTTACAAATATTTAAAATGTGTTAATATATTCATGTAATCATCATGAAGAAATGATGAGTTTTGAGAGTGACTTATTGTTTTGTTATATAGGGGATAGAAGAACATGAACAATCGTAAACGTATATTAACACTATTGATCAATGGTGTCTTGTTGTCTAGCCTATGTGTGGCTAGTGCAGCAGATACAACAACTGGGTCTGGTAATGGTATTGCCTACGGTACAGGTAGTACCGCAAATAACACCTTAGATGTTGCATTGGGTAACAAAGCTAATGTAGAAAACTACGTTGGCCAAAATGGCAGCGTAGCTATTGGTGCAAATTCTCATGTAGAAAACATGGCAGGTGGTGCAGAAGCTGCTGTGGGCATGGGGCAAACATCCTATTCTGGCAACTGGTTCTCTTCGGCTCGTGTACCTGCAGATCCATCTAAAGTAGTGGGTTCTGTTGCGATTGGTAATAACACATATGCTCGTACAGGTAGTACTATGATTGGTTCTCATAACTATCGTGGAGCCATTGGTGATACGACGATAGATACAGATAATAATGGTACACGTGATACAAATCTAAATGTATATGCAACAACTGTTGGTGCGAATAGCTTTAGTAATGGGGCTTTCACCACTAATACTGGTACTTACAATGTCATTAGTTCCTCTTACACAGGAGGTCGTTTTTCAACACCTACTCAAAACTTCGGTGCTACCGTAAATGGTGCTTTCAATAGTATCGAATCTACAAGAAGTGGCTCTACAGCCGGCGTAGGAACAGCTATTACAGGTGTTGCAACCGTGTGGCTAATTCCAACGGCGCTCTTGTATATGGTGCGGGTAATGAAATTACTAATTCTACAGCTTCTTTCACTACTCCAGGAGAGGGTGCTACCTCTGCCAAGGATTTTGCAGACAAATTAAGAAATGCTGTAACATCTTCTAATGGTGCTGGTGCTACAATGGCGTTTGGTGGCGGTAATAAAGCAGACTATACACTACGTACATCTATGATTGGTGTAAACAACACTGTAACAGGAGTACGTGGTAACCAAAGTAAAGATAATTTGGCTATCGGTGTGGGCAATACAGGTACGAAGGTACAGCACATGACTGTTATCGGTTCTAAAAATACAGTATCTGATGCAAATAATACTCTTGTTTTAGGTGATAATCGTACTGTAACGAGTGCAAACAATACAGTTATCTTAGGCTCTAGCGATAATGGTACAACAACGACTGTAAATGATGCAGTCGCTGTAGGTCATAACACAGAAGTATCTGCAGTAGGTGGTGCTGCTATCGGTAGCAATTCCAAAGCAACTGTTGCAGCTGGTGCAGTAGGTTATGATGTTCTTACCAATGCGTCATCCACCAAAACATCTTCTACTTGGGTGTCTACAGCATCGGCTGTGTCTGTTGGTGATGTAGATAATAATGTAACTCGTCAAATCACATCTGTTGCTGCTGGTACAAATGATACTGATGCGGTAAATGTGGCTCAACTTAAATTGTTGCGTAACAATGTAGGCGGCGATATTACGAATATCCAAAACAACATTACAAACATTAATGGAAATATAGCTCGCTTGGACAAACGCGTAAATCGTGGTGTTGCTGGTGCGGCTGCCTTGGCGGCCCTTCATCCGCTCGACTTTGACCCTGATGCTAAATGGGACTTTGCCGCAGGCTATGGTCATTACCACAATGGCAATGCTGCTGCACTCGGTGCATTCTATCGTCCTAACGAGGACGTTCAATTGAGCGTAGGTTCTACATTGGGTAATGGGGAAACTGTCGTGAATGCCGGCCTTTCTGTGAAAGTCGGCGCTCATAGCAATGTATCTCGTTCTCGCGTAGCCATCGGTAAAGAAGTGTTAGAACTTAAGAAAACAGTAGCTCTTCAAAATGCACAAATCCAAAAATTAACAGCTCTCTTAAATGATGTAGCAGGTACTCGCATGAAAGCAGACCACACTACATTATTCCCTGATGTGGCTAGCAACCACTGGGCATACGAAGCAGTAAGTGATCTATCTCGCCGTGGCTTAGTAGAAGGATACCCAGATGGCACATTCGGTGGTGATCGTTTATTAACACGCTACGAATTTGCTCAAATCGTATACCGTGCTCTTCAAAACGGCGTACAAGTGGACGAACAACTGGTAACAGAATTTAGCCCTGAAATGGCTCTGTTCCGTGTTGATACAGTGGCAAGAAACAACCAAGGTCAACCGACAATTGAACGTGTTAGAGTAAATAAAAACTAGTTGATTATACAAAGTATATATAACAATACAACGTATAAGGCTCATAAAAATATAGTATAAGACCCGTAAAACCATAGCGGCTAGTATATCTTATAGGATGTACTAGCCGCTATTTGTCGTATAAATAAAATTAATATAAGGAATTAGTTATAAGTGCTTAAAAATTCATAATATTTTTCATAAAACTATATCTAATTTATTGAAAAATACGAATATCATATGATATTTTTTTATATGTACGCATAAAAACTAGACTATTATTGTCTACTTTTTATAAATGAATGAGTTATCAATAATAAATGATATATATTAGTATGAGGAGATACGTGGACTGTGAATAAGATATTTAAAGTGATTTGGTCTAAATCAAAACAATGTTACGTTGTTGTATCAGAAATGGTGAAGAATACAACAGGGAAAAAAAGAAAATTATAGTAGCTAGTATTCTGGCAGGGCTAGCGATGTCAACAATGGGGCCGAATGTAATGGCGGTGTCCTCCATTCCGTTTACTGATAAACCATCATCAGCACTTGCTAATGGTTCAGTTAAATCAGGGACAACCAATGGTGTTGCTATAGGTAATGCAGCCTATAGCGATTCTAATCAATCCATCGCAATTGGTTTTAGAAGTCTTGCATCAGGTACCTTCATAGGCGGTTCCATTAAGCCATCTGTTGCAGTCGGTGCAGGCGCACATGCTGAAGGCAATAATACAGTTGCCATAGGTACTGTTGCAGAGAATAGAGCTTCCTATGGTGTTTCATTGGGGAATGAAAGCAAGGTAACATCCGGATCAGATTATGGGATTGCTATTGGTTTTCAAACGCAAGTATCAAATGTTCATGGTATGGCAATAGGTGAAAAGGCTAGTGCATCAGGTTTTATTGCTATGGCTCTTGGTGCGAATGCAAAAGCTACAGGGGACTATTCTTATGCTGGAGGTTTTGACTCCAAATCTGGTGGCGAGGCGGCTATTGCCGTTGGTAAATCTGCTAGTGCTGGTGGTAGTGATGCTGTAGCTATTGGTACGTCATCTCAAGCTACTGGGGGAGATTCTATCGCTTTAGGTAAAAATGCAAATGCTAGTGATGGTGATTCCATTGCCATTGGTCAAGATACAGTATCTAACAAGATTAATTCTGTAGCACTCGGCAAGACTTCTAAAGCTACTGGCGCCTCTGCAACTGCACTAGGGCCACAAGCAAAGGCAACTGGCTCTACGGCGGTGGCAATTGGTCTCAATTCAGAGGCTAATCAAAGCGCTACGGTTGCTGTTGGTTATAATTCTGCTGCTAGTGGTGAAAATGCTGCCGCCTATGGTAACACAGCAAAGGCAGGCGAAAAGAACTCATTAGCACTAGGTGCAAATACACAAGCTACTGTAGAAGGTGGCGTAGCATTGGGTGCTGGATCCATAGCGAATACAGTAGCTGGTGCTGGCTATAATCCGAATACAGGACGAACAAATACATTTACTGGCTTATCTGGTAATGCGTTAACAAGCACTTGGGCCGCTGTTTCTATTGGCGATGGTACCAATACACGTCAATTAACAGGTCTTGCAGCTGGTACTAACAATACTGATGCGGTCAACGTAGCACAACTTAAGAGCATGAATCTGGCTTTCACAGCAGATGGCAGCACAAAAGGCGACGTTAATTTAACAAATAGTGCATTAAACGTAGTCGGTGATAGTACATATATAACGACAAAGGGCAATAATCAAACGCTCACCATTTCTGGTAAAAAGCAAAAATATTACTGTTACGAATGGTACGGCTAGTGCTAGCGCAGGCATGGCGGACGCCAATAATGTAGCGCAAGCGATTAATCAAGCGAATGCGGATCAAACCATTAGTTATAAGGCGAATGGTGGTACGGCTAATACGGTTAAGGTATCCGATGGCCTTAATTTCACCAATGGTACAACTACGGTTGCTACGATAGGTGCGAATGGTCAAGTAACTTATGACTTGAATACGACAACGAAACAATCGATTACGGATTCGTCAACAGCTGTCAATCGTACGATTGCCCTTGGTGGCTCCACAGGATCCACGACGGCTAAAAAATTGGCTTCTGGAGATGTTAAATTTAATATTAAGGGCCAAACCGGCACCAATGCGTTGATTTCGACATCTGCTAGTGGCGATGATGTAACCATTGCACCAACGTCTAAATTGACCGATGCTGTTACGGCTGCTGAAAATGCAGCGAATAAGGACTTGTCTAACCTGTCTACAGCTGGTAATACGTATATCAAAAACTTGGCAAAAACAGCAGCTGCTTGGAATGTATCGACGAATGGCAGTGGTACTACGGCCGTATCCGGTGGCGATACAGTCAACTTTGTTAATGGCGATAACATTGCTGTAACTAATACAGGTCGTACGATTACAATTGGTACTGCTAAGAACGTATCCTTTGATAAAGTGACTGTCGGTGGTGTAGTTCTTGATAAAACAGATGGCATCAATGCAGGTAATAAGGAAATTAAAGGTATTGCTACTGGCACGACAGCTACGTCTGCAGTGAATAAACAACAAATGGACGATGCTGTGAAAGCAGCTTCCGATGCTACAACAGCATTGAGCAAGAACACCATTGCCCTTGGTAGTGATTCTGGTTCTACCACAGCCAAGAAACTTAGCACAAGTGCTATTGCTTTCAATATCAAAGGCGACACAGGTGCTAATGCCTTAATCACCACAACAGCTACAGGGGATAATGTGTCTATTACACCAACCGCTAAATTGACCAATGCCGTGGCAGCTGCTGAAAATGCAGCAAACAAGAATTTGTCCAATATTTCCTCTAGCGGTGAAACGGTTATTAAAAATTTAGCTAAAGGGGCTGCGCAAGATGCTGTGAAAGTAGCTGGTACGGGACTTGCTACGGTATCTGATAATACAACTGGCGGTGTGAAAACATACACGGTTGATGTGAATACTGGTAACTTAGTCGTAACTGCCAATGGGCAAGTCGGTGCTGCTGGTACAACAGGTGCGTCTGGTGCGACTGGTTCTAATGGCGTAGCTACAACACAAAACGTAGCAACTGCTATTAATGATGCTGTAACTAAGGCAAAAGCAAGCACAACACAAGCCTTAGCCGATGCAGAACATAAATTTGATGGCGATACAGGTACTACATCCGTTCGTAAACACGGTGAAGTATTATCCATTAAAGGCGGTGTAACAAATACTGCTAGTTTGACAACAGGTAACATCGGTGTCGTATCTGATGGGGCAGGCACATTGAACATCCGCCTTGCAAAAGTATTGAGCGGTTTAACATCTGCTACATTTACTACCGCTGGTGGCAATACTACTGTTATTAATAGTGATGGTGTAACCATTACCCCAAGTGCAGCTGGTGCCTCTGCTATCTCCATGACAACAGCTGGTATCAATGCGGGGAATAAGGAAATTAAAGGTGTTGCTATGGCTACTACTGCTGATGCGGCAGTTAATAAGGCTCAAATGGAAACTGCTATTGCTAATGCACAAACAGCAGCTACATCTACAGAAAGGTAGTAGCTAAAACATTGTCTGGCGATAACAACTTGGCTACTGTAAGCGGTCAAACTGGTACTGCTAAGGGTGAAACCTATGAAGTAGCCGTATCTGAAAATGCTGTTAAGAACGTAGCTAAAGCAGCAGCACAAGATGCTGTAACCGTAACAGGCACAGGCCTTGCTACAGTATCTGACAATACAACTGGCGGCGTTAAAACATACACGGTAGACGTGAATACGGGCAATTTGGTGGTGGCTGCCAATGGACAAGTCGGTGCTGCTGGTGCAACAGGTGCATCTGGTACGGCTGGTTCTAATGGTGTAGCTACAACACAAAACGTAGCAACTGCTATTAACGATGCTGTGACTAAAGCAAATGCAAATAATGCACAAGCTTTAGCTGATGCAAAACACAATTTTGCTGGCGATGATGAGACAGTTATTAGCCGTAAACATGGCGAACAACTAAACATTAAAGGTGGTGCAAGTACAACAGCAACTGATCTTACATCTGGTAATATCGCAGTGGTAGGTGACACAACAACTGGTACATTAAACATCAAGATGGCAAAAGCCTTAACAGGTTTAACATCTGCTACATTTACAGATGGATCTGGCAATACACAAACCGTAACAGGTGCTTCCTCTACCATTACAGATGCTGCTGGTAACACAACCGCTATGACTAAAGGTGGTCTATCCACTACTGATGGTACAAACACAACGACAGTAGCACCGGCTGGTGTCACTGCAACTGATGGTACTAACACTGTTAAGTTAAATGGTTCTGGTATTGATGCTGGCAACACACAAATTAAGAATGTTGGTAAAGCCACTACTGATGATGCAGCGGTTAACAAGAAACAAATGGATGATGCTGTAAAATCAGCCACCGATGCGACTACAGCATTGGGTAATAACACGATTGCCCTTGGTGGTGATACTGGTTCTACAACCGCGAAGAAACTTAGTACAAGTGCTATTACTTTCAACATCAAAGGTGATACAGGCGCTAATGCGTTGATCACTACATCTGCTACCGGCGATAATGTAACGATTGCGCCAACCGCAAAATTGACAGATGCGGTGACAGCAGCAGAAAAATCTGCTGACAAGGATTTGTCTAATATTACATCTGCTGGTAAAACAGTGATTAAAGACTTGGCAGCTACATCTGCTCAAGATGCTGTTAATGTAACAGCTACAGGCCTTGCTACAGTATCCGACAATACAACTGGTGGTGTAAAAACATACACTGTAAATGTAGACGAAGGTAAACTTGTCCTCGATGATACAACAGGACAAATCGGTGCTAATGGTGCTACACAAGGCACTACAGCTGGTAAAAATGGAGTAGCTACAACACAAAATGTAGCAACTGCTATTAACGATGCTGTAACTAAGGCAAAAGCAAGCACAGCACAAGCATTAGCTGATGCTGAACATAAATTTGATGGTGATACAGGTACCACATCTGTACGTAAACACGGTGAAGTATTATCCATTAAAGGTGGCGTATCAAATGCTACTGATTTGACAACAGGCAACATCGGTGTTGTATCCGATGGGGCAGGTACATTAAATATTCGCCTCGCGAAGGTATTGAGTGGCTTAACATCGGCAACCTTCACTACTGCTGGTGGCAATACTACTGTTATCAATGGTGATGGTGTAACCATTACACCAAGTGGTACTGGTGCCTCTGCTATCTCTATGACAACGGATGGTATCAATGCGGGTGGTACAGAAATCAAGAATATTGCCGATGGTACAGCTGCTACATCCGCCGTTAGCAAAGGCCAAATGGAAACAGCCATTGCTAATGCACAAACAGCAGCTACATCTACAGAAAAGGTAGTAGCTAAAACATTATCCGGCGATACTAACTTAGCCACTGTAACAGGTCAAACAGGTACCGCTAAGGGTGAAACCTATGAAGTAGCCGTATCTGAAAATGCTGTTAAGAACGTAGCTAAAGCAGCCGCACAAGATGCTGTAACTGTAACAGGTACAGGCCTTGCTACGGTATCTGACAATACAGCTGGTGGTGTGAAAACATATACGGTTAATGTAGAAGAAGGCAAACTTGTTCTTGATGATACAACAGGTCAAATCGGTGCTAATGGTGCTACACAAGGTACTACAGCTGGTAAAAATGGCATAGCTACAACACAAACGTAGCAACCGCTATTAACGATGCAGTAACTAAAGCAAATGCAAACAATGCACAAGCCTTAGCCGATGCAGAACATAAATTTGATGGTGATACAGGTGCAACATCTGTCCGTAAACACGGTGAAGTATTATCCATTAAAGGTGGCGTAACAACGTCAGCTGATTTAGCAACCGGCAACATCGGTGTCGTATCCGATGGGGCAGGCACATTGAACATTCGTCTTGCGAAGGTATTAACAAGTTTAACATCTGCAACATTTACAGATGGATCTGGCAATACACAAACCGTAACAGGTGCTTCCTCTACCATTACAGATGGTGCTGGTAACACAACCGCTATGACTAAAGGTGGTCTATCCACTACTGATGGTACAAACACAACGACAGTAGCACCAGCTGGTGTCACTGCAACTGATGGTACTAACACTGTTAAGTTGAATGGTTCTGGTATTGATGCTGGTAATACACAAATTAAGAACGTTGGCAAAGCCACTACTGATGATGCTGCGGTTAACAAGAAACAAATGGATGATGCTGTAAAATCAGCCACCGATGCGACTACAGCATTGGGTAACAACACGATTGCCCTTGGTGGTGATACCGGTTCTACAACAGCGAAGAGACTTAGCACCAATGCTATTACGTTCAACATTAAAGGTGACACAGGCGCTAATGCGTTAATCACTACATCTGCTACCGGTGATGATGTAACCATTGCACCAACCGCTAAATTGACAGCGGCTGTGACAGCGGCGGAAACTCTGCTGATAAGGATTTGTCTAATATTTCATCTGCTGGTAAAACAGTGATCAAAGATTTGGCAGTCACATCTGCACAAGATGCTGTTAAGGTAACAGGTACAGGTCTTGCTACAGTATCTAACAATACAACTGGTGGTGTGAAAACATACACTGTAGATGTGAAGGCTGGTAATTTAGTAGTAGATGGCAATGGACAAGTGGGTGCTGCTGGTGCAACAGGCGCAGGTGGTGCCGTAGGTACTGATGGCGTAGCTACAACACAAAACGTAGCAACCGCTATTAACGATGCAATTACTAAATCCAATGCGAATGCAGCACAAGCTCTTGCCGATGCAGAACATAAATTTGATGGTGATACAGGTGCCACATCCGTACGTAAACACGGTGAAGTATTGTCCATTAAAGGTGGCGTAACAAATGCTGCTGATTTGACAACAGGCAACATCGGTGTTGTATCCGATGGGGCAGGCACATTGAACATTCGTCTTGCGAAAGTATTAACAGGCTTAACATCTGCTACATATACAGATGGAGCTGGTAATACACAAACAGTAACAGGTAGTTCCTCCACAATTACAGATGGTGCAGGTAATACAACCACTATGACTAAAGGTGGTCTATCTACCACTGACGGTACGAATACAACGACAGTAGCACCGACTGGTGTCACTGCAACCGATGGTACCAACACCGTTAAGTTAAATGGCTCTGGTATCGATGCGGGTAATACACAAATTAAGAATGTTGCCAAAGCTACTACAGATGATGCTGCGGTTAACAAGAAACAAATGGATGATGCTGTAAAAGCAGCTTCCGATGCTACAACAGCATTGGGTAATAATACAATTACCCTTGGTGGCAATACGGGTTCTACTAATGCACAAAAATTGAATACATCTGGTGGTATTCAATTTAATATTAATGGTGAAAGCGGTGCCAATGCGTTGATTACAACAACTGCATCAGGTAATAGCGTATCTATTGCATCTACTGCGAAATTGAGTAATGCTGTAGCGGCCGCTGAAAATGCAGCTAATAAAGATTTATCCAATCTCAGTGCGAATGGTGAATCCCGGATTAAAGACTTGGCAAAATCTGCTGCATCTTGGAATGTTCAAACCAATGGTGGTGCTACAACAGCCGTGTCCGGTGGGGATAATGTTAACTTCGTGGATGGTAAGAACATTACAATTACCAACACTGGCAGAGAGATTACTGTTGCCACTAAAGATGATGTAACCTTTAACAAGGTCACTGTTGGTGGTATGACCCTCGATAACAATGGTATGGATGCCGGTAACAAGGAAATTAAATGTGGCTGCTGGTACAACAGCAAATTCTGCAGTAAATAAACAACAATTAGACAATGCGATTTCTGGTGTAAGCAATATTAACTATACAACCAGCAGTACTACTGATCGCGCTGGTAGCACACCAGTACGTTCCGTTTCCTTATCAACAGGATTTGATTTTAAAGGCGATGGCAACATTCAAATTACTCAAGATGCAGCCAATAATGGTGTTATTCACTATGCGATGAATCCTAACTTGTCTGGTATCACGTCCATTACCGGTGCTGGTAATGGAGCGCCAACGATGACTTTCAACAGTCAAAATGGCAATACCCCAGCCAATGTGTCCATTAATTCTAATTTGGATATGGGCGGCCATCGTATTACCGGTGTAGGTCCTGCGGAAAAACCAACCGATGCGGTAAATAAACAACAAGTGGATCAAGCCCTTCGTGGACTTACGGGTATGGCAGACAATGCAGCAAGACAATATGCTAGTAAGGCTGGCGCCAATGCAGCCGCTTTAGCAGCATTAAAACCTATTCAATATGATCCATTAGAGCCAACACAAATTATGGCCGGCGTGGGTAATTACAAATCACAAACTGCTGTGGCACTCGGTATGGCGCATTATACCAACGAAAATACCATGTTTAACATCGGCATATCTCTCGATAGCCATGATAATATGGTTAACGCTGGTATAACCCATAAATTTGGATATAGTCCTGAAAAGAAAGCTATCCCTGATCGCTATAAGGGGGGACCGATTAGCTCCATCTATGTAATGCAAGATGAAATGCAAGCTTTATTGGCAAAAGATCAAGAAAAGGATGCTATTATCACTAAACAAGCTGATGAGCTTGATGTACTTCGCAAACAAAATGAAGATATGCAACGTAAAATCGATATGATTCTTGCTAAATTACAATAATAGTATGATATAAGATACTATGCACAATGTGGGATGATGTAATACATAAAACAAAATTTTACTGAAGCTACTACAGTAGTGAATAGTATTAAAATAGCATATGGACATTCATTGATACTAGCTAGATAAGTAATGAAAAATAGCAGCTACCAACCCCTTTTAAGGGCTAGTAGCTGCTATTTTTATATGCCGAATAGGCTAATTATTTTCTAAAAAATCCCAATCCTTCAATATGTAGTAATTTTTGTTCTAAATATTCTTCGCTCGGTACGATGAATGTAGTTCCGTCACTATTGGTATGTTCTACCTTTAAATTAGAATCCATAATAGCTATCAATGCTTCTTTGGTGGTTGGTTTTTCAAGCAATCTCATGACGAATAAGAGGCCGTGGTCCACAGTTTGATCGATTTGATTATACATATTGCCTACGGTCATATATTGTTGGCCACCACCTTCGGTGAGTGTTTCTACGTATTTAATAAATCGTTCTGGAATATATGTCTCATTTTCTATAAACGGCAATTGCTCGTATCTTTCACCAAGAACGTAAACCTGTCCCACGATAGCCAATAGGAACAATCGTTTATATATAGCATCCATATCGATATCGATATGAGGATGATGCTCTTTCACATAATTTACTACATCCTGTACATTGAATGGTTTTCTAAGGTCCATCAATTCCTTAATAGAAATAAACACCGGATTTGTCCATTCTGGTGGCGCTCCATTAAATTCATTGATGGCTGTATAGAAATAGAGCTTATTTAATGTGTCTATCGTAACGGTTTCGTTGCGAATAATTCTGTCTGCATTTCTCGGTTTAGTGAGTAAAGCCATGCGGAACTGTGTATCGTAGACATAGTCGTAATACTGTTCCTTATCCACATGATTGCCTGGGATAGGGCGTTGATGTTTTCTACCACCGCATCGTCAAGCCATGTAATAAAGGACCGTTGTAACGATTCATCACCGACATAGGTACAACCAAGATGTTCTGCTCGTTCCACAAACTGTGATACATACACAGGGTCATTGAAGGTTTCTAGATATTCGTGCCCTACATAATAGTCATTTGACTCGATTACACGGTTGATATTGTTGATTTTGTAATCAGATTGTACACGAGATCGCTCGTCCATCTTCATCGTTTCAGCGATGAGCTTTAACACATTCTTCGTATACACCGTGCGATCCTTTAAGGAATTATTAGGTGCATGTTTTTCCGAATAGAGCATGATGTCCCGCAGCTGTTCCAGACGTTTCCAACCAGGATACGTATTATAGGATATATAAGCGATACCGCGGCTAGATAGATTACGATTACAAATGGAGAGGATTTTATCCTTTACCACATCTGGTACCCAAGACCAAATGCCATGTACCAAAATGTAATCAAAGGTACCAAAATCGTCATCGATATCCATAATATTCTTTTCTAGCAATGTCACATTCGTAAGACCCATCGATTGAATGAGCTCATTACCATGCTGTACTTGCACTGGTGAAAGGTCGATGCCTGTGAAAGTCGCCTCTGGATAATACAACGCTTGGGGAATAATATTCCCACCGCAAGATGAACCTAGCTCTAACACGCGAGCCCCTTTAAGAGGTGCTGGGTTAAGTCCATATATTTTGCCCTTCGCTAGGAGTGAGTTAATATTTGTATTTGGGAATGCCTTGGAAACATAGAGAAAATTGTCATACGAATCTTTTAACTCATCAATCCCCGCTTGCGCCTCGGCTATATCATGAGCTGGTGGTGCAATATGTTGTGCTACAGTCGGCTCAGTTGTTTGTGTATCTAATTCGGTATTTTTATTTTTCATATGAAAGTCCCCTTAGTACTAACCTCTATATTTACTTAGTATACTACAAAGACATTTTTTACGCATAGGTAGAAAAGGGATTATATACTTTTGTTACATAGAGTGTAACACCTTTAACTGTTTATGGTAATATATTGGCAATAGACAGTAAATAGACAGTAAATAGACAGTGAGTAGACAGTAAATAGAGAAAACAGGTATTTTTATTGTAGTAGAGATAAAAAAATAATTTTAAAACTATACAATATCTTGTGTTTTGTGTTGTAAAATGAGAGTAAGATGAATAGACAGTAAGTAGATAGTAAGTAGACAGTAGTAGAAGTTCTTGATAGTATTAAATTAATAATAAGAAGCTATAATTATAAATATAAGAGGAGGTGTAATAGTGATAACAACAAGTTTAGACTATTTATGTTTTGCACCTGAAAATCAATATCTAGATAGGAAAAGTGCTAGAAAGAGGCCTGGAGAGTTATTAAAACATTTAATTGGATTTGCTAATGCTGATGGTGGACTTCTTGTAATAGGTGTTGAAGATGATGGTAGTATAAGTGGTTTTAAGAGCCACGGGGCGCATAACATTAATGATTTTAGACAAATTGATCGTAATCAAACTTTCTATCCATTAGCTAAAGAATTTCGAGAAATAGCGGTCGTAAATAAAAATGGTGAAAATGATGTAATTGTTGTTATATCAATAGAGCCTTCGATTAATCGTGTCATTGTTTCTCCTGATGATGTAGCATATTTAAGAGAGGGAGATGAAACTGTTGCGTTATCTTTTGAACGAAGGAGAATGCTTGAATATGATCGGGGGCAACGATTTTTTGAGGATGAAATTGTAGAAGGTGCAACACTTGATGATATTGATACTGAATTAGTTGAAATGTATAAAAGTCATTTGAATATTGAAACTAATTTAACAATAGAAGAAATATTAAAAGCTCGTTATTTATATAGAGATGGATATATTACAAAAGCAGGTATTTTATTGTTTGGAAAAGATCCAAGTCGTTTTCTACCACAAGCTAGATTAAGAGTTTAAATTTAGTGGTTCAGAAATGGATGTGGGAGAAAATTTCAATGTTGTTAAAAATGCCGAGTTCGATAAAGCATTACCACGTGTCATAATGGAGTCAAGAGATTTCGTGAAAATGCAATTGAGAGATTTTCAAAAATTGCAAAATGATGGCATGTTTATTACTATTCCAGAATATCCAGAGTTTGCTTGGTTTGAAGGTATAGTAAATGCTGTTACACACAGAGATTACTCTATTGCGGGAGATCACATAAAGGTATTAATGTATGATGATCATCTTTCTATTGAAAGTCCTGGTAAATTACCTAATATAGTAACTATAGAGAACATAAAGGAAGAACGATTTTCTCGAAACCCACGAATTGCAAGAACTCTTACAGAATTCGGTTGGGTAAGGGAAATGAATGAAGGTGTTAAACGTATCTTTTCAGAAATGGCCAAATCATATTTACATGAGCCAAAATATACGGAACCAGGAAATAAGGTGATTTTAACACTTGAAAATAGTATTCTTACACGTCGGAGTAGACAAGAGACACAATTAGGTACAATTCTTCCTAATTATGATAAATTAACACCTATTGGGCAAGAGTTAGTTCAATATATGTATAATACAGGTAAAACGCTAACAACAGCAGAAGCAGCAAAGATTACGGGACGTGGCCGTTCGACTATATCTAAGGCTCTCTCGGTATTAAAGAAACTTCAAATTGTTGAGTGGCATGGAACAAGTCAAAATGACAGTAAACAGTATTATGAATTAAAAGTTTAGATTATATAGTAATTGTATATAGTTATGAATAGGAACAGCAGACAGTCGATGTAATGTATCGATAGTCTGCTGTTTTTATGTACCAATAATTCCCTGTGTATTTTTCTCGAAATAAACAGTTTTATGAAATTTAAAAAAATGAAATAATGGCGATATAACAAAGTAAATTGAAAATTAGAAAACATGGATAATATATGAATTTTTTTATTATATCGATATTTGTGAAAGTCATTAAAACGATAAATGGATAATTTATAAGTAAAACTGATACATTCATCGAAAAAAACTAGTACTATATCGAAAAATTATTGAAAGAACAATTATAAAGAACAAAAAAAATACTCATAAAATGTATGTTTTTTTATGTAAAAGTATAAAATTAATATAAATGAAATTAAAAATATTGAAAAATAAGTGAGTGAAAAATGAAGAAAGCTATTTACAAAAAGCCTTTTTTCTGCTATCTTATATATGACGCAAGATGAGTAAAAAATGAAACGCTGTAAAATCGATAGTTTCGGACAGCGTTTAATGTATATATACTGACTCATCGAATTGTAAGAAATCATTTTGATTGTAATTGTGTCTAACTAAGAAAGGGGTTCATAGTTTCTATGAATAAGATTTTTAAAGTTGTTTGGAGCAAAACAAAAGAATGCTACGTAGTAGTATCTGAAGTTGCGAAAAACAATGGTGGTAAGAAAAAAGTGTTAGCTAGCGTATTGGCTGGTTTGGCTATGGTAGGCGTTGCTGCACAAATGGGTACACCTGTACAAGCGGGTGCAGAGTATAAGAATAGTGCGGTTAATATTCAACCAGATAATATTCCTGCATCTCAAAAAAATAGTGTAGGTAAGAACTCTACGGTCGTTGGTTACGCTAATACAACTAATAACGAAGAGGGTACAGTTGCATATGGTGGCTATAATACCGCAACTGGCAATTCTTCAACTGCTTTAGGTAGTAGTAATACAGCAACTGGTGGTTCCGCTACCGCGATTGGTAGTAATACTGTAGCTAGTGGAGCCGCTTCTGTCGCTCTTGGTAATTTATCTCAAGCAACTAATAAGGGTGCTATTGCAATTGGTACTCGTACTAACTATGAGACAACTAATACAACTACTGGTGCTGGTTATGGTTTGACTGCTGGTGAATACTCTACTACTGTTGGTGGTTGGAGTAGAGCGACTGGTCAACATTCGAGTGCTTTGGTTATAACAATAAAGTAACTGGTGATCATTCTACTGCTGTTGGTACTGGTAATACTATTGACGGTACACAAGTAGCTGGTGCAGTTGCTGTAGGTAATAAAAACAATGCATCTGGTGATCGTGCTATTGCCATTGGTGAAACTAATACATCTAAAGTAGAAGATACGATCACAATGGGTACTAGTAATACTGCTAGTACTGGTGGTGGCATTGCGATTGGTAAAAATAATTTAGCTGACTCTACTAATAGAGGCACAAAAACAGATGGTGGTCGTGCGAACGAAAATTCCCAAATCGCAATCGGTCGTGATAATGAAGCAACACATATTGATACAGTAGCCGTTGGTCGTGAAGTAAAATCTACCGGTACAGGAGCTGTTGGTTTAGGTTCTCGTATCAATGCAACTGGAGATTATGCTGTCGCTATCGGGAATTCCTCAGCAAGCGGTACCGTTGAAGCAGCTGATTATGCGGTAGCCGTTGGTTTCAAAGCAAAAGCTACGGGTGGTCGTTCCATCGCGCAAGGTGGTGCAGCAACTGCAGCAGCTGAACGTTCTATTGCTATGGGGTTAAAGTCTAATGTAACTGCTCAAAAAGCTAATTCTACATATTCCTATTCTGGTACAGGTGGAGCTTTAGTTGGCGGTGTTAATACATCTACAAAAACAATTCATAGTGCAGCTGGTACAGATGGTGCTAATGATATTTACGGGTCTGGTGATGAAATCGCTATTGGTTCTAGTGCTTCTGTAAGTGATGAATCTAATGCAGCAGTAGTAATTGGTAAAGGTGCTAAAACAGAAGGCAATGCACACTACTCTGTAGTTGTTGGTAAAGATTCCTATGCTAATGCTTCCGATGGCGTTGTAGTAGGTCAAAACTCCTATGTAAAAGCTCGTGAAAGCGTTGCCATCGGTCAAGGGGCTAACGTATCTAATGCAGCTAATGTTCGTTCCCAAGCTATTGGTTTCGGTGCAACAGTTTCTGGTACAACTGCGTATGACGCTTTAGCAATTGGTTCAGGTGCTCAAGTTACTGATGTAACAGGTGGTGTAGCACTTGGTTCTGGATCCCTGTTGAGTCGTACAACAAATTCTAATGAAAATGCTGGTTGGAATAGCAAGAGTTTAAATGGTACAACTATTCGTAATCGTGCTTATACTGCTGATTTGACTGGTCATGGCGATCAATGGGATTCTGGTCGCATTAATACAGGTGCTGTTTCTGTTGGTAATGACACACAAAAACGTCAAATCATCAACGTAGCCGCTGGTAATAAAGACACTGACGCAGTTAACGTAGCACAATTGAAACGTTGGCGTACGTGTTGGTGCTGATACAAATACAGCTACAATTACAGTTGGTACAAATACAAGTAATGTTGCCGCAGATTTCCTTGCATACAATGGTCAATTAAACATTAAAGGCGATAACAACCGTGTTACAACTGTGTCCGAAAACGATGCAAACGGTAAAGATGCTAATGTAAATGTTAAATTCGATTACGATGGTTTGGTGAAAGCTAAAGCTGGTTCCTCCGTTACAGTAAATCAAAAAACTGAAGGCGGTAAAACTGTATTCGAAATCGATGCAGCAGCAGGCGGTGCAACTTCTACTGAAAAGGTACAAGCTAAAGCAGACGTAGCTGGTTCTAGTGACAAAAATATCGCTAAAGTGGCACCTAAAGCAGGTGAAAACTTCGGTGATGTTGGTGCAACTTACGAAGTAAACGTATCCCGTAACGACGTAAAAGACGCAGCTCGTGAAGCTGTAACAGTAAATAATGGTGGTACTACAAAAGCTGATGGTTCTTATACAGCTGATACAAATAATCCTATCTCTGTAACACCAACTAAAGATGACACTAACCATAATACATCTTATGCTGTGACATTTGATGGTAATAAAGCAGCTAAACAAATTCCGTTGACATACAAAGCTAATGGCAATGGTGCTAAAACTGTTACATTAGAAAAAGGTTTAGACTTTACAAATGGTACAAATACAACAGCAGAAATCGGTAATGATGGTGTTGTTAAGTACAATTTGAACAAAGACGTTGATTTGTCTAATACTGGTTCCTTAAAGGTTGGTGGTACTACAGTTAATAATGGTGGTATTACAATTAAGGCTCCTACAACTCCTGGTACAACTACAACTGATGTTAAATTGACTAATACTGGCTTAGATAATGGCGGTAATACAATTACTAATGTTGCTGAAGGTCAAAATAATACTGATGCAGTTAACGTAAAACAATTAAAAGCAAACCGTACAGAAGTAAAAGCTGGTGACAATGTAGTTGTAACTTCAGCTGCGGATGCAACAGATAATCACACTATTTACACTGTAAACGCTGTAACTCCAGCAGTTTACACAACTCCAGACGGTGAAAAATTAACGAAAGATAAAGATGGTAAATTCCATAAAGTTGGCGAAACAGCTGAATATACTGGCGATATCATCACTTCTTTCGAAAACCCTAAAGCAGCATCTGGCCAAACAACAAAAGATGGCGGCATGATCGTTAACAATGTTGGTTCTGCTATTAAAAATCAAACTGGTGCAACATACCTAGACAAATTAAAAGCAGCAGCTGATAATAACTCTAATGTTAAAAATGCAGTAGTAAACGTATCTGACCTTAAAAATACATCTGATGCTTTAATTGACAAAGGTTTACGTTTTGATGCTAACGAAGGTGGCGAACAAACTAATAAACTTGGTTCTAAAGTAACAGTTCAAGGTACTGGTGCTTTATCTACTGGTAAAGCATATGCTGATGAATACAACACAGCTAACATCAGAACTAATATTGAACAAGGAACTGATGGCAACACTACAATTAATGTTGGTTTAGCTAAAGCATTGAAAGGTATCAACTCCATCTCTAATGGCGGTTCTTCTATCACTATTAGTGATGTTCCAGCTGGTGCAACTACTCCTGCTGTAACTATCTCTGGTGGCAACTTGTCCATGGGCAATGGCACAACAAACAACAAGATTGTAAACTTGGCTCCTGGCACAGATGGCACTGACGCAGTTAACTTGAACCAATTGAAAGGTATGCGTACAGTTGTAACATCCACAGATAAATCTGTAACGGTTACATCTAATGAAAATTCTACAACAGGTCAAGTAACATATGATTTGAAAGTAGCAACTACTGGTACAGTATCTAAATCTACTTGGGATCTTAAATCTGGTGTAGCATCTGCTACAGAAGGTACTCACTCTGGTGATACAACTCAAACGATTGCTGATACTAAATCTGTAACAATGCAAGCTGGTAAAAACTTAACAGTTAAACAAACTAATGACGGTAATGGTAATACATCTGTTGCATATTCCTTAGATAAAGATCTTACTAACTTGGACAAAGTTGTTGTTAATGGTAAAGATGGTATTGCTGGTAAAGATGGCGTAACTATCGTTGGTCCTCAAGGTGCTACTGGTGCCCCTGGCATTCCTGGTACAAATGGTATCGATGGTAAAGTTGGTATCTCTGGTAAAGATGGCAAAGATGCTGTTTCTATCGCTGGTAAAGATGGCGTTGGTACAATCGGCTTAACAGGCCCTCAAGGTCCTGCTGGTACAAACGGCAAATCTGTAGATATTTCTACTGAAAATGGTAAACAAACTCTTGTTAAACCAGAAGCAAATAATGGTAATCAATCTCAACGTATTGTTTACGTACCAAAAGATGCTAATGGCAACCCATTGAAAGATGCTGATAACAACGATATTAAACGTGAAGTAGCTACTATGGATGATGGCTTGAAATTTGCTGGTGATGATGGTCAAACAAATGCTAATAAAGTAATTGCTAAACAACTTAACCAACAAGTAGACATCATTGGTGGTGCTACCGGTACATTGACTGATAATAACATCGGTGTTAATAACGATGGCGGCAAATTGAAAGTTCAATTGGCTAAAGATGTTGATTTGACTAATGCTGGTTCCTTAACTGTTGGTGGTACTAAAGTTAATAACGATGGCATTACAATTAAGGCTCCTACAACTCCTGGTACAACTACAACTGATGTTAAATTGACAAACACTGGCCTTGATAATGGCGGTAACAAAATTACTAATGTTGCTGAAGGTACGAATAATACTGATGCAGTTAACGTTAAACAATTGAAACAAAATCGTACAGAAGTTAAAGCTGGTGACAATGTAGTTGTAACTTCTGATGTGGATGCAACGGATAACCATACTGTTTATACTGTAAATGCTGTAACTCCAGCAGTTTACACAACTCCAGATGGTGAAAAATTAACGAAAGATAAAGACGGTAAATTCCATAAAGTTGGTGAAACAGCTGAATATACTGGCGATATCATCACATCTTTCGAAAACCCTAAAGCAGCAGCTGGTCAAACAACAAAAGATGGCGGCATGATCGTTAACAATGTTGGTTCTGCTATTAAAAACCAAACTCCAACAATGCCTGCAGGTCAAACTGCTACATACTTGGATAAATTGAAAGCAGCAGCTGATGCTGGTTCTAATGTTAAGAATGCAGCGGTTAATGTATCTGACCTTCATAACACTGCTGAAGCATTGAAAGCTTCTGAATTGCACATTGCTCCAACTGCTGGTGGTAAAGACGCTGATAAAGGTGGTGTAGCATCCGGTAATACTAACCCAGGCGCAGCGGCTCAAGCTTACAAATACAATACAACAACTAAACAAGTTGAATTGACATTCAACGATGGTAATGGTAAAGCTGTAACTGGTCCAAAAGCAGTTATTGACTTGTCCGACTTGGCTAACCAAATTACAAGCGGTTACACTTTCAAAGCTAATGCAACTGCAAATGGTGGCACAGTAGCTAATGATGCTACAACTCCTGCAGTAGCAACAGCTGTTGAAAACGGTGGTACTATTAACTACGCAGCAGGCAAAAACTTGACTGTAAAACAAGAGATTGATGCTACTAACAAAACTCATACATATACATACAGCTTAGACAAAGATCTTACTAACTTAGATAAAGTTGTTGTTAATGGTAAAGATGGTATTGCTGGTAAAGATGGCGTAACTATCGTTGGTCCTCAAGGTGCTACTGGTGCCCCTGGCATTCCTGGTACAAATGGTATCGATGGTAAAGTTGGTATCTCTGGTAAAGACGGTAAAGACGCTGTATCTATTGCTGGTAAAGATGGCGTTGGTACAATCGGCTTAACAGGTCCTCAAGGCCCTGCTGGTACAAACGGCAAGTCTGTAGATATTTCTACTGAAAATGGTAAACAAACTCTTGTTAAACCAGAAGCAAACAATGGTAATCAATCTCAACGTATTGTTTACGTACCAAAGATGCTAATGGCAACCCATTGAAAGATGCTGATAACAACGATATCAAACGTGAAGTAGCTACTATGGATGATGGCTTGAAATTTGCTGGTGATGATGGTCAAACAAATGCTAATAAAGTAATTGCTAAACAACTTAACCAACAAGTAGACATCATTGGTGGTGCTACCGGTACATTGACTGATAATAACATCGGTGTTAATAACGATGGCGGCAAATTGAAAGTTCAATTGGCTAAAGATGTTGATTTGACTAATGCTGGTTCCTTAACTGTTGGTGGTACTAAAGTTAATAACGATGGCATTACAATTAAGGCTCCTACAACTCCTGGTACAACTACAACTGATGTTAAATTGACAAACACTGGCCTTGATAATGGCGGTAACAAAATTACTAATGTTGCTGAAGGTACGAATAATACTGATGCAGTTAACGTAAAACAATTGAAAGAAAACCGTACAGAAGTAAAAGCTGGTGACAATGTAGTTGTAACTTCAGCTGCGGATGCAACAGATAATCACACTATTTACACTGTAAACGCTGTAACTCCAGCAGTTTACACAACTCCAGATGGTGAAAAATTAACGAAAGATAAAGACGGTAAATTCCATAAAGTTGGTGAAACAGCTGAATATACTGGCGATATCATCACATCTTTTGAAAACCCTAAAGCAGCAGCTGGCCAAACAACAAAAGATGGCGGCATGATCGTTAACAACATCGGTTCTGCTATTAAAAACCAAACTCCAACAATGCCTGCAGGACAAACTGCTACATACTTGGATAAATTGAAAGCAGCAGCTGATGATAATTCTAATGTTAAGAATGCAGCGGTTAATGTATCTGACCTTCATAACACTGCTGAAGCATTGAAAGCTTCTGAATTGCACATTGCTCCAACAGTTGGTGGTAAAGACGCTGATAAAGGTGGCGTAGCATCTGGTAATACTAACCCAGGCGCAGCAGCTCAAGCATACAAATACAATGCAACAACTAAACAAGTTGAATTGACATTCAATGACGGTAATGGTAAAGCTGTAGCTGGTCCTAAAGCAGTTATTGACTTCTCCGACTTGAATACTGGGGGTACAACTGCATCCTCTTGGAATGTTAAGTCTTCTGCTAATACTACAGATGGTGGTGCTGTTGCTGATAACCATAATGCAAACGCTCAAAACATTGCAGATGGTAAAGGTGTAGAATTCCAATCTGGCAAAAACTTAGTAGTAAAACAAACTAACGATACTACTAATGGTAATGCTACAGTAGAATTCTCCTTGTCTGATAACATCACAGCTGGTAAAGATGGTGCTAATGGTAAAGATGGTTCTGTTGGTGCAACTGGTAAAGATGGTTCTTCCGTAGTTATCAATGGTGCAGACGGTTCTATCGGCATGACTGGTCCTAAAGGCCAAAATGGTAAAGATGGTATCAATGGTCGTGATGGTGCTAACATCTCCATGACATCTGCTAAAGGTGAACAAGTTCTTATCAACCGTGATCCAGCTCATAGTGCTGATACTGACAAAGCAGAACGTATCGTATATGTTCCAAAAGATGCTAGTGGCAACCCTATTCAAGATGCTAATGGCAAGAACATTGTACGTGAAGTAGCAACTATGGACGATGGCCTTAAATTCGGTGGCGATATGGGTACTGTAAACTCTGTAAAACTCAACAAACAAGTTGACGTTAAAGGTGGTATTACAGATACAAATAAATTAGCTACTGGTAACAACATTGGTGTTACATCTGGCATTGACCCAACTACTAATAATGCAACATTGAATGTTCAATTAGCTAAAGACCTTACAGGTTTGAATAGTGTTGAACTTGGTGGTAACACAATTAAGATTGATGGTGATCACATTACTATCACTTCTCCAGACACTACTCCTGGTGCAACACCTGGTGCAACAAAGACTAATAAAGTAGCTAACCTTGCTGATGAATTACACATTGAAGATAAAACTTATACAATCGGTGATACTTCTAAACGTACTAATGCAGCAAATGACGAAGTTACATTAACGTATAAAGATGGCAATGGTGCTGAAGTAGCTGGTAAATACGCAATCATCAAAGGCGTAGCTAATTCTAATCTTTCCAACATTACTGATGATGGTAAGAAAGTAATCACTGGTCTTGGCTCCGTCGTAAAAGCTGGCGATAACGTAACTGTTACATCTACATCTGATACTAAGACTGGTCAAACAACTTACACTGTAAACGCTGTAACTCCAGCGGTTTACACTAAAGCTGATGGTACTAAAGTAGTTAAACGTCCAGATGGTACTTTCACAACTAACCTTGATGGTTCGGCTGGTAACGATGTACCTGCAAACGATGTAATCGTATCCTTCCAAGATGCAGCTGGTAACAGAACTGGTGGTAACTCCATCGTTAATAACGTTGGTTCTGCAATCGATAAACCTGGTACAGCTACTGGTAATACATTCTTAACTAGCTTGATAATGCAGCTACTAACACTCCATTTGCAGCGGTTAACGTAAGAGATCTTAAGACTACTGCTGATGCGTTGAAAGCAAATGAACTTCACATTGCACCTACATCTGGTGGTACTGATACTGATAAAGGTGGCGTAGTAAAAACTGCTGGCTCCACTGATATGGTATACAAATACGACGCAGCTAGTAAGACTATTACATTGACTTACAACGATGGCAATGGTAAAGCTGTAACTGGTCCTAAAGCAGTTCTTGATTTCACTGATTTGAACATCCCAGCAGGTGGCAATAACTTTGGCTTCAAAGCTAATGCAACTGCTAATGGTGGTAAAGTAGCAAATGATGCTACAACTCCTGCAGCGGCAACAGCTGTTGAAAATGGTGGTACTGTTAACTTTGCAGCAGGTAAAAACTTGACTGTAAAACAAGATATCGATGCTACTAACAAAACTCAAACTTATACATTTAGCTTAGACAAAGATCTTACTAACTTGGACAAAGTTGTTGTTAATGGTAAAGATGGTATTGCTGGTAAAGATGGCGTAACTATCGTTGGTCCTCAAGGTGCTACTGGTGCCCCTGGCATTCCTGGTACAAATGGTATCGATGGTAAAGTTGGTATCTCTGGTAAAGATGGCAAAGACGCTGTATCTATCGCTGGTAAAGATGGCGTTGGTACAATCGGCTTAACAGGCCCTCAAGGTCCTGCTGGTACAAACGGCAAATCTGTAGATATTTCTACTGAAAATGGTAAACAAACTCTTGTGAAACCAGAAGCAAATAATGGTAATCAATCTCAACGTATTGTTTACGTACCAAAAGATGCTAATGGCAACCCATTGAAAGATGCTGATGGCAACGATATTAAACGTGAAGTAGCAACTATGGATGATGGCTTGCGTTTCACTGGTAACAATACTTCTAAAGAAAATAAACAAGAAATGAATTCTCTTGTGAAGGTTCAAGGTGAAGGCGTTACTGAAAATGCAGCTGGTAAATTAGAAGCTAATGGCCAAGAGTTCAAATCTGCAGCTGGTAACATCGCAGTTGAAGCAGATGGTCAAAATACTTTAACTGTTAAGATGAACAAAGATCTTAACCTTACTAAAGATGGCTCTGTAACAATGGGTGATACTGTTGTAAATAACGATGGCATTACTATTAAAGCCCCTACAACTCCTGGTACAACTACAACTGATGTTAAGTTGACTAACCAAGGTCTTGATAATGGTGGTAACAAAATTACTAATGTTGCAGCTGGCACAGCTAATACTGATGCAGTAAACGTAAAACAATTGAAAGATAATGTTACAACTGTTACATCTTCTGATAGCTCCATCAAAGTAGTTGATAAAAACGACCCTACATCTGCAACTTATGATGCAACTAAAGGTCACCAATATGACATCACTGTCAACAACCAAGGTGTTGTAAATAATGCACAAACTCCTGTTGTGTATACTAAGGAAGATGGCACTAAAGTTTACAAACAACCAAATGGTACTTTCACAACAAACATTGATGGTAGTGGTACAGTAGTTCCTGCAAACCAAGTGATTGCATCTATGAACAGTGCTGGTAACTCTTCTACAGATCTACTAAGTTACAAAACGTTGGTTCCTCCATCGCTGATAAAACTGGTACTACATTCTTAGATAAGATTAATACAGCAGCAGGTGATCCTAATGCTAAGTATGGTGCAGTTAATGTAACTGACCTCAAATCTACATCTGATGCTCTTATCGACAAAGGCCTTGTATTCGATGCAAATAACGGAGATCCTAAGACAAACAAACTTGGTTCTAAAGTAACTATTGCTGGTACAGGCGCTCTCGGCACTACCGAAAACTTTACAGATAAATACAACACTGATAATATCAGAACTAACATCGAGCAAGATGGAGCTGGTAATACAACTGTTAAGATTGGTCTTAATAAAAACCTTAAAGGTTTAGAATCTGTTAGCGTTCCTGGTAAAGATGGCGTTGATGGTCAAGACGGTGTATCCATTACTGGTAAAGATGGTGCGAATGGTGTTGACGGTAAAGTTTCTATCGGTAAAGACGGTAAAGATGCTGTATCTATCTCCGGTAAAGACGGTATCGGTCACATTGGTTTAACTGGCCCTGCTGGTAAAGATGGTAAAAATGCAACTGCTGATATTACTGTTAAAGAAGGCCAACCTGGTTTAAATGGTACTGATGGTATTACTCGTATCGTATACAAAGATAAAGATGGTAACGATCATGAAGTAGCAACTCACGATGATGGCGTAAAATACGCTGGTGATGACGCTCAAGGTACAGATAAAACTAAAGTTATCTCCAAAAAATTGAACCAAACTATCGATATCGTTGGTGGTGCAGATAAAACTAAATTGACTGACAATAACATCGGTGTGAATAACGATGGTGGTAAATTGAAAGTTCAATTAGCTAACGAATTAGCTGGCATCAATAAGATCTCCAACGGTGGTTCTTCCATTACGTTTAACAGCAATCCTGGTGGTGCAACTAATACTCCTGCAGTACAAATCTCTGGTGGCGACCTTAACATGGATGGTAACAAAATTACTAATCTTAAGAAAGGTACAGCCGCAAGTGATGCTGCAACTGTAGGTCAATTGACTAAAGTTAAATCCTCTAATAACTCTGTAGGTATTACTGAATCTACAGATGCTAATGGTGCTAAAGTTTACGACTTGTCTGTAACTGGTGTTCCTGGTGCAGATCCTCGAGTTGATAAACTTGGTGAAGAAATCGGTCGTGTAGGTGCTCAAGGCGCAGCTCTTGCAGCGTTAAACCTATCCAATACGATCCATTAGAACCAACTCAAATCATGGCTGGTTATGGTAACTACCGTGGTAACTCTGCCGTGGCTCTTGGCGTAGCTCATTACAAAAATGAATCTACATTAATCCATGGTGGCGTATCCTGGGCTGGCGGTTCTAGCCATATGATGGCGAACGCTGGTGTAACTTGGAAAGTTGGTAACCGTGATAGCGAAGCTGCAGTAGCAGATCGTTACCGCAAAGGTCCTATCAGCTCTACATATGCAATGCAACAAGAAATGGCAGCTATGAAAGCTCAAAATGCCGGATTAAAAGGCGAAGTATCTGATTTGAAAGCAGAAAATGAACAAATGAAAGCTCAAATTGCTGCAATGATGGCAAAATTAGGTTTATAATTTGATACTGTAAACTTTCACAGACACTGGGAAGGGGATTCTCGGCAATGAGAATCCTCGAATCCCTTTTGATACGACATAGAAAAGAGGAATAGATATGAAAAAATCTACAATGCTTGCTTTCACAGCAGCAGTATTAATGAGTGCTGCATCCCTTACTGGTCACGCAGCTAGTGCACCTACATATGATGATACGTTAATCGTTAAAAACCCTGTTATGACGCCACAACTTGGTTCTGTTGTACTCGTTCCTGTAGCGAGTCCACAAACTGTGGCTGCTGTTCATGATTATGTGAAAGCTTGGCAAAATGCGGAAATCAACATCGCAAAAGCTAAGGTAAAACGAGATAATCACGAACAATTAACTAAAGCGGACGTAAAATGGTTACATTCTTATGACAAACATAATTATGCTGACTATTTCCGCACACATTCTATCGGTCGTGTGCATGGTCAAGAAGTATTCATGAACTGGAACGGTGAAAACCGTAACAAAAATGAATATGAATACTTTGATATGCCGAAATATAATGAACAAGATGGTTTTACTAATAGCTACGGTTACAATGTACTTCGTAGCATGGTAGACCAAATTAACGCAGTTATCCAAGAGCAAAAGAAAATCGGTGGTCCTATGACTGACGAAGAATCTCAAGCTTTGGAAGATGCAATTTTGGATATCATGGCTCATGAACAAGAACATGTAAATAACGATGAACTTCGTCATTACATGAACGACACAATCTGGTTTGCTTCAAAACAAACGGTGAAAAACAAAGCGAGTGAAGAACCTACTGTAGGTGATGACCATGAAGTAGATCTTCGTGCAGCGATTGCAAAAGCACCGGTTAATCAACCAGAATCACGTAAAGTTAATTTACGTGACGCTATTAGTCGATAAGACTAATAGAACAATTACAATCGTATATGGCCCTCATTGTAACTCTTACATCCCCCCTTTCTTTATGAGGGCCTATAAAAAAGACGCTCACACTACGGTGTGGGCGTTTTTTTGTGCATATGATTTTTTTCATCTTTTTATAGTAAATCGATTGTTATCTTTATAATAGAAACATATATTAATAGATATATATTAATTAATATTAAAAATGAGTAGTGTATTTGTTTAATATAAGAAGTCTTGCTATTGCCATTAAACCCTTGTATTTACTATATTATTACTAATTGTAAGTTTATTGAGTTTATAGTTGAAAGAAGCCCACATGTAGTCGTAAAACCGACTATCTTTGTACTATTTAACATATTTATAAACTAAAAAGAACCTACGAATATATGAAAAGTAGGTGAAGAAATTAATCTGAAATAAAGGTATAAACGCTGTTACAATGTACTTTTTATAGAAATGAGTTGATTTTTTTACACATATATATAAATTTCAGTTTATTTTTCATCTGAAATATAAAAATTTCATTAAATAATTAAGTCTAAAAGTATTTACAATTAGTTAATAAATTGATATTATTAGGTTATCCTATATGAAGTGTGAGTGAATGAGAGAAATTCCACCCTTCATGAAGTGAACTAAAGTGTAAAAGTTACATTTTTCATGTACTTATGAGAAAGGGGTTCAAAGGTTTTATGAATAAGGTCTTTAAAGTCGTTTATAGCAAATCTAAAGGCTGCTACGTTGTAGTACCTGAAACTGCGAAAAATAATAACGGCAAAAAGAAAGTCCTAGCTAGCGTATTGGCTGGTTTAGCTGTAGCTGGCGCTATGGGCGGCATTGCTCCTCAACAAGCAATGGCTGGAGTAGATACTGGCAATAGCCATGTTAATATCTGGGCAGAAACAAGTCCAAAGAGCAATGGTCAAAACTATAATGTTGGTCAAAACTCTATCGTTGTAGGCTATCAAAATACTACTGATAACGTAGCTGGTCATGATGGCAAAGTAGCAATTGGTGCTAAAAATACATCTACAAATAACGCTTCTACAGCTGTAGGTAATGAAAATAAAGCTACAGGTGGTGCGGCAACAGCTGTTGGTGCTGGTAATACTGCTTCTGGTAAAGCTTCTGTTGCTCTTGGTAATGTAAATAATGCCGATGCTAAGGCTGCTATTGCTATTGGTACCTACAATAATGTTAATTACACCAAAGGGTCTTGGCAAACAACACCTAAAAAAGCAGGTGAATATTCTACTGTAGTAGGTAATTACTCCAGTGCAACTGGTACAAGTGCATCCGCTATGGGTGTATATACTAATGCTACTGGTGCAGGTTCCTTTGCTGCTGGTTACAACAATAATGCAAATGGTCAAAACTCCGTTGCTATTGGTTCTGAAAATACATCCCATGTAGCAGACACTGTAACTTTGGGTCAATTTAATAATGCAAAAACAATGGGTGGTATCTCCATTGGTAAAAACAACTTGACTGATTCTTCTAATGATGGTCGAAATGCTGCGAATACTAGAGATGAAAACTCTCAAATCGCTATCGGTCGTGACAATGTTGCAACTCACCTAGATACGATTGCTATCGGTCGTGAAACAACTGCATCTGGTTCTGGCTCTACTGTAGTCGGTGCTCGTGCAGAGGCTTCTGGTGACAATTCTATTGCTATCGGTCAAAGTGGTAAAGGTTCTCCTAAAGTAATTGCATCTGGTGTAAACTCCATTGCTATCGGTATGCAATCTCAAGCTACTGGGGAAGCTGCCATCGCTGAAGGTGCTGGCTCTCGTGCAGGTGGTAAATATGGCATTGCATTAGGTCGTAAAACTAAAGCGAATGCAGAAGCTGCTACTGCATTAGGTAATGCAGCAGAAGCTAACATTGCCAATGGTGTAGCTCTTGGTTCTTCTTCTGTTACAACTACAGATAAAGGTGTACTTGGTTATAATCCATCTGATTTACATGAACGTAAATATGATAAATTAACTGGTAATGTACAAACAGCTACTACGGCTGCTGTATCTATCGGTAATGGTAAGCAATTAACTCGTCAATTGACAGGTCTTGCTGCAGGTACAGCAGATACTGATGCTGTTAACGTAGCTCAATTGAAAAACGTTGGTGTTGCTGTAACTGGTAACACTGGTTCTAGTGATTTCTTGGCTGACGGTGGTAAATTAAACGTTATCGGCGAAGGTCGTGTATCTACTGTAGCGGCTCATGATGGTAAGAAAGATTCCAAATCACTGTTGGCTTTGATGACAAAGGCATGGTGAAAGCTGGTAAAAACGTTAAGGTTGATGAAGTAACTGTAAACGGTAGAACTACTTACACTATTCATGCTGCTGACGCTGCTGCAAAATATGATTTCTTGACTAATGCTAAAGCTAATGGCGGTAAATTAGATGGCACTGCAACACCTACTAAGGTTGAAAGCGGCACTACTGTTAGCTATGCAGCAGGTAAAAACTTAACAGTTAAACAAGATATCAACCAATCTGCTGGTGAGCAAACCTATACATATTCCTTGAACAAGGATTTAAAAGAAATTACATCCATCACTAACAATGGTGGTACTACAATGAACTTTGGTCCTAACAATATCAGCATCACTGGTGGTAACTTGGATCTTGGCGGTAATAACATTACTAACCTTAAATCTGGTGGTGATACAATCAACAATGCTGCTAACATCGGCGATGTTATCCGTATCTCCAAAGCTAATGATTTACATATTGCACCTACAGCAGGCACTAATAACAATGTGACTGAATACACTGTAGATGCTAATAAAAAGGTTACATTGACTTACCAAGATGGTAATGGCAACACTGTTAACGGCCCTAAAGCAGTTATCGACTTGAGCGGTTTGAAAACTGGCGATATGAGCTCCTTCAACGTGAAATCTTCTGCTACAGAAGGTAAAGTGGCACAAGGTTCCGCTGGCGTTCAAGAAATTCGTGATGGCAAAACTGTGGAAATGCAAGCCGGCAAAAACATGACCATTAAACAAACTAATAAAAATGGTAATGCAGCTGTTGAATTTGCATTGAATAAAGACATCGATTTGACTCCAGATGGGTCTATCAAAATCGGTGACACTAATATCACCGACAATGGTTTGACTATCAACGGTGGTCCTTCCATTACTAAAACTGGTATCAATGCTGGTGATTTGAATATTACTAATGTGAAAGCTGGCGTAAACGACAACGATGCAGTTAATGTTAGCCAATTGAAACAAGTTCGTGCTGACGAACGTCACATCAAACCTGGTGAATATGCGGTAGATGCAAACGGCAAAGTAACGATGACTTACCTTGATGGTAACAACAAAGATGTTGCTAACGAAACGGCTGTTATCACAGGTATTGCTAAACAAGATCTTTCCAATATCAATAAGGGTGGCGAAACAGTTATCCAAAATCTTGCTAAAAAATCCATCGATATGGAAAATGGTAAGAATACAAAGGTTAGCAACCGTGAAATCAATGGCGTTAAAACTTTCAAAGTAGACGTTGAAGGTGATTTAAACGACATTACATCCATCACAAACAAAGCTGGCGATGGCAAGGTTGTATTCGGTGGTAACCAAACTGTTAACGTAGCAGGTGATCACAACATTAACTTGAATGCTAAAGTTGGTGACATCACTGGTTTAACTAACGTAACTTTGGATGCTCCTGACTTCGCTAAAAAAGGTCGCGCCGCTACTGAAGAACAATTGAAAATCGTTAACAACGGTTTCAATAACACAGTTGGTTTAACTGGTAACACAGGTGCTACTGAATTACAAAAATTGAACAAACAAGGCGGCTTGAGCTTTGGTGTAGTTGGTGCTAACAATGGCCAATACATTACAACAACTGCAGCTGGTAGCAACGTTGTAGCTGATTTGTCCGACAGCGCTAAAAACAAATTGAACAGCACTGTTGTAGTAGAAGGTAAAAACGCTGCGAAGGTAACTAGCAATGTAATTCAAAATGCAGATGGCAGCACAAAAACTGTATATACTGTAGATGTTAACAACGTAAACCTACTGCAGCTTCTACTGAAAAAGTACAAGCTAAAGCAGACGTAGCTGGTTCTAGCGACAAAAATATCGCTAAAGTTGCACCTAAAGCTGGTGAAAACTTCGGTGATGCAGGCGCAACTTATGAAGTAAACGTATCCCGTAACGACGTAAAAGACGCAGCTCGTGAAGCAATTACTGTAAATACTACAAATACAACTAACAACCCTATCACTGTTACACCTGTACAAGATGAAACAAACCATAACACAACTTACACAGTAACATTCGATGGTAACAAAGCAGCTACTCAAATTCCTTTGACATACAAAGCGAATGGCCAAAATGCTCAAACAGTTACATTGGATAAAGGTTTAAACTTCACAAACGGCAGAAACACAACAGCTTCTGTAGATGCTGAAGGCGTTGTTAAATACGATGTGAATAAAGATTTAGTTAACATCAATTCCATTTCCAATACTACAAATGGTCCAAAAATGGAATTTGGTCCTAACTCTATTAACATCACAAATGGTCTATCAACATGGGTGACCAAAACATTACTAACCTTAAATCTGGTGGTGATGTTATCAATAATGCAGCTAATATTGGCGACGTAAAACGTATTTCTAAAGAAAACGATTTACACATTGCACCTACAACATCTAATCGTCAAGGTGAAACAACTACATCTTACGCTTACGATGCAGCAAGCAAATCCGTTACATTGAAATACAACGATGGCAATGGTGCTACACAAGCTGGTACAATCGCGAAAATCGACTTGTCCGGTTTGGCTGATCAAATCAAAGACGGCTACTCCTTCTCTACAGATGCGAAAGGCAATGTAGTTGGTAATCACGCTGTTACAGCTGTTGGCAATGGTAAAACTGTGTCCTATGCTGCTGGTAAAAATTTGACTGTTGAGCAAGATATCGATGCTACAACTGGTGAACATACTTACACCTATGCATTGTCCAACAACATCGATTTAACACCAAACGGTTCCTTAAAAATCGGTGATACAATTGTTAACAATGGTGGCTTGACTATCTCTGGTGGTCCATCCATCACTAAGACTGGCATCAACGCTGGTAACTTGAACATTACAAATGTGAAAGCTGGCGTAAATAACACTGATGCGGTTAACGTACAACAATTGAAAGATGCTCGTACATTAGTAACTTCTAACGATAATTCTGTAACAATTAACAAGACAGAATCTGGTAACCAAATTACTTATGACTTGCACGTAGCCCCAGGTGCTGCACAATCCGTATGGAATGTGAAGTCCTCTGGCAATACAACTGCTGATTCCGAAGCAACTGCAAAAACTATTACTGATGGTAAAACAGTTGAAATGGTAGCAGGCAAAAACTTAACTGTTAAACAAACTAGCAACAACGACGGTGCTAAAGTTGAATACGCTTTATCTGATGACATCAAAGTTGGTAACGACGGTAAAGATGGCAAACCAGGTAAAGATGGTTCTATCGGCGTAAATGGTAAAGATGGTTCTTCCGTTGTCATCAATGGTAAAGACGGCTCCATCGGTTTAAATGGTAAAGACGGTAAAGATGGTCTTACTATGAAAGCTGAAAAAGGCCAACCTGGCGTAAACGGTAAAGATGGCATCACTCGTATCGTATACGAAGATAAAACAAATACTAAACACGAAGTGGCTACGTTGGATGACGGTTTAAAATTCACTGGTAATAACACTGATACAGTGAATAACCATAAATTGAACAGCCTTGTAAAAGTTCAAGGTGAAGGCGTAGATAAAACAACTTCTGCTACTTTCAAGAGCGCTGCTGGTAACATCAACGTAAAAGCTGATGGTACAGATACTCTCGAAGTTCAATTGAACAAAGATTTGAAAAACATCACTACGATTAAGAATGATGGCCCTGCTACATTGACAATTGGCGGCAACGAATTCAAATTCAGCGGCGGCAATGTGAATATGGGCGACAACAACATCACAAACCTTAAATCTGGTGGCGATGTAATTAACAACGCAGCTAACATTGGCGATGTTAACCGTATCTCCAAAGCTAACGACATTCATATCAAAGACAAAACATACACAGTGAACGCTGATAAAACAGTTACATTGGAATATGTTGATGGCAATGATAATACAATTAACAAAACAGCTAAGATCGACTTGAGCAACTTGCCTACAGGCGATAAAGCTGCTGTTGAAAGCGTAGTTAAAAAATCTGCTGCTGCAGGCGACACTAACATCGCTGACATCACTGTAGCTGACGGTAAACAAACTGGCGATGCAAACGCTAAATACGAAGTGAATGTATCCCGTAATACTGTTAAAGACGCAGCTCGTGAAGCGGTAACTGTAAATACTACAAATACAACTAACAACCCTATTACTGTGACACCTGTTCAAGATGAAACAAACCACAACACAACTTACCAAGTAACATTCGATGGTAACAAAGCAGCTACTCAAATTCCTTTGACATACAAAGCGAATGGCCAAAATGCTCAAACAGTTACATTGGATAAAGGTTTGAACTTCACAAACGGTTCCAACACAACAGCTTCTGTAGCTGCTGATGGCGTAGTTAAATACGATCTTAACAACAACATCGATTTGACTCCAAATGGTTCCTTGAAAATTGGTGACACTATCGTTAACAATGGTGGCTTGACTATCTCTGGTGGTCCATCCATCACTAAGACTGGCATCAACGCTGGTAACTTGAACATTACAAATGTGAAAGCTGGCGTAAATAACACTGATGCGGTTAACGTACAACAATTGAAAGATGCTCGTACATTAGTAACTTCTAACGATAATTCTGTAACAATTAACAAGACAGAATCTGGTAACCAAATTACTTATGACTTGCACGTAGCTCCAGGCGCTGCACAATCCGTATGGAATGTGAAATCCTCTGGCAACACAACTGCTGATTCCGAAGCAACTGCAAAAACTATTACTGATGGTAAAACAGTTGAAATGGTAGCAGGCAAAAACTTAACTGTTAAACAAACTAGCAACAATGATGGTGCTAAAGTTGAATACGCTTTATCTGATGACATCAAAGTTGGTAACGACGGTAAAGATGGTAAACCAGGTAAAGATGGTTCTATCGGCGTAAACGGTAAAGATGGTTCCTCTGTTGTGATCAACGGTAAAGACGGCTCCATCGGTTTAAATGGTAAAGACGGTAAAGATGGTCTTACTATGAAAGCTGAAAATGGCCAACCTGGCGTAAACGGTAAAGATGGCATCACTCGTATCGTATACGAAGATAAAACAAATACTAAACACGAAGTGGCTACGTTGGATGACGGTTTGAAATTCACTGGTAATAACACTGATACAGTGAACAACCATAAATTGAACAGCCTTGTAAAAGTTCAAGGTGAAGGCGTAGATAAAACAACTTCTGCTACTTTCAAGAGCGCAGCTGGTAACATCAACGTAAAAGCTGATGGTACAGATACTCTCGAAGTTCAATTGAACAAAGATTTGAAAAATATCACTACGATTAAGAATGATGGTCCTGCTACATTGACAATTGGCGGCAACGAATTCAAATTCAGCGGCGGCAATGTGAATATGGGCGACAACAACATCACGAACCTTAAATCTGGTGGCGATGTAATCAATAACGCAGCTAACATTGGCGACGTAAAACGTATTTCCAAAGCTAACGATTTACATATTGCACCTACTACATCTGATCGTGCTGGTGAAACAACTGCAACATATGCATATAACACTGCAGATAAATCCGTTACTTTGAAATACAACGATGGCAACGGCGCTACACAAACTGGTACAATCGCGAAATCGACTTGTCCGGTTTGGCTGATCAAATTAAAGACGGCTACTCCTTCTCTACAGATGCAAAAGGCAACGTAGTTGGTAACCATGCTGTAACAGCTGTAGGCAACGGCAAAACTGTATCCTACGCAGCAGGCGATAATTTGACAATTGCTCAACATATCGATAATGCAACTGGTGAACAAACTTATACATATGCATTGTCTAATGACATCAAAGTTGGTAACGATGGCAAAGATGGCAAACCAGGCGTTGACGGTAAAATCGGCGTAAATGGTAAAGACGGCTCTGCTGTTGTCATCAACGGTAAAGACGGTTCTATCGGCCTTAATGGTAAGGACGGTAAAGACGGTCTTACTATGAAAGCAAAAGACGGTCAACCTGGTGTAAACGGTAAAGATGGTATCACTCGTATCGTATACGAAGATAACAGCAAGAATACACACGAAGTGGCTACTTTGGATGACGGCATGAAATATGCTGGCGACGATGCACAAGGCGCAGATAAATCCAAAGTTATCGCTAAGAAATTGAACGAAACTATGGACGTTGTTGGTGGTGCAGACAAGTCTAAATTGACTGACAACAACATCGGCGTGAACAACGTAGATGGCAAGTTGAAAGTTCAATTGTCCAAAGAAGTGAACTTGACTCCGTCTGGTTCCTTAACAATTGGCGATACTGTAGTTAATAACAATGGCTTGACTATCTCTGGTGGTCCTTCCATCACTAAGACTGGTATCAACGCTGGTAATAAAACAATTGTTAACGTAGATGCTGGTGTAAACAACACTGATGCAGTTAACGTTGCTCAATTGAAAAAAGCTAAAACAGAAGTTAAAGCTGGTAATAACGTAACTGTAGACACAACTTATGGTACTGACGGTCATACAATTTACACAGTAAATGCGAATGACGTAGCTCTTGGCGATGCAGTATTGAAATACTCCGCTAACGGCACTAACACGCAATCCGTTAAATTGTCTCAAGGCTTGAACTTCGTTGACGGTAACTACACATCTGCTTCTGTTGATGCAAATGGTCAAGTTAAATACGACGTAACAATCGGTAAGGTGAAAGACGGCGTTGACGGTAAACCAGGCGTAGATGGTAAAGATGGTATCGCAACAGTTAAAACTGTAGTTGATACAATCAACAACTCCGGCTGGAAAGGTGATGTTACTGGTAATACAGTAAATAACCATGCTGCAACAATCGTTAAACCTGGCACAACTGTATACTTCGGTGCAGGTAAAAACTTAACTGTAGAACAAATCGTTGATCAAGTAACTGGCAACCATACTTACAACTATGCATTGTCTGACGACATCAAGGTTGGTCATGATGGTAAAGATGGCAAACCAGGTGTTGATGGTAAAATCGGTGTAAACGGTAAAGATGGTTCCTCCGTTGTCATCAATGGTAAAGACGGCTCCATCGGCCTCAATGGTAAAGACGGTAAAGATGGTCTTACTATGAAAGCCAAAGATGGCCAACCAGGTGTAAACGGTAAAGATGGTATCACTCGTATCGTATACGAAGATAACAGCAAGAATACACACGAAGTGGCTACATTGGACGACGGCATGAAATATGCTGGCGATGATGCTCAAGGCACAGATAAATCCAAGGTTATCGCTAAGAAATTGAACCAAACAATGGATATCGTTGGTGGTGCAAACAGCACTAAATTGACTGACAATAACATCGGCGTGAACAACGTAGATGGTAAATTGAAAGTTCAATTGGCTCAAAACATTGACTTGACTCCAGCAGGTTCCTTTGACTATCGGTGGTACTAGCATTACTGATAATGGTTTGGTAATCAACCAAGGTCCATCCATTACTAAAGGCGGTATCAATGCTGGTAATCAATTTATCACTAATGTAAAAGCTGGTGTGAACAACACTGATGCAGTTAACGTTGCTCAATTGAAATCTGCTAAAACAGAGGTTGAAGAAGGGGACAACGTAAAAGTAACATCCCGTACAGGTGCTGATGGCCAAACTATCTACAAAGTAAGTGCAAAAGCAGTTAACCTTGGCGATGCAGAATTGAAATACTCTGCAAACGGTACAAACACTCAATCCGTGAAATTGTCTCAAGGCTTGAACTTCGTTGACGGCAACTACACAACAGCTTCCGTTGATGCAAATGGTCAAGTTAAATACGATGTAACAATCGGTAAAGTGAAAGACGGCGTTGATGGCAAACCAGGCGTAGATGGTAAAGATGGTATTGCAACAGTTAAAACTGTAGTAGATACAATCAACAACTCTGGCTGGAAAGCTAATGCTACAGGTAATGTAGTAGGTAACTCCACAGCAACTATCGTAAAACCTGGTAACACAGTAAATTACGGTGCAGGCAAAAACTTGAACGTAAAACAAACTGTGAACGGCGATGAACAAACTTACGAATTCGCATTAGATAAAGATTTGAAAGAGCTTAACAGCGTTCAAACTAAGAATATCTACTTAGGTAGCCCAACATCTCATACAACTATTACATACAACAATGATAATAGCCGTATCGAGTACACAACTAAGGAAGGCGACAAAAAACAAGTTGCTAACTTAGATGATATCTGGACTATCCAAGCAAATGGTACAGACGTTAAACCTGTAGGTGGCAAAGTTAACGTAGTAGGCGGCGATCACATCAAAGTTTCCACAGATGCAGCTGGTAAAATGACTATCAGTGCTGACGGCCTTGGCACTATGAACGGCTTTAACGTGAAATCTACTGGCAATACAACTAGCGATTCCGATAAAACAGCTAAAAACATCACTGATGGTAAAACTGTGGAATTCTCTGGCGGTAAAAACCTCACTGTTAAACAAACTAACACTGCTGACGGTGCAAAAGTAGAATTCGCATTAAACAATAACATCGACTTAACTCCAAATGGCTCCGTAACAATTGGTGATACAGTAGTTAACAACGATGGTTTGACTATCACTGGTGGTCCTACTATCACTAAGAACAATGTTGATATGGGTGGACAACAAATTCACAACGTGAAATCTGGTGGCGATGTAGATTCCAATGGCGCTAACATTGGCGACATTAAACGTATCTCCAAAGCTAACGATACTCGTATCAAAGATGGTAACTATGAAGTTAGCCAAAATGGTACTGTTGAAATGACGTATGTTGATGGTGCTGGTAAACAAGTGGTAGATGCTAACGGTAATCCTGTGAAAGCAACTATCTCTGGTATCGCTCGTCAAGACTTGTCTAACATTACTAACGAAGGCAAAAAAGTTATTACTGGCTTAAGCAGCATCGTTAAAGGTGGTAACAACGTAACTGTTGATACTTCTGTTGACAACACAACTGGTCAAAAAACATACACTGTAAACGCTGATCTATCTGGTGCGAAAGTGAATGCATCCGTTGGTGCTGATGGCTCTGGCGTAGCTAAAGGCCTCAAAAACCCTGTAAAAGTAGAAAAAGGTACTCAATACATCGCTGGCGACAACATGGTTGTTGAACGTAAACCAGTTGAAGGTGACGATAAGATTGATAACTCCATCACTTACAGCTTAGCTCATGACTTGACTGAAATCACATCCATTAGCAATGGTGGTGCAACACTTAGAATCAACTCCAATCCTGGTAGTGTTCCTGGTGATCGTGCTCCTGTAACCCCTGCATTTGAAGTACATGGTGGTAACTTGAGTTTAGAAAACAATAGAATTGTAAATCTTGCTCCTGGTATTGCTGGTACTGATGGTGTTAACGTTGACCAATTGAAAGGTTCCCGTACTACATTATCTTCCGAAGACAACTCTGTAACATTAAACAGAACAGACAATGGTCAAGGCGGTTACAACTATGACCTTTCCGTTAAAGGTGTTAACGACCCTCGTGTAAATATCTTGAATGAAGAGATTGGTCTTGTAGGTGCACAAGGTGCAGCATTGTCTGCATTGAAACCTATGCAATATGATCCAATGGAACCAACTCAAATCATGGCTGGTTATGGTAACTACCGTGGTAACTCCGCATTGGCATTGGGCGTAGCTCATTACAAAAACGAGTCCACAATGTTCCATGGTGGCATTTCCTGGGCTGGCGGCTCTAGCCATATGATGGCTAACGCTGGTGTAACTTGGAAAATTGGCAACCGTGATAGCGAAGGTGCAGTAGCTGATCGCTACCGCAAAGGACCTATCAGTTCCACATACGCAATGCAAACTGAAGTGGCTTCTATGAAAGCTCAAAATGCCGGATTAAAAGGCGAAGTATCTGATTTGAAAGCTGAAAATGAACAAATTAAAGCTCAAAACGCTGGCTTACAAAACGAAGTAGACCAATTGAAAGCTCAAATGGCTGCTATGATGGCTAGATTAGGTATGTAATAAGATACAAAGGTCGAAGGGTTCCGTAAGGAATCCTTCCACCATCGCTTATATTCGACAATGAAAAGAGGAATAGATATGAAAAAATCTACAATGCTTGCTTTCACAGCAGCTGCAATTATGAGCGTTGCATCCGTTACTGGTTATGCTGCGGGCGCTCCAACATATGATGATAATTTAATCTTGAAAAACCCTATCATGACTCCGTCTGTAGGTTCTGTAGTTCTTGTACCTGTGGCTAGTCCGCAAACAGTACAAGCATTACATACATATGTGGATGCATGGAGAAATGCAGAAGTTAATTACACACAAGCTAAAGTTAAGCATGATAATCATGAAAAATTGACTAAAGCTGAAACTAAATGGTTACATTCCAAAGATAAACACAACTATGCAGATTATTTCCGTACACATTCTTTGGGTCGTGTCCATGGCTTTGAAGTCGCATTCAATTGGAATGGTGAAAACCGTAACAAAAATGAATACGAATTCTTTGATATGCCAAAATATAATGAAAAAAGTGGTTTCGTAAATAGCTACGGTTTCAACGTATTGCGTGGTATGGTAGACCAAATCAACGCTGTTATTCAAAGACAAAAAGAAATCGGTGGTCCTATGACTGCTGAAGAAGCTAGTGCTTTGGAAGACGCTATTTTGGATATCATGGCGCAAGACCAAGAACATGTAAACAATGAAGATCTTCGTCACATGATGAATGAAACAATTTGGTACGCAGCTAAAGAAACTGTTAAAAACAAAGCAAGTGAAGAACCTACTAAAGAAGAAGAAGCTAAAGTAGATCTTCGCAAAGCGATTAATGAGCCAATGGAACCTTCCGCGCCTCATACTATTGATTTGCGCAAAGCAATTCAGCAGTAATATCGCAATCGTATATCTTTATACATATGAAACAATATATGGCCCCTCATATGGTGATATAGGGGCCGTATATCCCCTAGAACCCCTAACTAGGGCATAAATAATCCTTATACAAATAACGCCACCTTCTGGTGGCGTTATTTGTTTTATATAGACTATGTAATAAATATAATTAGTGTTAATCACTGAAATAGCATATATTGTATTTATAGACTATAGAATGAGATTAAATGATAGCTTATTGTACTACATATAGTAGATTAAAAATAATTAGATACATTATACGGAAAAACATGTAAAAAAAGTTTCAATTATTTTTAAAAATTAAGGGTTGCACTGATTCTTTGTTTGTACTATAATAACCATACAGTCGTTGAAGCGACTGTTTCTTAATGAGGAAACAGTAGATAACATCTAGGTTTTCCATTAATCGATTTTAGGATTTTGATGTAATCCCCTCAAACGATGGTGATTACAAAATTCTAAAAAAGATTATAAAAAGGTGTTGACATGAATGTGACAACATGTTATTATAATCTAGTCGCCAGTTGGCGAAACACTTTTTAAGAAAGTGCTTCAAAGCTAGATAAAATCTAGTCTGACTGGTACAGATCTTTGAAAACTGAACAATGATAGGTAATCAATCAATATGATTGAACATATGCCAGAGTGCGGGTTTTGACAAAGTCAAAACCAACCATAATTCAAAGTTACATACATGTAACGACAACAAATAATGAGCTATTCAAATAGCTTCAAGATATCTTGGAGAGTTTGATCCTGGCTCAGGACGAACGCTGGCGGCGTGCTTAACACATGCAAGTCGAACGAAGAGACTTGGAAGCTTGCTTCTATCAATCTTAGTGGCGAACGGGTGAGTAACGCGTAATCAACCTGCCCTTCAGAGGGGGACAACAGTTGGAAACGACTGCTAATACCGCATACGATCCAATCTCGGCATCGAGGATGGATGAAAGGTGGCCTCTATTTATAAGCTATCACTGAAGGAGGGGATTGCGTCTGATTAGCTAGTTGGAGGGGTAACGGCCCACCAAGGCGATGATCAGTAGCCGGTCTGAGAGGATGAACGGCCACATTGGGACTGAGACACGGCCCAGACTCCTACGGGAGGCAGCAGTGGGGAATCTTCCGCAATGGACGAAAGTCTGACGGAGCAACGCCGCGTGAGTGATGACGGCCTTCGGGTTGTAAAGCTCTGTTAATCGGGACGAAAGGCCTTCTTGCGAATAGTTAGAAGGATTGACGGTACCGGAATAGAAAGCCACGGCTAACTACGTGCCAGCAGCCGCGGTAATACGTAGGTGGCAAGCGTTGTCCGGAATTATTGGGCGTAAAGCGCGCGCAGGCGGATCAGTCAGTCTGTCTTAAAAGTTCGGGGCTTAACCCCGTGATGGGATGGAAACTGCTGATCTAGAGTATCGGAGAGGAAAGTGGAATTCCTAGTGTAGCGGTGAAATGCGTAGATATTAGGAAGAACACCAGTGGCGAAGGCGACTTTCTGGACGAAAACTGACGCTGAGGCGCGAAAGCCAGGGGAGCGAACGGGATTAGATACCCCGGTAGTCCTGGCCGTAAACGATGGGTACTAGGTGTAGGAGGTATCGACCCCTTCTGTGCCGGAGTTAACGCAATAAGTACCCCGCCTGGGGAGTACGACCGCAAGGTTGAAACTCAAAGGAATTGACGGGGGCCCGCACAAGCGGTGGAGTATGTGGTTTAATTCGACGCAACGCGAAGAACCTTACCAGGTCTTGACATTGATGGACAGAACTAGAGATAGTTCCTCTTCTTCGGAAGCCAGAAAACAGGTGGTGCACGGTTGTCGTCAGCTCGTGTCGTGAGATGTTGGGTTAAGTCCCGCAACGAGCGCAACCCCTATCTTATGTTGCCAGCACTTCGGGTGGGAACTCATGAGAGACTGCCGCAGACAATGCGGAGGAAGGCGGGGATGACGTCAAATCATCATGCCCCTTATGACCTGGGCTACACACGTACTACAATGGGAGTTAATAGACGGAAGCGAGATCGCGAGATGGAGCAAACCCGAGAAACACTCTCTCAGTTCGGATCGTAGGCTGCAACTCGCCTACGTGAAGTCGGAATCGCTAGTAATCGCAGGTCAGCATACTGCGGTGAATACGTTCCCGGGCCTTGTACACACCGCCCGTCACACCACGAAAGTCGGAAGTGCCCAAAGCCGGTGGGGTAACCTTCGGGAGCCAGCCGTCTAAGGTAAAGTCGATGATTGGGGTGAAGTCGTAACAAGGTAGCCGTATCGGAAGGTGCGGCTGGATCACCTCCTTTCTAGGGAGACATACACCGAGCCAAGAGCTTGGATGTCACTTAGGTCGACACTTTGGCCAGTAAGTAGACGTAGCATATGCGCTAGCTGTACTTACAACCTACATTGTTCGGTTTTGAGAGATCTGTAAATGATTTCTCAATTTAATATGACGTATAAATTACGCGTTAATCTAGGCGCATGAGTTGAACGACGTCGCCACGTAATGGTAATTACGTAAGACAAGTGAGACGAATGCAACGACGAGTAACACGGAATTTATCGGCAGATTTGTTCTTTGAAAACTGCATAGAAGAATTAATATATATTTGTAAGGTCATCTCTTAGAATTTCTAAGTAGGTTGACCCGAGCACATAGGAAATAATTCTCTGACTTAATGGTGACGTACATGAAATGTACGGCTACAAAATAAACGACAATGTATCTAATGCATGTCAATGAAATCGAAAATCAATAGATTTCGATGAGTATCAAGGAATACCAGTAAGGCGTAGTCGCCGCGTACTAGTGTACGCAAGACAAGCCGAACGCAGTATGACGCAGATAATCGCGAAATATATTGTATTTTAAGTAAAGATTTTAAGGGCGTACGGCGGATGCCTTGGCGATATCAGCCGAAGAAGGACGCGGTAAGCTGCGATAAGCTACGGAGAGGTGCAAGCAACCTTTGACCCGTAGATTTCCGAATGGGGGAACCCGGCAGTGGTTATGCACTGTCACCCATAGCTTAGACTATGAGGAGGGCACCTGGGGAACTGAAACATCTAATTACCCAGAGGAAAAGTAATCAAACGAGATTTTCTTAGTAGCGGCGAGCGAACGGGAAAGAGGCCAAACCGGAGCGGGCAACCGCACCGGGGTTGAGGACAGTCATCAAGTGTAAATGAGGTAGAAGAATCATGCTGGAAAGCATAGCCGCAGAAGGTGAAAGCCCTGTAATCGAAACCTTGCATACATGGGACTGTATCCAGAGTACCACGAGACACGTGAAACCTTGTGGGAAGCAGGGGGGACCACCCTCCAAGCCAAAATACTGATATCGACCGATAGCGCATAGTACCGTGAGGGAAAGGTGAAAAGAACCCCTGGCGGGGAGTGAAAGAGAACCTGAAACCGTATGTCTACAAACAGTCGAAGTCTGTATATATATCAGGACGACGGCGTGCCTATTGAAGAATGAACCGACGAGTTACTGTTGCTAGCGAGGTTAAGTGGAAAACATGGAGCCGCAGCGAAAGCGAGTCTGAACAGGGCGTTCAGTTAGTAATAGTAGACCCGAAACCGTAGTGATCTATCCATGGCCAGGTTGAAGCACAGGTAAAATTGTGTGGAGGACCGAACTCGTGAGCGTTGAAAAGCTTTGGGATGAGTTGTGGATAGGGGTGAAATGCCAATCGAACACGGAGATAGCTGGTTCTCCCCGAAATAGCTTTAGGGCTAGCCTCGAGGTTGAGAGTATAGGCGGTAGAGCACTGATCGGGCTAGGGGCCATACCGGTTACCGAACCTAGTCAAACTACGAATGGCTATACTTATACTCGGGAGTCAGACAGTGAATGATAAGGTCCATTGTCAAGAGGGAAACAGCCCAGAACACCGACTAAGGTCCCAAATGTTACACTAAGTGGCGAAGGATGTGGAGTTTCCAAAACAACCAGGATGTTGGCTTAGAAGCAGCCACCATTTAAAGAGTGCGTAATAGCTCACTGGTCGAGAGACTCTGCGCCGAAGATGTCCGGGGCTAAAGTGTAAAACCGAAGTCGTGTCATATGCAGTAATGTATATGGGTAGGGGAGCGTTCTCATCGGGCTGAAGCAGTACCGTAAGGAGTTGTGGACTGATGAGAAGTGAGAATGTCGGTATGAGTAGCGAAAAGAATGGTGAGAATCCATTCCACCGAAAGCCTAAGGGTTCCTGAGCAACGATCGTCGTCTCAGGGTAAGTCGGGACCTAAGCCGAGGCGGAAAAGCGTAGGCGATGGACAACAGGTTGAAATTCCTGTACCGGTGTGAATCGTTTGATCGATGGAGTGACACAGTAAGGTAGGTCAGCACGCGATTGGAAGTGCGTGTTTAAGCAGGTAGGTTGAGCTATAGGCAAATCCGTAGCTCTAAAAGCTGAGATGTGATGACGAGTTACTAGCAATAGTAACGAAGTGATTGATCCTACACTGTCGAGAAAAGCTTCTAGGTAGAGACACATCGCCCGTACCAAAACCGACACAGGTAGGCGGGGAGAGAATCCTAAGGTGCGCGGGAAAACCCTCGTTAAGGAACTCGGCAAAATGCCTCCGTAACTTCGGGAAAAGGAGGACTCATGTAGTGTGAAGGGCAGTAACGCGTGGAGCATGAATGAGTGGCACAAGAGAGGCGCAAGCGACTGTTTACCACAAACACAGGTGCCTGCTAAAGCGAAAGCTGACGTATAGGTGCTGACACCTGCCCGGTGCTGGAAGGTTAAGAGGAGGGGTTAGACTTCGGGTCGAAGCTCTGAATTGAAGCCCCAGTAAACGGCGGCCGTAACTATAACGGTCCTAAGGTAGCGAAATTCCTTGTCGGGTAAGTTCCGACCCGCACGAAAGGTGTAACGACTTGCGCACTGTCTCAACGAGGGACCCGGTGAAATTGAAGTACCTGTGAAGATGCAGGTTACCCGCGACTGGACAGAAAGACCCCATGGAGCTTTACTGCAACCTAAGATTGAACTTAGTTAATGAATGTACAGGATAGGTGGGAGACGTAGAACCTAGGACGCCAGTTTTAGGGGAGTCACTGTTGGGATACCACCCTTTCATTAATTGATTTCTAACGGGCCGAGTAACGACCGGCCGGACAGTCTTAGGCGGGCAGTTTGACTGGGGCGGTCGCCTCCTAAAGAGTAACGGAGGCGCCCAAAGGTTCCCTCAGAGCGGACGGAAATCGCTCGAAGAGTGTAAAGGCAGAAGGGAGCTTGACTGCGAGACGGACAGGTCGAGCAGGGACGAAGTCGGGCTTAGTGATCCGGTGGTGCCGAGTGGAAGGGCCATCGCTCAACGGATAAAAGCTACCCTGGGGATAACAGGCTAATCTCTCCCAAGAGTCCATATCGACGGGGAGGTTTGGCACCTCGATGTCGGCTCATCACATCCTGGGGCTGAAGTAGGTCCCAAGGGTTCGGCTGTTCGCCGATTAAAGTGGTACGTGAGCTGGGTTCAGAACGTCGTGAGACAGTTCGGTCCCTATCCATCGCGGGCGCAAGAAACTTGAAGGGGGCTGCTCCTAGTACGAGAGGACCGGAGTGGACGAACCGCTGGTGTACCAATTATCCTGCCAAGGGTACAGTTGGGTAGCTACGTTCGGGACGGATAAACGCTGAAAGCATCTAAGCGTGAAACCAGCCTTGAGATGAGGTTTCTCATAGCATAAGCTAGTAAGATCCCATGTAGACGACATGGTTGATAGGCCAGGTGTGGAAGAGCCGTGAGGTTTGGAGCTGACTGGTACTAATAGATCGAGGGCTTTACTTAAGCAGCGTAACCAACTTGAAGGAGCAATGCAACTTGAGTATGGGACGCAACATACAATAAAACATTAAGCAGAAATGTGCAAACAAATATATATAACTTCTATGTGGTTTTCAGAGTACAAACTCTGACAGATTCAGTGGCGATAGCTATGAGGGTCCACCTGTTCCCATCTCGAACACAGTAGTTAAGCTCATAAACGCCGAAAGTACTTGGCTGGAGACGGCCTGGGAGGATAGGAAGTCGCTGATTAAGCATAAAATAGAGGGTCAACCCTAAAGGGTTGGCCCTCTATTTTTGTGCTCTAACGAGCACAGCTTTCATACCTACTAGAGCCGTCTCCAGCCAAGGTTGTACAAGTATTATCTATGGATAGTAATCTATAGGACGGCGTGGGAAACCTAGGGCAATAGGGCGTAAAGGAGCGCAGCGACGCATACGTCCATTGCATCAGGTTCGACGAAGCCCTACCATTAGATCCGTGCATTAAAAGACTATTTTAAATACGATCATGGGCGAGTGTGATAGGAAGCCGCGTCTAATGGTAGGAGGCCAACTACATCTAACCGATACCGCGGTGCGTAGCACCTATGGTATCGCATCGTAAACTAGTTGAGTAACTTTAAATTTATGTAAATTAACTATAGCTAATCAATTTTGCAGCACATATCATCAATGGCATTATGGAACCGTAAATTAGTTGAGTAGCTCGAAACTTATGTAAATTACTATTCTAATATCCCACCCTTGACATATCGAAAAAAATAGATATAATGGTATTAAGATATATGAGCGACTATTCATATATAATACAACTATTATGAATCTTGTTCGATTAAGAGGTGATAGAATGAATCCTGTAAGAACAATTGAAAAGAATTATTAAAGCTCCTGATATTCATTGGGTAGGCACTGGATTTAGAGTACGTCAGTACTTCCCTAATGGCGATGAGTCACCTATGCTTGATCGTATGTCTCCATTTTTGTTACTCGACTATAACGAGCCATATTATTTTGAGGCTAGTCCTTTTGATACAGGTGTCAATCCACATCCCCATAAAGGCTTTGAAACGGTAACATTTTCTTTTTCCGGCTCCATTGGTCATAAAGATGCAGCTGGTAATAGTGGTGTTATTCACTCTGGTGATGTGCAATGGATGACTGCAGCTAGTGGTGTTTTGCACAAAGAATTTCATGAAAAAGAATATGCAAAGCGGGGATGTTTGTTCCATGCTTTACAATTATGGATAAATCTACCTGAACGTCACAAAAACGATACACCTGCATATCAATATATACCTGCTACCACAATGGGGCGATATCAATCTCTTGATGAAACAATCGATGCCATCGTTTACACCGGTGCTTTCAGACATATAACAGGTCCTGCTAAATCCCATACACCGATGAATATTTACAAATTAAAACTTCAACCTAATTCATGGATCTCTATTTCTGAGAATATGACTTGGAATACAGGCTTTCTTGTGATTAATGGTACAGGTAGTGCCAATGGTGAAAGCATAGAATTTGGAGATTTTGTACTTTTCAACAATGATGGAGAGCGCTTTGAGGTAGAGTCTGGTGATGAAGGTCTTGAAATCTTCGTTCTCGCTGGAGAACCACTCAATGAACCCGTGGTAAAACAAGGGCCATATGTTATGACAAATAAAACAGAGCTTCTCCTCGCTTATGGGGAATACATAAACGGTAAATTTGGCCGCGAAGAAGCTATTATGTAATATAACACCCTGATGTATAATGGCGTACATCAGGGGGTTTCTTGTAAGTAATGTAGCCTGAGACACGTTGTTTTATATTGATTATGATATAATATATCTTATACAATGTTTTTTACCTAAGGAGGGTTTATGTCTAAAAAAATTGCGGTCCTCGTGAATGAGGATACAATGCAACGCTGTTCTTGTGGCGGTTGTTTGAAAGCATTTATGAATAAAGCGGATTCCTTTGAGCGTTATGCAGATGAGGATATTGAGTTGGTAGGTTTCACCCATAGTGGTGGTGATCTTGCCAAGAAAATTGAGTCTTTCAAGAAAAAAGGTGTTACTACCGTCCATCTTTCTACATGTACGCGTGGTAAGAATGAAAATTATGAAAGCATCGCAGAGCAGTGCGCAGAGGCAGGTTTTGATGTGGTTGGTTACACGCATGGTTCTGAAGTATCAAAAGAAGGTAAAGCTGCAATAGAATTGAATGCTAAAAATTAATTGCTTCTACTTCGATTGAGAGAGAATGAGAGGATACAATATGAATAAGAAATTTAAATCTACTATGTTAGCCACTGTTATGGGGCTTTCACTAACGACAGCTACTGTTGTACCTGCAACAGTGGAGGCTGCAGGGGCCGTAGAAACATTGGCAGGTGGCGCATTAGCCTTTGCGTATGTATCGACAGCGGTTAATAAAATGGATAATTCTGCGGAAGGGCAGGCTGAAAGTTTAGCTCGTGCTAAGTCTCAAACGGGTTATTTAGAGGATAGTGCGGCGCAAGCGCGTGTTGAACGTATCATGAAAACCTTGGTGGCAACGCCTAGCGTAAAGCGTTCTTATGTGGTGTATGCAAACCCTAGTGACGAGTTTAATGCTTTTGCTACAATTGGTCGTGTTATGTCTGTCAATCAAGGGGCCTTAGAGCTTTTGGATGACGATGAATTAGCATACGTTATGGCCCATGAAATTGCGCATGGTGAGCACAAGGACATCGTTAATGGCCTTAAAAAACAAGTAGGTCTATCTACGGCTGTAAGCCTTGCTGGTAGTGGTGATGTAGGTATTTTATCTAATATTGCTGGCAATTACATGGCGAACCAAGTATTTACGATGAGCCAAGAGAAAAAAGCGGATGAATTGGGTTTTCAAATTCTCAGTGAATCCCCGTATAACGTAGGCGGTGCGGCTGCTTCAATGGCAGTTCTTCGCAACAAATATGGCGATTTGTATCGTGAAGGTTTGAATCAAGTATTTACCCCTAATAATCATCCTAAGACGAGCAGTCGTGTGAAGGACAATATCGATCGCATGTATACCTATTCCGGTAATCACGTAAACGTCGATAATGGAGCTGTGTTTGTAAATGATGTGAATATTTATAGCCCTGCCAATAGTGGTCGTTATACAGGTGAAGAACGGGCTTATTTCATGGCTGGTAAATTGGCTCGCTTGTATCATAATGGTCAAATTCAGCCGGGCAGTGCTTCTTACACAGGTCCCTACTGTAACCGTAGCAGGTCAATCTATCGTGACCACACCGAATGCGGATGTGGCGCTCATGGTGGCGACAAATTTAAATAACTCATTTGTGAAAGCCGCAGGCCCAGCGAAAAGGGAAACAGGCAGCAAAACCAAGTAAGAAAAAAATCTAGTAAAAAAATAATTCGTATTTTTTTACTAAAGAATAATTTGTACTTTTTATTAAATAATAATTTGTACTTTTTACTAAGAAAAATCGTATAAGTCGTAAGTGATATACGGAGAGAGACTACTTATGTTTAAAAAATGGGTTCTGTTACCTTATTTAGTGCTTGGAATTTGTCTTGCTATCGGCCTACTTATTGGGATGGCCCCGGATTTACTAGGTGATGTCATACCTAGGCATGGCGTGATAGGCCGTATGTTGACCTCAGCTAATCAGCGGAAAATAGAGGATAGCCAACATACTGTGATGGTGGTACCCGATTACGTGCGCCGTGTTGTCACATTGGGGGCAGGGACTGTTGACTTGGTTAGTGTGGCCGGCGAACCTTATGTTGTGGCCACCGATGGATCTCCTTATAGCTCTGGTGCTGTTATAAACGGCCGTGTGCAGCCTACAGTGGAATCTATACAATCTTATGAACCGGATGTGGTAGTGGCACCGGACACAACGCCGCCAGGCTTAGTGGCATCGTTGCGTGCTGCGGGTATTCCCGTGTTTATTTACACCATGAAAGATAGCCTGAAGGATATAAGCCTTAATACGAAACAAGTGGCTAAGCTATTTAACAGTACAAGTGCAGAATCTTCGATTAATAGTTCTGTTATGAATGTCAAAAACAGGTGGAGCCTCATAAAAATGATGTGAAACCGGTGATTGTGTTATATAATCCGACGCATGGTTTGTATCGTTCAGGTGTACTTCGGGATATGATTGAAATGATTCATGGCATCGATGGTGCAGGAAACTTGAAAATCATAGAGCGTGGTAAGGATCCTAATGTTCTATCTGATGTTTGGGACTATCGGGCGAGTAGCCCTACTTTCAACATGCAAGAAAACATGGGGACAAAAGCTGATTTAATTCGCATCAACCCAGATGTTATTTTTGTACCAACGCGATATATTGATAAATTACCTGACTATAAAGAAGATCTTAATGCGGTTATTAAGGATCCTGAGTTACAAAATGTGACGGCCATTAAAAAGGGGTATGTATATCCTATTCATGAAATGCATATAATGAGTTATTCGTCATGGATGTACTTTGGGATGCAACAAATGTCGAAATGGCTATATGGTGATTGGTCGTATGATAATTTTGTAAAATACCAAAGCGTGCCGGCGAATTAACGATATAAGTCATATGCCGTTGTAGATAGTTTACCGTGAGTACATCATAACGGTGAGTAGATCATTACAAAGAGTACATCATATCATTTTGAAAGCATAGGAGGAGAGCTTGTGCAACTACGACGTTTAATGATTTTTTTAACCATTTGTATTGTGGGCCTAGTGATAGCAGCACTTGGTATGTACCATTCTTGGCAGGATTTTAAGAGTGGTGGTATTTGGGGACTATTGACCTCAAAAGGGCATTACTCCATGGTGGATGGTACGAGTGAGACCGTCATGCTAGACCATAAGGCGGAGCGTATCGTTGCAGTAGGACCTAATGCTGCGGATTTGGTGAGTGAACTGGCTGGTGATTCCGTCGTGGCTAGTACAGAGGCGCCGTACCAAGTTAACAATACTGTTAAGCAACGGGTGGCACCTAATGTAAATGCCATTGCTGCATTAAAACCAGATATTGTTATCATTGAAGATGCGAATGGATCGACAGAACTAGTTCGGCCTTTGCGGGATAAGGGCATCAAGGTAGCCTTGCTTAGAGCGCCTGAGACTGTGAAAGACGTAGAAGACCAAACTCGAAATGTAGGGCGATTACTAGGTAGAAAAGATAAGGCTGAAAGCCTCATCGGTACAATGATGAATTATATTCGCGATACAGAATCACTTCGCTTTGCGCGTCGTGATGAACCGAAGAAGACTGTTGCTGTGTATAACCAAAATGGTTTATATGGCAAATCAAAGACCTTAGTTGCCGATATGCTTACTTATGTAGTGGTAGACAATGCTGCCATTAAATCGGGTGTAAGATTAACTGACTATGGCACAAAGGCGGATCTCATCAAGGCGGATCCTGATGTTATTATCGTGCCGATGGATACACGGGCACCCGACTATAATCGAGATGCAGTTTATGCAAGCTATTATAATGATCCAGCGCTAGCAAATCTCAAGGCTATAAAGAATAAAAAGATTGCCATCGTATCTAATGAATCAATGCTAGCTAAGACCTACCATGTAGGTCGAGGCATCTATAGTATGGCTCAAGTGGTGTACGAGCGTTAAATTGGTGCGAATGTAAAATTGATATGAGCGTTAAATTGATATGAGCGTTAAATTGGTACGCGCGTTACATTATGTAATGAGAACGAGTGATTCAGCCTCTGTAAGCTTTGTTATATTTATGGAGGTGAGTATAATTATACTCAGTTTCATAAAGCTATAAAAAATATTCATAACTCAAAACGAAGAGAATAAATATGTATTTAGGCGCACTCCGATAACAATATATAATAAGCTCTGATAATACTGATAAATACTGGAAAAAGCAGTCTGTAGGAATAATTTCTATAGACTGCTTTTTTTACATATTCACAAGGTTAATGAATGTAATTTTTTTGGAGTATAATTATTGTTTTTTTCTTGAATAGAAATATGTCTATATAGAATGGAAAAAAATCGTTATATATACAATAAAATACATTTAATATAAATACCCATACAGGGTATAGGTTTATTGTATTAGCTATGGCTTTATGAAATAATAAACTAATTGAAGATTAATCGTAATTTATCGATTAATGATTAACTTATTGGTGTGTAACACTTGTTAGCGTATAAGTTATTACTGTAAATCTTAAAATGTATGGAGGTTATTATGGAGTATGCAATTCATCTTTTTAATGCGGGTGGCGTAGTCATGTATCCGCTAGTTTTATTTATGTTGGCAGCATGTACGATTTTATTTGAGCGAATTCGTATGTATCGTCGCATTGACAGTGAAATTCAACAATTGTCGTCTAGCATTGAAGCAGGTCGTAATGCGAATGATTGGATTGCATTAGAACAAGCGATTAAGAATAATGATGATGCGCTTAGTCAATTTGTAACACCGATTGTTGATTCCGTATATAACTTTGAAGGCTTAGAAAACCGCCTTCATGATGTAGTAGGGTATATGGATGAACGTTTAAAACGCGGACTTAACTGGCTTAGCATGATGGTTACAATGGCTCCATTACTTGGCCTATTGGGTACAGTAGTGGGTATGATTCGTTCTTTCGCTGCCGTTGGTGGCGATATTGGGGCGCCTACAGTTATTACTGGTGGTGTATCTGAAGCATTGATTGCCACTGCTACAGGGCTTTCAGTAGCCATCGTAGCATTAGCCATCCACAGCTGGTGCACAGATAAGGTTAACTATGATATTGCAAAATTGGAACAACGATTAGGTTCCATCTTGGATTTATATATTAGGAGTCAACGATGAAACGTAGTTCAGTAGGGATACAAAAAGAACCTACCATCATGATTATACCTATGATAGATATCGTTTTTTTCTTGCTCGTATTTTTCATGATGAGTACGTTGTATATGAATACTGAGGAACAAATTCCTCTCAATTTGCCAAAGGCTTCTGCATCAACGGCAAAAACGATTGAGCCGATTACGATTTCGCTCACAGCTACTCATAAGATGTATTTGAACGAACGTGAAATTAGACCTGATGATTTGGGTAATGAAATTCAAGCTATTGTTACGAAGGAACCACAACAGGCTTTTATCGTCCGTGCATCTGAAGATATTGCGTATAAGGATGTTATTAGTATATTAGATAATCTTAAAAATGAGCGGTGCTCGATTTGTCAGCGTAGCGACAGAACGGAAGTGATTATATGGTGAATAAACGATATGCCATTCCTTTTCGCAGCTGCGTTGATCGTCAATATTGCGTACTGGGGTGTCGTTGGCAACTGGTTTGGTAATTTGAAAACCGCCAGAAACACCAAATAAGGACTTGGTTATCAATCTCGATATGGGGCAAATTGAGCCGCCAGAACAAGAGAAAGAAAAACAACCAGAACGCATGGTAAGCGATGACAAAACGAGTGCGGCAGGTGGCAAGGCAGGTAGTGTATTGCCGGATTTATCGGGAAAACCGACACCGGGCTTGCAAAATCTTAACCCTTATCTAGGTGGCAATGAAACAGCTAATGTGAACCTAAAAGGGAATACGGATAACCCGTTAGGCATACCTGGTAGCGGTGATGTTAAGGGTCCAGGCGGTGGCCCTATTGGTAATGGTGGTACTGGTGAAGAAGGCGAGGGCACAAAAAGTGGAAACCCTGGCACTAGTGAAATAGAAGGTTCAGGGTATTTTGATGCTTCTGGGTATATTGCTAGTTTAGAGGCTAATAAAGTGATGCCACAACAGGCTGTACGTCGAGGTATTACAGGTGCAGTTCATCTTATGGTTCATTTTGATGGCGAAGGTAATTTTGTAGATGCTGTAATTACACAAAGTAGTGGCTCTAGTATCCTTGATAATGCAGCATATTCACTTGCGGCTAGTTCCGGTGGTGCGGTAAATACAACAGGGGAACCTAAATCAGAACCTGTTATTATAACCTATAACCTAAATTAATTAAGAGAGATATGTGTATATATGGCTAATAAGTATTAGCTTTCAAAAAGTGTGTGTGAATTAATCATGTGTTTATAATCTATGGAAATTAGAGGTATCCGTAGTTTATATAGTTATACGTGTGTATGGAGGGACTATGAAACGTAGACATCTTTTATCTACAGCGATTGCTGTCACATTAGCGTTAGGTACGTATCAAGCGAATGCGTATGATGAGAATTTTAAGGGGTATGAAGTTCATAATGTTATTGTTACAGCAGATTCTGCAAAGGACGAGTATGGTAATACCATTACAGAGCAATCCTATTATCGTACAGGCGGTGATGTGAAAGTCATCACTCGCGAAGAAATTGAAAAGCGTCATTACCGTGATGTAACAGAAGCGATTAAACGCGTACCAGGCGTTACATTCCAAAACCCTGGCTACCGTGGTGGCGAGTATGGATACCAATTCTATAACAATGGTGTGTCCATCAATGGTGATTCTCGAGTAGTAGTACTTGTCGATGGTCGTCGTGTCGATAATATTACATCTGGCCGTTTGGGTGATAGCTCTGAAAGAGGGTCTAAGTCTACAGGCGTTAATATTGATGAAGTAACTAATATGGATGCCATTGATAAAATTGAGGTTATCAAAGGCCCTGGTGCTTCTCAATATGGATCTGATGCGACAGGCGGTGTTATTAATATCATTACACGCCGTGGTAAAGGCGATTTCAATGGCTCTGTTGATTTAGCAACAGGCAGCTGGAATAAACACAGCTACAACTTAACAGTTCAAGGGACAGCTGGTAAAAATGCTTCTACTGGTTATTTTGTGACAGCTACGCGCACTATGTCTCAAGACACAAAATATAAAGACGGTGATACTGGTGAAGTAGCTACGCTTACTGGTTCTAAGTGGAAAGAAGAAGGCTTTAATGCTCGAATTGACCATGATTTTAATAAGAAGCAAAATTTGCAGTTCTCTGTAAACTATAAAAAGGTTATGATGGATATCCTATTTCTACACCAAGCCGTAAATATTGGAACCAAGAAGATTGGCGTCGCATTATCTTTAATGCTGCTGTAGGTCAAGTTGATGCAAATCATCAATTAATAGCAGGTGCCCCTAAGCTATATGGAGACTCTAAAAATCCTGGATATCATAATCTATATGCTCTAGATGGTAATTATGGCTCCTATAGTAAGTTTAAAAACTTAGAGACAGATTTGAAATATACCTTTGATCGCCAAGGTCAATTGGAAAGCTTTGTAAGATTGTATCGCTTAGATCATCGTTATGAAGGCCGCGATAAATACGCTTGGACGCGAGGTACAGCAGATGCTGCACGTGCAGCTTATGAAGCTGCATTCCCAACGGGGACAACGGTTGAGCAATTTAATGCTTGGGTAGATGCTAATTTAGCTCCATTCCCAGATAATAAAGATGCACTCCGTCAATGGATTGCTGATACTGGTGGTATGGCTGGTAGCCCAACAAGCTGGTACAAAGAAATTAAGAATGGCATAGAGGTTCAATGGACTCGTCAATTAGATAAACATGATATCATTGCTAATATTGATTATAGCCGTTCTCAATTTAACACTAAGTCTTGCATAATGGGGTTCTAAAATCTTATGATGTTCGTCGTAATACATTGTATGCATATTTGCAAGATAAGATTTACATTGGCAACAATGTAGAATTAACCCCAGCATTGCGCTATGTAAATTATGGTAGCTATCAAGGTTCTGGCAGTGGTGCTTCCCAAGGTAAAGGTAGTATTAGCTCCTTAACACCTAGCTTACATGGTCAAATTAAATTTAATAAAAACACAAGCATGTATGCAGGTTGGACTCATATCATGAGACCATTAAAACAAGGTGATTACACATCTGTGGATGGTGTATTTTATACTCCATTGCAAGATGAAAAAGGCGATGCTTTCACATTCGGTGTACAACATAATTTTGGTAAAAATAATAATACCACAGTAGCTGTTCACTACGATTACACACATATGAAAAATGCTATTGCCACGCTGCCAATTTGGAATGCTACATCTGGTGACTTTGAAGCAACAGCAGTTAATGCGAAAGAAAATAAACAATCTTTCAATATTACTGTAGACCACAAATTAAATAAACATGTTACGATGAGTGCGTCCTATTCTCACATGAAGGACAAATGGCTATCTAAAGGTGGTTGGGTGCTTGATCCAAACTGGGGTTATAACAATAGTGATGATATCAACGTGGCTATCAATAGCTTACGTCCGCAAAATCATTACTCTTTGAATGTATCCTATGATAATAAAAAGCTCTACTCCGGATTGTTATTTAACTGGTACACCGGCAATAGTGATTATGCATTTACTCATAGACAATTCCTCATCGTTGACTGGAATCTAAATTATAATGTAACGAAGGATTTAACGGCGTACATCGTTGTTAATAACGTACTTAACCGCGCTTATGAAACTAGTTATAGTGCTTATAATGGTCGTGGTAGTGCGGCTATGCCAGCGCGTTCCTTATGATTGGGGCGAAATATAAATTCTAATGATTAGATTTAGCGTATTAATACTATGTCTATTATTGTGCGTAGGCTGTGGCCCTCAGCAGGTAACTGTTGAGCGGGGGCAGTCTACGCCTCCTCATATCGAATTGCAGCCGCCTGTGACGATACAGTCTTATGTGCGTCGTGGTGAACCTTTTGAAAGCACCTATACTGCGGTACCTGAGCGTGTTGTGGCTATGTGGCAAAATTCCATAGAAACCATCATTGCCCTTGGTGAAGGGGATCGTATTGTAGCCGGTATGGGGATTCCAAATCGCAAGTATGTACGTCCAGAATATCGCGAAGCGTATGATAAAATTCCGTACAAGGATATGCAATATTTTAACTTGGAATCTGTATTGATGATGAAACCAGATTTGCTCGTAGGCTGGCGCTCAACCTTTACGAATAAAGGGTTGCGTCCTCCTTCATTTTGGCAGCCTCGCCAAGCTAATGTGTATATCGCCGAATCCTCGTTAGGGGCACAGTCGGCACTAACCATGGATATGGAATATAAGTATATACGTGATTTGGGTCGTATCTTTCATCGTGATATAGAAGCAGAGCGCCTCATTAGTGAAATGCAACAATCTGTCAATTTTACAGTCGCACAAACAGCGAGTGAAAAGTCGCCAAAAGCATTGTTTATCGAGGTGCAAGGCAAGCATTTTAGACTGTATGGACATAAGACCTTGGCCGGTAATATAGGGGATTCTTTGCATGCAAATGTAATCGATACGGAAACGCCAACAATTAGTATGGAGGATGTGATTGAACAAAATCCAGACGTTATATTCTTAATCGTCTCTGACGGAGAGTATAGTCAAGCGGATGTAATCATGAACTATGTGTTAACGCAGCCAGGTTTACAAGGTGTTAATGCATTGCGCAATAATAGAGTTCATTTCTTGCCATTGCTTGCAGTGTATAGTCCGGGTATTCGCTTATCTGATGGAATCAATATTGTATCGCATGGGTTGTACCCTAACCTCTATCCAGAAGGGGTACCAGATTTAATTCATTAATAAAGGAGCAGTATGCTAAAACGTATTGGATATACTGCTGGCGGATTTGTCCTCATAGGGGTGCTAGCAGTAGCCATTCTATGGGGACTTTCTGTTGGTACAGTACAGTTTTCACTTTCTCAAATTTTTAATATTGTAATGAATCAATTTTCAAGTCCATTAGCTATTGATGATCCTATGAATGGCCCAGAACAGACCATTATATGGCTACTTAGAATGCCTCGCTTGTTGATGGCTGCCATTATCGGAGCAGGCCTAGCCGTATCTGGGGTTATCATGCAAGCTATCGTCAAGAACCCCCTAGCGGACCCTTATATTTTGGGGGTTTCCTCAGGTGCATCCCTCGGTGCTACGGTAGCCATTTTATTTGGCATAGGCGTGATGTTTGGGGAAAACTTCGTGGGCGTTATGGCCTTTATCGGGGCCATGGCGATTTCCTTTGGCGTATTGTTTATTTCTAATCTAGGGGGCCGACCAAATTCAGTGAAATTGATTTTAGGGGGCTTAGCATTAAGCGCCGTGTGTAGTTCCTTCTCTAGCTTTGTGGTCTATTTGGCAGACGACAAGGAAGGCATCCAAACCATTACGTATTGGTTGATGGGTAGCTTTGCCGGTGCTAAATGGGATATATTGCCTTTTATTGCCGTTGTTGTTCTTGTAAGCATTATTTTCTTCTGGTCTCAAAGCAGAATTTTGAATATGATGCTTCTCGGTGATGAAGTGGCTATTACATTAGGTCGCGATTTACATACCTATCGCCAAGTTTACTTGATTATTAGCTCTCTCATTATCGGCTTTGTAGTGTACGCTGCGGGCATGATTGGCTTTGTAGGCCTCTTGATTCCTCACCTCGTGCGCATGACCATCGGGACGAATCATTGGACATTAATTCCATTTAGTGCACTATGTGGTAGTATTTCCTCGTTATCGCTGATGGCCTATGCCGATGCATTATTCCTCACGCAGAACTGCCAATTGGTATTTTAATTTCTCTCATTGGCGCACCGACCTTTGTGTACATGTTAGTGCGTAAAAATTATGGATTTGGAGGGGAATAATGAACATTCAAACAGATAATATCCAAGTGTCATTTGGTTCAAAAACGATTCTCCAGGACATTTCTCTAGCAATACAGGATAAGGAATTTGTTGGTATCATAGGCCCTAATGGAAGTGGTAAAAGTACATTTTTAAAATGCTTATACCGCGTGTTGCAGCCTAATGGTGGCAAGATTTTCTTTGATGGCACAGAAATGAGTTCTTTAAGCCATCGCGATACGGCTTTAAAAATGGCCGTAGTAGCACAACATAGTACGGTCAATTTTGATTTCTCTGTTCTTGAGATGGTCCTCATGGGGCGCTCCCCTTATAAAGGGCTGCTCGATAGAGATCAACTTGATGATTATGAAATTGCTCGTCATGCGTTGGCCCAAGTAGGTCTTAGTGATTTTGAAAGCCGAAATTTTAATACATTGTCGGGTGGTGAGCAGCAACGTGTTATCTTGGCTCGTGCGCTTGCTCAACGTACAGAATGTTTAGTGTTAGATGAACCTACGAACCACTTAGATATTAAGTATCAGCTTGAATTGATGACTATTGTCAAACGATTAGATGCGACAGTTGTGTCTGCCATTCATGATTTAAATTTGGCAGCTATTTATTGTGACCGCATTATTGCATTAAAAGATGGTCATATTGTATGTAGTGGCACACCTCAAGATGTTTTGTCGTCAGATACTATACGCCATATTTACGGTGTATCTGCTATGGTTCAGACCTTACCGGATGGACGATTGAACATTATATATAATATGGAATAATATACATATAGGGGGTATGGGTTATTGCATACCTCCTATATGTATGTAACAATTAAAAGGACTTGCAGTTATATAGTTAGTGGTTAGATAGAGGTATAGGATGATGAAAAAAAGTTAATAAACGTGTGTATATAGCTACATTGATGACATTGCTTAGTATAGCCGTTAATGGTTATGCAGCGAATGTAACAACGAATAACAATGAAGAAGATATTACCATCAATGTTACCGCTAATCGCACAGCCCTCCTAGATTTGGACACACCTGTAGCGATGAATGTAATTACACCTGAGGAGTTGAAAAATACTGGTGCTACCACTGCTTTTGATGCGGTGGCGACCGTACCAGGGGTAACAATAAATTCTTATGGTGCTGGCGGTGCCGATTTTGGTGGCATGGATAGCCGTACGAATATTCGAGGCCTTGACCGTGGTGCCCTTGTTCTTGTAAATGGCGTGCCTATGAACCTCAATGGCAAAGGTGGACTCGGCTCTATTCCTACGAGTGCCATAAAACGTATCGAAGTAGTGAAAGGAGCTGCTTCTACATTGTATGGTGCAGAGGCATTAGGTGGTGTTATTAATGTTATTACTAAGACTCCATCTACAGAGGGTGGCTCTGCTACAGTTGCTGTAGGTAATCAGGGTGCTAAACGCTTGATGTGTCTTATGGTACAGATAAATTCATCGTTGGTATCGATAGAAAATATTGGGGTACACAGGATCCATCCACACCGATTCGCTACGACTATGCAGGTACTAAAGGATATAACTACTATAGTACTCGCAACAAGGGCAATTCGTTGGGGCTCTTTATGAGTGGTAAGCTTTCAGATAAGGTAACATTGAATTTTAATCGTGCTGAAAGTAAATCGTCCTTTGGTCTAATCAGTACGGAAACAAATCCGGTTAATCAAGCAAGACATTCTACGACGTATCATTATAAGGATGATCGCAATAATGCTTCCTTAATTTATAAGGACAAGGGTACTACAGGAACCTTGTTCTATAATGACCGTACGATGCGTGGTACGAGCCGGGCGCACAATACGTCCCAAGCTAAGGCGACTGAAACAAGCTATCGCGCACGTCAATATGGATTTGATGTACAGCATGAATGGGATTTTAGAGATGGTAAGGATTATTTAATCGCAGGTATTACAGGTAAACAAGAAATCTATCATGCAACGGCTGTTCCTGTGTACGTTCATCCTAAACGCAATAGTTATGCTGTGTATGGTAGTTATTCTTATGAAATTAACCCTAAATGGACATCTATTGTAGGTTTGCGTTACACCGTAATTGATGATCCAATCAAGGATCAACATGTATTGACGCCACAATTCCAATTGTTGCACTCCATCAATAAACAATCCTCCATGTATGTGAACATAGGGAAAGCTTTTACAATGCCTAGTTTGAGCGATACATTCCGTAGCGTTAGCCGTCGTTATACAGCGGTAAGCAGCAAAAATCTCAAACCAGAAGAGGGTTGGAACTATGAAATTGGGTACAAGCGGATTAACAAAAAGGATGATTGGAAGGTTGATGTGTTCTATATGGATTTCAAAAACTTCTTCCAATGGCAACCGGATGCAAATGGTCGACCTTTGGTGCGAGTAAATGGCGGGAAATTCCGCAACGTGGGCATCGAAGCCGAATATGGTAGACGTTTATCCGACCGTCTCAAATGGAACGTGAGTGGTTCCTATTCTAATCCACGACAAAAGGAAATGAATGAAAATTACTGGAAACAAGCGGCCCCTAAATTGCAATTCACTACAGGCATTCGCTATGAAAGCCCAACGTGGGAAGCAGGCACATCCTTTAGCTTTGTTACCAAACGGTTGCGCAATCGTGATGGTGGCTTAAATCCTAATATTGCCCTTTGGAATGCGTATGTAGGTTATCATTTCAACAAGGATGCAACACTTCGTCTCGATGCACGCAATTTGTTAGACCGTCATAACGTTATCACCAATGGGGATTATGAATACTGGGGAGACCCATTTACATATGAATTGAGTTATACACAAAAATTCTAATATTTATTTATAGAGATTTATATAAAATCCAGTACTAATAGGGGGTATGGGTTTTGTGTAGTCCTTTTAAATGTGTAATAATACAAATATGTACTTTTTATGAATAATTAGTGTGTGTTATGAGGGGTTTGTTATGAATAAACAAATGAAACGACGTACGTCTCTACTTATCTGTATGGCTTTGATGGGTTTAACTGTGAATGCTTATGCAGCAGATGTAACTGCTACATCATCTGACACAGAAACACATGTTATCAATGTTACTGCAAATCGTATGGCGCTTATGGATTTAGATACGCCAGCAGCGATGGATGTCATCACTGAGCAAGATATCATGAATAGTGGTGCTAAAAATGCTTTTGATGCGGTTAATATGGTGCCAGGTGTTACGTCCTTCTCCTATGGTGCATCGGGGCTCGAATACGGTGCTATGGATAGCCGTGTGAATATCCGTGGCCTCGAACGGGGGTCTCTGATTCTCGTAAATGGCGTTCCCATGAACCTTAATGGTAAGGGTGGTCTTAGCTCTATTCCGACGGACTCTATTGCTCGTATTGAAGTATTGAAGGGGGCTGCATCTGCTCTCTATGGTTCTGATGCAATGAGTGGCGTTGTAAATGTTATCACTAAGACACCTAATAAAGAAGGCGGTTCTGCTACCGTTGCAGTTGGTAATAGAGGCAGTCACTCCTATCGCGTAAATTATGGTACGCCTCGTTTCTTGATTGGTGTAGAACGGGGCTTCTTTGGTGAACAAGATCCTTCCACACCAGTTCGTACAGATTCGGTGAGTCACCCTCGTGGGTATGAATACTATACAGCACGGGATAAGGGGAATTCCTTAGGTATATTTATGAGCGGCAAATTGAGCGATAAGGTAACATTGAACTTTAGCCGATTTGAAGGTAAATCTGCTTACGCTCAGTTGAGTACTGAAAGTAACGTAACAAACCGCAATCGTCACTCTACTACATATGCCTATGATGATACGAAAAATAATGCATCCTTGATTTTCAAGGATGATAATACAACAGCAACTCTTTTCTACAATGATCGAGATTTGAAGGGTAAAAATCGTAAACATAGTCTTCCATCCTACACATCTAATGATAGTAACTATATTGCTCGCCAATATGGTTTTGATGTGCAACACGAATGGGATTTCCGAGGTGGAAAGGACTATTTAATTGCAGGTGTGCTCGGTAAGAGAGAAACGTACCGCACTACATCAGGTCCCGTCTATGCAAGTCCTCATCGTCATAGTCTTGCTCTATACGGTAGCTATTCCTATCAAATCAATCCAAAATGGACTACTGTTCTAGGCTTACGTTATACGGATATTAAGGATCCTGTGAAGAATCAACAAGTGTTGACGCCACAATTCCAGTTAAATCATACAATCAATAAGGAATCATCTCTGTATATGAACGTAGGGAAGGCTTTCACCATGCCTAACCTCAGCGATACATTTAAAACTGTAAATCGACAATATCAATCGGTTAGCGGTCGTAATTTAAAGCCTGAAGAAGGTTGGAATTATGAATTGGGCTATAAGCATATTACAAAGAAGGATAGTTGGAAGGTTGCCGCATTCTATATGGATTTCAAAAATTTCTTCTCTTGGAAACCAGATAGCAATGGTAAAATGACGATTCGCGTTAATGGTGGCCGTTTTAGAAATGTTGGCGTTGAGGCGCAATATGGCCGTAAATTAACAGATCGCTTGAAAGTAACTGTGGGTGCAGCGTATATGAATCCTAAACAACGGGAAATCGATAAGACCTACTGGGAACAAGCAAATCCTAAGTTGCAATTTACAGGGGGCATTCATTACAACAGCCCAACATGGACTGCTGGTTCAAGCCTTAATTTCGTAACGAAACGCTTGAAAAACCGCGATGGCGGCATCAATCCTAACCTCGTGGCTTGGAATGCCTATGTAGGCTATCAATTCAATGAACATTCATCCTTGCGAATCGATGCACGGAACTTGCTCAATCGTCATAATGTTATATCTAATGGCGATTGGGAATACTGGGATGAGCCATTTAACTACAAGGTTAGCTACACATATAAATTCTAGAGTAATAGATTGGCTTTAAATTAGGATAATTATTTAGACTAATCATTTACAGTCGGTTATAACTATACAAGGAGTATCATCATGAATAAGAACATCAGGTTTCTCATATGTTTGATGATACTCTTTTGTGTATGTATAACAGGTTGTGGACCACTTGTGTCCTATAATGAGAGTTCCCATACGCCTCATACGCGGTATGTTGACAGTTACGATGGGGTTCGTGTAGCAGTACCTGAAAATCCAAAGCGCATTTTAGCATTGTCCTCTGCCTTTGATACGATTTTATTAGGTCTTGTAGAACCAGACCGCTTGGTTGGTATCAATAAATTGTCCACCTATGAGGATTACTCTTTAGAAGCGAAACGGGCCAAGCAGGTTAAGCCTGTTATGAGTTCCTATCCTCTAGAGAAGATAATTGCTTTGAAACCAGATCTTGTTATAGCCCCAGATTATACATCTGCTGATGTTATTTCTGGCTTGCGCCATATGGGCATTGCAACAGTTGTCGTATCATCGGACTCTACAGTAGAAGGGGTTATTAAAAATATAAAGGATGTTGCGTATATCGTAGGAGAAGAGGAAAAGGGGCAGTTTTACGATCAAAAGATACATCGTGAGTTAGATGAAATGAAACGTCTAGGCGCATCCATACCTCTAGAGCAGCGCAAGACAGTTCTTTTTGTATCCTCTATGGATGGTTACACGGGAACGGGCAGTCTCTTTGATGATATGTGTAAATACATGAGTATTTATAATGCACCTAATAAGATTGGCTTACCGCCACGGATACCCTTTGGGGAGGAACGTGTGTTAGTTATGAATCCAGATTTTATCTTTATTCCGTCCTATAAGGGGATGGATAAGGGGTTAGCAGATAGATATTTAGCAAATCCAGCCTTTCAAAATCTGCCAGTTATAAAAGAACATCGCGTTAAGCCTTACCGGCTGCGTACTTATATACTATGAATCAGCATATCGGCGAAGCGATGCTTGCTATTATGCATACTGTGTATCCTCAGTTAGAAAGGAGTTCTCATGAGTAAACAGAAGAAACGAATCATGGCGATAACTCTGATTGGGGTATTACTATGTGTTGTAAGCCTCTTGGCACTACATGTAGGGACTATTATGATTCCTATTGGCGGGGGCATTCAAAGCATTTTAAATGGTATGGGTATACCAGTGAACTTTACAGAGCCTATTACGGCTGAACAAGAGGCGGTACTATGGTTTATCCGCATGCCACGCCTTATCATCGGCCTTCTCGTAGGTGGCGCCTTGGCACTCGCTGGTGCGGTTATGCAAGGCGTTTTCTCGAACCCCTTAGCAGACCCTGGTATCATGGGCGTATCTGCAGGGGCATCCCTAGGTGCCGTTATCGCTATTGCACTGGGGGTAACATCTCTCGGCATGTTTTACATGCCCGCCTTTGCCTTTGTAGGGGCCTTTGTATCTGTTGGGATTACTATTCTTTTGACCTTGCGCAATAACAAGTTAGACACGACAACCTTATTGCTAGCAGGTGTAGCCGTTAGTATGCTCCTCGGTGCTTTACATCGGGTATTTTGACGATGATTAATGAATATCGGTTGCGTGAATTCCTATTCTGGATGGTAGGCGGTCTTGATTTCCGTCGCTGGGACCATGTTCTATTAGCAGTAGGACCTATTATGACGGGCAGCGTTATTCTGATGCTGCTTGGGCGGCATCTGAACGTACTCGTTCTCGGTGATACCGAGGCTCGTGCTTTAGGTTTGCCTGTTATGGTGTACCGTATGTTATTCTTATTCCTTGCGTCCGTAGTTACCGCTACTGCCGTATGTGTTAGCGGTTCCATTGGTTTCGTAGGACTCGTGGTACCTCACATTGTGCGTTTATTAGTGGGGCCGGATCATCGAATTCTACTGCCGATGGCCGGTGTTGGGGGGAGCATTATTCCTCGTATTCTGTGATACCTTAGGTCGCATCATAGCACAACCAGTTGAGATTCGCGTAGGTATCATGACGGCTCTCTTAGGGGCACCATACTTTTTATATTTGCTTCATCGCTTGCGCAGTAAAGGAGGGGCCTAATGAAATTAGATGTTCAATCACTATCCGTTACATTAGGGGAAAACCACATTCTAAAGGATGCGTCCTTCTCTATTGATAGCGGTGAATTTGTCGGCATTATCGGCCCTAATGGTTCTGGTAAAACGACGTTGTTAAAAACCTTGCGTGGACTCTATCCTATTTCTGGAGGCCAGGTTTTGTGGGATGGTAAAAGCATCGCCTCTTTGAGTGACAAGGAAATTGCTCATCATGTGGCATACATGCAACAATCCGTTAATGTGTCCTTTGATTATGAAGCCATCGATATCGTGATGACAGCCCGTTATCCGTATCTGAAATGGTGGCAACAAGAGGGACCAGAGGATAAAGCAATCGTAGAAAAGGCCATGAAAGAAGTGGGCGTGTACCATCTGTGTAATCGGTCTGTACAGTTCCTCAGTGGCGGCGAGCGTCAACGGGTATTCTTGGCAAAGGCACTGGCACAACAAACAGAGGTGCTATTACTAGATGAACCGACGGCTGCTCTTGATTTGGTGTACGCTGATGATATCTTTCACGAAGGTCGTAGATTATGTGACGAAGGCAAAACGATTCTAATCGTCGTCCATGATTTAGAATTGGCTGCCAAATATTGTACTAAGCTCGTCTTGGTTAGTGATGGTCATATAGTCGATGTAGGAACGCCTCGTGAAGTGCTGACTGCAGAGAATCTACGAAACGCATTCCATCTATCGGCAGCGGTCTACGATGATCCATACTTTAAACAACAACGTATCTTTGTATTTCCAAAAGGGACTACGGATATCAAAGCGTATAAACAGACTAATGCAAGTACTGACATGTCTATCGATCCAGACCTGCAATAAGTATCTTGGGTTAGATAGTTAGTTATTTTTATATTACTAATTTTATTTTTGGCTACATCCTTGTATTGCGATTCCGAATGAGGTCAGACTTATGTTATATCCATTTACTGCTATTGTTGGTCAAGATGAAATGAAGTTGGCCCTGTTACTTAATGCCATAAATCCATCTGTCGGTGGTGTGTTAATCGAGGGGGAAAAGGGCACTGCCAAATCTACGGCTGTCCGTGCTTTGGCGAACCTATTACCCCCTATGGAGACAGGGGCTACGGCCATGACCGTTGTGGAACTTCCTATTAATGCTACAGAGGACCGTGTTGTAGGGTCTATCAATTTAGAAAAAGCACTACAGGACGGTGTGAAAGCTTTTGAGCCAGGCATTTTGCACGCAGCACATCAAAACATTCTCTATGTAGATGAGGTTAATCTATTAGATGACCATATTGTAGATATTTTACTTGATGTGGCAGCTATGGGTGTCAATACGGTAGAGCGTGAAGGGGGTGAGCCACTCTCATCCATCTCGCTTTATCCTCGTAGGAACAATGAATCCCGAAGAGGGTGACCTTAGACCTCAGCTGCTAGATCGTTTCGGTTTATCCGTCATGGTCTATGGTGAGCATGATCCAGCACAACGGATGGAGGTTATCAAGCGTCGCCTCGCCTTTGGCGACGACCCGGTAAGTTTCGTAGCGTCTTATGCGGAATCGGAACGAGCATTACACGAACGCTTATTACAAGCTCGTGAATTATTGCCAAGCATCATTCCCACCGATGAGGTATTGTTGAAATTGCAAGCATTAGTATTGGTGTTGGCGTTGATGGTCATCGTCCAGATATTACGATGATGCACACCGCTCGTGCACATGCAGCCTTTCATGGTCGCCATCAAATCACAGAGAGCGACCTTAAGATAGCAGCACGATTAGCATTGAAGCACCGTTTACGTCGTTTGCCATTTGAGGAGCAAGGTCACGATGAAGACCGCATTGATACAGTGGTAACGGCTGTGCTTGAGGACTAGCTATGGAAACATCTGTACAAGAGGCCCTCAAAATAGGCCTTGTAAACAATCAGATTCATACTCTCGTTATTTCTGGTGGTACTGGTGTGGGTAAAAGTTATATCCTTCGCCAGTGCCTCGAGGCGTGGCATATTCCCTATCGTTTGATACCCATTTATGTAGAAAATTCACAATTACAAGAGACTATTGATTTTGAAGCATCCCTAGAGCAGGGCAAGATGATTATGTCCGCAGGTCTTTTAGATGACACTAGCACTCGATGCTGGGTTGTTGATGATGGTCACGTTCTGGCACCTGAGGTTCGTCATGTCTTATTAGTAGAGGCGAAGCGACGTCAAATACTGCTCATCATGACTATCAATCATGAAGATAGAACACTAGATGATGCGGAGTGGGAACTCGTCGATGTGCATGTATCTATGGCTGCATCTACACTAGAGTCTCGAGTTGCTATTTTGCAACAAAATCGAGAAGAAATCCTATGTGGTGATGCATCTATAGCAGGGGATAATCAATCAGACTTGGACGATGCCTTATGTGAGGAGGAAACTAGCTCAATAGATGTTATTCCAGCTGAGGATATGTTATCTCTCATAGCTACTAAACGAGTTCAGAATATTGCTGTTTCGGATGCTATGCTTTCACTAGCCATATCCTATGCACTACAAGCACGCACTGTAGGGCATGGTGCAGAATACGTATTGCTGCAAGTTATGAAATCTCTTGCAGTTCTTGATGGCAGCTCGTACTGCAAGCCCATCCATGCAGACCGAGCCGCTTTATATGTTTTGCCCCATCGTATGAAGCGAGATGAAGCATCAGAATCTCAATCATCACAAGGGGATAATGGAAGCAGTACAAACGACCAAAATCAGTTGCAGAAGAATACTGAAATAGCAGAGGACTATGATGTAGATAACTCGAGTAATTCGGGTGGAGAAGATTTTAATGGTGATGAATCCAACCCCAATGAATCAGATAATTCCAATAATGATATAAGTAGTACCGAAGATGGAGCGTCTAATCAAGACGTATCCGGCAACGCTAATCAAGAAGAAACTAGCGGCACTAATGACGCTAACCCTAAGGAACCTGATAGTTCTGATTCAAGAAGCACTGATGCTGATGTATCTAACGGGCTATCTTCTGTATCTTTGCCTGATACTGTTGCCCGTATAGCTAACCAGATGTTTCATTGGAAATTACAGTCTTATAAGACGGTAGACCGCCAGTATCGCAAGGGCTCAGGTCGTCGCCTCATGACTAAGACAAAGGATACTCGAGGTCGCATGATTCGAGCGTATCAAGATGAACATGCTCTTGAGGACTTGGCCTTAGTCGATACATTGCGAGCGGCAGCACCCTACCAACGGTTGCGAGCTGCTGTTAAGGTGGAACAAGAAACACAATCTACGCAGTCTCTGCCATTAGAACAGCAAGAAGCTAAGGGATTATCTATAGTGATAAAACCACAGGACTATCGCCGTAAAGCTCGAGAAAAACGTATTGGCGCATATCAGCTCTTTGTGGTGGATGCTAGCGGTTCTATGGCGGCACGGCATCGCATGGAGGCCACGAAAGCCGCTATTTTGAGCCTCTTGCGTGATTCCTATATCCATCGTGATTCAGTAGGACTCATTGCCTTTCGCAAGGAATCGGCAGAGGTGTTATTGCCGTTCACGCGTAGCGTAGAGCGGGCAGAGCGACTATTAGCCTCTATGCCTACAGGTGGTAAACGCCATTAGCTCACGGTTTACGCATGGCCTACACCATGTGCGATAGATTGTTGCGTGCCCATCGGGCAGAACGCATTCAGATTATATGTATCACCGATGGTCGAGCTACGTCGGGGGATTCTGAGGATCCCGTAGCAGAGGCTAAACAATGGGCTCGTATTCTTGGAACCTTGCCTGTAGACTGTATCGTTATCGATACGGAAACGGGCTTTATCAAGCTAGGCCTTGCTAAGGAATTATGTCAATTAATGAATGGCAGTTATTACGCCATGGATACTATTACGGCGGATGATATTTTACGAGTATCGCGGAGGTAGATCATGAGTCGTCTCATGTATATTTCTAATTTAGGAAAACAAATCCAATATATAGAAAAGGCCGTTGCCACTTATTCTGAATTGATACAGGGTGAGGTGGATATCTGTAATATGAAAAAACAGCCCCTTTGGGATGAGGATTTTGAAAGTCGCCTGCGAGCTGCCGATGTGGTGCTCGTAACCAACATGGGGGTAGGCTTAGATTCGCCATTTTTAGAACGTCTAGAGCGTTGGCTGTATGCGCATCATCCTAAGTATTGGATTGATGTGGTAGAGCCTAAGAAAACAGATATTCTCTATCGCAATATAGACGAAAATCAACGGAGATTTCTTGAAAGCTATCGTCGCACCAGTGGCGTCATGAATTATGTGCGCCTTATTAACGGTGCTTTCAGTACAAAACCAATCTCCGAATGGGAGGAACCTGACCACATTCCGTGGCAAGCCATCATGGGCCGCGATGGAAATATCTACGAAACCTATGATGAGTTTATGGATGCCGAAGGACATCGGGATTGGCCGTCTATCGCGGTGTATTTCTATCGCGACGAATGGATTATGGGGGATATTGAGTATCAACAGGCCTTATTCGAAGAGATTTATAAACATCAGTACAATCCGATTATCTTTTATGGGCAGTATGGCTCGAATCCTCGTGTAGGCATTCCTAATATGAAGCTGTCCATGAATCATCTCTTTGGTAAGGATGTATTCCCCTTTGATGTGCTCATAAATACTTGTAAATTCTCCTATCAGTCCTTAGGGGCGCAAACTTTGGAGGAATTAAAGTTACAGGATGTGCCTATTATTCAGGGCTATACCATATACATGGATGAGAAAACCTGGGCTGCAGACCCGCAAGGCGTGACGCCTTTGGACGTGAATTTATCTATATCACAACCTGAGCTCGATGGCGTCATTCAGGGTGGCGTCGTGGCGTGTCAAACCTTTGATGAGCGTGGTCACTATGTGTATCTACCTGTAAAAGAACGCATTGCTGCTATTGTAGAACGGGCCATTAAATGGTCTAAATTACGACATATTCCAGTATCGGAGCGAAAGGTAGCTATTATCTTGCATAACTATCCGCCTAAAAATTCCAATATTGGTTCCGCTGCAGGACTTGATACACCTGAGTCTGTACGACGACTATTACAGGTCATGCAAGACGAGGGCTATACCGTAAATACTGTGCCAGAAACGAGTGCAGAGTTGATGGATATAGTCACATCTCATATGACGAATGACAGGTCTATGCTCACTGATGAGCTCTTAGCTTCTGCAGAAGGGCGTTTGAGTAGTGCTGATTACAAAGCGTATTTGAAACGCTGCCAGAAGATACGCAAAAGTCTATGATCGAGTCTTGGGGCGCGGCGCCTGGAGATGTATTCGTCTACGATGATGAGGTTATTATCCCTGGTTTCTCCAATGGCAATCTATGGATTACGGTGCAACCACCTCGTGGTTTTGGGGAGAATGTATCTGCTATTTACCACGATCCCTGTTTGCCACCACCGCATCAGTACTTGGCCTTCTACCATTGGGTACGAACCGTCTTTGAAGCGGATGCAGTCATCCATGTGGGTACCCATGGCTCCTTAGAATGGCTTCCAGGCAAGGGAGCAGGCCTCAGTGCTAGTTGTTATCCTGAAATAGGCATTTCTAGTTTGCCTAATATTTACCCTTACTGGACGACTATCATAGGTGAGGGGATACAGGCTAAACGGCGCAGCTCCGCTTGTTTAGTGGGGCATCTGTCGCCACCGATGACGACGGCTGGTCTATATGATGAGTTTGAAGAACTAGACGCCTTACTCGATGAGCATAGTCATTTGAGCAAGAGCATCCTGAGAGTGTTTCGGATATAGAGAACGTGATTCGAGAGAAAGCCATGGCGTGTCATCTCATCGATGAAGAACAAGGCGCTACGATGGAGATGGACGATCTTATTACAGCTGTCCATGAAAAGTTAAGCGACCTAAAGCATATGCAGATGAGAAATGGCTTGCACATTTTAGGGCAGGGACCTGAAGGTGTAGAGCTAGAGGAATTTATTACCGCCATTGTACGGACGCCACAAGGGGATATTGCATCGGGTCTTGAAATCTTAGCCGAAGAATTAGGTTATGATTGGTCCTATATAGAGCAACATGCAGGGGACGTAAATGACGAGGGGATTCGTTATAGTCACATCATTGATCAAATTTGGAACGAACTGCGTGCGTTTGTAAGGTATGTGGTGAATACACCAGATTATACAGTACCAGAACGGCTAGCGCCTTTGGCCGCAGTCATTGTGCGGGAGTATATACCTAAATTAGGGCAAACAAAGAATGAGATTACATCCATTTCGCAGGGCTTGCAGGGAAAATATGTTGAACCCGGCCCTGGTGGAGCTCCTTCCAGCGGTCAAGTTGATGTATTGCCTACGGGGCGTAACTTCTATGGCCTCGATGAACGGGCACTACCCACAAAGATTGCTTATCAGCTAGGGATAGACTTGGCAGACCAAGTTATTGCTGACTATATCTTAAACGAACAACGGTACCCTGAAACGGTAGGCATCATTCTCTGGGCTAGTAGCAACTCTAGAAGCCACGGCCAGTGTTTAGGGGAATTTCTCTACATGTTGGGCGTTCGCCCTAAATGGCAGTCCAATGGTCGCATTTCAGGCCTAGAGGTGATTCCTTTAGAAGAATTACAACGACCTCGTATCGACGTAATGGGGCGCATCAGTGGCCTCATTCGAGATATGATGCCTACTGCCATTAGTTGGCTTGATAAGGCCGTGGAAATGGTGTCAGAACTAGATGAGTCCCCAGATGACAACTATGTGAAAAAGCATATCCACGATGATGTAGATTGGCTCGTGGAGCAAGGTGAGGATCCTTTGTTGGCTACTAAAAAGGCGCGACTCCGTATCTTCGGTGACCCGCCTCAAGCCTATGGTACAGGTGTAGGCGCCTTGATTGAAGGCAAAAATTGGCAATCCGTAGAAGATATTGCGCAAGTATACAGTAAGTGGAGTAGCTTTCACATACACAAGGATATTCCTCAGGATATGAGGCTATTCCAGCGTCGATTAACGACCATGGATGTGACCATTAAATGAAGATAATCGAGAAACGCATATTTTGAGTGCAGACGATTATTATAGCTATCATGGTGGTCTCATTGCAGCAGTGCGAACTGCAAAGGGCAGTGCGCCTCGCGCCTATGTGGGGGATAGCACCGACCGTAGCCGCGTTGTGATGAGGTCCTTGTCGGATGAGCTGCGCCGAGTTGTGCAAGGGGAAACGCAAAACCCGAAATTCATTCAAGCCATGATGAATCATGGTTACAAAGGTGCATCGGATATGTCCAATGTGGTATCCCATAGCTTTGGCTGGGATGCGACAAGCGATATAGTGCCCGATTGGGTCTATGAAGGTTATGCTAACAAGTATGCTTTAGATACAACGGTGCAAGACTGGATGCGTGATGTAAATCCGTGGGCCTTGCAGTGCATTGCGGAAATTTTGTTAGAAGCCGCTCAACGTGGCTACTGGGATGCATCTCCAACGATGCTAGAGGATTTGCAGTCCTTATATATTTCCATAGAAGGTGTTATAGAAGGTCGTTAGTATGAAACAAAGAATATCTATTATATGTGCCATAGTAATGATGGTACTTCTGGTGTTCGGCTGTGGTCCTAAACAGATAGGAACTACGGGTGCCACACATCAGGTGACGGATGGTACAGGCACTGTTGTTACGGTACCGACGGAACCTAAGCGCATCGTTCCTATCGCTGCTAGCACAGAGGATATAGTCCTATCCTTGGTTGATCCAAGCCGCGTAGCCGCTGTTGGTACGGTACCTAATAATGTGCCCGACGCGTCGGCTAAGGTAGAGAAACATGTGAAAGCATCGGCTGAGTCCATGCTCTCTGTACAGCCAGATTTAGTATTAGTACCCAATTGGATGTCTCCAGATGCGATTGGGGAAATGCGCAATATGCAGATTCCTGTTTATGTATATAAGACGCCTACTACAGTAGAAGAGGCAAAATCTGTTATTCACGAGATTGCCGATCTACTACACGCCTCTGATGCATCCATGATTGCCAGCATGGATGCAGATTTGAAAACTGTAGAAGAATTGGCCAATAAGCATAGTGGAGAACGTCTTTTGGTGGCGTTTTATTCCCAATTTGGTTTAACAGGCGGCAAGGGTTCAACCTTTGATGATATGTGTAACTATTTGAAAGTAAATAATGCAGCCGCTCAAATAGGGTTAGGCCCTTTTGATAATGGGACGAGAGAGGATTTAATAAAATCTAACCCTGATATTATTTTTATTCCTTCTGTGGCCTATACATCAGATGGCACTACGCCAGCAACGGCAGAACAGCTTTATTCTGATCCTGCTTTGCAGGGCGTTAAGGCCATCGCCAATCGTCGTGTGTACCTTGTAGATTCCTCGCAGGTCATGAGTTATTCTCAATTTATGACCCGTGCAATGGTATCTATGGCACAAAATATTTATAGTATGTAATTTATAGTTTGATGTGTATGGAGGTTTTTATGAAAGTATCAAAGAAACAACGTTTATCTCTATATGTGGGATTAGCTCTTGTATTTGGTAGCACAATTAGTGCACCTAGTGTATTAGCTGCTGATGCACAAGATTCTCATACCATTGTCGTTACTGCAACGCGCAGTGAACAACAACTTTCACAAGTACCAGCTAGTGTATCCGTATTGACTGGTGACGATGTGCGTGAACGTCATGCCACAAACATGAACGAAGCAATGCGCGTAGTTCCTGGTGTTGACGTAAATACCTATGGTGGTGGCGTAGGGTATACGAACTCTAATGCATTCCGCATTAATGGTTCTGAACAGGTATTGTATTTAGTGGACGGCATCAATATGGGCGCGGCTGGCGTGAATCCGCCAATGACGATTTTGAAAGATATGTCTAGCATTGACCGCATCGAAGTACAACGCGGTGCCGGTTCTACATTGTACGGTTCTGGTGCTATCGGTGGTGTTGTGAACGTAATCACTGCAAAACCTGAGGAAGGCGTTCAAACTAAGCTTCGCATGATGGGCGGCAGCAATGATTTAGAACAATACGCTCTCTTGAACGAAGGTAGCAAAGGATTGGTACTGGCGTGTAGGGTACCAAAAAGATATCATCGGTTCCTATAAAGATGGTCATGGCAAACGCATTCCGCAACATGGCAACAGCCATACTGGTTCCTTCATGGTAGGCAACAAAATCAATGACAAAAATGATGTGAAGGTATTCTATGATACCTATCGCGGTGATGCAATGTACTCTAATCATATGGGGCGCCTAAATAACATTCGTTACGGTACAGAAGCAAGTGATTCCTTCCGTGTTGTTTGGAATAACAATATCAATAAACGTTGGAGCCATCAATTATACGCATTAGATAATCATTATAAAACTAAATACGATGGTTATTTAACAGATATTAAGACTCGTGCGTTTGGCGATCAAGTGACGTATAAAGCGAAAGATCATACCGTAGTTGGCGGTATTGATTGGCGTCAAGATAAGGTGCTTAATATGGGTGGTGTAAAACTTACGAACACATCTTACTTTGTACAAGATGAGTGGAAGGTTGCTCCAAAATGGACTGTAATTCCAGGTGTTCGCGTTGACCATCATTCTGCATTTGGTACACATACATCTCCATCCATTAGCGTTGGCTACGATGTGAATGCTAAAACGAATGTATATGCAGCGTATAAAGAATACTTCTTGGCTCCTACACCATATCAACTCTTTGATGGCACAAATGGCAACCGCAATTTGAAACCTGAAACAGGTCATGAATGGAGCTTAGGTGTTCATCATAAATTCGGTAAAACTTGGAACAGCAATCTCAGCTTCTTTAGTCGCAGTACAAAAGATAAAATTGGTTGGGTAATGACAAACCCTGCAGCGTTCTCAGGTGAATACCGCAATTTTGATACAGAAAAGGCGCATGGTATCAATGCAGATGTACGCAAACAATTAACGAAACATTTGTCTGCGCGTCTAGGCTATACATATACTCATATAGATGCAACACCAACACGTAAAGCAAATCGTGATGGCTATATTCCTAAACATGCGGTTAATGCAGGTCTCGATTACAACGATGCTAAATGGGATGCTCATTTAGATATTCGCGGTGTCATCGACCGTCCAGGTCCTGCGGCTAATATCTTCCCTCGTACAACGTATTGGATTACTGATATTAGTGCTAACTATCGCGTGCGTGAAAATGTGACTGTATTTGGTCGCGTTAATAACCTATTTGATACATACTACGCAGAACAATCTAACGTACGTTGGGGTAATGCAGGTGATTGGTGGCCAGGCCAAGGTCGCAACTTCCGCTTTGGTGTAGAGGTTACAATCTAGGAATTGTATAAAAAATAAGAAAAATTGATAAGGCTATTAGTTAACATGATAAAACTATAGATTTTCTATAGTAAAAACCTCTATAATAGGATGTATCTATATATATCCATGTATATGTATCATTTTTTTAGTAAGAGGAGTTGGATTCTGTATGGAACTACCGGTTTTATCCCCGTATATGATGGCTCGCAAGCCGTCCGGGATCCGCATGGGGCAAATTAAATTTTTGGAACGAAAGGACCCACCTGTTTTGGTAAATGGTTCAATTGGCAATGTTATGCGTCCTATGCATCCCGCCATGCAGCGCCGACTATTTACATTAGGAAGTACTAATAGTCCTTTCAGTACAGGCATCGTACCATATGTGCCTACGACGGGAACCGATGAATGTCGCGAAGCATTTTTGCATATTTTGCGTAGTCAAGGCTTTGATACAACGGGCCTTAATGTACTCGTTACAGATGGTGCATCTATGGCGATGGAAATCATCATGCTCGGTGTTTGTGGCGGTGCAGGTGAAGAGGAACGTCCTCTATTGATGTTCAATCCGTCCTACACGAACTATGATGCTGTAGGTCAACGTATTGGCCGTAAAACAGTGGCTGTAGAACGTAGCCTTAATGAAAATGGCGAGTTCGAATTGCCATCCATTGAAACCGTGGAAAAACGCATTATGGAAACAAAACCAGGTGCACTCTTGATTATCCCTTATGATAATCCAACGGGTCAGTTATTCAGCAAGGAAACCTTGATTGAATATGCAACATTGTGTGTAAAACACAATTTATGGATTATTTCCGACGAAGCCTATCGCGAATTGGCATATCAAAAAGGTAAGGAAACATCTAGTATTTGGACTTTGACCAATAAGGATGTTCCTGGCATCGAAGGTCGTCGTATTAGCCTTGAAACGGCTTCTAAGGTATGGAATGCTTGTGGCCTTCGCATTGGTGCTATCATTACGGACAATGCATTGTGCTATGAAAAATCCGTTGCTGAATATACGGCGAATCTTAGTGCTAATACGCTTGGTCAATATATTTTTGGTGCCTTGGCTCATGAAAGCTACGCTGAGCTTCATAACTGGTATGAGCAACAACGTGATTACTACCGCCAAATGATCTTTGAACTTCACAAAGGCTTTAAAGATGAAGAACCTGAGTTCATTATTTCCAATCCAGAAGCGTCCATCTATTTCGTTATCGATGTGCGCAATGTGGCAAAACCTGGCTTTGATGGCGTAGAATTTGCTGCCTGGTGTGCAGAACATGGCCGCGTAACCTTGGACGATGGCAATGACTATACATTGCTCATGGCTCCGCTTAACGGTTTCTATAGCGGCTTAAATGGCGACAATAACCCTGGTAAAACACAACTTCGCGTATCTTTCTGCGAAAACCCAGAATTATTAAAACTAGCGCCAAAATTGCTATCTAAACTATTTAGAGCATACGAAGCGCAACGATAAAATAAAGGAGCTATATTGCTGAGGTTAGCCTCTAGCACTATAGCTCCTTTTTGATCCCTATAAAGCAATGATAGGGAGTTTGTGTTTAGGTATTATCTTTTTCATAGTCTAGTCCCTTAGTAGATATTCCTATGCTTTGTTGTTGATTTAGCATAGAACTATCCTCTGTTGATGGATAGGATGTATCGTCTAAGGTTACTGTTTCCAATAATTTGTCGATATTATCGGCTTGGATGGATACTTCTTTGTTGTACCAGTCGCCAAACTCGCGGATAACTTTTTCATTGCGTCTGTAGTAGGTGTATTGGTCAATTTTGCGCGATTCCACAAGGTCTGCACGTTCTAGCATAGTCATAAATGTGGATACAGACGATTGCGATACACCACAGCGCTTTTGAATACTTTTAACGCTGACGCTGTTTGAAAAGTCGATAAGAGTATTAGTGTGTACTTGAACACCGAATTCTTGCTCGGGGTGCTTCAACCACAATATAATATCTAACCGATGGGGATTTGATAATGCCTTTAGAATTCTTTGCGGATCCATATGGCCTCCTTTTTTAGGTACATACTAAATATTGAGTGCCTTACTTTGACCGTGGTCTTGCATTATGCGGTCGTATTATACGTGTCTTGCTCCGTATATATATACTTTCTTAATATTATCATACGCCAATTTTTTTGTGAAAGCTAGAAAAAAATTTATAAATTTTTATGGGGGTGGAGGTGAGGGCTTCCAAAAGTCTCCACCGGCCGGGTCTGACTTCGCCCTACGGGCTTCGCAGGGCCAAAGTCGTCTTTTGGAAGCCCACACCTCCTTGCCAAAAAAACTTTAGGTGTGGAGAATAGGGCCAAAGTCGTTTTTTTAGAATCCCCCTACAGCCTCTCTAAAAACTTTATGTGGGAAAGGGGAAGGGCTACGCAGGCCCTTTTTAATTTTCTTATAAAATTTTCATGTACATATGGTATGTTAAAAAGGTATTTTCTATCTGTATCGTGAATATATAATATATAGACTTATGTAAGTTAGGCTTTCATAAAAAGGAGCTGAGTATATGGCAATAGATCGAAATGAAACATTTGATGTCATCGTCGTTGGTGCAGGGCCGGCAGGTGCTGCAGCGGCATTGCGGTTGGCGGAGCAGCGTGTGAAGGTGTTGGTCATTGAGCGCGGGATGGCGCCAGGTGCTAAGAATATGATGGGCGGCCGTATTTATACGCATTCCCTAGAGAAATTGGTGCCTGATTTTAGGGACCGTGCACCTCTTGAAAGAAAGGTGACGAAGGAACGTATTTCTATAGGTGCTGGCAATGAGATGACAACCATTGAATATAGTTGCCAAGATGTGAAAGAAAGTGAAGAATCCTACGTTGTGTTGCGCGCTAAATTTGATAAATGGCTGGCCGAAGAGGCTGAGAAGAAAGGGGCTTTGCTCGTTTCTAATGTACAGGTAACGGAGCTTATCACGGAAGGTGAAGGCAAGAATCGCCGTGTTGTCGGTGTTCGTTGTCACGATGACGAGGTGTATGCTAAGCTTGTTATCATCGCAGAAGGTGCTAATACAGTGCTCTTAGAAGAGGCTGGTTTAACTGGTCCGACCGATCCTAAGACGATGGCAGTCGGAGTAAAAGAGGTGTATAAACTTAAAAAGAGGACCTCGAAAATCGCCTTATGTTATCTGGTGACGAAGGAATGGCGTGGCTCACCCTGGGGGACATGACAGATGGTCTCCTTGGTGGTGGCTTTATTTATACCAATAAAGATAGTCTATCTGTAGGTATGGTTGTAGGTCTTGAAGACATCGGTTCTGCGGGCAAATCCGTAGACGAAATGCTAGAGACTTTCACCAGTCATCCTAGAATTGCACCGCTCTTGAAAAATGGTCAATTAAAGGAGCACAGTGCGCATCTCGTGCCTGAAGGTGGCTATAAAGCGATGCCGAAATTGGGCGGCAATGGTTACATTATCGTGGGTGATGCGGCGCGTATGTGTATGAATCTTGGCTATACTATTCGTGGTATGGACCTTGCCATCGAGTCCGGTATGTGTGCAGCAGATGCGGTTAACGTAGCCTTGCGCGATGAAAATATGGACCGTGTACCAAAATTATATGAAAAACAAATCAAGGCGTCTTGGTTGCGTCATGATTTAAAATTGTATAAACATGTTCCGAAATTCTTGGGCACAAATCCTCGTATTTTTAAGGTGTACCCTGCATTTGTAAACAATATTATGCATGACGTATTCACCGTGAATGGCGATGGTGCGGTGCCGTTGATGAAAAAATTGTTGCGCCGCGTGAGCGACGTAGGCCTATTCAAATTGATTCGTGATGCTTGGAAAGGGGTGCGTTCCCTATGAAATTAGAAGAGCGTTTGGGCGCCAATAAATACTATGTAGACGAAACGTGTCCTCACATCATTATTGATGGTGAAAGCGTAAGCCGAGAAGAGGCGATGAAACTCGTTAATGGTTGTCCCGCAGGACTATATACATTACAAGAAGATGGCAAGCTAGCCTTTGATTTTGCTGGTTGCTTAGAGTGCGGTACATGCCGCGTTCTTTGTGGCGAAACAATCGTAAAAACATGGAAATATCCGCGTAACGCTAAGGGCATTGAATTTAGACAGGGGTGAGTGTATGGAGTTATTAGTATGTATCAAACAGGTTCCAGATACATCTGAGATTAAGCTGGATCCGGAAACAAATAATCTCATCCGCATAGGCTTGCCTAGCATTGTAAACCCTGACGATATGCATGCGTTAGAGGCGGCTCTTGCGGTGAAAGACCAATATGAAGGTAGTCGTGTAACCGTTTTATCCATGGGCCCTCCACAGGCTGAGGCAGCTCTTCGTGAGTGTTTATCCCTCGGTGCCGATGATGCAGTACTCGTTACAGACCGCGCGTTCGGTGGTGCCGATACATTGGCTACTAGCTATACCATTGCGTCTGCTATCCGTCATATTCAACGGACTATGAACCGTCAATTCCAAATTATCTTCTGCGGTAAGCAGGCTATCGATGGCGATACGGCACAAGTAGGCCCTCAAATTGCAGAGGAACTCGGTATGGCACAAGCTACCTATGCCTGTGAACTATCCGTTGATCAAGCTGCACAAAAAGCAGTTGTGAAACGGCAACATGAAATGGCTATGAAATCGTAGAGGTTCCGTTGCCATTGCTTGTAACAGCTACAGCTGAACTCAATGAACCACGTCAACCAGGTCTTTGGAGCTCCATTTACGCAAAACGATATACCATCTCTCATATTACATTGCGTGATATGCCTCATATTGATGAAAGTCGTATCGGTCTTAACGGCTCTCCTACGCGGGTGCGCAAGGTGTACCAACCACCGCTTCGTGGCAAGGTAGAAATGCTTTCATCCATCGATGAAGGCGCAAAAAAGGTGCTTGAATTGGCATACCACATCAAGCCTGAAAAATTCGCCCATCTCTTGGTGCCTAATGATGTACCTGTTGTAGAGTCTACAGAGGATGAAGGGGTTGATGTAAAAGACCCTGTGCAACGTGCTGCATCTGTTGAAAGCGTAGTGCCTAGCGAAGCAAAGGTAGAAGAGGTAAAACCAAATACATTTGCCGCAGAGGCTGCTAAAAGTGCTGATGTTTCCAAAGGAGGTGACCGATAATGGCCGTTACTAATTTTGATGAATATAGAGATGTCTATGTAGTAGCGGATACCATCGATGACGTTGTGCATCCCGTTACGTACGAATTGATCGGTCAGGCTCGCCGCATTGCTAAGGAATTGGGACAGCTCGTTCAAGTTATGCTCCTTGGTGAGAATGTGCAAACCGAAGCAGAGGAACTGGTAGCACATGGTGCTGATATTGTTCACGTTTTTGAAAGTCCCCCTCTTGAAATACTATACTACGGATGGCTATACAAAGGTATTGACGGATTTCTTTGAAGACCATAAACCTAATATCCTATTGATTGGTGCAACCAATAATGGTCGTGACTTAGCACCTCGCATGTCTGGTCGCATGCAAAATGGTGTTGTAGCGGACTGTACAATCTTAACTGTAGATACCTCAGAAGGTCTAGTTGAATGGACTCGCCCTGCCTTAGGTGGCAATATCTTGGCGGAAATTATTTCGCCAAACCATCGTCCACAAATGGGCTCTGTTCGTCCTAATGTATTTAAGAAACCTGAGCGCATTGCGGACAGTTGGGGCCGTATCCAACTTGAACAATTTGACCTCAAGCCCGAAGACATTCGCACCAAACGGCTAGATTTTATTCCATTCAGCAAGTCTGGTTATAATATCCAAGAAGCGGATATCATCGTAGCTGGCGGTCGTGGTATGGGTTCAAAGGAAAACTTTGATAAACTCTACGAACTCGCCGATGCTATCGGCGGCGTTGTAGGTGCTACACGTCCACTCGTTGAAAAAGGCTGGATTGAATTGCCATACCAAGTAGGCCAAACTGGTAAAACTGTAAGTCCTAAACTATACTTGGCATTCGGTATTTCCGGCGCTATCCAACACGTGAGCGGCATCTCCGGTGCTGATACAATCGTGGCCATTAACAACGATCCGAAGGCGGAAATATTCCAACACGCGAACTATGGGATTGTTGGGGATTGCATGGAAGTTCTCAACGATATGTTGGCGCATCTGAAATAAAACTATATAAATGATTACAAAGGATTACCGTCCCGAAAGGCTCCATAGTGACCTAAGTCGCTTCCGGAACGGTAATCCTTTTTCATCTCTATACGATTTCCTTTCAGATGCGTCAATATGTCATTTGGGGAAGGGCGGAATGGGAGGTGTAGCGCCCAAGGCGGCTTCGGATAGGTATCTCTATTTATTTTCTAGCTGTAGTAGGGCTCAATTATTACCTGCATCAACTTATGTATACACTGTTTTTATAGATTATAGGGGGTAGGGTAGCGTTTTTTTATTTTCATAATGGTATAATGAACTTGATAGAATAAAACGGATTGATGATGAGGAGGCTTTTATGGCTCGTAATGTTTTTGTCACTGGTGCAACGTCTGGTATTGGTCTTTGTATTGCTGAGGCTTATGCAAAGCATGGCGATAATGTATTGATTTCTGGTCGTCGTGTTGAGTTATTGGGCGAGGTACAGGCTCGTTTATCTAAGGAGCATGGCGTGCGTGTTGCGACTTTAGTTCTTGATGTGCGTAGTCGCGAGGATGTTGAAAGCAAGGTTCCTGCTGCTATCGAAGCTTTTGGTGGCATTGATGTACTTGTAAATAATGCAGGTCTGGCACAGGGACTCGATCCATTCCAAGATAGTACCGTAGAAGATGCAGTCACAATGATTAATACGAATGTATTAGGACTTCTTTATGTAACAAAGGCAGTACTTCCTTTCATGATTGATAAATGAAGGTCATATCGTAAATATGGGCTCTACAGCTGGGATTTATGCATACCCAGGTGGTGCCGTTTACTGTGCAACAAAGGCGGCTGTTAAGATGCTAGCTGATGGTATTCGCATGGATACTATTGCTACAGATATTAAGGTTACTACCATTCAACCAGGCATCGTAGAAACTCCATTCAGCGAAGTACGATTCCACGGTGATGCGGAACGAGCTAAATCTGTGTACGCTGGTATTGAGGCTGTTCAACCAGAGGATGTGGCCGATGTTGTACTATATGTAACAAACCAACCTAAACGCTTGCAAATCTCTGATGTAACCATCATGGCGAACCAACAAGCGGCAGGCTTTATGGTACATAAGAAATAACAGGCTAAATACCTAGCTTATTAAATGATATAGGTAGCATTTATTACTTGAAATCCTATATCATTTAGGATATACTTATTAAGCGTATTTTGATAAATATAATTTTACAAAATGTATTTTGTGGAGTATATTATTATGACCTCAATACTAAAGAAATCTTTGTTGATGGCGTTAGCTTGCGTCTGTATAGGTACTTATGGAGTTGTTGAGGCTCAAGGTACTACGGATGCACAAACTAAAGTTTCTGGACCCTTAGAAATGTTTGTTGAAGCAGCTGTTCCTGGCGTTGTTATGCCAAGTCCTGTACATGTGTTTACCACTGTAGACGCAGCGTCTGAATATATAGGGTTTAGACCTCAGATGCCAAAGCTATTGCCTGTAGGATTTAATATTCAATCTGTCATTACTATTGAGAAAGATATTTTACAAGTTGTGTACGTGTATGAACCCGGTATAGATTCGTACGTAAATAAAGCCGGTGGTGCTCTTATTTTTTATCGTACATCTACTAAATTAAAAGGTGATATCAGCGATGACCATAAGATTCATAAGGTTATAGAAACTGAAAGTGTAGATGGTACAAAGGTTACTTTCAAAGGTGGTAAGAAAATGGTCTATCTTGCATCGTGGATGAAAGATGGACAAAATCACTCTTTAGAATTTCAGCGTCCCGTTACACGAGATATGGCGAAGGCTATTATCCATAATATTGTTGAGGAAAAATCACATACAAAATAAATGTGTTTTTAATAATTTTTATGTTACGCGAAGGGAGATTATACCCATGGTAAAAAAATTTGTATTAATGGCAATTGCATGTGCTTGTGTAGGTTCTTACACTGTTGCTGGTGCGCAAGGCACTTTTGATGTAAAACCAGATCCAGCTAAACCTAGGGTAGCAGAACAGGCAGCGCCTATAGTTAGTATGCCAAGCCCATTTCATGAGTTTGCTACTGTGGCTGAGGCTGCAAAATACATGAACATTACACCTCAAATGCCTAAAGTATTGCCTGTAGGCTATAATATTGAGTCTGTAAGCACAATCAATAAAGATGTTTTGCAAGTTGTGTATGTTTACCAAGCTGGTGAAGATGCAACGCGAAACCAAGCGGCAGGTAAGCGTATCATTTATCGCGTAGGTACTACAAAAGGTGATATCAGTGGTAATCATAAGGATTATCGCGTTACAGCTACAGAAAAGGTAAACGGTACAAAGGTTACTTTCAAAGGTGGCGAAAAAATGGTATACCTCGCTGGTTGGACAAAAGATGGTCAAAACCATGCGATGTACTTTGAACGCCCTGTAAATCGCGACATGGCAAAAGCGATTATTGCTAACACTGTAGCACCTACAGCACATACAAAATAATATAACAGTCCAGCCTAGTGGGATAGGCATGCGAGCTGTGGTGAAGCACTCGCATGGACACTGTAAGGGTTATATAAGAAGCGGCTCCTCATATGAGGGGCCGTTTTTGTTGGTATGCAAAACTTTCATAATGATAACGATTCTAAATACCCGTATGGGTATATCTATCTAAGTATTACATTGATAGAATATAAATATAGCTATTTTGTGATAAAGAAGGCAGGTGATGTATTGTATCGATTAATACTACAGCGTTTGGCGAGTATTGTAGGTATTTTATTGGTAGTTACTATCGGTACATTTGTATTGATAAAATTATCTCCTATCGACCCCGTGTCGATGAAGTTTAATCTCGTAGGGGCTACACCAGATCCAGTTGTAGTTGCACAGATACGAGAGCAGTTAGGGCTCAATGACCCTTGGTGGCAACAATACCTACGTTGGTTAGGTCAAATTGTACAAGGGGACTTTGGTGAGTCTATTCTGTATGCTTTACCAGTAGCGACCATTCTTGGTGGCGCCTTGCCTAATACCTTGGGGCTAGTATCCTTAGCTCTTGTTATGGGGATAGTGGTGACCATACCGCTCGGTATGTTATCTGCAAAGTATCAAGACTCATGGATTGATCATGGAGTTCGTCTCGTTACATTCCTAGCATTAGCAATCCCTGGGTTCTGGGTCGGTTTATTATTACTGTACTTATTCGGTGTTAAATTACAGCTAGTGTCGGTAACGAATACCAATGGCTTTTCTGCCTATGTATTGCCCGCGGTAACCCTTGCTTTATGGATATGTGGCCTCTATATTCGTCGATTGCGCAATGCTATTTTAGAAGTGTCGCGACAGCCCTTTGTACAGGGGGCGCGAGCATTAGGATTGCCAGAATGGATGGTCTACACCCGTTACATATTCCCTCATGTGGGACTTATGTTGTTGCCTATGATGGGGGTAACTATGGGCGCTATGCTAGGTGGCTCTGCCGTTATTGAAACGGTATTCTCCATAAAAGGTATTGGTTACATGATGGTACAAGGCATTATGGCTCGCGATTATATATTGATGCAAGGTTATATCATCTGGATTACCTTGGTGTTCATCGTAATTAATATCATCATTGATGTATTGAGTGTTTGGCTGAATCCGAAGCGAAGAGCCGCCATAAAAGGAGGCTCTTATGAATAGACAAAAGCCCTATACTTTATACGTTATGTTGGTATTAGCAGCTCTGTGGATCGCATTTTTCTTATGCGCTCCCTATATAGCACCCTTTGATCCTGAAACGACGAGTATCGCGGACCGCTTACAAGACATTAGTAGTACCCATCTATTAGGTACGGACCAACTCGGTCGTGATGTGTGGTCTCGTATTCTGTACGGTGGTAAGCCTCTTTAGGGATTGCTTTCACCATCATTGGCATTAGTGGGGCCATCGGTATCGCTATTGGTGGATTAGCAGGATTTTCTACGCCTCGTATTGACCGCTGGCTATCTCGTTTGATTGATTTGGTACTAGGGTTCCCGAACATGGTGATTGCCATTGCTTTCATCGGTATTATGGGACCTAGCATAACGAATGTAATCATTTCCTTGTGCATTACGAAATGGGCGGAATATGCCCGTATCACTAGAGGCCTCGTACAGATTGAACGCCACGCGGAGTATATTACCTTTGCTCGTATGTCAGGTGCTTCAAATCTACGAATTCTGTGGCGCTATATTCTGCCGAATGTATTGCCACCGTTGGTGATCGTTATTATTCAACATTTAGGGGACGCCATCATTTTGGTAGCCAGTTTTTCGCTCATCGGCATCGGTGTACAACCACCGGATCCGGAGTGGGGCGCGATCCTGTTGAGTTCCCGAGATTTTCTACAAACGGCGCCGTGGCTGCTAATTTACCCGGGGCTCGCTATTTTTATTACTGTTGTTTTATTTAACTATATTGGTGATGCGTTGCGCGATGCCCTCGATGTATCTCGTTAACCGTGCTGTGTATAGATTTTTTATGGTGAAAGCCTCGACGAGGCAATGTATTTTAAAGGAGATATTATGAAACGTTGGTTATTAGCATGTTTGTCCATGCTATGCATGGTAGCTCTCTTAGTTGGTTGTGGCAATGATACTGCTAAAGACGACAAACAAGGGAAGCATATGAATGTTGGTTTGTATTGGTTTGGTGAAACATTAGACCCAACTCACGAATGGGATGCGTGGACATTGACGCGTATCGGCGCTGGTGAAACATTGGCAACGGTAACACCAGATATGAAATTTACTCCACAATTAGCAGACTCCTGGGAAAATGTGGACCCTACAACATGGAAATTCCACATCCGTGAAAATGTTAAATTCCACAATGGCACTCCAATGACGCCACAAAAGGTAAAAGAGTCCATCGAGTACACAATGAAACAAAGTGCTCGTTCTGCAAAAGCTGTTAAGATTGAATCTATCGCAGTAGATGGTCAAAACTTGATTATTAAAACAACAGAACCTAATGGTTCCTTGTTATCTAGCTTGACTGAACCAGCTTTCGTTATCATGGACACTGCAGATCTTAAAGACGTAGCATCTAAACCAGTTCTTACAGGTCCTTACAAAATCACTTCTTTCAAGAAAGGTGAAACAATTGAACTTGCAGCCTTCGCAGATTACTGGGGCGGCAAACCAGGTCTTGATTCTGTAACTGTAAAAGATATCGAAGACAACAATAAACGCGCGATGGCGTTGCAATCTAAAGACGTAGACGTAATTCAAAAAGTGGACTCTGCTAACCGTAGCTTGTTCAAAGACGGTTTCAATATTCAAGACGTTGCTGGCGTTCGTGTGTTTATGTTGAAAGCAAACAATACAGAAGCATCTCCATTACATGATAAAGCTGTGCGTTCCGCTATTGCTCATATCATTAACTATGATTCCATGGCTAAAATCATTGGTAATGGCTCTACACCAGGGGCGGCACCATTCCCTCCATCTGCCAACTTAGGCTATGATGCGATTGCTAATAAACCGATGACAGATGTAGCAAAAGCTGACCAAATCTTGACTCAAGCTGGTTACGCTAAGAATGCAAACGGCATGTATGCAAAAGATGGCAAAGAATTAGCGATTACTATTGCTATTTGGGGTAAAGACACAAGCTTATACGAAGAAATTCAACAAGAATTGAAACAAGCGGGAATCAATGTAACACTAAAAAAACTACAAAGTCCTGATGAAGTAGATACACTTGGTACAGATGGTTTCGATTTAGTAGAGCGCAATGTAGTGACTATGTCTACAAACGATCCTTACTGGTTCCTCAGCTTATTCTACAAATCCGGTGCAAAGCAAACGTTGGTGGCTACTCTAACCCTCAAGTAGATGCGTTAATCGACCAATTGTCAGTAACATTTGATCAAAACGAACGCTCTAATATTGCAAAACAAGCACAACAAATCTTAGTTGATGACGTAGCAGATATCTATTTGTTGTATCCAAGTGCAACAGTTGTATCCACTACAAAAGTTAAAAATGTACCAGTACATCCAATCGATTACTACTTATTAACAAAGGATTCTACTATTGAATAAATCTGATTGTATCGTATTTGATAAGGTTACAATTTCATATGGTGCGGAAGAGGCGGTGCGTAATGTATCCTTCTCCGTACCTAATGGCGAGGTCTTTGCCATTGTTGGTGAAAGTGGCTCTGGTAAATCTACCTTGGTTCGTGCCGCCTTCGGCATGTTAAAACAAGCTAGCATTAGCGGTCAAATTTTGTTAAACGGCACCGATGTTTCCACTTTAAGTGATGGCGATTGGCGACAACTACGGGGCACAAAGATTTCCATGATTTTTCAAAATCCCAGCGCCTATCTAAACCCAAATCGAACTGTGGAAAATCACTTCAAAGATTTATTCCGTGCCCATGGTGAAAGCTACGATGTAAGCCTCGTTATAGATATGCTTAATCTCGTTCACTTAACTGACGGAGAGCGTATCTTGCAGTCCTATCCATTCCAATTGAGCGGTGGCATGCAGCAACGATTGGCAATAGCTTTGAGCCTCATCTTGAAGCCGAGCATCGTATTTGCCGATGAACCGACTAGTGCTCTGGATATGCTCGTGCAAGCCTCTGTGCTAGACCTTTTAAAAGAGGTAACACAGGCTCTTGGAGCAACAGTTATTATCGTAACCCATAATATCAAGGCGGCCGCACGCATTGCTAATAGCATTGGCGTTATGAATAAGGGACAACTCGTTGAAGTAGGCTCTACCGAAGAGGTTATGGCATGCCCAAAAGATGAGTATACTCGTATTTTGTTAGATTCCGTAATGAAAGTGGTGTAGTATGATTCAACTTGAGAATATCTGTAAACAATATATAAACCACAATCATACGGTCCACGCCGTTGATAACGTATCCTTTTCCGTGGCTCCCAATGAACGTGTAGGTATTGCTGGTGGTAGTGGTTCCGGTAAAAGTACGCTGCTTAGGCTGATTGCCTTATTGGAAAAGCCTACCTCTGGTAATCTGTGGCTCTTCGGTAAAGACGTAACATCCATTCAAAACTATACAGACATATACCGATCCATGCAGATGATGTTCCAAAATCCCTTGGCGGTGATTCCACCGAGGATGAACTTAGAAGCATTTCTCTTAGAGCCGTATATCAACTATGGGCTCATGGATATAGCCGCTGCAAAGGAAGATATCCGCCAATGGATTCAACATGTTGACCTACCTGAAACGATCGTTAACAAATACCCTCATGAGGTCAGCGGCGGTCAACTACAACGTGTTGTATTAGCACGAATTATGCTGATGAACCCAAAGCTAGTACTCTTTGATGAACCTACATCAGCCCTTGATGCGGTGAACCAAAAACTAGTGCTAGACCTCTTACAAAAACTACATAGGGAACAACCCTTCGGCTATGTGTTCGTCAGCCATGACATCGGACTCTTACAAGCCGTAACAGACCGAATCATCGTTATGAAAGATGGGCAAATCGTAGAAACCATCGAATCAAAACGACTTAAAGAAGCGGTACACCCATATACAAAAGCACTTGTGGAAGCAAGTTTATAAAGAAAAGCCCCTGTTTGGATATGCTATTTTTACTGGAGAACCAGTAAAGGTAGTACATATCAATCAGACAGGGGCTTTTTTGTATGGAAAAGTGGTTATCTACAATGTGTAGATAACCACTCAATAGGTAATATTCTGTTTATAGTATTATACAATTTCTGCTTTCAAATCGATAATATTTTTAGCTGCTACGCAACCAGGGCAGTCGCAGAATTCTGCGCCTTCTGCTTTGATGTCTTTAGCGTGTTGTAATAGGTTGGCGGCGCCTTCTTCGCCAAGGATTTGTGTAGCAAGTTCAGAGCCTGCAAAGCCGATTGTTTCATCGATAAGTGCAATGTTTTGTTCTGCTACGGATACGAGTTGTTTGGTAAGTTCTTCTTGTTTAGGTGTACCTTCTGCATTAATCCAAGATTGAGCGAATTCCTTTACTGTTTCATTGCTTGTAGGTGCATCTAATAAAGCTTGTACGAGTTGTGTTAATTGTGTATGTGTCATGATTATTTCCTCCATATAATTACTAACTATAGTTTTGGAATAGTGCATTTAGTATCATATGAGCACCCATTCCTTTTGTTGAGTTCATTATAACACCTACAATAATTTTGAATAGTAGAATGATTTGCGATAGATACTATCAAATAAGATAGATTTATGATGATAACTGGTTTAAATTTTTTGGGGAATAGAAAAGAGGAATGCTTTCACATTCCTCTTAAGCTTAGTTAGAATAAATCTGAGTGGCTACCCGTACGAGTTAAAGATAATACTATCTACTGCTAAGCACTAATCTCAACATAACTGATTACTCCGATCCTAAATCCTCAATCATTTCTTTTACATTAGCATATGATTTTGCTTTTATTTTTCCTGCTAATATATCTTTCGTTTCTTGAATAGCAGCTTCTGTTTCTGGATTATAACGAGGTTGTTTAGGTTGAAATGGAAATCCGCCTTCCATTAGTGATGTGTGGAGAAAAATATTAATCGCATCAGTTACGGATATGCCAAAGCTAGCATATAGTGCTTCTAATTGTGCTTTTACAGCTGGCTCGATACGCAAACTGATAGAGGCCGTTTTAGCCATAGTATCACCTCCTGTTACTTATATTGTAATGCAAATGCTATATAATTGCAATCTTATAAGTGCGAATTGCAAGCATAATACATATCTTTTTCTGGACGAAAAATATTTCTGAATATAAGAATATTAGCTTTTTAGGTGATATAATTAACTTACTATATATAGTTTGTTTGCAGGGGATTGTATCATGAAAAAGGTTGTATGTGTGTTAGCTACGTTAGCTTTTATAGGTTCCATCAATGTTGTGTCCGCAGATGATTTGATGAGATTCCGTCTTAATGGTAATTCTATTTATGATCAGCCTTATGGTGATCGAAATGAGTTCCCATGTCCCGATGGACTTGGTAGTTGTACTATAACTGATAGCGACTATAAAGGTATTCGTAAAGGTCAATCACTAGAGGTGTTTGATACTGTATTTGAGGCTAAGCAACATTTGAACTTTAAACCGCAGTTGTCAAGTGGTTTAGAGGGATTACGTTCCGTACATGTATCCATTGTGGATCACGATGTATTACAAGTTGTGTATGCCTATCATGAGCTTTTAAAAGGAACATATTTTGACCGTGTAGACGATATGCCAAAGTATATTAAGTATCGTGTATCGACTCTATCTGGTAATATCGCAGGTGATTATAAGGATTATTTACCTCAGAAAACCGATGTTATCAATGGTATGACGGTAACCTATCGAATGGTGGATGACGCCGTTTACTTAGCATCTTGGGAATATAAGGGGCAGAACCATGTGTTTTTATTTAATGAGCCTATTTCTGTTGAGCGGGCAAGAGAAATGATTAACAGTGTAGGTACTAATTAAGTTTATTACTGTACTATCTTTTTAAGCCTGATTAGCTTATAATATACATATAAAGAGAGCCCATTAACGTGATTAGGGCGTTAGGCTCATCTAAAACTGAACAAAATTATGATGACGCCTAGCGTGTTAGAGGACTGCACTCCTCTATATGTTAGGCGTTTATTGTTGTACTACTTAACTAGTGCAATGATAGTGACTACTGATAACAGAACTATGATAATTACATAGGTAACTTCATGTTTTGTCATAGTCTCATATGAACGAAAAATAGCAGGGTGGTAGCCCTGCTATTTTTATTGAAAAACTATTTTAAGTGTAGTATATTCTAGATAGGCAATTGATAGTTGTGCAATTAACTACAAAATTCCCCGGAGCGGCAACTCCGAGGGATTTTTTACATTATATATGTAAATAAAGTTATTCATAGTGACAATATTTTACTTTTTATGGTAAAATATCGATAGAGCAAAGTGTTGATTAAATGCACTAAAGAAGCCCTTGCAAAGGATGCCGGTCCTAGCAAGGGCTTTTTTGTCAGATCGTGGTGACAAACCAAGGTTAGTTACCAATAATCGATAGTAGCCAATCTAACCATTTGCAAATATAATAACTTATTACATTTGCCATGATAGCTACAAGAATCGTTGAGAGCGTGTTGATTTAAATGCACCTCCTTTCCGTTACCTGATTTGGAAAGGAATTGGTAACACCTATAGTATAGCAAAATACTCTTTACACAAATAGCGATATACAGTCCTCTTTGTTGTGATTTATATTAAAAATAATGGAGCTTATATGAACGCAGATAATTATAAGATTTCAATGTTGCCATATATAGAAAATGCTAGCAATGAGATAATGGAAAAGTACAATATAAAAGCGCAATATGAAACGGAACCGCCTCATGGAGATGCTATATATTCTATTTCTATAAAGGGGAAAGCATTGCCGTTTTGGATCTATGGTAGGGACGTTACTTTCATAGGTAATAGTATGGTTATGGTCGAGTCTGTAAGATGCAAAACCTGGGACCCAATAGAAACCGTGATTATTGATTTAGAGAATGAAGTGTATGCTAGTTTAAAGGAATGGTATACTGATATTTCATTTTTTTATAATCGAATAGAGTTAACTAATCAAGTGGTAAAAATGGATAAACGAATTCTAAATAACTTTGAGACTTAGAGTGGATAAGCTTTTAAGGTTGATTGCGTAGAGGGCACATTGACTATACTATAGTGAAGTGTTATTCTATATATGACAAGGGATGTCAATATGTGACATAGTCTTATATGAACGAAAAAATAGCAGGGCGGCCACCCTGCTATTTTTATTGTGCTAGTTAGTAAGAAGAATGCTAGATGTATAATATTCATTTTATTTTAATTGACATAACTCTATAGAATACAGTACAATACCCTTATATCTTAAAAACAAGCTATGAATGGGTATAAAGGTTTACAGATCCTGCTTTCAGAGAGTTGCCGGTTGGTGCGAGGCAATAGAGGTTGTACGCTGACACTCTCCCGTGAGCTTTGGTGGCGAATGCAGCAGTAGTCATCGACGGTGGTTCCGTTATACCCGCAATGAGTCCCAATTAGGGTGGTACCGTGTTATGAATATAACGCCCCTTTGAGCAACGACAGTTGTTCTGAGGGGCTTTTTTTTATAAAAGTTTAGTCAACCATACTACGTGACCGAATTAAAGTGGTGCTCTGACGCTCCAGCTAGCTTAACGGTCTTCGGCCTAGGCCCTCGACCTACTAAAGTCGCTTGCGAGCACGCACTTTAATTCTACGTTTTGTTTGACTAAACTTTCACAATTGATAGATATAATACAGTGTTATGTTTTATTAGTATAGAAAAGGTGAAGATTATGGATCAAAATCGCGTATATTTCTTCGATACAACCCTTCGTGATGGGGAACAAACACCAGGTGTGTCTTTACAAACTCCTGAAAAAATTGAAATTGCGAAAGGCCTAGTACGCCTCGGCATCGATGTAATCGAGGCTGGATTCCCAGCAGCATCCCCTGGAGATTTTGAAGCAGTACAAACGATTGCACGCGAAGTGAAAGGTGCAACAATTTGTGCGTTGGCTCGTGCTAATGAGAAGGACGTACAAAAAGCGATTGATGCGTTGAAAGATGCGGAACGTAGCCGTTTACATGTATTCATTGCTATTTCCGAACTTCATATGGAATATAAATTAAAAATGACTCGCCAAGAGGTATTGGATAAGGTTAAATCCGTATTGGCATATGCAAAAGGTAAGGTTGATGAAATCGAGTTTTCTGGTGAAGATGCGGCACGCTCTGATTTAGATTTCGCATGCCAAGTATTTGGTGTTGCCATTGCTGGTGGTGCAACAATTATTAATGTACCAGACACAGTAGGTTACATGAACCCTAATGAGTTCGGTGATAAAATCCGCTACATTAAAGAACATACACCAGGTATTGAAAATGCAATTATCTCTGTTCACTGCCATGACGACTTAGGTCTTGCCAATGCGAATACGTTAGCCGCTATTAAAGCAGGTGCACGCCAAGTAGAAGGCACAATTAATGGACTAGGCGAACGGGCTGGTAACGTAGCGATTGAAGAAGTTGTAATGGCTCTTAAAACACGCCATGATTACTTCGGCGACCTTCAAGTGAACATTGATACAAAACAATTTACGAAAGTTTCTAAACTAGTAAGTCGTTTGACAGGTGTCGTAGTTCCACCAAACAAACCAATCGTAGGTTCTAACGCCTTTGCTCATGAGTCTGGTATCCATCAACATGGTATGATGAGCAATCCTGAAACATATGAAATCATGACTCCGGAGTCCGTAGGGGCTGAAAAACAGACCTCGTATTGGGAAAACACTCTGGTCGTCATGCCTTCGCTGATCATTTGGCAAAACTTGGTTTCCAATCTTTCACAGAAGAGAAAATCAACGACCTCTTCGCTAAATTCAAAGAATTGGCTGACCGCAAAAAACAAGTATACGACGATGACATCGTAGCTCTTGTAGTCGATAATATGCACCATAAAAAAGCATTCGAGCTTGTGGCTCAATACTATAAATTGGGTGAAAAAGGTTATGCTTATGCTGACGTTCGTCTCATGACACCAGACGGTGAAAAAGCCGATGCTGCCGTAGGTGATGGTCCTGTAGACGCATCCCTTAAAGCGGTTGAACGTGTCGTTGGCTTGCCAATCAGCTTAAAAGACTACCAAATCCGTGCTATCACAGCCGGTAAAGATGCCCTTGGGGAAGCAACCCTTAAGGTAGAATACAACGGTCGCTTGTACCATGGTCGTGGTATCAGTACTGACATCGTTAAATCAAGTGTGAACGCATATATTAATGCAGTTAACTCAGTATTCCTAGCTATGGAGCTAGAACAACAGGAGGAAGAATAATATGGGTATGACCATTACTGAAAGAATATGGCTCGCCACGCGGGTCTTGATGTGGTAAAGCCAGGCCAAATCATCGAGTGTCATTTGGATGCGGTATTGATGAACGACATCACATTCCCACCAGCGCGAAAAGAGTTCTTAAAAATCGGCAAACCTGTATTTGACCGTCATAAAATCTACTTGGTGCCTGACCATTTCACACCAAATAAAGATATTCAATCTGCTACACAAGCGAAAGTCATGCGCGACTTCGTACGCGAACATGGTATTACAAACTACTTTGAAGTAGGTAGAATGGGTATCGAGCACGTTATTTTGCCAGAAAAAGGCCTTATCGGTCCTGGGGAAATGATGATCGGTGCTGACTCCCACACTTGTACATATGGTGCGGTAAATGCATTCTCCACAGGCGTAGGCTCCACTGATGCGGGCGTAGCTATGGCAGAAGGTAAAACTTGGTTCAAAGTGCCTGAAACAATTAAGGTTGAGCTTATCGGCAAACCTAACAAATGGGTAACTGGTAAAGACGTAATTCTTGATTTAATCGGCCAAATCGGCGTAGACGGTGCTCGTTACATGGCTCTTGAATTCGCTGGCGACGGCGTACAACACATGACTATGGCTGACCGCCTCACAATCTGTAACATGGCTATCGAAGCGGGCGGTAAATGTGGCGTATTCCCATATGATGAAATTACTGAAGAATACATTAAAGGTCGCGTAAATCGTCCTGTAGAACCGATTGCTCCAGATGCTGATGCAGTATATGCTCAAACAATTACCATTGACTTGTCCAAATTGCAACCAGTGGTAGCATTCCCTCATTTGCCATCTAACACACATTACATCAACGAGATTGACAAAGATATTAAAATTGACCAAGTTATCATTGGTTCCTGTACAAATGGCCGTTACGAAGACTTGGTGGCAGCTGCAGAAATCTTCAAAGGTCGCAAAGTAGCTCCATTCGTTCGTTGTATCGTAATTCCTGGTTCCCAAGATGTATACGATCAAGCGTTGAAAGATGGTTTATTGGACATCTTCATTCAAGCTGACTGCGCAGTGTCCACGCCAACATGTGGTCCATGCCTAGGTGGTTACATGGGTATCATGGCTGAAGGGGAACGTACTGTTTCCACTACAAACCGTAACTTCCGTGGTCGTATGGGTCACGTTGATTCTGAAGTATATTTGGCAAGCCCTTACGTGGCGGCAGCGAGTGCTGTATTAGGCCGCATTGCAGGCCCTGAGGAGGTTTAATATGGATTTTGAAAGCAAAAAAATCTGGCGCTACGGCGACGATGTAGATACAGATGTAATCATTCCAGCTCGTTACTTGGCGATTGCTGACTGGAACGAATTGGCGGAACATGCGATGGAGGATATTGATACTACATTCGCTCCCAATGTGAAAGCTGGCGAAATTATGGTAGCTGGTAAAAACTTTGGTTGTGGTTCCTCCCGTGAACACGCACCCGGCGTTATCAAAGCAAAAGGCGTGCCTGTTATCGTAGCACACTCCTTTGCTCGTATCTTCTTCCGCAATGCTATCAACATCGGATTGCCAGTAGTGGAAATCGGCGAACAAGTCGATCGTATCGATGCTGGCGATGCAATCGGTGTAGACTTGTCTAAAGGCATCGTGTATAACTTGACTAAAAACGAACAATACCAAGGGACTGAGTTGCCACAATTCATTCAAGATATTGCGGCAGCAGGAGGTCTTGTGAACTTTGCGAAACATCGCAAGTAATACTACGTTGCCGAGCCTCGGTGATGCGCTGCCGCTCCACTAGCTTAACGGTCTTCGGGAGGCGAGCCAAACACCCGTCTCAACCTCCACCGGCCGGGTCTGACTCCGGCCTGCGGCCTTCGCAGGGCCAAAGTCGGTTTCGACGGGCATTCGGCTCTTAGCAATTTGTCGGTGAGGTTTGAGTCAAATTGTAATCTTCTGTTCTGATGGTGGGTGTGTTTTTCGGTCTTGCGGAGTTCCGCAATGTATTGATGATGTAGAGTCAAGGTGAAGTCCTCAAGCGACTTTAGTAGGTCGAGCCCTTTGGGCGAAGGCCGTTAAGCTAGCTGGAGTTTTAGGGCTTTACATTGCCTCGGATGAATGTAGTATATGAGGAAATAAGAATGAGCGAAAAAAATATCGTATTGATTCCTGGTGATGGTATCGGTACTGAGATTATTGCTGCAGCGAAGGCTGTGTGCGATGTGGCTTTTGAGAAAGCCGGTGTAAAGGTTAATTGGATCGATAAAAAAGCGGGCGGTGCGTCTATTGATGCATACGGTGTGCCTTTGACTGAGGATACGATTGAGGCTTGTAAAGCTGCTGATGCTGTTTTGCTTGGTGCTGTAGGCGGTCCTAAATGGGATAATGTAGATCCTGCTATCCGTCCTGAAAAAGCAATCCTTGGTCTTCGTAAGGAGCTTGGTTTGTTCTGTAATTTGCGTCCTGTAAAAATCTATCCATCTTTGCAAGAGTATTCACCACTTAAAAAGGAACTCGTACAAGATGTAGATTTCGTTATCGTTCGTGAATTGACTGGCGGTATTTACTTCGGTGAACGCGAAGAGGCACAAGGAGAAGGCGCTAACGAGTTTGCTTGGGATAAAGAAACATACAGCCGTTACGAAGTAGAGCGCATCATGGACATTGCTATGGAAACAGCTCGCAAACGTAACAAAAAGGTTGTATCCGTAGATAAAGCAAATGTATTGGCGTCTTCTCGTTTGTGGCGTAAATCGCTCAAGAGAAAGCGGCAGCTAATCCAGATATCGCAACAGATTACTTCTACGTAGATAATACAGCGATGCAACTCGTTGTAAATCCTGCACAGTTTGACGTTATCGTTACAACAAACTTGTTCGGCGATATCTTGTCTGACGAAGGCGCTGTTATCTCTGGTTCCATCGGGCTTTTACCATCAGCATCTATGGGTACTGGCACAGCATTGTACGAACCAATCCACGGTTCTGCACCAGATATCATGGGTCAAAACTTGGCGAATCCATTGGGCACAATCTTGTCCGCAGCTATGATGTGCCGTCATTCCCTTGATTTACCTCAAGTGGCTGACGCTATTGAAAAAGCTGTTGAACAAGTGCTCGTTGATGGTTACCGCACAGGCGATATCTACCGCGAAGGCTTGAACCGCGTAGGTACCACCGAAATGGCGCAAGCTGTTATCGAACGCTTATAATAGATGCGATTGAGTGCGTACTTATGTATTGAAGAGAGGGTTGTAAGGCCCTCTCTTTTTTGTAGGAGGAGTTATTGTATCTTATTTTTTACTTGCCTTATCTATAGGACTTGAGCTATTTGCTACGGCCATGTTGAAAGCATCTGATGGCTTTACGCGGCCGTTACAGACTATTGCCTGCGTATGTGGTTATGTAGGATCTTTCTATACATTGACGCATGTACTGAAATATATTCCTCTTAGTGTTACTTATGCTACCTGGTCTGGCGTAGGCCTCGTGGTGACAGCACTCATTTCTGTCTTTATCTTTAGTGAGGGCTATAATATGTACACTATTTTGGGGATAGGTCTTATTGTAGTTGGTGTTGTCATCCTTAACTTGTGGGGCAGTGTAGGAAACTAAAGATATTTATAGTCCGTATTTAATATGATGAATTGTAAAATATATTGCGACAAATAAAAAGACTCATATTGGAGATCTCGTGTAAAATGTAAATAACCACAAATACATGACACGGAGGTCTCTAATATGAGCTATATACATCTTACCATAGAAAAACGAAGTCAAATAGAAGTTTTACGAAAAGAAGGATACTCTGTTCGTAGAATTGCTAGCTTAATCGGTGTCCACCATTCTACTGTAGCAAGAGAATTAAATCGCATTGAAGGTGAATATTCTGCGATTAAAGCTCAACAGTTAGCAATTAGTAAGTCTGCTAATAAAGGTAGACCAACAAAGTTAACCCCTCAATTGGCGGCTTTAATTGAATCCAGGTTACAACAAACTTGGTCTCCAGAAGAAATAGTTGGTTCTGAATTAGTTGGGGTTCTAAGCTTTAAAACAATATATTCTTGGATCCATCGTGGTTTTCTTGCTGTAACAGAGAAAGTACTTCGCCGGAAAGGCAAAAAGCCTGGTACTCAAGAAAAGCGTGGACGCTTCAATGTGAAAAAGACCATTAAGGATCGACCTCAAGAAGTTGAAAACCGGGAGACTTTTGGTCATTGGGAACTAGATACAATGGTGTCTTCCAGAGGTCAAAGTAAAGGGTGTTTAGCTACATTTGTTGAACGTAAAACTCGATTCTATATAGCAATAAAGATGGATGACCGATCTAAGGATTCTATGTTTTTAGCTATTAGTTCCCTATACAACACATTAACAAGTAAATTACTTAAAACCTTTACCGTGGACCGTGGTAAAGAATTTGCGTGCTTTGAACAGGTTGAAACCGAGTTTGGGATACCGATGTATTTTGCTGACGCCTATGCAGCATGGCAACGTGGCTCTAATGAAAATAGTAATGGTTTACTTCGAGAGTTTTTTCCTAAGAAAACCGATTTAGCTAAAGTAACACTAGATAAACTAACAGAAGCACTAGTGCTGATTAATAATCGACCGAGAAAATGCCTTGGGTTTAAAACACCATTTGACATGTTTAAACATGAGATTAGAAAATTGATTTAATTTTGTCGCATTACTTATTGCAATTCAAGATATATTAAAAATTTATGCATTAGAATATTGTAGATGTAATCAGTGGGCAAAACATTTCCAAGGAGGCCTTTATGAATTCTTCCATGTATCGAAATTTAACTATTACTGCTTTATTGATGGCATTAGCTATCATGATTCCTATTATGATGCCCTTGAAAGTTGTCATACCGCCGGCATCTTATACACTGGCCAGTCATGTGCCAATCTTTTTGGCTATGTTTTTATCACGTAAATCGGCGGCTTGTGTAGTTATTGGATCCACGTTAGGATTCTTTGTAGCAGGATTCCCTCTTGTTATTGTTATGCGTGCAGCATCACATATCTTTTTTGCGTTGCTTGGTGCGTGGTATCTTAAAAATCACATGGAAGTATTATCAAATGCTTTTTCTTTTGTGACTTTTAACTTTGTGTGCGCTATCATTCATGCTATTGGTGAAGTTGTTGCATGTTTACTATTCTATACAACTACTACATTACCGAATATCGACTTAATGTACGTTGTATTTGTCCTCGTTGGAGGTGGCACTATTGTGCATAGTATGGTTGATGGATATATTTCCTTGTATATCTACAAGGCCATACCTAAATCTATCATTGAATAAATGATAGTAACCTAATATGGAATGAAATAGGGGGTGACCATTGGTCACCCCCTTAATCTATCTTTTTAGTGATTATAATTGTTATAATAGATTTGTAGAATATTGAGGCAGAACATCTTATAACTTATTCTAGTAATGGAGGTGAAGATAGTGGCTACATCAAGCTTTTTTTAAACCCTTAGTTGTGCGGCAACAAGATGAAGCAGCATGGGTTAAAGCCTTTGATACGACGGAGAAAATTAAGCGAAATAAAAATTATACGATTAATAAGTTGAATAAAGAAGCTGGCCGTAAAGTTTTAGAACAAGTTGTGAGGAATAGACCATGAGATATATGACTGTTTCTATCCGCGACTATTTAGATGATGAAAAATTTATTATGTGGGATTTTTGAAACGTTTTCATGTCCTAAAAATAAAGATATTGAAGATTTTTTAAAAGAAAAATCCATTGATTTTGAGAAGAAACACTTTAGTCGAACGTACTTAGTCATTGATGAACATCGAAATTTGGCGGGATATTTTACTCTTGCCCTTAAAGCGATGAATTTGGATAAGAGTGTATCTAATCGTCTACGGAAGCTGGTTTCTGGGTACTCTAATAAACCAGATTCTGCTATATATCTTATCGGTCAGTTAGGTAAAAATTATGCAAATCCCTATGTTAAACAATTTTCTGGGGATTCCTTAATTAATATTGCTGTAGATTATATAAATGAAGCACAAGATATTGTTGGAGGAAGAGCGATTTTAGTTGAATGTGAAAATCGTAAATTACTTATGGAGTTTTATGAGCGTTGTGGATTTCAGCAATTATCTAAGCAAACTGGTGATGCGTTGTTAACATATGTAATAAGCTTAGATAAATTACATTGATATGAATAAGTCGATAGATAGCTGATATTTTTTTGGGTGTAAAAACGGGTTTATTAGACATTTATAGTAGGGTTACATAAAAAAGGTGTACCAACACATTGATTTGTGTTGGTACACCTTTTATCATTTATTTTCTGTTAAAGTACTATCGTCAAATGTAATATTGCCAAGTATAACTTTATTATGATTAGAGCCGATAGCTCGTTCACCATATTTATGGTATTTTAGTTCTAATTCACGACGCATAGCTGCTTGCATTTGTTGTAGAAAGCTATTGGTGAGATCAGAAGTTTCTTTTTGATATCGAATGTTATTGAGAAGGAGCGTCTTATCTTTTTCAATGTAACGAAGCATAGTGCGTCCTTCGTCATAGCTAAGCTGGTTTATATTGTTCCTCGTCCGCTTTCCCGTTTGCAGGTTGGACTGTTTTTGCAGTCGTTACTCTAGAGTCTTTATGCAAAATATATTTAATATCGTATTTGTTATTTGTGTTTGGTAAGTTGTCATTGGCAGTTACGAATAGAGCAAAAAGATTTGGTTTTGGTAAGTCTTTTTCTGGAATATAAAAACATGTGTCTTCTGTAACCATATACTCTTTTCCGTTTTCCTGAATTGTGAGGCGATATAGAGCATTTTCTCCATCGTATCCAATCCATGTACCGGTATAGTCCGGTTTATTGCTACAACCTGCGATAACTAGCATAGAAAGTAGCGCCATCATGATACATGTTAGTTTTATAATAGATTTCATGTGCTATGTCTCCTTATTGTGCGGTATCTAGAATAGAATCGTCGAAGGAAAAGTTGAATTGGATATTTGGTTTTGGTCGGAAGCTACCAAATGTATCCTTTTTTCTTCCTTGAATAACATCATCTTTCATAGCATCTTTTAATTTAGACAAATATGCTTTAACCGAGTTATCATCAGATTGTTTATGGAATACTACATTGTTGTAAATGAGGGTATCATCCTTTTCATTGTAGAGTATAGGATTTGGTCCTACATCTAATTTATTATTTACCGCTGTACGAAGCATATTATGGATAGAGTCTCTTTTTTTAGTTAATAGATAGTCTGCATTAGCTGGTGCAGTATCAGTTCCTTGCTTTGTACTATCCGCTTCATCAAGACCGCTTGAGAAATAATCCATTAATGGAGTATAGGAGTATGTATATAAGGATACCAATAATTGGTCGTCTACATTTTCAAATGTAAATTCTTGAATTTGGTTTGGATCGCTCTTTGATTATAAGCAATCCAAGTCCCTTCGAATTTATTATTGTCATTTTTATTACTAGAATTACTACCGCAAGCTGTTACTAGCATCATGGTAAAAGTGAGCAGTAGTGCGATTAAAATATTTCGTTTCATAAAAACCTCCTTATGCAGCATCGCCATAATATTTACGACGTAAATAGAAGATATAGCCACCGCCTACTACGACTACTATGCCAATACCGATTCCAATATAAAAGAACCAACTATGATCGGGCTTGAATATGAAACGCATACGTTCATTTTGTGAAAAGGTTATAGTATTGTCATTTTTTAATGTGCCTGATTGTACGCTGACTTTGTCAATCGTGCCAGATACAGAGACTGTCGTGTTTCCAAGCGAAGTACCTAAATCTACTATATAAGTACCCGAAGTTGTTTTTTCTAATGCTGGTGCTAGGTTTTTGTTTTTGTCTTGCAATGTCATAGCATTTCTAACTAGCGTAAACTCATCTATATTTTTAAATTCAGATGCTATAGACCAGGTATTGTACTCTGCTGTGTCATTATCGTCAACTTTGATTGCTTTACCCTCATTATTAATAGCTTTGATAGTATATTCAGGCATTGGATATTTAGCTAATACTTCAGTGATAACTTTCTTTTCGATTGGTTCTGCTTGTGATTTGACAGTTGCATCCCAGGTGCCGCTACCATCGCGGTTGATGTGTATATCCGAGTTGATGGTGGCACACCCGGATAACACTAACATACATAGACTTAAAATCATAAGGCATAGTCGTCTCATAATAGTCCTCTCTTTCAAACTATAAATTTAAACTATCTATAAAGTGCTAGTTATGATATATTGTACATTAATTAGATAAACGCAGGCAATATATGTATTCGAAAGGAACGATGAAATGTTAATGAAGTTTAAACAACTTGGAATTGTAAAGGGGATGCTGAGTATTGTAATAGTGATTGGTATACTTGTAGGTGCTGGATATGGATTGTACTATCAATTTGTGTATAAGCAATCACCAGAATATTCTCTTCGAGTAATTTATAAAGCGATTCAGGATGGTGATACGGATACATTTTTTGCGATGGTTGATGGTGAAGGAATTTTGCATAAGGTGTTTGATCCATATATTGAAAAACTGTTGAAAGAATCTGATGGGCGGAATATATCTCAAACTAATTCAAAAGGAGAAACTAAGATTTTAAACCTTGGAGAAGCATTGTTGTTTACAGCAATAGATAATTATTATTTAGATGTAAAAGAGGTATTACTTAACCAAGATTTAAAAGCGCATATACCTCATAGGCCCGACCCTAAAGATCCATTTAAAGATAATTTGCAGACGTTAAAAGAGGTAGGTCGATATGAATTGATTTCTATAAAAGAGAAAAATAAGAATGATGGAGTTGTTAATATAGAAATTCGTGCATTGGATACAAAGACTAATGAAACCAAAGTATTCCCGGTAGAGATGACTCAAATGGATAACAAAATGTGGCGGGTTACTGGCTATGATTATAAGACATATAGTTTACCATATGATGGATTTGATAGAATTTAAATAGAGGCCGTTTCTTATGTTGCTTAATTGACATCAATAAAATTTAATTGTTATACTAATCGTATAGAATAACACTAAAGAGGGCCTTGATAGAGCGAAATGTTCGCCCCACAGTTATTATGAAACATTTTGTTTCATACCCCATACTTTGTATGGGGTTTTCTTATGCCCAGCTATTTCCTCATCTTGAATTGGGCTTATTAATTTTATACGATATCTGTAATATTAATTTAGGGGAATGCAGTATATTTAGGAGAGATAGTAGTCAGTCATTTTACATTGTCTTGCATCAATTGTTACTGAGTTACCTTCGTAATCCCATCTAAATAATTTAAGAATATTATCAAAGTCGATAATCCCCTTGTGTTTAAATGTTAATGTATTTGGTAATGTTACGATTAGAAGTTTTTCTTTTGTCATACCTGTTGTGTTCATGCTCTCTCTCCTTTACGTTGACATAGGTACATGTTGTTGATATACTTTGTTTAAAGATAACGTCCTAGAGACATTAAAGAGCGGAATGTTCGTCTCTCGGTTGTCTCAGTTGACCCCATACTTTGTATGGGGTTTTCTTATGTCCAGCTATTTCCTCATCTTGAATTGGATGTATTAATTTTATACAATATCTGTAATATTAATTTATGGGAATGTAGAGCATTTAGGAGAGATAGATGGTTGGTCAGAACTGGTGGCGCCGCATAGGTTTAGTTATGTGCATCATGGCGAGTGTAGGCATTGTAAGTGGCTGTGAGTTCAATATGGATAATTTAAAGAATAACAGTCAGGTGAAAGCCACTCAAAGCGATAGTGAGAAGGAAATCTGGCGTGTTTTTAGATTTTATTTGGCTGCTACGAATGAGTTTAATTTTGATAGTGTGAAATATAGTCATCAACATGTAGAAACGGTGCAGCAAGCACGGCAAAATGTACCGTTAGCTGAGTTTAAGGTGCGAGATTACGAACGCCTTGAGCAAGAACTTATTGCTGCACGGGAAGCAGGGCATTCACATAGTGACTTGGAAGCGGCTACAGATGCTTTATTACCGGTGTTGCACTGAAGTTAGGTGGCTGTAAAAGAGCTAGACACTTATTATAAAGAAAAAGCGCTATGAATCAGATAATTATGCATTTGCCCAGACGCAATTGGAGAAACTTTCAACATTAATAGATGCATTTAGACCGAAATATGATGCGGTAGATAACCTGGTTAATACCTATCATAAGCAGGAGGGAGAACGTCTTGTTAAGGTAATGCGCAACAATGGACAAGCTAATGGAGCTAATATGGTGGAAATGATGCTTATTTATAGCGATATAGTAGATCATATTGTAGAACGTAAATCCGATAGCGATTTCCAGTGGTTGAAAGAACAGAAAAAAATGTAGCTGATGGAATTGGTGCAAAGATTACTGCCGCCGAAGCACAGAACCGTTTAGATCAACAGAAACATCTTGATAAAGCAATTGAGGATTTTATTGCTCGATCCTCGTATTGAAACGGAGGATGCCGTTGTTGAGCAATATAATGAACTGGTGGCTAGGCCTGTGAATTTTTAAATTACTAGATAATGTTCAGAAACCATATGTGCCGGAACGATTATAATGTGTAATAAGACACATCGATATAGGGGTAACTGATAGTGGACAGATGATATAGGCATAAACTGAATAAGAACTAATACTTAAGAGCTAATACTTAAGAATCAATAGTTAAGAACCTATACTGTAAAAAAATGACATACATTTACACAGAATGTATTTGACAACATAGGCCAAAGGGCCCTATAATTATCTATTATATGAATATTGCGTTGAAAAAAAGACGGCACGTCTCAGACGGATTTAGTAGAGACCAAACTCATGGGCTGAAAGGTTTGGAAATCTAGAGATTTGCGGATCACTTTGGAGCAAGCGGCAACGCCGCCGGTGAACACCGTTATATGTCTAAGTGGCTTTCATAGTTATGTGATGAGTTGCGTCCTATAAGTTACCATCATGCAGGCGCATGGTGTGACGATTGCAGAATATGCGGTGGCGTTAGCTTTCACAGAAGGTCAGTAGGGTGGTACCACGGATATTACGTCCGTCCCTTCGGGGGCGGGCGATTTTTTTATGTAAAAGGAGCACATCATGGATTACGGTAAGACGTTACATTTGCCTGAAACAGAATTCCCAATGCGCGGCAATTTGCCTAAGCGCGAACCAGAAATCTTAAAATTCTGGGAAGACAACAAAATTTACGAAAAACGTTTGGAATTGCGAAAAGACGCAAAACCTTTCATCTTGCATGATGGCCCTCCATACGCAAATGGTAAATTGCACATCGGTCATGCCCTCAACAAAACGTTGAAGGACATCATCATGAAATACAAAACAATGACTGGTCACTATACTCGCTACATCCCTGGTTGGGATACGCACGGTTTGCCAATCGAGCATGCGGTTATTAAAAATACTGGTCTTAACCGTCATGAAATGGCGCCTCTTGATTTGCGCAATAAATGTAAGGAATATGCATTAGAATGCGTAGAAACTCAAAAACAAGACTTCATTCGCTTTGGTGTACTAGGCGAATGGGAACGCCCTTATTTGACATTGCGCCCTGAGTTCGAAGTAAAACAACTTGATATCTTCGGCGAAATGGCAAAACGCGGTCATATCTATAAAGGTCTTAAAACTGTATACTGGTGTACTCACTGCGAAACTGCATTGGCAGAAGCAGAAATCGAATACGCTGAGAAAAAATCTTTCTCCATCTACGTAAAATTCCCTTACGTATCCGAGAAAAAGGTAACATTGCCAGCTGGCGTAGATCCAAAACAAGCATACTCCGTTATTTGGACAACGACTCCTTGGACAATGCCTGCCAACGTAGCAATCTCTGTTAACCCAGATCTTGAATATGGTTGGGTAAAAGTAGGAGACGAATACTACTTGATGGCTACTGAACTTGTTGATGCGGCTATGAAAGATATCGGTATCGAAGACTATGAAATCGTAAATCGCTTCTCTGGTGCAGATTTAGAATTGGCTGAATTCAAACATCCATTTGTTGAACGTAATGCTACAGTATTGTGTGGTGACCATGTAACACTCGAAGCAGGTACTGGTTGCGTACATACAGCTCCTGCACACGGTGAAGATGACTTTAACATCGTTATGCGTTATAACAAGGAAGGCAAAACTGAACTTCCTATCGTATCTCTTGTTAATGAAACTGGTAACTACACTAAACAAGTAGACGACAATCGTTATGGCGATACTGAATTCCCATTAGCTGGTGTAGAAATCCACGATGCAGAAGTGCCTGTAATCAAAATCTTGGCGCACAACAATGCATTACTTCACAAATCTAGCTTGCGCCACCAATACGCGCACTGCTGGCGTTGTAAAAACCCTGTTATCTACCGGGCTACAGAACAATGGTTCTCCTCAGTAGATGGGTACCGTCAACAAGCGCTTGATGCAATCGACAATCAAGTACAATGGATTCCTAAATGGGGCCATGACCGCATCTTTAACATGGTTCGCGATCGTGGTGACTGGGTAATTTCCCGTCAACGTATTTGGGGCGTGCCAATTCCTATTTACTATTGTGAAAGCTGTGGCGAGCACATCATCAACGACGATACTATGTCTGCATTGCTTGAAAAAGTAGCTGTAGAAGGTTCTGACGCATGGTGGGCACACAGTGCAAAAGAATTGTTACCAGAGGGCTTCAAATGTCCTCATTGCGGTCATGATGAGTTCAAAAAAGAAACAGACATCATGGACGTATGGTTTGACTCTGGTTCTTCTTGGGCTGGCGTACTTGAAGTTAACGGCTTAGATGTACCATGTGCTATGTACCTTGAAGGTTCTGACCAACATCGCGGTTGGTTCAACTCTTCCTTGTTAACTGCAGTAGCAACAACTGGTAAAGCACCATATAATTCCGTATTGACTCACGGCTTCGTTGTGGACGGCGAAGGTCGCAAATGTCTAAATCTGTAGGTAATACAGTAGCACCTAGCGATATCATCGACGTATACGGCGCTGACGTTATGCGTTTGTGGGTATCCTCTGCGGATTACCAAGCAGACGTACGTTTGTCCAAAGACATTGTAAAACAATTATCCGAAGTATACCGTAAGATCCGTAATACATTCCGCTTCTTGCTTGGTAATTTGGATGACTTCAATCCAAATACTGACAAAGTGGCTTATGCTGATATGTCCGAATTCGATAAATGGGCATTGTTGCGCTTAGAAGAAGTACGTCAAAAAGTTTCTGACGCATACGAAAACTATGAATTCCACATGTTGTACCATGCAATTCATAACTTCTGTACAGTAGACTTGAGCTCCATCTACCTTGATGTAATGAAAGATACTATGTACGCTGAAAGCAAAAATAACGTAGCTCGTCGTTCTGCTCAAACAGCGATGTATGAAATCTTAAAAACATTAGTAGCAATGGTATCTCCAGTACTTTCTTTCACAGCGGAAGAAGTTTGGAAATACATGCCTAAAGAAGCAGGTATGCCTGAATCCGTTATGCTTCAAGATTGGCCACAAGGTCATCCTGAACACTTCAACCAAGAATTGGCTGATAAATGGAACCAATTGTTAGACTTGCGTACATCTGTACAAAAAGCATTGGAACTTGCTCGTCAAGACAAAACAATCGGTCACCCACTAGATGCATCTGTTACAGTATACGCTGAAGGCGCTGCATTTGACGCATTGAACGCCCTTGGTGAAGAAGGCTTGGCTAAACTCGTTATCGTATCCGAAGCTCACATCGTAAACGGCGCTGCACCGGCAGAGGCTGTTAAAGACGAAGAAACAGGCGTGGCTACAGTAGTTGCTGCATCTGAACTTGAAAAATGTGAACGCTGCTGGATCCATCGCGATACAGTAGGTCAAGATAGCGAACATGCTACACTATGCCATCGTTGTGCAGAAGTAGTAAAAGCACTATAATTCCACAATCGATTTAAATACAGTTGTCAAAATATCCCCTTCAGAAGGCTCCATCGGCCGGGTCTGTTCCTTCGGAACAGGGCCAAAAGTCGCCTTCTAAAGGGGATATTTTTCTGTATTTCAGTTAATCTGTGGCATTATAGCGCTAGGGGAGGAGAGCAGTCGCTTCTCGAAGGGGATATTTTTATTAGTCCCAAAACTACGTTCTCTATTATAGAACCTTTCATGGGGAAGGCCAAAAGTCGCCTTCTAAAGGGGATATTTTTCTATATTTCACTCAATCTGTGGGATTATAGCGCTTTTCTGGTGTTTTTGTTATGTGATACAATGATGAAAAGGCTTTAGAATGATTAAGGAGGTGGGTTGTATGAAATATATGTTAATGCACAAAGATGTAGCTGTATTAGAATTTTCTTTTTCTGAGCAACGTCGTTGGGCCCGTATTATTGATGTATTGAATGCGGCTCATGTACCCGTTAATATGCTTGTGCAGCCTCATAACAGAGAACGTGCTTTAAATGCATTTATTGACCATCGATTTATTCCGCAAAGTCGTTCTAATTATGATGTTATTAAGGCCTTGTATAAGGTCGAAGATGCATTTGAACTGTCCTTGCGATCATATATGGTGAGTATTTCTGACCATTATTGGGTTAAACCTTGCGATAGTTCTGTGACTTGGTCTGATGTGAATTTTTATGATAATCCAATTCCCGATGATCAAGTGTTAATAGGCGCTATTGATACATTACATCAATATGATCCGTGGCGTCGGACGCCGAATACATCGAATAATGGGACATTGCGTCAGATTTGGTTGCACCGCGGAGATGAAATTTTGCTTTCAAAAGCGGGAGAATTGACTTTTAAACAGGAACCATTTAATGAGGCCGTTGTTAGCGATATATTAGCATATTTTGATGTGCCTTATATAACATATTATTTGGATTATATGTCGGATGAAGCTGAGAATGTATCGGTCTGCGACTGTTTTACGAATCGTAATGTAGAATACATTCCTGCATGGCAATTGACGGCTAACACGAAACCTAACGATGTGAGTGAGTACGAGCATTACGTGAATCAGTTGCATTCATTTGGTCTTACTGATGTGACGAGTCAGTTAGAGCAAATGATTGTACTTGATGCGCTCATTGCTAATGAAGATCGTCATTGGGGCAATTTTGGGGCTCTTCGTAATAGTGAAAGCCTAGAATTCATCGGGCTTGCTCCTGTTTTTGATAACGGAAACTCCTTGGGGTATAAAGCGGCATCTGTTATGCGAAACCGTAATACTGATGTGTCCGTAGCCTTCAACAAGACTCATACGCTGGAATTGCAACATGTGTCCTCTGCTGTGAAAGTAGATTGGGATGGCATTATGAATCACTGTATGGAGATTGTAGAACATAGATACAATCAACTGGTAGAACCGGAGTTCGGTATGGATCGTGCACATATGATTGGTCAATTCATACAAGAACGAGCAAAAAAATTAATAACTTTTTAGATTTATGAATTCATTGTATACTACCATTCTCCTCGAATATATGATGATAATTATTATCGTCCTGTTTTCCTCATGAAACCTTTATGTGTAAAAATCTACTCGTTTCATATTAGAGTTAAAATAATCATTTATGATATTTATAGTTAGTTTAGTAAATGAGTATATGAGAAGGAGGAATATACCATGGTAGCAGCAATTATAAAAGCCATTTTGGCAGCTCTTACTGGTTTAGCAAATGCACTTTTGCCTTTATTCAAATAAGATAAAGTCCCTAAAACCCTCATAAAACCTCAAAGCTTGAGTATGTATGCTTAGCTTTGAGGTTTTTTCTTTATATACTGCGCTCCTCATAATTATGTTAAATGATATGTACCATTAAGATTTAAACGATGTTAATTGTTGATTTAAATGTGGTTGCCTTCATTGACTACATCTAAAAATATTCATATAATGAAATGTGAATTAAAAATGAATCGTGTATTCACGATTAATACCGAGGGAGAAGATACAATGAAAGATTATTTTGCATTGAAAGCTATAGTCTTTGGTACCATAGCCTGTGCTATTAGTGCTACTGGTATTGCGGCTGATGTGGAGGGGCATAATGTACTCCCTCCAACTAATAAACAACAACTAGATATCCGTGATATCGCCAGACATGAAGCGGTACTTTCAGATTGGATGGACCGTACAGATATTAAAATTGGTACACAATCAAAGATGGGGAAGCAAATATCTGTAGAAACATTGCAACCCTTAACTCATTATGATGAAAACTCTAAGTCCGTACTTTTTGTACAAGGTGGTATTGATAAAGGTGGTCAAGAGCATAAGGTTAATTATTTTGATGGAAGTGGTGGAGTTTGGTATCCATACGACCCAGTTACAAATACTGTAGAAACAAAAAGTAAACCAGAACGACATGATGAGACAAAATCTTTAGGTACTGTGGGGAATATTGGTTTAGGGTATCGTCAGCTCAGTAAACATGAACATGCTTATGTAGGTATTAATGTATTTGCAGATCGCGCTTTTTCCGAGAATGCTAATCGAGTTAGTGGAGGCTTAGAATATGTGGCCGGATTTAACGAAGTTCGTGCCAATGTATATAGAGGTTTAGGAAATATAAAATCTCAATCTTATATTGTGGGCGTACCTGAATCGCATCTACCATTTCCATTGAATGGTGGGACTGCTAATTACACGGTATATAAGTCTCAAAAAGTATTGTCTGGTTATGATATAAGTTATGCTCGTACCTTTAAGAATGCTCGCTGGGCTCGTGTGCACATTGGGGCTTATCACTGGAATGGTCTCGGCATTTCTTCCTATAGTGGAGGGACCTCTCCGATTTCTGATCTTGGGAATAGTTCTGGTTGGCAAGTGGGCACTACATTACAAGTGACCCCGCATGTATCCTTAGATTTAGGCTATACATCGGATAATAAGTATGCTAGTGGTGCTTATGGATTTATTAAGTATACATTGGGGACATCTAAATTTGCTTGGCATGGTGGTAAACATAGTGATGATACTATTACGAATGCTCGCGCTAGAATGTTAGACAAGGTAAAACGCAGCCCTATGATGATTGGCCGTGGTTATGAAGAGTATTGGGTGGTAGTGCCTTGGGATAATTTATAAAATTGATGATAATTTATAAAACTAAAAGGAGAGAAGTTTCGTAATGAAATATAAGTTAGTATTAACATCTATGGTTATGGGGGCCATAGTGTGTAGCACAAGTGCTGTAGTGGGAGCGGCCAATGTGGCGCCACAAGTGAGCGATACAGCAAAACATGATGCTGTCCAATCTACATGGAAAGATCGTACTGATATAAAATTAGGAATGCAGTTTAGTCGTTCTTCTTCCTTCCATGAAGGGCTTTTCCCTGATGGAGTTAATAATAATTTTGTTCGCACAAAATCTGATTATAAAAACCTATCTAAGGTATATGTTGAAACATTACAACCAGTTACTCATTACAATGAACATAGTAAGAGTGTTGTATTTGTACAAGGTCAAATCGGTCATGGTGGAGAGAAAATCAAAACTGAAGGAGTACGAGGCTACATAATTCCAGAGTTTGTTACAACTTCGTATGGTATACGCTCTATGAAGCTCATAAATAGTGATACTGTTGGTTCCGAAACACTTGGTACTACCGGAAGCCTCGGTGTAGGCTATCGTCGCCTTAGCGAGAATGAAAATGCTTTGTTGGGGTAAATGCGTTTGTAGATCGTGCATTTACTACAGATAGTACTCGTTTAAGTATTGGTCTTGAATATGTTGCTGGATATAATACTTTCTATGCCAATGCATATAAAGGTATAGGTGGCGACCAAAATATTACTTTTAGTGCCATCCCTTTTCCAAAACGATTATATCCAAATGGATATCCCTCCACATATCCAGATGATACTATCCGGGAAGAAACCGCTTATAACTATACTCAGGACAAGGCTCTAAGTGGTTACGATATTGGCTATGTAAGAACCTTTAAGAATGCTCGTTGGGTGAATGCATATATTAATGCTTTTGATTGGCGTAGTGGTGTTTCGGATCATAGACAAGCATATTACACCGGTGGACAGACTGTACCGAAGTTTGGAACCGCAGGGCATACACATTATAGGGGTGTTAAGCTTGGTACAGAGTTACAATTGACACCGCATATTAATGTCGATGCAGGGTATAACATGGGTAATCATACGGCTAAGGGGGCATATTTTACGGTGAAATATACTTTGGGCAAATCTAAATATGCTTACTTTGGTGGAAAACATAGTCAAGATATGGTAATAACTCCAGCAAGAGCTCAAATGTTAGATAAGGTTCGTCGTAATGATATTGTTGTTGAACATCTAGATGATACAGAATATGACTACATGGCACCTTCACAACATCTATAATATGGTTAAAACAAGAAGAACCCCTGCTTTAATTATGTAATAGAATTAGGGGTTCTTTATTAATTAATATAGTCAGAGTGATTAGAATTATTAAAATAATACTATAAGAGGAAGGCGATACAGTGAAAGGCGGTTTAATATTGAAAGCTATGGTCTTGGCGACCATAGCCTGTGCTATTAGTGCTACTGGTATTGCGGCTGATGTGGAGGGGCATAATGCACTCCCTCCAACTAATAAACAACAACTAGACATCCGTGATATCGCTAGACATGAAGCGGTACTTTCAGATTGGATGGACCGTACAGATATTAAGGTAGGTACACAAGCAAAGATGGGGAAGCAATATCTGTAGAAACATTGCAACCCTTAACTCATTACGATGAGAACTCCAAGTCCGTATTGTTTGTACAAGGCGGTATTGGTCGAGGTGGCCAAGAGCATTCTGTTAGTTACTATCACGGATATAATGAGATTTGGTATCCTTATAATCCTGCAACGGGTAAAGGTGATCAACGGTATAGAGCAGAGAAGTATGAAAATACGAAATCATTAGGTACTGTAGCGAATGCGGGCTTAGGGTATCGCCATCTTAGTAAGAATGAGCATGCCTATGTTGGTGTCAATGCTTTTGTTGATCGCGCCTTTTCCGAGAATGCTAATCGTGTGAGTGGGGGCCTAGAATATGTATCAGGCCTTAACGAAGTCCGAGCTAATGTATATAGAGGTTTAGGAAGTGTGAAATCGCAATCTGATATGATACATTTACCGCCATCGTACTTCACATTTGATTTGGATGGGGGCCCTGCTTACTATATGCCGCATGAGTCTCAAAAGGTATTATCTGGATACGATGTAAGTTATGCGCGTACATTTAAAAATGCTCGTTGGGCCCGTGTACACGCGACCGTATATTATTGGAATGGTCTTAGTGTGCCTAATCATAGCGACGCATTATTGAAAACACTGGAAGTTGGCAACAGTCATGGATGGAAAGTAGGAACTACATTACAAGTAACGCCTCATGTATCGCTAGATGTAGGCTATACATCGGATAGCAAAGATACTAGTGGTGCCTATGGATTTGTTAAATATACATTGGGTACCTCTAAGTTTGCTTGGCATGGTGGTAAACATAGTGATGATGCTATTACAAATGCTCGCGCTAGAATGTTAGATAAGGTAGAGCGTAGTCCGTTAACAATAGGCCATACATATGAAGAAGATTGGTATGTAAGACCTAATGATCACTTATAAAATTGATTATAATTTATAAAACTAAAAGGAGAGAAGTTTCGTGATGAAATATAAGTTAGTATTAACATCTATGGTTATGGGGGCCATAGTGTGTAGCACAAGTGCTGTAGTGGGAGCGGCCAATGTGGCGCCACAAGTGAGCGATACAGCAAAGCATGAGGCAGTGCAATCTAATTGGATGGATCGCACAGATATTGCTGTAGGTGTACAGACCGGAGGTCAGTCCAAATTAGATAAAGGACATTTTTAACGGATGACCAAAATTCAATCTATAATAAGCAGTCTGATTATGGTAATTTAACGAAAGCCTATATAGAAACATTGCAGCCTATTTCTCATTATGATGAGAACAGTAAAAGTGTTCTATTTGTACAGGGGCGCATTGGTCGGGGTGGTGAGAAAATAGCTTCGAAAGAGATGCGTGGTTATCTTCTTCCTGAATTAATAATTAATCGGAATGGGCAATCTAGTTACACTAAAATAAATACGGATGAAAAATCATCAGAAACATTAGGGATTATTGGTACTGTTGGTATTGGATATCGACGTCTTAGCCGCAATGAACATGCCTTTGTAGGTGCTAATGCATTCGTTGATCGAGCTTTCACAGGCAATTACAATCGTATTAGTGGCGGCGTAGAGTATGTAAATGGGCTTAACGAAGTATATGCCAATGTGTATAAGGGGATTGGTAATAAGGACGTTGTAAGAGGAGGTGGTGGTAATCCATATCCTAAACGTTTGTATCCTAATGGTTATCCAGATTCATTCCCATATGGTGTTATTCCGTCAGAGAATTATTATACCTATAAAGGCGGTAGAGCACTGGGTGGCTATGAAATCGGTTTTGCTAGATCCTTTAAGAATGCTCGTTGGGCTCGTGCCTATGTAAATGGATATCGCTGGAAGGGGCAAGGTTTTGGCCATGAACAAAATTATAATTGGGGGCGTCCAGGCCATTGGTCTGTTCCATGGTTTTCTATTCGGAATGCAAATCACTATAAGGGAATTAAAATCGGTGCTGAATTACAGTTAACGCCACATATATCCTTAGATATTGGGTATAATCATGCTAACAATATGTCGAAGGGGATGTATGGAACTCTTAAATATACATTAGGTACATCTAAATTTGCCTTCTGGGGTGGTAGACATAGTGATGATACGATTACTACAGCTCGTTCTAAAATGCTAAATAAGGTACGTCGCCAAGACATGATTGTAGAATCCTTTGATGATATTGAATACGATTATTTAGCACCTATCGATCATTTATAATATGGAAAAAATGTTAGTTTTATCATTGTTATGAGAGGGGACTATATATAATGTCAGGTAAATTATTATTGAAAGCTATGGTTTTAGGGACTATGACTTTCAGCATATATACAATAGGAATAGCAGCAGAGGTTCAAGATGTAAATGGACTAGATTCTGCACAACAAACAATTGCATCCGATACAGCTAGGAAAGAGGCTGTTCGGTCTAGCTGGATGGATCGTACAGATGTGGTAGTCGGCGTTGGTATGAAAGATTCGAAAGAGACGCATAGTCAGCACCATTATGTTGGTGAATCATCGAATAGACATGATGATCTAAATACTGTAACTTCGAAAGTTTAAAATCTACTGAAATCAATAAATTGTATATTGAGACCTTGCAACCTATAACCCATTATGATGAAAATGCTAAAAGCGTTGTCTTTGTACAAGGTCGTATTGGGCGCAGTGGAGAAAAAATTTCATCTTATAAATTAGATAGTTATTTGGAGCCAGCCAGACCTGCAGGGACGTTTATAACACATGATAAACAAACAGATAAGAAAGAATCATTAGGAATGAATGCTAATATTGGCATTGGCTATCGTCGTCTTAGCAAAGGTGAACATGCTTATGTTGGTGTTAATGCGTTCTATGACCATGTGTTTAAAGGTGGTTATAAGCGCGTTAGTGGCGGTGTAGAATATGTGGCAGGCCTTAATGAATTTCATGCTAATCTGTACCGAAATCTGGGGACTGATGATAGAAAATATATAGGACTCCGTGGACGTAGTGTTGTATTGGGGGATCCTACAGGATTGTATCCATATGGGATGGATTCTGATCAAAGTCTTTATAATTATGGTATAGCTGCTTATGAAAATCATTGGATGCTATTAGAAAAGGTTGCTGCTAGTGGGTTTGATGTAGGGTACTCACGGACCTTCAAAAATGCTCGCTGGGCTCGTATCCATGCGGACTATTATAATTGGCGTGGTAGAGAGACTGTAAGAGTAGGGTATAAAAAATTAAAAAAACGTGATGCCATAAAAGGTTTTAAAGTGGGTGCAGAATTCCATATCACACCGCATCTTACTCTTGATGCGGGTTACCAAACGGCATCTCATCATTTGAGTGGTCCTTATGCGACCTTGAAATATACCATCGGTACATCCAAGTTTGCTTGGCGTGGTGGTAAACATAGTGAAAGCGCGATTACAACGGCTCGTTCCAAGATGCTTGATAAAGTACATCGTAGCGACATGGTTGTACAAGAAACTGTGGAAAATACTTATGAACAGCAGTTTGTCGATGTTGGTTTATAATCTGTAACGCATTAAAATTAATCAGATGATGGCAATTATTATATTGCTACTAACTATGTGAGAGAAGGGTAAAATTTACATGTATTTTAATACTAAGTTTAATATACGACTGCTACTTTGTGTAGCAGCTTGTACGATGTGTTGGTCTATTGCTTTCGCAGATAGTACTGATACAAATACTGCTGTGAAAGTGAATTCTAGCAGTTATCAAGATTGGGCTGATCGAACTGATATTTCAGCGAAGTTTCAAACCAATCACAAGCCAATATATAGCATAGAGACCTTACAACCTATAGGTCATTATGATAACAATTCTAAGAGTGTAGTGTTTGTACAAGGTAAAGTTAGTTCTCATGGCGGTGTAAGTCAAATTGCCAATGGATATGCGAACCATGTTACACGCGGTGCAGGCGGAATTGTATATGAATATGACTTTAATCAATCTACACAATCTATAGGCACAACTGGAAGTATAGGACTCGGCTATCGACGACTAAGTAAAGGAGAGCATAGCTATGTAGGTATTAATGCTTTATGATTATGCTTTCAAAGAACATTATAAGCGTACTAGTTTGGGTGTAGAATATGTAACTGGTGAGAATGAATTTTATGCTAACTTCTATAAGCCACTAGGACATACGACGTCGTCACATAGTTTAACTATACGTGACGAAATGATTCCGGCACCTTATAATATACAAGATACAGAAGTTAATGTTGGTGAAAGTCATGAAAAACGTGTTGCCTCTGGATATGATGTTGGATACGCACGAACCTTTAAAAATGCCCGTTATATACGAGCCTATATCGACCGTTATCACTGGAACCGGATGAATGGAGAGATTAGAGACATAGAATGGTCTAACCCTGATATATATAACTATAATATCGGATTCCGTGTAAATGGGGTCTATAAAAATGGTATTAAAACTGGTATCAATGTAAATGTGACACCTCACATTTCGGTAGGCATGGGCTATGAAAAACCATTTGGACATTCTGGAGAGTTTTATGTACAAACATTGTATACGCTTGGTAAATCTAAGTTTGCTCTCTTTGGTGGAAAGCATAGCGATAGTAGCATGACTACTGCTCGTTCTAAAATGCTTGATAAGATTGAACGTCAAGATATGCAGGCGCTCAATCTAAATGGGGATTTCCACGTTCATTACCCTCATGATCATTTATAATATATGTAGCCTATGTTTAGGTTATAACAAAGGAGCTAGTACGCTGTGTACTAGCTCCTTTTGGTATGTATTCTATTATTGCAAATCCTTAGGTACGCTGAGCGGTTTCCAATTATCTAACTCTGGAATGTCTAATGTATTGATAGTTCGTTGTATCCAGTAATTCAAGGACACTTCATTGCCAAAGTATTGTTCGAATAGGTAGGTGTTGCCAGGAATATCTTCTTGGTTTCCCTGTTCATCAACCGTGTGGCGCACCGATTCTTTAAATACAGTTGAACTCTAAATGGATTCGATTGATTGCCTTTAAAAATGAAATAGGATGGACCGATGAAATCGTGGGTGCGAATATTGACTTGTTCGTACTTATTGTTTTTTAGCCCCTCTAGGGATGCTTGTATCATGGCGTTGGCGTCATCATATTCTTCTAGTAGGAACGGCTCTTGGTCCACGTCGAGTACATAGTGCCAGGTCGGCTTTTCCTCATCCGTTTCCACCGTCCACGAATCTGAAAGATTTGGTAAGCGGTGGCTTTCATAAAGATTATGCCACAAACTGCGGGCATCCTCAGCACTGAGTAGTGATTTATACACCACCTCATATCCCTCCGTTGAATCGTACCCATACAAACGCACCTGATAGGTGTCGCGCGGCATGCGTTTCGATTCTAGCTTATAGATGTTGCGTAGCTTATCTGGAACGGATAGGAAATGATTGTAAAAGCTTAGTGCTACTGTATCTTGCATCGTGAGGGCCTTATCGATGGTGTCCCAATCGTACAAGGTTGTGTCCCACAGGAAACCGTTCATATCCACAGAAAATCGGGCCGCCTTATGAGGCCAAGTCGTTGGAGCCGGACGAACCGTCGTAGTAGATTCAGTAACACCATCCTTGTATTGCCAATGACCATTTATCTGCTCAAAGGCTATTAGACGTTCAGCCGCTTCATCATCTACAGGAATATCCTTAATTTCTTCGCTACGATTGGCGAGATGTGACACGATGTACTGATGGGAGCTTTCATAATACTGAACAGCTGTATCAAGGTCAGGCGTGCCCGTTACATACCCTTTTTCATAGGCATAGCCTAGGGCCACTCGTGTTAAAGCGCGGGTAATATCGTAAAAGAGAACTCGGTCCTCTTCTTGTAAAGCTCGGTTTTCTTCCTCTAAGACGCGCATCAAGGATTGTACAGCAAATTTGGTGTTCTTGGTCACGCCAATGCCGTGAATGCGCATATAGCTAATATACGGCAATGCAAATAAGAATCTATCCTTAGTAGCCGCCATATGTGTCAAATCGGCGATAAGCCCCCAGTCGAGGGGGGAGATGTCCAATGTGAAAGATATAGCTAAATGCGGCTTGCAAGGCTGCATAGCCTGCATCGTTAAAATTCTTTGTTGCTGCCTGTTGGTACAATTCCGTACCCTTAACTGGATCATAGGGAATCGTAGCACGTAACATAGGCTGTTCATAAAAATGGTAGTAATAGTCTGCAAGTTCTGCGATACACTCCGGCTGGCCTAGGTCGGTGCCCTTTGTAAACCATGTGAAAGCCTCTGTAAACTCACCTTTTTCGTGATAATCGAGGCCCGTGTAGAGCATCATTGTAGGATTACCTAATTCTGCGGCACTACGGGCAACACGGCGTGCGTTTTCATAATCGCCCTCGTCGATGTAGATATTGCGTAAGTTTCCTTGGAACATAGCCAGCCCTTGGTTGAGAGCTTTATTAAACCAGAATTTGGCATGTTCCCGTGCTTTGCTTGTAGCGTTTCTTCATCTGCTGTGCCACGTAAGGTAGCAATGCCTTCGCGTAGGCTTTTACTATGTAGCACTCGTTGTAATCGCTGACCAAAGGACATTTTGACAGGCTCTAATAGTTGCTTTGCTGGCGTAATGGTGTGATAATCGCCCCAGAAGAATACATTGCCTATAATATATTGGCAGTACGCATCGTCTTTTTTTGCGTAGTCACAAACAATACGAAATGCATCATCAAAGGATAGTTGCATATCTCGCCTCACTGTAGGTGTAATAGAGCCTGCTATGCGTAGCGCCTGTAATGTACCGATTGGACTATTACGGCGAATGCTATCGTGTAAACATTGATAGGTGCGCATATTATCCTCTGGGAATCCAGACTCGGCCCACGTAAAGCGAGGCCCTGCATAGACACGTGCCAGTAAAGCATAGGCGTCGCCTAATTCACGCTCCTCAGGAGAAAAGGAATTTTTACATACCTCTTCAGATTTAGACTCGCCAGTACTACCTTGAACAGTAGTAGCATTACGCAACTCATATTGAGAGGGCTTTGTGATACTCGATTGATTATTCACAATCGACTCTAAAAGGCGGAGACCCTCTTGTGCCGTTTGCTGATTATATGACATAAAAATCATGTGGAAGACCTTTTGTAGGCGGTCTGTGAAGTATTGAGCCATAGGCCCTCCTTTCGTTTTTATACAATACACTACTATTATATACCGAATATGTCTTGCGTTAAAGGTGGGAGGGCGGTGGCGTGTCCTGAGAACCTCCACCGGCCGGGTCTGACTACGCCCTGCGGGCTCCGCAGGGCCAAAGTCGGTTTCAGAACACGCCACCGCCCCACGCATTAAGGCTAGTGTCAATTCGGTATATAATAGTAGTGAAATTGATAAAATCCGTTATTGCCAACCCAACCGCTAAACAGCGAAAGGAGGGCCTACGGCCCGTGTGGAGCCAGAAGTCGTTTTCAGAGGCACCATCACCTTCAACTATCTCGTTCTAGTGTTGATTCGGTATATAATAGTAGTGAAATTGATAAAACCCGTTATCGCCCACCCAACCGTTGGAGAGATAAAAATAATTTTTAGTGATACAGTAGATAGGCATGAAAAAGACACCTAGCAAAAACCGACTTTTCCAGATGCTGTGGATTTTCCTTTGGAAAATCTTACGCCTCTGGATTAGCGATGTGTGGCTCCCATGCGTCGCTATGCTCCTCTGTTAGCTCACACCCTGCGTCGGCCCTGCCCTTTCACAACAAAAAATAATTGATTAATGCACATAGCGTAGAAAGAGAACACCCTCTCTGAAAACGACTTCGGGCCTTATCTCTCTCAGGCATATAACGAAAAATAATTTTTAAGTCGGTTAGAGTGCATATGAAAAAGACACCCCGTGAAAAAACGACTTTGGCCCTGCCCCGAAGGGGACAGACCCGGCCGGTGGAGTTTTTTCGCGGGGTGTCTTTTGATTAGCGTTCTAAGTGTTCGCTAAGAATTATTTTTTGTTATAGTCACCAAACCATTTATCGTAAATTTTTTGGTATGTGCCGTCTTCTTTAAGTTCTTTAAGTGCTTTGTTAATAGCGTCTTGCAATTCTTTGTTGCCTTTTTTCACGCCCAAAACTGTACCAGGGGCTTTAGTAGGTTCGCCTACGAGTTTAAGGTCTTTGTCAGCACCTTGTTTTAGGTAGTACATAGCAACTGCGTTATCGATGATAGCTGCATCGATTGTGCCAGCTTTTAGTTCCATAAAGATATTAGCATTGGAGTCCATTTCTTTTACTGTTGTGTTAGGAATAGCTTTTGCCATGTCTACAGGAACAGTACCGATTTGAACGCCTACAGTTTTGCCAGCAAGTTCATCCATGTTATGGATTGTAGAGTTGTCTTTACGAACAACTGTGATGAAACCGCCTTGGTCAAAGTATACATCGGAGAAGTCCAATGCTTTTTCACGTTCTGGTGTTGCGTTGATGCCTGCTGCGATCATGTCGATGTCGCCAGATTGAACTGCTGGAATCAAAGCGTCAAAGCCCATGGATTTAAATTCCATTTTAAGACCGATTTTTTTAGAAATTGCTTCGGACAAATCAACGTCGAAACCAACGTATTTATCGCCATCAGTGAATTCAAATGGTGGGAATGTAGTTTCAGAACCTACACGCAACACACCAGCCTCTTGTGTCATTTTGCTTTTTCACTGCCACAACCAGCCAATAGACCCATAGCAGCAACGGCTACAAGAGCGATGGCTGTCAATTTTTTTGAAATTAAACATAGTATCCTCCTAGACCATATTACAAACATGTACATTTATACATCTGTTTATATTGTACGGAATTTTTGAATCAATAGGCAATAACATTGTATAATTAAGAGTAAATGAATTAAAAAAATAGAGGAGGGCCTATGTCTCTTACCAAATTATTTGCTACTGCTTGTGAAAGCTTCGCCTCAGAGGCTTTCACCATTAACTATACATTGGCGAAGAATCCAGAACTGTCTAGTCATGAATTTAAGTCTGTTAAGACAATCGGTGCTGTCCTTGAAAAAAACACGGTATTCCTGTGACCTATGAGTTCTGTCACTTGCCGACTGCTTTTAAGTCGTCTGCTGTGAAAGTAGATAATCCTAAAGGGCGTTTAGCCATATTATGTGAATACGATGCGCTTCCAGACGTGGGGCATGCGTGCGGCCATTGTGCTAGTGGGTCTATGAGTGTGCTAGCAGCTCTTGCATTGCATAAGATGCAGCAAGAAGGCGTAGCTTTCAACATGGATATCGACATCATTGGAACCCCTGATGAGGAAGCGATGGGCTGCAAGGTGGATATGTGCAATGCTGGCGTGTTCAAAGAATACGATTTGGCGATTATGGTGCATCTTGATGGCGAAGAAACACGGCCGAATTCACAATTCTTAGCCCTTGATTGTTTCCGCGCCAAGTACCACGGTAAACCAGCCCATGCAGCTGGTGAGCCTTGGAATGGCATCAATGCGGTAAACGGCGTGCAGCTCGCCATCCATGCCATGGATATGCTGCGCCAACAAGTGCGACCAGAGTCGCGCATCGGCACGTGGATCATTAACGGCGGTACCGCGTCCAATGTCATTCCTGCGACTGGCGAATTAGAGGTTACCGTGCGTCATACAGAACGTGACTATTTGAACGGTTTGTCTGAACAGATTAAAAAAATCTTTGAAGGTGCTGCCCTTTGTACAGGTACAACAGTAGATGTTGAGTTTTACGGAAATCCTTATGACGATATGAACCAAAACCATCGCGGCACATACCTCATCGAGGACGTGATGGCTGACATGGGACTCGATTTTGAACCAGGTCCAGCGGACATTGGGGGCAGTTCCGATATCGGTAATGTCAGCTATCAATGTGCCGCATTCCATCCTAAATTGCGATTGGCTGGCCCAGATAAGGTATGCCACGCCAAAGAATTTGCGGACGCTATGCTGGAACCAACCATTGAACAAACCATTGTAGATGGCGCCAATATCATTGGGGGCACATTGTTGCGATTAGTAGAAAATCCAACTGTCTTAGAAGAAATTGTGGCTGAGTTTAATGCAACTAAATAATTCTCATCTACATATAATATTACTAAATAGTTTCTAGCTGATGGGAATAGCGCTAAATAAAATGTTTCCTGTATCTGTCTGGGGAACTGTAATATCGTAGATAGAATTCGTTGCCTCTTTCAGAATTACTGATAATAGATGATAAGGGAACATTGCCATTTATAAAACTACGATTTTGGGTAAAATAAGTGCCCACCTCAATGTCGTGGTGGTAGAGTGCCCAGACCACGTTATTTCCAGCGATGACAGGAATGTATTTAAACTCAAGATATTCAAATAAACTAGCTATGGTGATGCCGTCTGGTACGGCAAATTCTTCGCGATGATGACTCATATCATCGGCCGCACAAACGGCATCTCGATCGATAATTATATGCATATGATTTCACATCCTTTGAAATAGTAATTCTACAATCTTATGTGATTATCTATATTGTACATCAAGTAAAATTTATATTGTATTAAAGGAGGTTTTATGTCCTCATCTGAACCATTAGACATTAAAAACTATATAGGCCTTACTGGTGATACACCGATTCGATTCATCGCGTCCGACGTGGATGGCACTTTAGTGAACGACGCGAAATCCGTAGATCCAGAGGTGGTCAATGCGGTTCGTGCCGCTCGTGAAAGCGGTATCCGCGTGGCCATCGCATCGGGCCGTGCGTGGCATGAGATGGACGATGTCATCGATGCCATGCCGTGCTTGCGATACTTGTGTGCACCAATGGCGCCTATGTCATGGATAAAGAAGAACAAAAGGAACTCGTTCATATTTCCTTTGATAAAACTCGGGGCATGGATTTAGTACGAAAACTAATGACCTATGGTGTGTTTGTAGAGGCTTATGTGAAAGCCGAGATTTTCGGTCAATACCCTGTTGTTGGTAATGAGACAGCGCAAGCAGAACATTTCTTTAGACCGAATATCCGGCCGTTCATTTTGAAGACGCGCACAATGGTGTCTGATCTATTGGCACATCTAGAATCTTTGCCAGAGGGTCCAGAGAAAATTCAAATCTTTTACGGCGATGAACGTATACGCGAACGCATCCTAGCTGATTTGCGGGATGAGTTCCAAGGTGCAGCTATAGATGGCAAAGGGCGTGAACGCTTTTATGATGTTCTTGAATCAAGTGAAGGCAATTTAGAATTTGTGTTACCTCATACGACAAAAGGCACGGCCGTAGAGGCCTTGGCGAACCATTGGGGCTATACGCCTGACGAGGTGATGACTATCGGCGACAGCGAAAATGATCTATCCATGATTCGCTTTGCCAGCGCCAGCGTGGCTATGGGTAATGCACGAGATAATGTGAAAGCTGCCGCCCGTTATGAAACGACAGATAATAACAATTATGGCATAGCTCGTGCGCTCTATTCAGCTATTGCACATAATCGTGAACTAGAAAATAAATAGAAATACTAAGTGGCTAATAGAAATACTAAGCTATTAAGGGACATACTAGTCTATTAATAGAAATACTAAGAGGCTAATGGAAATAGTAAGCGGATAATGGATAGATACTATATCTTATGATTGATAGAGAGGTGATGTTATATGGGCAATCTAAAATTTGATATAGACGATACCTGCGTTAAATGCGGAGCTTGTGCTGAAGACTGCCCTGTACAATGCATCACAGAAGGAACTACAAAATTTATCATTGGTAAGGGGTGTATCAGTTGTGGTGATTGTTATTCGATTTGTCCCGTTGGGGCTGTGCAGATGCATAAGCTACTCAAAGATACTACAGGCCTGAAGTAATCTAAAATAGGCATGTGAAAGGGCGACCTTGAACTATCAGGATCAGAAATGTATTAGAAATCCGAACGTTAAAAAGTAATGTATAACTTTCATACGGAATATATGGAGTCCATATACTTCGTATGGTATAATGAAATGTAATGAAATTTAGCGTTTTGCTTGTTAAAACGCACCCCCAGTACAGGAATGTATGGACATTATAAATTGGTGAATATACTTTCACAAATAGATGCATACGGAGGAACTATGGAAAACAAGGAATTTGTTATTGTTGTCGATTTCGGCGGTCAATATAATCAGTTGATTGCACGCCGTGTTCGTGAAAATCATGTATACTGCGAAGTATATCCATACAACAAAGCATTGGAAAAAATTAAGGAATTGAAGCCGCAAGGTATTATCTTCACTGGTGGCCCTAACAGCGTGTACGAAGAGAATTCCCCTAAAATTGAAAAGGAAATCTTTGAACTTGGCATTCCAGTTCTTGGCATGTGCTATGGTATGCAATTTATGGCGCATACATTGGGTGGCGAAGTTAAATCTGCGGACAACCGTGAGTTTGGTAAAACACCTACTAAAGTGGACGCTACATCTCCATTGTTCAAAGGCTTGGACGAAGATCAAGTTGTGTGGATGTCCCACGTTGACTATGTAGCAATGTTCCTGAAGGGTTCGAAATCATTGCGCATACAAAAGATTGCCCTGTTGCATCTATGCAAAATAAAGAACGCAAATTATACGCTATGCAATATCATGCAGAAGTATTGCATACTGAACATGGTAAAGAAATGCTTCACAACTTCTTGTACGAAGTATGTGGTTTCACAGGCACATGGACAATGGCAAACTATGCAAAAACTGCTATTGATGAAATCCGTAACACTGTAGGCGATGGTAAAGTATTGTTAGCATTGTCTGGCGGTGTAGACAGCTCCGTTGCGGCAGCTCTTATTTCTAAAGCTGTAGGCGATCAATTGACTTGTATCTTCGTTGACCATGGTTTAATGCGTAAGAACGAAGGCGACGAAGTTGAAGCAGCTTTCAAAGATTCCGGCATGCATTTCATCCGCGTCGATGCAGAAAAACGTTTCTTAGATAAATTGGCTGGTCTTGAAGATCCAGAAGCGAAACGTAAAGCTATCGGCGAAGAATTCATCCGCGTATTCGAAGACGAAGGTCGTAAAATCGGCTCCGTTGATTTCTTGGCGCAAGGTACAATCTATCCTGACGTTATTGAGTCCGGTACTGGTGAAGCAGAAGTTATCAAATCTCACCACAACGTAGGCGGCTTGCCTGCAGTTGTAGACTTCAAAGGCCTTATCGAACCATTGCGTAACCTCTTCAAAGACGAAGTACGTGAACTTGGTTCTGAATTAGGTTTGGCTGACTACCTCGTATGGCGTCAACCATTCCCAGGTCCTGGTCTTGCTATTCGCGTAATGGGCGAAATCACGAAAGACAAACTCGACATCTTGCGTGATGCGGACTACATCTTCCGTGACGAAATTGCAAAGCTGGCCTTGATCGCGACATCAATCAATACTTTGCAGTATTAACATCTACACGTACTGTAGGCGTTATGGGTGACTTCCGTACATACGATTACACATTGGCATTGCGTGGCGTAACAACAACAGACTTCATGACTGCTGACTGGGCACGCATTCCTTACGACGTATTGGATACAATCTCCCGTCGTATCGTAAACGAAGTACAACACATCAACCGTATCGTGTACGATATTACATCTAAACCACCTGCTACAATTGAGTGGGAATAAAATTTAATATACGTGAATTATTATTTTAGAAGCCTTTCACTATTTAATGGTGAAGGGCTTTTATTGATATGATATGCGTATATAATAGAAGTTAGATAATATAATTGAGGGTAAAATTCGAATTAGAAATTATATGGATGTTTAAGTAGTGGAAAGGAGGTTATATATGGCAAACTCGATTGAACGTATGGGAATATATCATTGTGGTGAAATTGCTGAAGGTAATAATTGGATGTTTAGAGAGCAGCCTATTGATGATGTGGGTATTGATGCTCATATGGAATTTACTGAAGCTAATGGAGAGGTGAGACAACTATTAGGTTTGCAAATTAAGTCTGGCCAGAGTTGGTTTAAAGAGAAAAAAGAAGATTATATTATATTTAGAGATATTAATGAACGTCAATATAACTATTGGGTTACTAATACGCTCCCTTGTATTATCGTTTTATATAATCCTGATAATCATATGTGTATTTGGGAGAAGTTGACGATTAAAACTATTGAAAGAACGAAAGGTGGTAAAGGAAAAGGTTTTTTTGTTAAAATTCCATTAAATCAGATTTTTTTAGATGAATTATCCAATCAAAGTCTATTGGCTTTTTCGAAATTACCAGAACATATTACGAATTATAATTTTTTACTATCTCAAAAAAGTTTTATGCAAATTATTCAAGACGGTGGTACAATCAGACTTCATTCGAACGAGTGGGTTAATAAGTGTAGTGGAATAGGAAACATAGAATTAATCATTAATGATGAGAACGGAGAAAGTAAATACTCATATCCTTATCGGTTTCCATATACTCCGTATACTGAAGTTTTCCCAAGATTGTTTCCCTGGGCAGACTTCATAGCTGATCAAGATTTTTATCAAGACGAAGATGAAAATTTATGGCATGAAGAAAATTGTTATTATGATAGAGAAGACGATCAATGGATTGTTTTGGGGGACAGCTTTGAAATTTTCCGCAAAAAGCTTGATCCTATGCGTAGTATTAATCACTATAATGAAGTTGCAGAGTATATGTTAATTCTTAGTTTAAATGAACTAGGAAAGTCTTTTTTAATAATAGACAGTTATATTACTCAAAACCAAGTGTATGCAACAGCAAGACCACAAAAATAATACTTTGTAAAAATTTACTCAGTAATATTTTTATGATGACCGAGCTATTTAACGAGTAAGTTTTTGTGATAATAAGCTGAGCCGTACCGTTTTCAGGTTTATGAGCGTTTTGAACATTATTATATCAATCAAGCAAATAAATCGAATACTAACTAATAGTATAAGTATGTTGTTTAGATTGACTAAATTCGTATTTTTTTATACAGAGGGAGTTTATGTATGAAATTTGATTTACATATCCATTCTTTTGCAAGTAAATATAAAGAAAGTAATGGTATTGTTGATAAATCTAATCTTGACAATGTCGATGTTTTTATTACGTAAATTACAAGAATATGAAGTTGGGCTATTTTTCTATTACGGATCATAATAGATTTGATGTAGAGTTATATGAAAAAAATTAGATAGTATAATACAGGGTAAAGATTATAGTAATGTGGAAGGCCTTCTTGCTGGGGTTGAATTTGATGTTCAAATAGATGATGATATGGGAAAGTGTCATATTATTACAATTTTTGATGCTAAAAATAGTAGTGATAACTACAGAAGAATTGAGGCAGGTATAGGGACAGATTTATTGAAAAGTAAGGATGAGTATTACACAAAAGAGAGATTTGAAAAACTTTTAAGAACTATTGGTCTTGATGTAATATTAATAGCATGTCAAAGAAACAGTTTAGATAAGCAAGATGGGAAACATAACTCTTTGAGTGAAGCTTCTAGGGAACCAATTGCATTAATAAAAACAGGTTATATAAATGCATTGGAATTTCAAAGACCTAACGTAGAAGGTATCTTAAAAAATAATTTAAAAGATATCCCCGTGAATATTGGACTTGTAATGGGGAGTGATTGCCATGAGTGGGGGGCCTATCCAAAACATGACCATGAGAATGGAAATGAAAACTTTATTCACTCAAGAGCTAAAATTCTTCCAACATTTAAAGGTTTATTAATGGCAGTTACCTCTCCTGAGACTAGAATCAATCAGCAAGATAACAGTAATATAAATTATATAAAGGAGTTTTTTATTGGTGAACAAAGGATTCCTTTAGTGAATGGGATAAATGCGATAATTGGAGAAAATGGTTCGGGAAAATCTACTATATTAAAAGCTTCTAAATGATAAGGTCTCCTCTCCAGCATATAAAAAAACTTTGGTTAACGATAATAAGTTAACTTGTAATCATAATGATTCATTTTGTAAGCTTTTTTTATTGGGCAAGGGAAATAATTAAGAAGTTTGATTCAAAGACCTTATTTCCTAAAGATAACTTTTAATATTGTAGATCATACGAAATTTAGAGATTTATATGAATCTTATGCAAAGGATATATTTAATTATATTAGGGAAAAATATAGAACGAAAGATAGAAATTAATGATTTAAAGCAAAAAAATCTCTTATATATAATGAATTAAATAATAATCCTACTTATTTTTTTAGAGATTCAGTGTGATGAGGATTTTTGTAGATGTAGAAAATATACATGAAAAAGCATAAAAAAATGATATATCTGATATAATAGAAAAAAACTTCAATCTTTATCAAATGATGTATATTTTTGATAAATTTAAAAATGAAATTGATAGCGCTTTAAGTTTATTAGTTCCCATCCGAGATGAGATTAAAAAGTCTTTTGATAAAATTGAAGTCGAAAAAGAATTTACGTAATATAATCTCATCTGAGATATCTGAATATTGTAGAAAGATTACTGCTGCTTCATCATCTAAAGATAAGGATTTAATGGCCTTTAATAAGAAAAAGAAATCAATTTATAAAAAAAGTATAATTGATGCTGTACGTAAAGATATTAGTGAAAATAAATTTCCTACAAAACCTAAAAAAAGTTAAAAAGGTGCTAGTAAAAAAACCCTAGTTGTGGATTTAATTTTAATTCCGAATCCAATTATCATGAAAGAGATGTGCATAATGATTTTTTTACGATCTATGTTTAATCAAAGTTATTTAAGCATAGAAAAAAACTTAAAAAGTATTAAGGATTGGACTAGTTTTGTAAGTGCAATTAGAGGGTGTACCTCTTATGAAAAAAAATAGATGAAAAATATCAGGAGAATTTAGATAAATTCTTGAATCAGATGTGTGAATGTAAAAAAACTATATAGTCGATATATCTAATGGTGAGATGCAACTTGGTAGTACATTAGGAGAACAGTCACTGGCATATTTTTAAATATTTATCGGAGTTTGAAACTAGTAAATATTTTTTTCTTATTGATCAACCAGAAGATCATATTTCAAACAATAATATTAGTAAGAAACTCATAGAGTATTTAAATTCTATAAGAAATCATAAACAAATAATTATTGTTACACATAATCCTTTATTAGTTGTTAATCTAGATGTAGAACAAATAATTTTTTTGTAGAAAAAAATAATAATATGATAAAAGTAAAAGCTGGATGTTTAGAATTTGAACATGATGAAGTTAATATGCTAAAAGCTTGTTGCTGATAATATGGATGGTGGAAAATTAGCTGTTGAAAAGAGGTTGAAGGTATATGGACAAAAATAATTGAAGTTGTAATGGAGGAGAATAAAGATATTACACTATATTGTGATGATAAAGAGCCGATAATAATAAAATCTAATATAAGAAAACTAGAGGCTGAAGATATTTTTTTAAATTATTAAACTATTCTAAAGGCGATATATATTCTATAATTAAGAAAAAAATGAGCATGGATATGATTCTCAAGTTTTTAGACTTTTTTTGTGATTTATTAACAGAGATTACTACAAAATTATCCAATGAATTAGATAAGGATAATGGATTAATTACAAATGAATATGAGAGTTGAGATTTTTGAACAGTTTATTACTATGTATTCTTTTTATATTATTAGTAGTGATATCTTAGGAATATTAAATGAGAAAAAGGAAGAGAAAAAGTGGGCTTATAAAAAGAAATCTTTCAACATAAAACCAATGGGAGAGAATAAATATGGGCTATAAAAATGTATGCATAAATTGTCGTATCTCCTTGTCGAAGGGCACGAATTATGAGTTATTTAATACAAATAAAATCTGTCCTAAATGTAAAGGCAAAATCTACTTTGTAAATGAGAAGTTTAAAGCTCCTAAAAAATCTAATGATAAAGAGTGGAAGATTATAGAGTATTTGTTGTTGAGTGGCTATGATTTTAGAAATCCCATTTATGGTGCTGAAAGGTATATGTATTTCGAGTTTCCTAAGAACTTACAGGAGGCGGAGACATTCGTTCGTGAGATGAGAAAGTTATAATAATCAATCTGTGGAGTGTATATGATTCATATTATTGATGGCAAACCGTATTTAAATCAAGTAAAAGAGTTGATTCAAGAGTATACGAATTGGCTCGGTCGCGATTTGTCCTTTCAGAATTTAGATAAGGAATTAGCCGATATAGCAGAGAAATATACGGCGCCAAATGGTGAGTTATTGGTTGCTATCGATGATAATGATGTGGTGCTCGGCATGGTGGCGTATTATCAGCATAGCGATATCCGTTGTGAAATGAAACGCCTCTATGTGTGTCCAAAGGGGCGTGGTCATGCTCTCGGTAATCGTCTGATTGAAAGTATTATGGTCCATGCTAAGGCTTCTGGATATAAAGAAATGGTGCTAGATACAATTGAACCGTTGCAAGCAGCAATCCATTTGTATAAGAAGCATGGCTTTGTTGAATGCGAGCCGTATTATCATAACCCTATGGACGATGTTATCTATATGAGTAAGAGATTGTAGCAAAATATTTTTTGCACTTATAACTTAGGAGCGCTTTGGTATGAATAAACATCAGGCAAAAGGATACCTTTTAGAGGTAGTGTTATCAAAGTTAATAGAAGTAAATGGATATGAAGTAATTACAGAGGAGAATATTGGTAATACTGATGAATTTAAAAGTTGTGGCCGTAATGGATTAAAAGTTAAAGGACGTGGTGGTTATCACCAGTTTGATACGCTAGGAACGTTTAGAGTCACCCCTCCTTTTATTTATCCATTAAGGTTGTTTGTAGAAGCTAAGTTTTATTCCTCAGATAGACCAGTTGGCATTGAGAAAGTCAGAATGGGAGTGGGAATTCTTGATGATATTAATACTAATTATTCAACTGTAAATATGACATTGTCCGAGTTATTTCTTGCTAGGTATAACTATCATTATGCGATTTTTTCAACGTCTGGATTTTCTAATGATGCACAACGGTATGCTATTGCACATAAGATACATTTAATTGATTTATCAGGTAGTGAATATAAATATATTATAGACGCCATTGAGAATATTGTTGATATATTAATGTTCGGTACTAACGATATAGAAAAAGAACTTGTTTAAAAACATTCAAAAGAAGCTTTTTCCCATTTAATTCACACAGAAGAAATTGATGGATGGAATTATGAACAAGCCCTTGAATGTATTGGTAATAGATTATTGGTACAATCAATATTATCTTTAAAGGAAAAAGATTGAAGGTAAATATATTTTTTTAGCTACAATAAATAGTGTGAATATGATTCCCTTATTTGCAGACGCAGCTTTTAATGAGTTACTAAAAAGAAATCCACACCCAAACATTTCAATACATTTCAATCAAGAAAACAGTGATGAATGGGTTATAGTACCGATAGATAATAATGGTAATGAGATTAGAAATCTTAGTGCACGATTTACTCTGCCTGAGTTATTTAGTAAATACATGAAAGACGATCTTAAAAAAAGCAATGGATATGAAAGAAAAGATATTTTTCTAAAAATAGTGTTTATTGCTTATCTAGATAAGACGAATCCTACACTATGTACGTTAACTTTTAATAAATCTACTACGTTATTAAATCCTTGGTGAGTTTGAATTATATGAAGGAGCTTTTATGGCGATTGCGTATACCGAAGAAAAAAACTTTACACCTCAACAAGCAGCAGATTTATTTCTATCTGTTCGTTGGGTGGTAGGTAAATACCCTGATCGATTACATAAGGCTCTTATGAATTCATCGCGCGTGATTTCTGCGTGGGATGACGATCGTTTAGTTGGTCTTATTCGTGTCATGGATGATAGCGAGCTGGTGTGTTTCATCAATTATGTGCTGGTTCATCCTGATTATCACGGCCAAGGTATTGCAGGTCATTTGCTAGAAATGGTGAAAGAGGCTTACAAGTCTTATTTGTATATCAATGTTATGATTGGTGATAGCAAGAATGCACCATTTTACGAGAAACATGGATTTAAGGTAAAAGAGAATTTCCTGCCAATGCAATATCGTAATGTACCTAAATATACAAAAAGATAATTGGTCGGATAATCTGTATAGCAAGTAAGTGGTTAAATTGTTAATAAAAGGCTACACGTATATAGAGTTACGTGTAGCCTTTGTTATGTAAAACGGTATATACTAAAACCGATATGTAGATATGATGGAGGAGAATATGGATATTTTAATACGAAAAGCGACAACCGCTGATTTAGAGTTAGTGACACATATAGAAGCAACTTGTTTTCCGCCTGCTGAGGCGGCGCCTTGTGAGGCTTTTAAGGAACGATTAGACCATTATGCAGGTCAGTTTTTAATTGCCTTTGACGGCGATACACCTATCGGTTTTATCGATGGTTTTGTAACGGATGATGAAATCTTAACCGATGAGATGTTTGCTGATGCATCTATGCACAATCCTGATGGGACATGGCAGATGATATTTGGCCTAAATACAATGCCAGCGTATCGCAATCGCGGTGTAGGGGGGCAGTTGATTGAGTCTTTCATTGAATTGGCCAAAGAAGAAAATCGAAAAGGCATTATTTTAACATGTAAGGAAGAAAAGATTCATTATTACGCCAAGTTTGGCTTTGTAAATGAAGGCGAGTCTGTATCTGATCACGGTGGTGCTAAGTGGTATCAGATGCGTGTTGTGTTCTAGCCATATAATTAAATATAAAAGAAGAAGCTGAAATCTTGCAGATCACAGATTAGCATTGATTTCAGCTTCTTTTTTGTTGGGAAAAGTATTGATATTGTATTTAAATAATTTCTTTAACTTGTGCCACGCCTTTATCAGTCAGCATATAGTACCCGTTTGTTACATATAACAAGCCTTGTTTCTTAAGGTGTGTTGCGGCTTGGTGTGTATAGTCTGGTTTCCAGTTCAAGTGTTCGTGAATGGTGCCGATACCGTTTTCGATGGCCGCTACCGGTGTGTTCATATGGGTATAGATGTGGCAGAGCATCATCGTTTCTCGATAGTGACGACGCAAGTGACGTTGGCGACGATAGGTTGCAATATAGCCCGTCTTTGGCGTGCAAATAACGGCAATTAATAATGCGAGACCAATCGTTGTTGCGATAGCGCCCGCAATGGATACGTCTAGGGTGAAAGCGACTTCCGTACCGATGACGGCACAGATAATGCCGATGATGATACTGCTAGTGAGCATGGCTTTCACAGAGTCCGTCCATAAATAAGCGATAACCGCAGGTCCAATCATGAGGCCGATAACGAGGATGGCGCCTACCGCTTGGGAATGAAGCCACCACGGTGAGGGACACCATGGTCATGAGCACGTAGTGGATGAGGGCGGGCATGAAACCGAAGAGCCCTGCTAATAGTGGATCGAAGGTAGATAGTTGCAATTCCTTGTAGAAGAGCATAACTAATACGAGATTGCTGAATGCCACCCCAAGGGAAATCCATAGCGATACAGGACCTAAGTCGGTACCATTTACAATCCATCTGTCGAATGGAGCGAATGCGATTTCCCCTAGAAGTGCCGTATCTACGTCAAGGTGTGCGTTGCCGCTGTAGAGACTGACGAGGATGATGGCAATGGAGAAGAGAAGGGGGAAGATGATACCGATGGACGCGTCTTCGTTGACGAGGCCTGTGTTATGAACCATCTCTGTAAGCCATACCGTTCCTACGCCGACTAATGTTGCCCCTACTAAAAGCAAGGGAGAGTTTAAGTCTTCCGTTACAAAGAAAGCAAGCACGATGCCGAGAAATACGGTATGCGTAATGGCGTCGGCCATCATGGACATGCGGCGCAGCACGAGGAATACACCAGGGATAGCGCACGCGATGGATACCGCAATGGCGATGAGTAAAATCTCTGTATGTACTGTCATGGGGCACCTCTTTTCCGGAATTGCCAAAAAATGCCTCTATTAGGTGCAAAAATGAGGCTCAACAGTACAATAACCGACAGAATGACGATGATCGCAGGTCCTGTAGGCAGTTTTTGTACTGTTGTGCTCCACAGGGTACCGCCAATGGCAGACACCATGCCGAAACATCCTGCTAGTATACACATGGTACCTAGCTTGTTTGTCCACTGACGGGCCCCTACGGCCGGTGCAATGAGGAGAGAACTGATTAAGATAGCCCCTACTGATTGAATACCGATGATGATGGTCATGATTAATAGTGATCTGTATAAAATGAGTGTAAAGGTGACGGGGATTTGCAGTGTTTTAGCATACTCTACGTCGAAAGAGATGAGTTTTAGCTCTTTCCAAAATAAGGCTGTTAAAACGATAATGATGAGCGCTGCTGCCGATGTAATGTACACATCGCGGGCTAATATGGTGGCGGCCTGTCCAAATATAAATTTTGAAAGCCCCGCCTGACCTGCATTGTTCAGACTTTGAAGGTAGGTGAGTAGAACCATACCAAGACCAAAGAAAGCAGATAGTATAGTAGCCAGAGCACCATCGAATTTGATTTTACTGTTTTCTACGGTGATGGTTATGAGCCATGCCGCAGTGATAGAGGACAGGGCTGCACCTATAATGAGTACCTCAATGTCTTTTATACCGGTCAGCAAGAATGCGATGACTACACCAGGCAGTGCCGCGTGGGAGAGGCCGTCACCGATGAGGCTTTCCTTGCGCAGTACTGCGAAGGTGCCTGCAATACCACTGGCAAGGCCCAAGAGAGCTGTGCCGAGCAATACCATCTGCGTCGTATAGGATTGGAGTATGGTCATACAATCCTCCCCTTGCCGTAGGTGCGCTCGATGGCTTCGTCTGTAAAGGTATCTGCCACAGGTCCATAGGCAACAGTTTGCTTATTGACCATCGTTACCCAGTCGAAATATTGAGGTACCGTATTTAAATCGTGATGTACGACGATAACCGTTTTGCCGCGCGCTTTCATTTCTTGTAATAGGGAAATAATGGCGTGCTCCGTCGTTTTATCGACGCCCTTGAAGGGCTCGTCCATGAGGTAAATATCTGCCTCTTGTACAAGGGCTCTTGCGAGGAATACACGCTGTTGTTGACCCCCTGAAAGTTGACGGATTTGCCTGTTTACATAGTCGCTCATGCCCATTTTTCAATCATGGAGAGGGCGAGTTCCTTATCCTTTTTACTTGGTCGTTTGAACCAACCTAGATGACCATAGCGGCCCATGAGTACAACGTCTAATACGGTAGTAGGAAAGTCCCAGTCTACGCTACCGCTTTGAGGAACATAGGCGATTTTCTTGTAATCCTTTTTGTCCATCGCAAGGTGGTGGTCGATATAAAACTTAACACTACCTGAGATAACTGTTAATAGGCCTAGCATGGCCTTTAATAATGTAGATTTGCCGGCCCCATTAGGGCCGACGATAGCCGCTAAGGAACCGATGGGCACCTTCATATCTACGTCCCATAATACGGGTTTTGTCGTATAGGCTACGGTCATATCTTCAACTTCAACGGCCCATTCCATGGAAACCTCCTTCTATCAATAAGTGCTACTAGCTGATATTGCTAGTAGCACTTGTACTTATATGGGGGTAATTTTTTTAGCCCCTTGTTTTAAAATACTATTTATTATTTAAGTGCTTTAGTGATGGTATCGATGTTGGCTTTTACCATGCCGATATATGTGCCGCCTTCAGTGCCTTCAGAACCGAGGGAGTCGGAGTATAATTCACCACCGATAGCAACGTTCCAGCCTTTAGCCTTAGCTGCTTCTTGAACGGCTTCAATTGTTTTATGTGGTACAGAAGATTCTACGAAGATTGCTTTAATTTTGTGATCTACGATGAATTGAACAAGTTCATTCACATCTTGTGTGCCTGCTTCTGTAGCAGTACTTACACCTTGCAAACCTTTTACTTCAAATCCATAAGCGCGAGCGAAGTATTGGAAGGCGTCGTGTGCTGTTACGAGAACGCGAGATTCTTTAGGAATAGATTCTGCTTGAGTTTTGATGTATGCATCTGTTTCATCTAATTTAGTGAGGTATGCATCATAGCGTTTTTTGAAATCCTCTTTGTGAGCTGGGTCTGCTTTTGAAAGTCCTTCGTATACAGCCTTAGCTGCAAGTTTCCAATTTGCTACATCGAACCAAATATGAGGGTCTTTTGTCTTTACGCCATCTTCTTCGTCAAAGTCTAGCAATGTAGATGGGTCAATGGCATCGGATACACGGATAGTAGCTTTATTTTGTTTTGTTAAATTGTCGAAAATAGAACCCATTTTACCTTCTAAGTGAACACCGTTGTACACTACAACATCTGCCTTAGACATAGTTGTTACATCGCCGGCGCTCGCTTGGTAGAGGTGAGGGTCTACGCCGGGACCCATGAGTCCTTGGACGGATACATGGTCACCGCCAATTTCTTTTACTAAATCCGTTAACATTGTCGTAGTGGCAACGACGTTTAATTTTTTAGAACCCTCTTGGACCGTATCTTTGCCACAACCCACAAGTGCAAATATCATAATAACTAAAGAAAAAGCGAGTAATAGAGATTGTTTAACCTTCATAATAATCCTCCTATGATGTACATTCGTAATTTGGCTTTACCAGTATAGAAAAAAGCCGCTACTCATATAGCGGCTAAGGGAATATGGATGACTTTCTGCTAGATTACGATCGTTTAATGCAGAAGAGCTTGTAGATGGTTTGGCCCTATGAGGGCTACAATACCAAGAACCATCATGACTTTCATTTGAATACGTTTTCTCCGTCTCATGATGAACCTCCTTATTATAATTTTTTGCCACATCAGTGAGATATGTTAATTCTGTTCATTTAAGTTATACTTAATATAACATAAATGAGAAAAAAATTATCAATAAGAAAAATATTCTTTAAATATTCATCTTTATTTAGTATTATATATAAAAAGATTAAAGCTACTAAGGAGGCTTATTATGAATAAACTTTTACGCTATACTGTTGCAGCTGCATTTGTTGCATCGTTCAGCATGTTAGGCGATTATACAGCTGATGCAGCAAAATTTATAGAAGCACCAAGAGAGGTGACTATTGTTAAACCTGTAATGCCAACGATTCCTCCAAATATCGTAGTGGCAAAGGATATGCGCGTTCGCTTTTTGATTAATAAAAAGGGAAGGTAGAGAATGTCTTTGTAGAACAATCCTCTGGCTATGCACCAGTTGATGAGGCTGTGAAAACGGCTATTAAACAATGGGAGTTCACACCTGCTATTGGGGTGGATCAAAAGGCTCATGCCTCTATTATTGGTATGACTATTACGTTACCAAAGGAAAATGCGCCTGTGAAGTCGGGTAATGGCACGTTAACTGTGAATAAAACGCAAACTGAGCAAACAGATAATAGTAAAAAAGCCAATTAAAGCAATTGAGAGTGAATAAGGAGAATGATGATGAGTAGTATATTGCGTCGTGTCGCATTAATGGCCCTAATCATGTCTACAACTGTAGCCGTTTCTATGGCAGCACCGTATGAAGCACCTAAAGCTGTGTCCACTCCATCTTTGGATACTAGCGTATTACAGGGTTATTCTGGTGATGTTAATAGTGTAGGTGTGAGCTTTACTATTAATACGGATGGATCGGTATCTTCTGTACAATTACTAAATACTACAGGTAATGATGGCGTAGATGCTGCTGTCTTAGAAACCGTTTTAAAATGGAAGTTTACTCCTGCTACAGATAGCAATGGCAATCCTGTAGCATCTTCTAAAACTGAATACATTGATTTTAGAAATTAATAGAAGGCACTCATACATTGTATGGGTGTCTTTTTATGTGCTGGTGAAAGTACTTAAGGGTTTAATTATATGGGGTGAAAGTATTTTGTGGCTCAATTATCTTGGAAAATGTATCCGCAGCAACTGAAAATTACTTTCAAATGAATATAATGAAAGTATATTTAATATAGTAATAATATTATTGTATATACTAATAGTCTTTGACCCTTGGAGGTATAAGCGTATGAATCCATTACAGCAAAAGCTAGACATTAATAATGAACGGTACAGAATTATTGTATCTATTAAAGAGGATTATTTAGACGGTAAATTATCCTTGGAAGAGGGTAACCGTATTTTAAAAGAAAAATTAGGCACTTGTACGCCTGACGAATTTGCTTATGCAGAGCAAAGTTTGAAAGGTGTCTATAAGGATGAAGAAATACTAGACAAGATGGATGATTTGTTGAATTTATTTGACGGTGTATTAGTACGTGCCGAAAATGAGTACCCAGAGAATCATCCATTGTGGGCTTATTTAGAAGAAATTAATGCGGTTGAAAAGGTAGCTCTTGAAGCGGATGAATTGTTAAAACAAGATAAGTTTATTAAAAATCCTTGGCTTGGTGTTTTTGATTCCTTAGCAGAATGGCGTATCCATCTATCTCGTAAGCAAAATCAATTATATCCAATGTTAGAAAATCATGGCTTTGATCGTCCGACGCGTATTATGTGGACTTTCGATGACGGCGTACGCGATGCTATCTCTTCATCCTACGCATTGCTTCGTGAAGATAAATATGAGGAGTTTTTAGCATCTGTTCCAGAAACACTGGCAAAGTTACGTGATTTGAACTCTAAGGAGTTAGAAGTTTTATTGCCAACATCCTTTAAATTATTAAGCGATGAAGAGTTTGTGCGCATGAGCAAAAATGACCATGAAATCGGTTATGCTATTATTAACGCACCAGGTTTATATGTCGTGCCAGGTATTAACGATTCCGCAGCCCTATTAAATGGAAATACTGCTGGTCAAAATAGTGCAGTATCTAATGAGTTTCTTAATGATTTAGCAGGCTTATTATCTAAGTATGTAAGATCCTGTAGGTGGAGCACAAGTTGGTAAGGATACAGTCCTCGATGTGGCGACAGGCAAATTGACCTTAGAGCAAATCAATTTGCTGTTCCGTCATCTTCCAGTAGACCTGTCTTACGTTGATGAAAATGAACTCGTTAAGTTTTACAGTGATACGCCACATCGTATATTCCCTCGCAGTGCCAATGTTATTGGTCGTGAAGTGAAGAATTGTCATCCTGCTAAGTCTGTTCATGTTGTAGAAGAAATCGTAGAGAAATTCCGTTCGGGAGAACAAAGCCAAGCAGAATTTTGGATCAATAAACCGGGATTGTTTATCTACGTTATCTACACGGCCGTGCGCGATGAAAATGGTAAATTCCGAGGCGTACTAGAAATGATGCAAGATTGTACACATATCCGTGAATTAGAAGGCTCCCGTACATTGTTGACTTGGGATAAGACTGATTTTGTAGGAAATACAGATAATAATGGTAATGATAAATCCCTAGTTCAAGAGGCCGCAGAAGAGGTCGATGATACTTGAATAGACTTAGAGGGCTTACAATAGTTATCAATTTTTATTATTACAAAATATGTTGCACTAATTTAAAAATAAACATACAATAATTTACTTTTTACTCATCTCTTTTGTGTATACAAATTTGGTTGAAAAAAAGGTAAAATAGAAAAATAATGAAAGTATTTGCAAAAAAATCATATTTTCATAAATTAATATACTTTTACAAGAGAAATTACTAAGATATTTAAAGGTGAGGATCTAGATACTATGTCTACAAGACGCGTTTGGAAGCAAAGTGAAATTAAAACAAACCCATTATTTTCTAAGATGCGCAGTACTATTGAAACTGCATTTTATGGAAACAATGTAACGCCTATTACATCTGTGGCACAAGCGTATCAATTTGCCACTGAAGAGCCAGGTGTTATCGTCCTCGATATGCCTGTACATAAACCATGTGAACAAGGTTTGCCTGCAGATGCGAAGGTACTTGTTACTAACGATGGCAAAACTACAGGTCGTTATGCAAAGGCTCGCCGTATCATTGGAGATGAAGGCATTGACGAAGTAGAATTAGCAGGTATTGCACGTGATGCTGTATACGATAGCCGCAATAAAGAGTGGATTGCGGCTCAAACTATTGTTGGTTTAGATAAAAAATTCACAGCTCGTGCTCATTTGATGATTCCAAAAGATCACGCATCTATTTTGTATTCTTGGATCATGAACTTCAAGTTCTTCGATGCAGCGGTAAAAGAATTTTACGATGATAGCTTAGAAATCTCTGAAGGTGATATCTACATCTACTCTAATCCAGATTATGTTGTACCAGGTCATCCAGGTGGTCTTGCTATCTTTGACCCTGCTCATAACTGTGCGATGATTCTTGGCATGCGCTATTTTGGTGAGCACAAAAAAGGGACCCTTACATTGGCATGGTCCTTGGCAAATCGCCTCGGCTATGTTGCTTGCCATGGCGGTATGAAACGTTACAACCTTGATAATGGCAAATCCTATACTATCGGTGTATTCGGCTTGTCCGGTTCCGGTAAATCTACATTGACTCATGAAAAACACGATGGTCGTTATGATATCTCTATCTTGCATGACGATGCGTATATCATCAATACTAAAGATTTGAGTTCTATTGCCCTTGAACCTACGTACTTTGACAAAATGCAAGACTACCCTGTGGAACATCCTGCAAACGAATTCTTGTTGACGCTACAAAACGTAGGCGTAACTATGGATGAAGAGGGCCGTAAGGTTGTATTAGCAGAGGACGTTCGCAATAACAATGGTCGTGCTATCAAATCTCAATTTTGGACAGATAATCGCGTGAACTACGTTGGTGAGCCTGTAAATGCTATTGTATGGCTAATGAAAGATAAAACATTGCCACCAATTCTTAAAGTCGATGATCCTGTTTTGGCGTCTACTATGGGTGCAACCCTTGCGACACGTCGTTCGACAGCGGAAAAGCTTGATGCTAATGTTGATCCGAACGCACTTGTTATTGAGCCCTATGCAAATCCATTCCGCACATATCCATTGGTTTGTGATTATGAAAGTTACAAAAAATTGTTCTCTGAATGTGGCGTAGAATGTTACATCATGAACACAGGGTTCTTCTTGGAGAATAAAATTCCTAAAGAAGTGACTCTCGATTTGTTGGAACGCTTGGTAGAAGGTACATTGGAGTTCAAACCATTCTATAAATATGAAAACCTTTCCTATGTAGAGGTTCCTGGTTTTGAACCACCATTCCAAGTGCGTGAGTACCATCACCAATTACACAAAGCTTTTGAGTTCCGCTATGACTATGTGGAAAATCTCAGAGACGGTAAAAATGAATTACCAGATGAAGTACTTGATGTACTAAAAACTTTAATGTAACACTTTACAATAACCGAAATAGTCCCTCTGGAAAAACACGCTACTGCGCTAAAGCGGAGCCCGAAGTTTTTTCCAGAGGGGCTATTTCTTTTCTGTATCTTTTTACATTAAGGTTTTTAGTACATCGGTGTAGGAGGAAGCTACTGCGCTAAAGCGGAGCCCAACGCAGGGTGTGAGCTAACAGAGAAGCGCAGCGGCATATGGGAAGATTTATACTCTTTGTCACCTTAATTCCTAATAAAAAAACAGGAATTAAGAAATAGAAGTTTATGAAAAATAAAATGAGCGAAATAATTGGTAAAATATCGATATAATCTGATGTTATATGGATATAAAAAGTTGAAAAATATTATAAATTTTTAATTGACAAATATCCTTCGGGAAAAATATACTTAAAAACAGTTTAAAACATATTTTTGGAGATAGGATTTAAAGTCCGTCATTATGGTGGAATTAACTTGAAATAAATGTAGAATATGTTTTTCTTATTATTGTCAGCTGGCCTACGTAGGCCCTTAGGAGGTTTATTATGAGTAAAGATGTGGAAAATAAAAATACCCATGACCATAGCCATGGCGAACATCATCACCATCACGATCATGACCATCATCATGACCATGAACATTGCCATTGTGGCGGTCACCATCACGATCACGACTATGATCATCATGACCACGATCATGAACATGGTCACGACCATAGTCATGGCAAAGCACTACCAACGGATAAATGGGTGCCACACACTCATGAACCAGGGGTACCTCATGAACATGGCGTAAATGACTACATGAAAGCTGTTGCTGAGTATCGTAAAACATGGCCTACTAAACAGGATGTTATCGAACAAACTCCGGACCCTGCTGTGCGTGAAATGATTCTTCGCATGGAACAAATTGGTTGCGATACCGTATTTGACCGTTTCGATAAACAACAACCTCAATGTACATTCGGTATTGCTGGTGTATGTTGCCGTATCTGTTTCATGGGTCCATGTAAAATTACACCTAAGAGCCCTCGTGGCGTCTGCGGTGCTGATGCGGACCTTATCGTAGCTCGAAATATGACACGTGCAGCTGCAGTGGCTTAACTCAACATGGTGCACATGCTCGTGAAATTTTGATTTCTTTGAAAGCTGCTGCTAATGACCAATTGGATATTCCAATTTTGGGCGAAGAAAAAATCCGTACCGTATGTAAGGCTTTCAACATCCCTGAAGAAGGTCGTTCCTTGAAAGAAGTAGCTAATGATTTAGCTGATGTATTGCTCGAAGATTTGAGCCGTGCATTGCCAGGCGAATATAAAACAATTACAGCAATGGCTCCTGCTGAACGTCGCGAAGTTTGGAAAAACCTAGATATTTTGCCTGTTTCCGCGTACAATGAAGCCTTTGATGCATATCATCGTACATGCGTAGGTACAGATGGCGATTGGGAAAGCAATATGAAACAATTCTTGCGTTGTGGTCTTGCTTTCACATTTACTGGCGTAGTAGCGGCAGATATCGCTACAGATGCACTGTTCGGACAAGGCGGTCGCCGTACTTCTAAAGTTAACATCGGTGCCTTGAAAAAAGGTTATGTAAATATCGCTGTTCATGGTCACTTGCCAACATTAGTATCTCAAATTTGTACAATTGGTGCCTCTGAAGAGTATTTAGAAAAAGCGAAAGCTATCGGTGCCAAAGGCATCCAATTCTACGGTATTTGCTGCTCTGGTTTGTCCAGCATGTACCGTTATGAAAATGTTATTCCATTGTGTAATGCTATCGGTGCGGAACTTGTACTTGGTACTGGCGCACTCGATTGCTGGGTAGCTGACGTTCAAGACGTTTACCCTGCTATTATGGACGTAGCACGTTGCTTCAACACAAAGATTATCACTACATCTGATGCAGCGCGTTTACCAGGTGCAGAACACATTGGTTACGATCACCATCATACTAACTTGTCTGAAACAAAAGCATTGGCTCGCAAAATCTTGGATCGCGCTCTTGAAGCTCATGAATTGCGTAAAGGCATGCCTGTATTCATTCCGCCATACGAAATCACTGCAGAGGTTGGTTTCTCTCCAGAATCCACTGTTAAACATTATGGTTCCTTCAAACCATTGGCAGAGGCTTTAAAATCTGGTAAAGTTCGTGGTATCGTTAACGTAGTAGGTTGTTCCAACCCTCGCGTTATCTACGAAAAAGCAACTGTAGATATCGTTGATACACTTATCAAAAATGGCTGTATCATCTTAACAAATGGTTGTGCGTCCTTCCCATTAATGAAACTTGGTTACTGTAATACAGATGCTATTAAGAAATGTAGCCCTGCATTACAAGAGTTCTTGGGCGATGATCAACCACCAGTATGGCATGTTGGCGAATGTGTAGATAATGCACGTTCCTCTGGTATCTTCGGTGGTATTGCGGCTGAACTTGGTCTTAACTTGCCACAATTGCCATTCGCTATGTCTAGCCCTGAATGGTCTAACGAAAAAGGTATCGATGCATCCCTTGGCTTCCGCTTGATGGGTATCAACTCTTACCATTGCGTTGAGCCACCTACACAAGGCTCTGATGCTGTTACAAAATGGCTTAAAGAAGACACTAAAGACATCTTAGGCTCTGTTATGTATGTAAATACAGATCCTGCTAAAGTTGCTGAAAAAATCTTGGCAGATATTGATGCTAAACGTGCTGCTTTAGGTTGGGCAGAAGTAAAATAATATAATATAATATAAACAAAAGACCCTCTCCATAATCCTCCACCGCCCAGATCTGTTCCTTTGGAACAGGGGCAAAGTCGGATTCTGAAGAGGGTCTTTTTTGGGTTATAGGACAAAAAGTGTGTGTGACTAATCCCAATAAGTTGGAAAATCTGTAGACATATGTAGCTCATTCCAAACAGGAGCATCACCCCATTGAGGGATTGAACGATCTATTTGGCAATAACTAGATAACCGTTTGTAGATAGCAGCAATCGATTCATCTGTAGGCATACAATTTAATATATCTGAAATAGAAAGCGGTCTTGGTGAGTGCATATAGCACCACCAATAGACCGCTTTTAGTCTTCTTTCAAGTGAAAGGCCCCTATGAGCCCGTAACATACTTCTTAGTTGAGCATTTACTCCACCTTCAATACGATTATTCGTTGTAGGTATTGTAATATCAATACATTCCAAAAATGTAAATAAAGTTTGTTGCCTAATCAGACGCCATAATGATGATTCAGCTTTAAGCAAACGCTCATGTGTAGAGCGTTTGTTTCCGAATTCATCAATCGTCATTTCTCGTAAAAAATCAGAATATGTCATTCGCCACGCTGAAAGCTCATTAATCCATATAAAGGCTTGATCCATTGTTTTCACATTAAATAAAGCTTTGGCAAGACTATAAAGGTCTTTCCCAGCTAACGTTTTAGGTCTACTTGTCGTATATCGTCTAACCTGACAAAAAATGTGAAACAGACATCTTTGGTGACTGCTATAAAGCCAAACTTTACGTAATGCTTTAGGCAAACCATTAGCACCATCAGACACAATGACTTTAGGTTCGGCAATCCGTTCCATTAAACACTGCCAAGCTCTAGCATGCTCATAACGACAGACATACCATCCTAAAAACATGAGTATCATTGCAACAAATCAAAAACACATAAATTTCTAGCTAAGTAAATTCCATCAAGATATACCACATCATGTACTTCTTCCACTTTTGGTGGCAATGGCCATATGGACCAAAATTTAGCGGTTTTACGCCTGAATGTACGACCTTTACCAGGCATATCAGCTTGAATATCGGTGCTGAATAACCAATTCAAGAATAGGTTTAACTCTTTACTTAATTTATTAATTTTAACGGTAAATGCCACCTTACAATATTTGCAAAACCAACGCTGAGAACCAGATTTTAAAACACCATGTTTAATACATGTTTCATTACAATCAGGACATTTTATTTGTCGCATAAACTCTTCCTCCATATTTGTTTATATATAGGAAGATATAACCTCATTTTAGTCAGTAATTACAAGGGTTAATTGATGTTTTTACCCACACTTTTTGTCCACACTCAAACTTCTTCAGAAAAAGATTAAACCCTTATAACACTAGATATTTACTAGTGTTATAAGGGTTTTCACACACACTTTTTGTCCTATAAGCCTCTTTTTTTATATAGGGAGAAAACACAGAGCAAAGTCGGACGTACTGAGAGGGTTATTTCATTAGAGGTAAACTCTAAAATTAGTAAATCTAAATGATGAGTTTTATTTTCTACGTTTTTAGCCTAATTAACTAATAATTATTCATGAAAGAATAAAAAGCGTCAGGCAGGCCTGACGCTTCATTGTATTTCCATCTTAAGTTTATTCAAATAAACTTAAGAAATGCCTAACGTAATAAGTACTGGTAATACTTACACGTTAGGCGCATCTCGTTTTACTAATTTTTAGATGAGCCTAACGCTCGCACACGTCAATGACTCTCTTTATGTTTATAGTATACCTCAATAACAACATAAAAACAACATAGGTATATAGTAACTTATAGTACAATAGTTTCTCCATCCTCAGGGACTGCTACATGGCTTTCGATATTGGTGCCTTTGATAAACTTGTGCACATCCTTACGGCTTGTTGCAGTATGATTAACTGTATCCATGTGAACCGTAATGATTTTAGCCTCTGGTTTGCGTACCACCATGCGGCCAATATCTTTTGTACCCATAATAATACTATCTTCAAAGCCTAAAACTTGAGCATATCCAGTGTTCATAATAATAACATTAGGGTCGAAGCGAAGAAGGGCCTTCTCTACATCGCTTGTCCATACTGTATCGCCTACAAGGTACACAGTTGGTTCGCCTTCTGCTTCAAAAATAACGCCCATTGCATCGCCTGCTAATGGTGCGAGAACTGGATTTGCATACATTTCTACAGTGCCGAGTGAGCCACCTGTTTTTCTCAATGTGATACCATTAAACTCAAGACTTTCAAAAATGATGCGTACATCATTAAAACCTTGGGAGATAATAAGTTCTTTGTCCGCTGTATTTTGCACAAAAATAGGAAGTGACTTTGGAATAGATTTAATTGCCGTGTCATCCCAATGATCGAGATGTGTGTGTGTAACTACTACTGCAGTTACATTGCTTAATAGATTGTCCATTGATACAGGCAAATCAACCATAGGCATTCTTTGTTGATAGTTAAATGTTCCTTCAAAGCCAGGATAAGTATCTTTGGGTGCTAAGAATGGATCAATAAGAAATGTTGTGTTTTTTATTGTTAATTTTCCTGTAGCATTTCTAATGTGAGTATATTGTGTCATAGGTATCTCCTTAATTGTATTTTTGAAAATCTCATCAAATAGATTACTGTTTGTAATCCCTAGAATTAGTGTACCTTTGTTTTTGTTATACTAGTCTCAACAATAATTAACACTATGTTTATTAATAGACACATTGTATAAAAAGTGTCTATATTGGAGGTTATATGATAACTCGAAAAGAAATGACACGAATGTTGTTAAAAGAAGGCTTGCTTAGTTGTTTAGAAAACCATTCTTTTGAGTCTGTAACAGTAACATTGTTGTGTAAAACATCAGGTATAACTCGCTCTACTTTTTATTTACACTATAGCAATATCATGGAAATTGTTGATGATTTAGTAGATGATGCAATCGCTTATTCGCGACCAGGAATGGTAGATAATAATAATTTACAAACTATAGCTCAAACCTTATTGGCTGCTTCTGATTCAGTGTCATTGAGAGATTCATACGATTCTATTTTTGATAGATTACCCTTATGTCAGCGTATTATACGACATAAAAAGTATTTACCTTTATTTTTAGATGACCAAATTTCAGAATATGTATTGCAACGAATTATACGGAGTGAAAAAGATCGGCAAGGGATTGTTATGGCAGAAGCACTTGGGACTTCATTTGATGTGGGTGTATCCGTTTTTGTATTTTTAGTGCACGGACTATATGCTGTTAATAAACAATATAAGTGGTCCCAAAGCGATGAATGGTTAGAAGCGCAGAAAGTTATCTTTGAACTCGTTTGCCGTGGGTTACAAAGAAAATAAGCATATAAGGCTCACATACTTCCTTGGTGCATCTTAGGCAATACATGCTCACCTAGAAATTAGTACAGGCCTGTACTAATTTCTAGAAGAGGTATATGGATGAGGTCAAGTCCCTAGGCCGCAGGCCGTTGTATCTGTTTCGAACGCATAAATTCATGGACAACCGTAATTGCTGTATAGAAAATATAATTCACCATGTAGATAATCTAATTCACATCTAATTTCTAATGAAATAACCCCCTCAGAGAGTCCGACTTTGCTAGGCCAAGGCCTAGCCGCAGGCCGTTAAGGCGGCGGAGGACGACTGAGGGGGTATTTCATTACCCAAATTAAGGGTGAATTATATTTTCTTTAATGATGTAAATTATATTTTCTATACAGCTATAAGGTAGAACATGAATTTATACGTTCATGTTTGCCCCTTTTCTCACATAGAACCAGAAGCAAACCGCAACTGTTACGATGTTGAATGCAAGTAATACGGCGAAGGCTGGATGGATGTTGCCGAAGGTTGTATATGTGAAACCGAAGATTTTAGGTGTAATGAAGGCACCGTATGCAGCTACGGCAGCTACGAAGCCTGTGATTAAAGAAGATAGTAATGGATTGCCAAATACGTGAGGAATCATACGGAATGTGGCACCTGTTGCGAAACCACAGCATACGAATGTTAATACGGACATAGCAAAGAAGAATGGGAAGTTGTGCATATCAACGCCCACTGCGATAAGTGCTGTTGTAGCACATAGGCCGAGAAGGCTAACAAAGGTAACCTTTGTACCGCTATTAATTTTATCTGCTAACCAACCGCCTACTGGGCGAAGGGCACCTGCTACAAGGGGGCCTACGAATGCAATGGATGCAAATGGAACTTCAGGGAATTCTTTACCTACTAAGAGGCCTAGTGCTGCTGCATAACCAGAGAAAGCACCGAAAGAACAAGTGTAAAGTAATGTAAGAGCCCACGTGTGTTTGTTGCCAAAGATTTGTACAAGATTTTTAGGATTTGGTTTGTCTAGAGGCAAGTTGTCCATGAATCGAGTCATCAATGCAAGGATAACAACGAGTGGTACAATCCACATGAAAGCTGCATTGGCAAGGTATACTGCATTACCTTTGATGATAGCAGGTGTTACACCAAAGACATTGCCTAATGTAGCAGAGCCCATAGCGAATGGTGCTAAGAAGTAAATTACAGAAATACCAAGGTTACCAATACCGCCATTGATACCAAGGGCTGTACCTTTTTCGGATTTAGGGAAGAAGTTGCCAATGTAGGCCATGGATGACGAGAAGTTAGCGCCCGCTAAACCGATAAGGGCGGTTAAAATCATGAATGTAGTGTACGAAGTAGTTGTATCCTGTACAGCAAAAGCCGAGCCATACAACAGGGACCAACAAAATGATGGTGGAAATGAATGTCCAGTTTTTTTACCACCCATAAGTGCGGGCATGTAAGTGTACACAAAGCGTAATGTAGCGCCTACGAGGCCTGGGAAGGCAGCAAGTGTAAATAATTGGTCGGTTGTAAAATGGAATCCCGCACTATTTAATTGGGCTGCGATGGTGGACCATAGATACCATACACAAAAGGATAAAGTTAGGGCAATAGTAGATATTACCAAGTTTTGTTTGGCAATTTTTTTGCCAAACTTTTCCCAAAATTCGGGATTTTCTGGCTGCCAGTTCGCAACAATCTCCTTGCGACTCGCACCTACTTGAGGCATTTTAAGTTCTGACATGAGAGCTCTCCTTTAAGTAAAACACATGTGATAAAAGGGGACAATCTTTTTACACAAACTATACGGCACATTTTCATAAAAAATTTTCATGTGAATCATACAAAAAAAGTAGTATTATAGAAATAGAGAATGTGCTAAAATCACAACATTATTATATAAAACAAAAATATAATAATGTTGTGATGAAAACACACTTATATAAGAATTAATCGGTTATAATGTTGGTATATACGTAAAGTATATAGTATATGTGCCTTTTGCCCATGTGTTTTATGAAAGTGATTTTCAAAAAGGGTATGGTCAAATGACACTGAAGGATGCACGGTGATAGTATGGAACAGGAGTTAATAAACCAGTTACTTGCTTTGCCAGGTGAAACAATTCATCTTGATAAAGGGGATTTCTTGTTTCACGAAGGTGATATAGCAGATCATTTTTTTATTGTTCGTAAAGGTAGACTTAGTATTAAGAAATTTGAGGCTAGTGGTCATATTTTTGCTCATCGTTTGGTGGGACCCAATAATGTACTTGGCGAAATTCCTTTATATGAGACAAATACTCGGACCTACGTGTTTAATGCGATTGCACGTGAAAAATGCTCGGTATATTCGATTCGTTATGATGTGTTAGAACCAGCCATTGCAAAGGACCATTCCTTGGCTATTGCGATGATGAAAATCTATACACTTCACATGCGGCGACAACAGGCCAAGTATAGAGACTTGTTGTTGTATGGCAAAAAGGTGCATTCTATTCGACTTTATTGCGTTTGGCTAATAGCTACGGTATAAAACGCGATGACGGTATCTATATCGACATTGCTTTAACAAAACCAAGAATTAGCTGAATTTGCTGCCACATCTCGGGAAAGTTTAAACCGCATGCTTAGTGAGTTACGAAAAATTAGGCTATGTAGCCTATGATAAAACACCATCTGGTAATCTGTGACTTCGATGCATTAATCGGATTACTCGATTTGGATACGGAAACGATGGATCCTAATATCAGTAATATCGAATAATTGTGGATAATCGCCCTTGCTGTTGGCATTGCTAACGCAAGGGCTTTTTTTGTAGTTTTTGAAGGAGGACATGAGATGAGCTTGTTGTCTCAAAAGTTTAAGTTTCTTCGCAAGAAGAACGTATCTCCAAGCGGCCATCAAATAACTGAAGATGGAGGCCGCGAGTGGGAAAAATTTTTTTATCGTGACCGTTGGTCTTACGATAAAGTTGTCCGTACAACGCATGGCGTAAACTGTACTGGTTCTTGTAGCTGGAATATCTACGTTAAGAATGGCGTCGTAGCCTGGGAAAATCAGGCTACTGATTACCCTGAAACACCAGATGATATGCCGGATTACGAACCACGTGGGTGCCCTCGTGGTGCAACATTCTCTTGGTATCTCTATAGCCCATTGCGCGTAAAATATCCATATGTGCGCGGCGAATTGGCTGAGCTTTGGAGAGAAGCTAAAAAGCATGCTAAGAACCCAATCGAAGCTTGGAAATCTATCGTAGAAGATCCTGAAAAAGCGAAGAAATACAAATCTGCCCGTGGTATGGTGGCTTTGTGCGCTCCACATGGGATGAAGCGACAGAAATCACTGCAGCATCTTTTACTATATACAGCAAAAACATACGGCCCTGACCGCAACGCGGGCTTCTCTGTAATCCCAGCGATGTCCATGTTGTCCTATGCAGCAGGTGCTCGTTTCCTTAACTTAATGGGTGGTTCACCATTGTCCTTCTATGACTGGTATGCCGATTTACCACCTTCTAGCCCTCAAGTTTGGGGTGAACAAACGGATACACCTGAATCTGGTGACTGGTACAATGCTGGTTATATCATGACTTGGGGTTCCAACGTACCGTTGACTCGTACGCCTGATGCTCACTTCTTGACAGAGGTTCGTTACAAAGGTACTAAGGTTGTATCCGTATCTCCTGACTATGCGGAATCTACAACTTCTTCTGATGCTTGGCTTAATGTGAAAGCCGGCACTGATGCGGCTCTTGCTATGGCGATGGGTCACGTAATCTTAAAAGAATACTACATCGATAAAGAAACTCCATACTTCAAAGAGTATGCTAAAGAGTTTACTGATATGCCATTCCTTGTACGCGTTGAAGACATCAACGGCGCAGTACAACCAGGCCGTTTCTTAAATGCTAAGGATTTAGGTAGCAAAGAAGACGGTGCTGATTTCCAAACTGTATTGATTGATGAAACAACAAATGAAATCGTTGTTCCAAATGGTACAATGGGCGACCGTCACACAAATCCACAAAAATGGAACTTACGCCTTGAAAATCGCAATACAGGGGCTAAAATTGCCCCTCGCTTATCCGTGTTTGATCAACGTGAAGATGTGACTGTTGTTAAGTTGCCGTACTTTGGCGATGAAGAGCACGAAGGCGTTATTGAACGTGCTATTCCAACTATTACAGTACAAACTGTAGATGGTCCTGTAAAAGTAACTACCGTATATGACCTTATTCTTGCTAACTATGGTATCGATCGTGGTATCGGTGGTGAAGTGGCTAAATCTTATACTGATGACACTCCTTACACACCTACATGGCAAGAAAAAATTACTGGCGTAAAAGCAGATATCGCTATTGCCACAGCTCGTGAGTTTGCAGATAATGCAGAAAAAACTAAAGGCCGTTCCATGATTATCATGGGTGGTGGTATCAATCACTGGTACCATGCGGATATCATTTACCGTACAATCTTGAACCTCATCATGTTCTGCGGTACAGAAGGTGTTAACGGTGGTGGCTGGGCTCACTACGTAGGTCAAGAAAAACTTCGTCCTGTTGAAGGCTGGGGCGGTATCATGACAGCTAACGACTGGAGTAAAGCTCCTCGTTTGCAAAATGGTACATCTTGGTTCTACTTTGCGACAGAACAATATCGTTCAGATTGCATCGACTTGGCAGATCGCGTATCTAAATTAGCTAAGCCTCGTTATCGTCACCCTGGCGATTACAATGTTTTAGCGGCTCGTTTAGGTTGGTTGCCATCGTATCCTACTTTCAATAAAGGTAGCCAAGACTTGGTTAACGATGCTCGTGCAGCTGGTGCTGGTACAGAAGCAGAAATTAATCAATATGTGGCACAAGCATTGAAAAATAAAGAATTACAATTCTGCGTAGAAGATCCTGCGGCTAAAGAAAACCATCCACGCAACTTATTCGTATGGCGTGCGAACCTTATTGGTTCCTCTTCTAAAGGTCATGAATACTTCTTGAAACATTTATTAGGTACTAAAAATGCGGTATTAGAAGATGACGATGCACCTACACGTCCAGAAGAAATCAAATGGCGTGAAGCTGATGGGGCAGGTAAGCTTGACCTCTTAATCGACATCGACTTCCGTATGGCTTCTACAGGCTTGTACTCTGATATCGTATTCCCTGCAGCTACATGGTATGAAAAAGAAGACTTGTCTTCTACTGATATGCATCCATATGTACACGTATTCCAAGCAGCTGTTGATTGTGCATGGGAAACTAAATCTGACTGGGATACATTCCGTACTCTTGCAGAAACAGTATCTCGCGTAGCAAAAGAGTCTGGCTTCACAGAATACGAAGATATCGTAGCATTGCCTCTTGGTCATGACAGCCCAGGTGAGGTGGCTCAACCAGAAGGTAAGGTTCTCGATTGGAGCAAAGGCGAATGTGAACCAATTCCAGGTAAAACAATGCCTAATCTCGTTCATGTAAAACGTGATTACAGCCAAATCTTTGAAAAATTCATCGCTTTGGGACCTAATATCGAAAACAAAATGGGGGCTCATGGCTTTGGCTTTGGGATGTATCTGATGAATATCAAACATTGTATGCACAAAATGGTACTATCGATAACCCTGAATTCATTTCTCATGGCCGTCCAAGCATTTACGAATGTAAAGAAGCTTGTAATGTGGTATTAACATTATCTTCTTGTACAAACGGTAAATTGGCTGTTCGCTCTTGGAAAGCAATGGAAGAAAAAACTGGTCTTTCTGGCCTTGAAAAGAATGCAAAAGGTCGCGAACAAGAAAAGATTACCTTCGATGATATGGTTCGCCAACCACGCTTTATCATTAGCTCTGTAACAAGTACTGGTAAGAACGATAAAAATCGTCGTTACTCTCCATTTACAACATCTACAGAGGATAAAGTACCATTCCGTACTGTAACAGGTCGTCAATCCTTCTATTGCGATCATGAAATGATGCGCGATTACGGTGAAGCTATGGCATTGTATAAACCTGTATTGTCCTACAAACCAGTACAAGGTGACTACAAACAAGAAGGCATTCCAGAAATTACATTGAAATACTTAACACCACATAATAAGTGGTCTACACATAGTATGTATTTCGATAGCCAACAAATGTTGACATTGTTCCGTGGTGGTCAAACAATTTGGCTCAACGAAGATGATGCCGCAGAAATTGGCGTTAAAGATAATGACTGGGTAGAAGCTTTCAATAAAAATGGTGTTGTAGCAGCCCGTGCAGTTGTATCCCCTCGTATTCCTCGTGGCATTTCTTACATGCATCACTCCCAAGCATCGTCACATCAACGTTCCTGGTACGCAAGTTAAGAAAGATCGTCGTGGTGGTACACATAATGCACCAACTCATATTCACTTGAAACCGACACACATGATTGGCGGTTATGGTCAATTGAGCTATGGATTTAACTATTATGGCCCAACTGGCAACCAACGTGATATGACAATTGTGGCTCGTAAATTGAAGGAGGTGGATTGGCTTGAAGATTAAAGCTCAAGTATCCATGGTCCTAAATTTGGATAAGTGCTTAGGCTGTCATACATGCTCTATCACTTGTAAAAAAATACATGGACGAACCGCGAAGGCGCGGAATATATGTACTTTTAATAACGTGGAAACTCGCCCAGGCGTAGGCTATCCACGTAATTGGGAAGACCAAGAAAAATGGAAGGGCGGCTGGACGCTAGATAATTCTGGTAATTTAGCTCTTTCTACAGGTTCTAAAACAAATCGTTTGATGAAGTTATTCTTCCATCCTGAACAACCAGAATTGAAGGATTATTTCGAACCTTGGACATATGACTATGAAACATTGATTCATGGTGGTCGTAAAAATAACCAACCAGTAGCTCGCCCTCGTTCCCTTGTAACGAAACAAAAAATGGAAGTTACTTGGGGCCCTAACTGGGATGATGACTTGGCTGGTGGTCAACATGCTCGCTCTGATGTGAACTTGACTAAGATGGGGCAAGATATCGTATTTGATTACGAAGAAGTGTTCATGCGCTACTTGCCACGTCTTTGTAACCACTGCTTAAACCCTGCATGTGTAGCTGCATGTCCATCCGGCGCGATTTATAAACGCGACGAAGATGGTGTAGTTCTCGTATCTCAAGATGTATGTCGCGGTTGGAGACATTGCGTTCCATCTTGTCCATACAAAAAAATCTTCTATAACTGGGAAACTAATAAAGCTGAAAAATGCGTATTCTGTTACCCACGCTTGGAAAATGGTTTGCCTCAAATCTGTGCTGAAACTTGTGTAGGTCGTATGCGCTATGTTGGCGTTGTATTCTACGATATGGACAAAGTAGAAGCTATGGCAGCTACAAAAAATGAACAAGACATTTATGAAAATACATTAGATTTGATTTTGGACCCTCATGATCCAGAGGTTATCAAAGCGGCTCGTGCAGAAGGCATCTCTGAAGCATGGATTAAAGCAGCTCAAAAATCTCCTGTATACAAACTTGTTAAAGAATGGGGCGTGGCATTGCCATTGCATCCTGAGTATCGTACATTGCCAATGGTTTGGTATGTGCCACCACTCAGCCCAATCTTACAACGCGTAACATCTGATGTATACTTGCCAGATGCACATGAAATGCGCGTACCTGTACAATACCTTGCTAACTTGTTTACAGCAGGTAATACAGAAATTTTAGCTCGTACATTGCAACGTGTTCTCGACATGCGTGAATATATGCGCCGTCGTGAAACAGGCGACGGTCCTATCGATCACAATGTAGATTTAACAGAAGATCAAATGTACGGTATGTACAAATTGTTGGCATTGTCCAAATATAATGATCGCTTTGTTGTCCCATCTGATGTGAAAGTATCTCGCGAAGGTCGCCTAGAAATGCAACAAAATCGCGGCTTTGCTTGCCCTACAGGGGGATGTCAATAATGAAGGATGCTCAGAAAATCGCTCTTATTGCGTCATTTCTTCTACGCTATCCTGATGAACAATGGTATAACGAACTACCTGAATGGAGAGAGGACGCCCAATCCGTTGAGCATCCTCAACTTCGCCAAGGTTTATTAGAGTTCTTTGACTATGTAGAGGATGCTAATAAAAAGGAATTCGAAGACCAATATGTTCGTACCTTTGATTTTAGTCAAAATACAACTATGTATTTGTCGACTTATGAATTACAAGGTACAGGGGAACAAGCAGAAGAACTCGTTAAATTTAAAGCTTTCTTCCTAGAAAACGACTATGATTTGCCAAAAGAAATGCCAGACTATATTCCAGCACTTCTTGAATTATGTGCCGTTATCGATGATGAAAAAGCAAAAGAAATTTACGACTATTGTAAGCCAAAATTGGAATACATTAGAGAACGCTTCATTGAGGCTAAATTGCCTTATGCATTCTTGTTTGATATTATCTTGTCTGTTGCAAATGGATTGGAGGACGGTGCACGATGAATCTATTCCTTTGGGGCGCATTGCCTTACATCGCTTTCACCTTCTTAATCGTAGGTACTTTGGTTCGTTTCTTCTACTTTGAAAGAAACTGGACTACAAAATCGAGTGAATTTTTAGAGAAAAAACAATTGCGCATTGCCAATCCATTGTTCCACTTTGGCTTGCTATGCGTTATCGGTGGTCACGTAGTAGGTGTGTTAATCCCTAAAACTTGGACTGCTGCTATTGGTATTAATGACCATATGTACCATCAAGGTGCGTTATACATGGGCGCTGTAGCGGGGCTTATCTTTATCGTAGGCTTCTTGCTCTTGATGAAACGCCGCTTCACAGTAGCTGAATTGAAAGTTAACACATCCGGCCTTGATAAATGGTTATATTTGTTCTTAACATTAGCTATTTTCAGTGGTATGGCTGGTACATTGCTTAATGCATCTGGTTTCTTTGATTACCGCGTATCCATCGGTCCTTGGTTCCGCAGCCTATTAGCGTTTATGCCGGATCCATCCTTGATGGAAGGTGTACCATTTATGTTCAAATTCCACATGTTCGCGTGGATGGCAGTGGCAATCATCTTCCCATTCAGCCGTTTAGTACACTGCTTGAGTGCGCCACTTAACTATTTAACACGTCCGTTTATCGTATATCGTAAACGAGATCAAAAATAATTAGGATGTTGATTGATTTGTATGCCCTTCTATAATATGACAAATTAATCTGGTTCTATAATAAATGTTGGGGTGACACCACTACGGTGTCACTTCCAACATTATTTTTTTGCCATAAAAATAAGCATACAAGACTCACATACTTTACAATAAAAGTGTCAAAGTCCTAAAGAAAGGATGTGAGCTTATATGCCTACTACTGATTATACTGAATTTTTACATAATGTAAAACAAGAGTTTATTACAAACAGCTACGAATTGGACGGAACATTTATTTTTGACATAGAATTACCGGTAACACAACATATTTGCCCAAAATGTGGAGAAACTACAGAGCGTATTAAAGATTACCGCATACGTACGGTAAAATTTGGAAAAGTACAACGAGGACCATTAATTGGAAAATACAGACAACGTCGATATATTTGCCCTCATTGTAAGCATTCTTTTGCCGAGAATAATCCATTTGTACGAAAATATATGCAACTCAGTATAACCAATATTAAAATGCTATTTGATAAACTTACTGAAAGTTTAACCTATACTGCTATTGCTAACGAGTGTGATACATCTATTACTACAGTATTACGCTATTGCTCTATGATTACTATACCTAAGCCTAGAACATTACCTACTGTTATTGGTATTGATGAATTCAAAGGAAATGCAGAAGGCTATCAATACCAAGTCAATTTAACCAATCCAGATACACATGAAATATTAGATATTTTACCGAAACGTGATACGCAAGCATTAATCCGCTATTTTGCATCATTTAAACATAAAGATCGAGTACAAGTTAAGTTTATTGTAATGGATATGTCCATACAGTTTAAACGCATCATGGAGGCGCTATTTCCACATGCGCATATTATCTGTGATAGATACCATGTGTGTCGACTTGTGGATTGGGCGGTAGAGCGAGTGAGAAAGCGTGAGCAACATAAACTGGCTGCTTATTCACGTATGTTAAAACAGAATCGACGTGTGCTAATGAAACATCCAGATCATTTAACGGAAGCTGAGCACATCAAACTCTGTGAAATACTTCGAATATCTGAAGATATACGGAAAGCATATGCTTTAAAACTATCTTTCAGAAAAATCTTTTCAACCTATGGTAAACAAGGAATAGCTGCACATTTAACCCATTGGTTAGAATTAGTAAAAGCATCTGGTTTGAAAGAATTTAATAACTTCTTTACATCATTTCCTGCATGGATGACTCAATTAACTAATGCATTCTTACTCCCATATTCTAATGGATACACAGAAGGAGCTAACAACAAGATTAAGGTATTAAAACGAATAAGCTATGGGCTTCGCCACTTTGGTAGATTTAGAGTACGTATTCTACTTTTGAGCAAAAAGAATGGCACCAACCATACATATGATTGGTGCCAAACAAGACTCGTAGGGTGAACACCCCAACATTTGACAGAGAGCCATTAATCTGAGCCCCTTTATACGAATAAAGATTCAATTTATTCGTATAAGGGGCTTTTTATTTAGAACTATTCTTATTATTATTCTTATAATTAATAGTATTTATCTAATATAAGTAATCTACATATAGGCTTACAAATGATAAACTATATTAAGTAGAAATCATATTTATAAGTATTTTTATTTGAGAGGTTTTAAGATGAATCAAGTTGAAACGAAACAACACAAGAGCATTTACCATATCTTTATATGGATTGCAGTATTTTCCTTAATTATGATTGGCTTATTAGAGTGGGGTTACATCGCAGGCGGGCGTGCTTTTGGTAACTACAAAGTGTATACTGGTCTTGTGCCATGGTGTGTATGGATTGTTATGACCTATTTGGCAACTCGTCCTAAGTGGTTTACAAGCCGTTATAATTTAGGTGATATGTATAAGGTGCATCGTGCATTAGGTATTGCATCTGTAGCTGTTATTGTATTCCATTTGTATCTCTATTTTGGTAAAGCCGCTAAATCCGTTCTCGGTTGGTGGGGTGGCTATGTAGCCCTCACTTCTTTTGGTATTGCTACAATTTCTGGTCTTGCATTCTTAACACCAAAGTTGAGAAAGGTAACGGCATCTGGTCGAACAACAGGTATTTGGCTTCACCGCTTAAATCTTGTAGCATTAGTTGCTGCAGATATTCATATCCATGGCTTTACACGAATTTCCAAAATGGTACCATTTCTTCAAGTGTTTGATATCATTACATATGGTCTTGTGATTTATTGCATCTACTTGATGTTTAAAAAAAGAAATAATATATAAGAATTTTTAGTCCCTCTGGATTATGCAGAGGGAATTTTCTTTTAATAGATTAGATACGTTATTATGAAAGTTTATCAATTATGATATTGGTATACATATTCACTTTACTGAAATAGTTAAAGTTGGTATTATCTTAATAATGATATGAGAAAAAATATGCCCATCATTTACTCATTCTTTTTTCATTCTCTATAGTTGATATGTGAGGTTTATTATGGCAGAAGTTGTGAAAAAACAGTATAAGAGTAAGTACCATATTTTAATTTGGATTGCCGGATTATCTTTGCGTTTTGATGGGCTTAATTGAGTATGGTTATTTTGCTATTGGTAGAGCCTTTGGGGTTTGGAAGATTCATTTAGGATTGATTCCCTATGCAGCCTGGCTAGTATTGACCTATATTGCGACAAAACCAAAATGGTTTATGGATCGTTATAATCCAGCAGAAATGTATGATGTTCATCGCATTGTTGGTGTTGTTAGTGTGGTGCTTGTATGTGCTCACTGGTATGTATATTTCCTTAAAGCATATAATCTTACCTTTGCATTCTGGACGGGTTATATTTCAACTGTGGCAATGCTTATAGCTTTAGTATTTGGTGTATTACAATTGTCTTCATGGCTAGGGGATAGAGCTAAATCTGTTTCTCACAAAAAGGCATTATGGATTCATCGTTTAAATTTAGTGGCCATCGTGGCAGCCAACCTTCATGTCCATGGTTTTGGACGAATCTCTAAAATGGTTCCGTTTATGACGGTGCTTGATGTATTAACTTATGGTCTAGTTATGTATTACATCTATTGGATGCTCAAACAAAAATAGGCTAAAATCTTTCGTTAATATAGTAAAATTGTACTTACAAATATGACTATAAAAAGATCATTTCTATCCAATATAATTGGAAGAGATGGTCTTTTTTTGCTATTTAAGATACAATATGAATATGAGTATATATTCTATAGTTATGTGTAAATATATACCTTCGTTATGTGTAAATATATACCATCGTCAAAGAGAAAAAGAGGGTTATATGGATTTTTCATGGAAACGCTTAATCTATTTGATGTGTGCCATACAGATTGGTGCGGGTATTACGATTATAGGTGTATTATCCTTTATACCTTTATATCTTGTGGAGCTTGGTTTAACAGATCAAGGAGAAGCCGCTATGTGGGCAGGACTCGTATCAGGGGTAACACCTTGTATGGTTGCTTTAAGTGCTCCTTTTTGGTCGCGCAAGGCCAATGAGCTGGGCCCTCGGAAGGTAATGATGTTTATTTTTATAACATTAATGCTTGCCGTTGGAGCCTGTAGCTTTGCACAGACGCCAACTCAATTACTTGTATTGCGCACATTACAAGGTTTAGTGGGAGGTTTTGTACCCATTGGGCTTGGTATAATTGTATTAGTCACCCCTGAGGATAAAGTTCCTTGGGCAATGGGACTTTATCAGGCCTCCATGGTGATGGGACTAGTTTTTGGACCTCTTATGGGAGGGATAACGGCGGACTTATTAGGTTATCGTGCTCCATTTTTATTGTTTTCTGCCTTATCCGGTTTATGCCTTTTAGGAGTTTACAAATGTATGCCAAATTTACAGCATACTCATAAGGTAGATGCTAGTGAGTCACAGTGGTCCTTAATCAAGTCGTTCATGTCTATTCCCACTGTTCGTTTATTGGTATTTATTTTATTCTTATGTAATTTCGGTATTACAGGAATTGGTCCCATTTTGCCGCTATATATTAAACATTATATGAGTGTAAATGATGATTTTGTAGCGACCATAGTAGGAATTATCATATTTGGGGCCGGAGTATTTAGTGCTCTAGCGTCTATATCAATAGGTAAATTGTCTAGATTTATGCCTATGCCACGTATATTATGCGTATCTACTTGTGGTGTAGGAGGATTTTTCATACTTCAATACTTAATGCCTGATGTGTGGGGGTTAGGAGTATCACGTGCTCTTGCAGGTTTCTTTATGGGGTTTATTACGCCCATTGCAAATACCCTTATTTCAAAGGCTGTGCCTATAGAGCGGCGAAGTATTGTTTTTGGTGCTGTATCAAGTGTAGTCATGATGGGCAATGTGTTGGGGCCTGTCATTAGCGGTATGATTGCACGTGCTATCAGTTACGGTGCTGTATTCTGGAGTACGGCCGCCATATTCTTTATAGCGGCTCTTGGTGTATATTGGAATTTGATTTATAAACCAGTGTTGAAATATAATCGTTAAGTAGATATTAATGTGTATAGTATTAAGCGTAGAATTAGAGAGTTACCGTTTAATACAAAGTTGAGAGAGAAGAGTCATGTTATTAAAACAATTAGAATACTTTATTTCTGTTGTGGATCACAATAGCTTTACACAGGCTGCCTATGAGCACTATGTATCACAATCGGCTATTTCACAACAAATTAAATCCTTAGAGTCAAGTTTGGGGATTCCCCTGATGGTACGTGAAAAACGTAGCTTTTACCTGACTTCGGCTGGTGAATATTTATATCGTAACGGTAAGCACATGCTATTGCGTATTAAAAATTTACAAGAGGAGACGGCCCGTATTGGTAAGGATAGCCGTAAGTATTTACGTATAGGTTATTTAAATCGCTACAGTGGTATTGCATTGCAGCAGGCGTTAATGCGTACAACTAAGCGATATCGAGATTTAGATGTGCGTATGTACAGCGGTAGTCATTCTGAGCTTAATCAAATGCTCAAAGATAATTTGGTGGATATTATTTTTATAGACTATTGGCAAACAACGGAAAAAGCTGATAGTATAAGTTATGCCATTAGTACGGCTACTGTTGTAGCGGAAACACCTAAAGGGTATACTTTGGAAGGTGCCATAGAGCTAAAAGAACTAGCAGACTTACCGTTAATTCTTGTATGTCATGAAGATCAACGTTTTGATGAAGAGGAACATTACCGCAAGTCCCTTGGTTTTGGTGGTTCCTTTGTGCAAGTTAAAAATCTTGAAGAGGCACGTTTTCTCGTTTCTGCTGGTCAAGGGATATTATTAGTCGATCGGTTTAAATATTTGGTAGATACAATACCAGGTATCGAGCGAAAATGCGTATTGAATCATGGAAAAACCCTATCGAACAAGACTATTATTTCCAAGTCCCATTACATAACTCCAATACCTATGCAGAGGCCTTTAAAGACTTATTTCTTCAAGTACTCGACGAGTTTTAACTTAGAATATATAACAAAAACAGGTATTTCTTGAAATCATCCATGTTACTGTCCGCAACTTGGTATTAGAGATTTCGCGAAATACCTGTTTTTTTATGTGTTTATGAAAGTAGCATCATAATGCCTTCATAGACGAGTTTTAGGCCATAAATAATCAATACTAAACCGCACACTCTATTAATCCATACGAGATGAGATATTTTTAAATTTTCTTAGCTAATATATACATCGTGCCTGCCAAGGTACCAAAACCAGATTGGCGTCATAGCTAGGAAACCGAAGAAGAAATGATATATCCCTTCTACAGGAATATTAGCACGAAAGGCACCGAGCATCATAGAAGCATCAATAACGGCTTGAGGATTACCCCACGTAACCAGTAAGGCCATTAGTAAAAATGTCCTTGATTGGTATATTTGTATCTACCTTTTTGAGAGATGGTTCGGTATTAAATGTCCTATAGCCGATATAGGTTACGAGCAATCCGCCGGCGATGAGAATGATGAGATTGAAAGTGGGCCATGTTTCTAGTAGAGTTCCGATGCCATAAAATGCAGCTGCACTCAATGTCATATCAAAGAGACCAATAATGGTAATCGTCAATATAATACGAGGCAATGGCTGTACGAGAGCCGTATTAATGATAAATAAATTCTGCATTCCAATAGGTGCAAACGTAGCGAGCCCAACTAATAAACCTTGTAAGAAGTACATACATAATCCCCCTTTCTTTATGGATACAAAAGCTAGGCAAAATTAATATATGCTGAATAAAAGAATAGACCCCTATTGAGTGTATATATACACTTAATAGAAATCTATTCCGTATCAGATTATCCTTTATTCTATTTTACCATAAACCAATGACATGTTGCATCCCTAGACTAACGAGCGCAATCGCAATCCAGCATGCAGCACCTAAAGCGAGGGCGCTACCACCAGATTTGATGAGTTTAACTAGATTTGTGTTAAGTCCAATAGCAACCATGGCCATAGTGATGAAATATTTAGAAATAGTTTTAAAGATATCCAAGAAATGAATGTCTACATTTGCGTAGGATAAAACTGTTGTAATAAGAGAACAAATGACAAAGTAGAGTACAAATTTTGGAAAGATGGCCGCAATATTAACAGGCTCCGCATTTTCACTCGCCTTTGCTGCTTGTTTTGCCTTGTATACTTGATAGCTAGCGAGACCTAAACAAATAGGGATAATTGCTAATGTACGTGTCAATTTCACGATAGTAGCATATTCGAGAACTTGAGTGCCTGTTCCTTTCATACTATCCCAAACAGCTGCAGTTGCTGTAACAGAGGATGTGTCATTTACGGCTGTGCCAGCGAATAGACCAAATCCCATATTAGATAAACCGATGGCATCGCCAAGCGGTGGGAACACGAAGGCAGCTACTACATTGAAGAAGAATACAACAGAAATTGCTTGTGCAATATCTTGATCACTAGCTTTCACAACAGGAGCAGCGGCCGCAATAGCACTACCACCACAGATGGAGGAACCGACGCCAATTAACACGGCTGTATTAGAATCAATATGTGTCGCTTTGAATATAATGAAAGCAATGATGAGGGATGTGGCAATTGTAGAGATGATAACTGGTAAGGAAACCCAGCCTACATGCAATACTTGCGTAATATTAAGACCGAAACCGAGTAAGATAACTGCCCATTGTAGGATTTTTTTCGATGTAAATCCGATGCCGGCACCCGTTTTTTCACGTTTCCAAGATGTGAATAAAGAACCAATAATAATGCCTAGAATAATAGCAAAAATTGGGCTGCCAATGAAATGAAATTGTTGACCTAATAGCCAACATGGAATGGCGAGAACTGCGCAGAGCACAATGCCTGGCAATGTTTTTGCGTTGATACCCATTATAAAACCTCCTAACTGTACCTGTGGCACATACATCACTGTGGTATCGCGCAGGATGCATAAATAATTTCTTATTTAATAGTATCACAATACAAGCATTTAAGCGAGAATATAAGTATGTTTTGTTTTTTCGATGAATATAGATTAAAATGCTATACCGTATGTTAGTGTAATGGCCTGCATTGAAATGAATATATCAAAAAAATATCTTGTATACATGAGATATTCTATTGTATCTAATGGTGAAAGTTTATATAATCAAGAGCGGAGTAATTATACTTAATAAACGATGTTTCAAGTATAATTATAGATACTGATTCGAATAATAAAGTTTTAATAATAAAATTCGAATATTAGGCGTATATTGCGAGGTGCATTATGATTAATCTTGATGAAATATTAGAAAAGAATAAAGCCTATGTGGCAAAGCATCCTGAACTTGCAGACAAGGGGTTAACCAGCCATCCTACAAAGAAACTAGCTATTGTTACATGTATGGATACGCGCTTGGTAGGAATGCTTGAAGATGCACTCGGTTTTGAACGTGGTGAAATTATCACGATTAAAACAGCAGGCAATAGTGTGACACAACCCATTGATAATATTGTACAAAGTTTGCTCGTTGCTACCTACGGTATGGAAATTGAAGACGTGCTCATTATTGGCCATGAAAACTGTGGTATGATCGATTTTTCTGCCACACAATTTATGGAATCTATGAAGGAAAAAGGCATTAGTGAAGATGCAATTCGCATGATTGAACCAGGTCTCATCGACTGGATGGACCGATTCCACATTTCTGAAGAAAACGTACGTTATACAGTACAATTTCTACGTCATCATCCATTGTTCCCTAAGGGGATGGGGTTCTATGGGGGGATGATGGATCCTGATACAGGGGAATTCCGCTATATTGAGGTATAGCAGGATAACCCGATGAGCTTATTACAATTGCAAATCTTAGTATAGAACCAGAGAGCACCTTTCCTCGCTCCACCGGCCGGATCTGACTACGGCCTACGGCCTTCGCAGGGCCAAAGTCGCTTGAAAAGGTGCTCTCTGGTTCTATTTACTTTGCTTGTAAATAAGCCTCATCGGGTTATACCTAAGTAAAGGAAAAGTCACTGCGAGGGTATGAGCGGCTCTTGCTATAACTGTAGATATAATTAGGTCTCATCAAGTTTTTGTATAACCACAATATCTCGGAACTTCTCTGTATATAATGAGAGAATACCTCCTGGGTCTGACTCAGGCCTTCGGCCTTCGCAGGGTCATAAGTAGGGTGTGATGGCGAAGAGGAGCAAAGCGACGTATGCGGCCCACACATCAATTAGTCCTGAACGTAAGATTTCGTGTAATGAAATCCACAGTGAAGGTAAAGAGCTGTGGAAAGGTGCTCTCTAATTCTATTTGCGTTACTTGTAGACAAGTCTCATCGGGTTATATTCATTATTTCTATGTAGCGGAGTTTTTTCTTGTACGTGTTAAAGAAAATTGCTTCGCTAGATAGGTCTGTTTAGTAGGAATAGGGAAATAAGTAGAGTGTGAGACAGCAGAGGAGCATAGTGACGTATTGTCATTTCTTGTTATGTTTAGATAGAAAATAGCAATAAAATATCATTTATTTATGAATAAATAATGATAAATAATGAAAAAAATTGACTTAATATTAATGAAAATGGGATGAAAAAAATTAAGAGGTTGTTGATAAAATAGAGATGATATCACTTTTTTTGTAGGAGGTAATATGTTTAATAATGGATTAAAGAAAGAAGCACTTTCTAACTTAAAAAAAAGAAAAAAAGTTTATATGATGCACAATTGTCAACTACTGCTATCACTCTTGAGGGATTTCATAATAAAAAAAGCTTGAAGTAAAAGATAAAGTTCAGAAGTTTTATAAAGAGATTGAAAAAAATTGGTGGCAAAACCAGATTATATTAAAATAGAATTACACAAAATTGAAATGGAGCTAAATAAATTTGATGATGAATTACGAAAGATAGAGCGTGAAGTAGGTAATCAGAACTATGGTACATTAGCTGGTGCAGGTGTTGCTGCTGGCGCTGGTATTGCTGCTTTTGGGCCAACAGTTGCAATGGCAATCGCCACTACTTTTGGTACAGCATCTACAGGAACGGCAATAGCTACTTTATCTGGGGCTGCAGCTACTAATGCTGCATTAGCTTGGCTTGGGGGTGGTGCTATTGCAGCCGGCGGTGGAGGAATGGCTGGTGGAGGTGCTTTAATGGCTGCGACAGGCCCTTTTGGCTGGGCTGTTGGAGGCACGGCTCTTGCTATTGGTGGTTTTATGGCTAATAGTAAAAATAAAGAAATTGCAAGAAAAGCAACTGAGCAAATTCATATACTAAAAGAAGAAAGTCAAAAGTTAAAATCTTTAACTTCCAAAGTTAACTTTGATCGAATAGAGTTAAGTAAACAGTATACAACTTTTTCTAGTGTAATTAACGCAATTAAGCTAAAAGGAGTAAGTCATTGGTCGGAGCTTTCTGAAGATGAAATGAATTATATTGGAACTGCAATTAATCTTGCCAGTACCATAGCGAAACTATTAAATAAAAAAGTGGTTTGATATATCGACTACATTGTAAGTAATAGAGGATTGATTTATATAAGTCGTGGCTTGAGGCAGTATGAGTACATTAGTGTTATCAGATATAGTAACTGAATATCAATATAATGACATAGCACAGAACGTCCAAGATATTTCCTTTGATCGTTATGATGCTATGTTTGCAGGCATGTCAGGGCTAATAGCAGGTATAATAGATGTGTTTTTTGTTGGAATTCCTCAAACTGGTGATCTTACAAAATTAGCAGATAATGTAGTTGATGAGCTAATTAAGAAAACAGCAAAGTTGTCTGGGTGGAATCCAAAGTCAGGACAAGAAGATAATGTAGCGTCTGCTATTGGGTATTTTGAACGTAATTTTAAGGTGAATTATGATCATAGGAGTTCGACAGATGTTAATGGTGCATTTAAAATGGCAACTATTAATCATCATATTAAATCATTAGGTCATAGTCCGGATCCTATAGGGTTATTTTTTTCCATATTAGATCAATTTACAAATACAGCCAGTTTTATATCTGATGGAAAACTTATTAGAATTGATACAAGTGACAGTGGCACTAGGCTACAAGGAAATAATTTTATTTCAAAACTATTTTCAGGATTTGTGAATTGGTTTGGGCATCTACTTTCTGATGTAGCTGGGTCATCAGGTAGTAGAGGCAATGCTGGAAGAGGTAGTGGGATACCAATTCCACTCATGAATTTGTTTCAATTTATTAATGTAGGAGAATTCCAAGTTGGCAAGCATTTAAATGATTTTGCTACTGTTATGGTTAAAGTTTTTCAAGAAGGATATGACTTTAGACATGGTATTGCTATGGCTATCCCAGTTTTGTTTAATGAATTGATGATTAGAGCTTTTTTTGTCATTAGAAGGCGTTTTCAGTATAAGCTTGCATGGAATGAATGTTTTCCCACTATGAAAGATAAAACCTTCCGCTGGATGTTGCTTATCAGTACTGGTGCGATGTGCCTCGTGGATGGTGTAGATGCGGTTATTCGTGGTCGTGGAAATGCAGTTTTAATTTTTTTAAGAATGAATCTAATAGCATGGATTCGGTTTATCTATTTAATTTTTTTAAAGAGTTATATTTTTTTATTAGACCTATATTACAAGATATTTGGAATCATATTAAGGCTTGGATTAATGACAAAGTTTTAACTGCTTTTGAAAAAAAGGAAATAGAAGCGTTTTATGCGAGAATTAATAGCTATCAGGTGAAACTTGATGAAGAATTTAAAATATTTTATGATGATCTTCTAGAAAAGCATAAGACTAATATGCTCTATATTCAAGCTGTCAGCAATGCTCAAAAACTCATCAGAGTCTATTAATAAATCTGTCCATTTGGCAAAACACTACAAAGTTGATGAAGAATGTATATTGTATAATGCTGATGATGTGCGTAGAAAGATTTTTGGTGGAAAGTAAAACTATATAGCTTATAGCACTATCTGATGATTAAAAGAGGATGTTTGATACATATAAGTATTAAAAATATTCTCTTTTTTTATTTAGTTAATCTATTGTTATGATATTTAAATGTATACTTAGTAAACAGTAAACTTGAATGATAATAATAGGTTGACTATACATTCTCTTTAGCTGTATATTGTAGTTAGATTGTAAACTTGATTATAAAAAAAGTTAACTTATGTGACGGTAAGTATTTGCTTGAGAGGTGCTTGTATGAAACAGTTAGGTGTGTCCATCATCGGTACGGATACGGATGTAGGTAAGACGTTTGTCACTGGTTTGCTTGGTGCGTTGGCAATGGCTGATGGGTTCGATGTGGGCATGGTTAAGCCTGTATCGTCTAGTGCGGTGCCTTTTCCTCAATTTGTGACGATGGATGAGGATGAGATGTGCGTTGGCCTTGAAAGTAAGGATGCGACGTATTTAATGCAGTCTGTAGGTATTCCTGAATCCCGTCGTCATGAGGTAAATCCAATTGCGCTTGCTGGTGATTATTCGCCTCGCTTGGCTGCTGAATTAGCAGGCGTAGAAATAGATTATCCAGAGGTGGTGGCTCATGTAAAAAAAGTAGTCGCTCAGCATGATATTACCTTTGTAGAAGGTGCTGGCGGTATTACAACGCCACTTACGGCAGATATTACTTTCACAAATCTTATGAAAGATATCGCTTATCCAGCGATACTTGTTGCGGATGGTAGACTCGGCTCTATTAATCGCGTTGTTCTTACCTATGAGTATGCAAAATTACATAATATTGATGTGAAAGGTATCATTGTTAATGATACAATGGTGGTAGATCCATTCTTATTGAAAACAAATATAGAGGATATGGAGCGTTATACAGGTGTGCCTGTGCTCGGTGTAGTGCCGCCATATCAAGGTCCAAATCAAGAGCATATTAAGCTTGGGTGGGGGCGTTCTTTCTTACATACAGCTAAGATTTGGCATGCTGTATGGGGCATTTAGTGAAAGCTCCCTTGTAGAAAATATGGTATTAATAGGAAATATAGTATTAATAGAAATACGATATTAAGTAGATAGTATAGATGTAAAAATCTTAAGTATGAGGTGTTATGATGGCAGAGAAACAACTTTCACAAATCGCACAATGGGACCATGAATTTGTATGGCATCCGTTTACACAAATGCAAGATTGGCTAGCTCAAGAACCAGTAGTTATCGAACGTGGAGAAGGAGTTTATTTAATCGATGATAAGGGCAAAAAATATTATGACGGTGTATCCTCCTTGTGGGTGAATATTCATGGTCATAATCACCCTGTTCTTAATCAAGCGTTGAAAGACCAAATTGATAAAATTGCGCATAGCACATTGCTCGGCTTGGTAAGCCCTCCATCGGCTCAATTATGTAAAGAATTAGTTGAGATTGCACCAGAAGGTTTGGAAAAGGTATTCTTATCCGATGATGGCAGTACGGCTATCGAAGTAGCAATCAAGATGGCCTACCAATATCGTCAACAAGTGGGACAAACTAAAAAAACTAAGTTTATCGCACTCAATGCGGGCTATCATGGGGATACATTAGGTACTGTATCCGTCGGTGGCATTCAATTGTTCCATCAAGTATTCCATAATTTATTGTTCAAACCACTAACATTGCCAAGTCCTGGCGTATATCGCGATGTAGCTGATCGCGATAAAGCCTTCGAAGAGTCCTTGGCAGAATTGGAACGCATCCTCAATGAAGAAGGGGATGAAATTACAGCTCTCGTTATGGAGCCATTAGTACAAGCAGCTGCGGGCATGCTCGTAATGCCTCATGGCTATTTAAAACGGGTTCGCGAGTTAACCGCGAAACATGATGTATTCCTCATCGTTGATGAAGTGGCCACAGGCTTTGGCCGTACAGGCAAATTCTTTGCGTGCGAACATGAAGGTGTATCTCCTGACTTTATGACCTTGTCGAAAGGTATCACCGGTGGTTACATGCCACTTGCGGCTACATTGACAACAAAACGCGTGTTTGATGCATTCCTTGGCACCTTTGAAGAAAAGAAGACATTCTATCATGGCCATTCCTATACAGGTAATGCATTGGCTTGTGCCGTTGCATTAGCTTCGTTGAAAGTATTCCGTGATGAAAAGGTAATTGAAGGGTTGCCTGCGAAGATTGAAGCTTTCACAAAGGCATTGAAGCCAATTGAATCATTAAAACATGTAAAAGAAGTGCGTCAACGCGGACTTATCGTTGGTATTGAGCTTGAAAAAGACGTGGCTACTCATGAAGCGTATCGCCCTAATGATGCGGTAGGGGCCAAAGTCGCCGTTCTTGCTCGTGAACACGGTCTTATTTGTCGCCCTATCGGTGATGTAGTTATTCTCATGCCACCATTAGCATCTACAGTGGAGCAATTGGAAGATATGGTTCGTATCGTAGGTGAAAGTATTCAACGTGCCACAGAAGAAGAGGGTTTGCTTGATGATATGCGCCCTATTATTCTTTAATGTCCAACCTCTATTTCATGAAAGATTTAAACTATAGTATATACATTATCAAAATTCGATGATTATTTTGCATATCTATGATACTATATAGGTATAAATGTAAAAAGGAGGTCATCGTATGGACATTTATGTAATTATGCAAGTCATTATTCTATTCGGTGCTATTTTCCTTGGCGTTCGCCTCGGTGGAATGGGCATCGGCTATGCCGGTGGTCTTGGCGTTGTATTGCTGAGTCTTGGTATGGGCATGTTCCCAGGGCAGATTCCTTGGGATGTTATTCTTATCATTATGTCGGCTATTGCAGCGATTTGTGCGTTGCAATTGGCAGGCGGTTTAGATTATTTGGTTCGCATTGCAGAAAATATTTTGCGTAAGAACCCTAAACACATCAACTACTTAGCTCCAACAGTTACGTATTTTCTAACAATTTTGGCAGGTACTGGTCATACAGCATTCTCTATGATTCCCGTAATTGTGGAGGTAGCAAAAAGTGAAAAACATCAAGCCATCCGTGCCATTATCCATCGCCGTTGTAGCGAGCCAAATCGGTATTACAGCTAGCCCTGTATCCGCAGCCGTTGTGGCCATGAGTGGTTTCTTAGAACCATTTGGTGTAAGCTATCCAACATTATTAGCAATCTGTATCTCTACAACATTTGTGGCAGTTTTACTGACTGCATTCATTATGTCTAATTTCTTAAACAATGATTTGTCCTCTGATCCTGTTTACCAAGAACGTTTGGCAGCAGGTCACGTGGCGCCACCTCGTGAAAAGAGCAGTGATTTCCACTTGAAACCAGGTGCAAAAACATCTGTATTAATTTTCTTAATTGGTATTATCTGTATCGTATTTTATGCAACAGCAATCTCTAAAAATATCGGTCTTATTAAACCGGTTATCTTTGGGCGAAATGATGCCATCATCGGCTTTATGATGATCATTGCTGCGGCAATTACATTCTTCTGTAAAATTGATACAGCGCAACTTGTTAATACAAGTACATTCAAATCTGGTTTATCTGCCTGCGTCTGTGTACTTGGCGTAGCATGGTTGGGCGATACCTTTGTAAAAGGTCATATTCCTGAAATTAAAGCTCTTGCTTCTAGCATGGTAACAGCATATCCGTTCTTATTAGCGGTAGCATTCTTCTTTGCTAGTACATTATTGTATAGCCAAGCGGCAACAACGCAAGCTTTGGTACCAGCTGTAATCTTAGCGTTAGGCATTACACCAGAAAATACAGGTTCTGTGTATATCATTATCGCATCCTTCGCAGCCGTATCCGCGCTCTTCGTACTGCCAACATACCCAACATTGTTAGGGGCTGTACAAATGGATGATACTGGTTCCACACGAATTGGTAATCTCGTATTCAACCATCCGTTCTTTATTCCTGGTGTACTTGCCATTGCTATTGCAGTAGCACTTGGCTTTGTTGTAGCTCCATTAATGCTATAATTGGTGAAAGTATAAAACAAGATATTTTGTAGGTTCTCAGGGCGTAGCTTATGTAAGCTGCGCCCTGTTTCGTACAATGGATAGATGATGTGAAAAATGCTATAATGTGTTTAAGAGAGGGATCCTTATAGTGTATAAGTAAGAAGTATATAGGAGCCTATTATGTATACGATTTATATTAAGCTCGACATGAATCGTATCCCCCAGGATACATTTGATACGTTGAGAGAGAAGCATCACATATGGTATAAAACATATTTTAATGCAGGAAAATTTTTAATGATTGGCACATGTCCTGATGTTTCAGGTGAAAGCCTTATTATCGCTCATGGAACACGAGAGGAGTTAGAAGAGGCTGTACAATTTGATTCATATTATGCCGATCAATTGGCAACCTATGAAATTCGTGAGTACAAAGTCGATTTGTTCAATGAAGCGATTAAAAACTATATAGACTAAATAACAAAATATCCTATATGAAAGGGGCTATAACAGAATGCGGTTTTACCGCATTTTAGTTACAGCCCCTTTTTGCGTTATTATAATGTTTTTTATTATACTTAGTGTTCTGAGAATTAAAAACGCAGAAGGTTTTTGTAAGGTTAAATTTTCTATGAATTACACAAACTAATGCAGCTGGTTCTACAACAGTTACTGCTGGACGTGATGTATCTATGGCGGCAGATACAGTTAAGGTATCTGGTAATACGGTTGAACTAAATACAGCGAAGGCAAATAGTACAGTCAATCATGTATACCTAGATAAAAAGAAAAGTTTAGTAAAATGTGAAAGCACTAATGTGGTGGATGATGTAACTACTACATCTGTAACTAAAAGTGAAGCTCCAAAAGATAAGAATACGTTGACTACCAAATCTCTTGAGATGAAAGATATCCAAAACGAAGCCGAGTATACATATAGCAATAATGGTATCGGCTATAACTACCATGGTAGTAAAAAGAAACTCGAAGAGATGATGACCAACGAAAAAAAAGGATATGATAAGATTTATAACAGTATTGGTCTAGTTCCAAACTTAGGTGTAGGTTCTAAAGGTAAAAGCAAGCTCGACTACTCAATCTGCAATCTCTGATGGTATACTAACAGTAGATGGTAAAAAAATCTAGAGACTCAGCTGTTTCAATCTTAAAACATGTTTATGGAGAACATCTGATAATTCTAAATAGTATAGATCAAATTGGAGAAGATGAGAAAATTATTTTATTACAATTAAGAGATCGATACATTAGTAAAAAAATAATTTGTGCGTAGTTAGAATTATTGGGCTCTAATAGAAGGCGGTTGTACAGTATTCTGCTTGTAGCCTCTTTAAAATATAAGAAATACCAAGAAATAATAGCGATGACCACTAGGAAAGCTATGTATTAACAAAGATTAAAGCAGCTGAATTGGCACAACTTAAAGCAAAGCGAGATACTACTATTATTGGTTCTACCGTATCTGGTAAAAAGGTAGAAGTAGACACAGGCCGTGATTTACATATTCAAAGCTTACAAGATGTAGATAACTTTAAAGAACATAGTAAATCTGCGGGGTTCTCCATTTCTTCTAAACCTAACTTCAAAAATCTAACTGGTAGTATCAATGCTAGTGTAGGACGCATTGATAGCAAATGGACTGGTTATAATAAAATGTTAAGTAGAATTATAATTTTTTTGTTTAATTACTTGTTGAATAATGATTGGAATTAGGATTACTTGGTTGAATATGAATAGAAGTTGTTTTTAAATTGAGCAGATTACCAGCTGTTGTTAAAATTTATGTTGGTTTTTGTCTTATTTGTATCCATACTAATGGGACTTATTTATTTTCATGCGTATATTAATAGGCCGGAGCAGATGCAAAGTCTTCAATTATATGAACAAAAGTTAGAAACTATATCCTCAAAAAGTAAATGAGAAGTATTATGCATCTGGCAGAGCATCTCAAAATAATAATCTTGAAATTACATATGACTCTGTTACAATTGACGATGTTAAAGAGATACATTCAAAAACAAAAATATAGGTTGGAACGAGATAAGCAAAAATCGTATAGTTGGACACGATTATGATACTAATGTTTATATCGAACTATTTAAAGAACGAGGTTCTAATAAAAGTGATTTTAATATTACAAAAAGAAACTAGAATTTTTCTTACGATAACAAATGATTTGTATTACTTATTGATGTTTATACTAGTCATATGTATTTAGTATTGGGAAATTTTTTTATATTAGATATAGTTTCTGTGTATGCTAAGAAAATATCGTTAATGAAAAGGGCCCCAATTCAATTATTGGTGCCCGTTCGAGTTATTTATTATAATTTTGTTTCCATAGCATTAGAAGACATTCTTTAGTCTGTAGTTGATTGCGATGAGTGGACCCAGGGTAGTACTCTTGTTAGCGACAGTACTGTACGTATTACAGCTCGTGATTTACATATGCAAAGAGGTCGGCCAACCCCAGTAGGTAGTTTATTCAATTATGCATCGATGACATATGAAAGCTCTAATATTGATAAATATGGGCCTGAGAGAGCAATGGCTAGAGTGAGTGGAGATTTATTTTATGGTTTGACAATGGTAATTCTTGGAACTACTGTTGGTCCTGTAGAGGCGACTGTTGCTGGACATGCACTAGATTATAATTATAATTCATATAAAAATAAAAGGTTTCCTCCTGCATCGAAAGAGGAGATAATTGAACAATGGATTCGTGTCGAAAATGAAGCACACGACCGTATAATATGATAGGTGATAGTATGATTTTTAATGCCACAACATATATTACAATTTGTATATTTATCATATATTTATTCTATGTTTTTTTAATGTTCATTCTTTTCGATTAAATAGTATAGACTTAAAAAAAGTATAGAACTTAAGATTTGTCAGTTAATAAAAAGGAGTGGTTGTATTAGGCGGTACTATAACCCCTTGGGGTTATACCTTATAGGGGTAGAAGAGTATTTATTATAATTTTTTTCTTGTGGCTATATTGGGTGATATTTATTATAAAAAAATAAAGCTGTTAAAGAAGTTAGTGATTTGTCAATTCATGATAAAGAGCATTTATGTAGCTCGGCTAAAATGCTTTATATTTACTCTATACCTTTTGTATTGGTATGTCTGTTTATGATCTTTGCTATGGATTTTTAACAGTTTGTATTTATGTGAAAATATGTATATTTATCTAAATACAAAAGAAGGGGCTGTTTTGTTACAGCCCCTTTGAGAGGGGAATAGAGCGAAAGGTATCAAATAATTTACTTAGTTTGTTTGCATTTTTGGCAAACTCCTGCAATCTCCAAATGATGTTCCGTCACAGTAAATCCTGCATCTGTTAGTTCTTGTGGCATTTCTACAACGGGACATGTATGGAGTGGCACTATGTCACCACACTTAGTACATACTGCGTAATGACGATGTGTATGAGGAGTAATCTCATAGTATGCCATATCACTACCCATGATAGTGGTTCGTGTAATAATTCCCTTTGTTTCTAACATTTCTAAGGTTCGATATATAGTAGACATCCATGTTGTGCCATCACTGATTGCTTCCGCAATATCTAGGGCAGTAATGGGTTTTGTTGCATCAGTTAATACAGACCAAATAGCTTCGCGCTGTTTGGTCTTTTTTATGCCTTCAGGCCAATTTGTAAGTATCATAATATCCTCTTATTTGCTAAATTGTAATCGACGTATAACCGTCTTTATATTCTTGATTACAAGTACTACCAATAGAATGAATACAGATGTAAGTGAAACAAATCCACCTGGTGCTACATTGAGATAATAAGAGCCAAAGAGGCCTATAATCATAGCTAGTAAACTAAATCCAATGGAACACAGTAATGTCGTTCTAAATCCTTTTTCCAGTTGTAAGGCCGAGGCTACAGGTAAGGCAATCATGGCACTTAATACGAGGACACCCACGATTTTGATAGAAATGGAGACCGCTGCCGCCATTAAGATAGCAAAGATATAGTTGATTAAATCTACCTTTACGCCTGCTACTCGAGCCGCTTCTTCGTCGTATGCTATATAGAGTAAGGAGTTATATAGTAGATACAACGTGAGTACCGATAATATGGTAAGCATAGCAATACTGATCATATCCGCTGTATTAACGGTGAGAATGCTGCCAAAGAAAAATACATTGGCGTTAGCTTTCAGTTTACCGGAGCTAATGAGCGTAATGGCTGTACCAATACTGAGGGATAGGATTATGGTGAGAATCAAATCGAGGTGATGAGAAAAATATTTCCGCAAGAATTCAATGAGCGCACCACAGATAGCTGTAAATATGAAAGCCCCTAAAATAGGGTTTGTATTAGTTAACAAACCTAATGTAATCCCTGCAAGGGACGCATGACTCATGGTGTCCCCAATCATACTGGAACGGCGAAGTACCATGAAAATACCGATACATGGGCAGAGTAGGGAAATGCAAATGGCTACAAAGAAGGCATTTTGCATGAAATCATAACTAAACATGACGCACCTCCTCAATCGTAGTATCATCAGCCTGAGCCTGAGCCTGAGCCTGAGCCTGAGCCTGAGCCTGAGCCTGAGCTGTTACATCTGTAAAACAGGAGCAGTTTTCATGATCTATGGGGTTACGTCCCGTGTTGTGCATGATTTCGCTTGCATATTGTTCAGGAGAACAGAGGTGACCTTGGCCGTTGGCAATATGATAGATATTGGTTGAATTAGCGAGTGCCATCTCTAGATTATGCTCAACAGAGATTATCGTAATATGATGCTTTTGGTTTAAATCACAAAGAAGCGCATAAATACCTTCTTGGCTTTTACGATCAATACCCGTAGATGGTTCATCGAGGATGATGAGGTCAGGTTTGCCGATAAGGGCACGGGCGATAGATACACGTTGTGCTTGTCCGCCAGATAATTTACTGATGAGGCGGTCCTTAAATTCCGTCATATTAGTGAGTGCTAATACACGATTGACTTCATTTTTATCTTTGATTTTTAAAAGCTTGCGGTATGAATCGAGGATTTCATTTACTGTAATAGGAAATCCTGCATGAGAAAAATCATTTTTCTGTGATACATAGCGAATATTATTTGTATCTCGTGTGATGGTTCCTTTCACAGGGGTTAGAAAACCTAGTATGAGACGCAAGAGCGTACTTTTACCAGAACCATTATCGCCTACAATGGAAATATAGTCGCCACTGTGAACCTCTAAATTAAGGTCGTTTAGCACATAGGGCGGTTGATTATGGTAGGAAAAATATAAATGTTGAATTGATAACATAAAAAAACCACTTTTCTAATTGACAAAAATTTTCAGTACGTTTATACTATAACTATATTACAAAATGCAATTGAGTCGCAACTGCAATTAAGGAATGGTATATATTCTATAATAGCATATGTACTCAAGGTTTTTAGAAAAAGGAGGCCTACTATGGTCAAAAAAACTGGTTTTTGTTAGTAGTTGGTGTATTGATGGCTGCTCTATTTGCAGGCTGTGGTAATGACGCACCGAAGGAACAAGCAAGTAAAAAGATCCAAGTGGTAACAAGTTTTTAATGCGATGGCTGAATTCACAAAGGCTATTGGCGGAGATAAGGTTGAGGTATCTACCATTATTCCAGATGGCGTTGAGCCACATGATTTCGAGTTGAAACCTGAAAATATGAAACAATTGGCAACAGCTCAAGTATTTGTTTACAATGGTTTTGGTATGGAGCCTTGGGCACAACAAGCAATCGATGCTGCTAAAAATGATAAGCTCGTAACTGTTGTAGCAACTGAAGGTGTTGAGGCGATTAAAAACACTGACCCTGAAGAAATTAAAGAACATGGTGCCGAAGATCCTCATGCATGGTTATCTTTGAAAAATGCTAAAATTGAAGTGAAAAATATCAAAGAGGCTCTTGTAAAAAGCAGATCCTAAAAACAAAGATTACTATGAAAAAGAATTACACTGAATACGTAGCAAAATTAGATGCTATGATTAAAAAGTACGAAGCGGAATTTGCAAAAGCACCTCATAAAAACTTTGTGACAGGCCACGCAGCCTTTGCATACCTATGCCGTGATTTTGGTTTAGAACAAAATAGCGTAGAAGATGTATTTGCTGAAGGTGAACCAAATGCAGCACAATTAGCAGAGCTTATCCAGTATGCTAAAGAAAAATCACATCACTACAATCTTTGCTGAAGAAATGGCTAGTCCAGAAGTATCCTAAAACATTAGCTCAAGAGGTAGGTGCTAAGGTAGAAACTATTTACACTATCGAAAGCAACGAAGATGACAAAACATATCTTCAAAGAATGGATGAAAACTTGACTAAGATTTTAGCAAGCTTGCAATAATTAGATAGTATACAAATTTAAATAATTCTTAACAAAAATATATAAAAAATCGAAAGCAAGGTATAGAGTATGCCTTGCTTTTGTGTTATAATAAATGAGCAGTTCATGAAGGACTGCTTTGTTTAGGTCCGACACATAGGTCCTAACAAATGTGTTGAAGTATTAGTATGTATTAAAAGAGGACATATGATTGAATTTTTAGATCGATTAGCAGGTCCCATAGATACAGACAGCGTACGTATATATCGCCGTCGTACTAGTGTTGTCCAATTAATCGTAATGATAGTTCTAGCCATCATATGCTATCAGTTTACTGTAATTGGCGATACGGTCTATGCGGATTCCATGCGAAACTTCATTATGAATCCCACCATATTTACAAGACTTGAGCACCTTAGCTTGCTTAATGTTGTTGAAATTAATGGGCTGTTAGAACAATTGAATAATAAGACGCCTCTTTGGGATATGAGTCATTGGCTAGTATTGATTGTGAAAGCGCTATTTATGGCAATCCTCATCAGTCTCTATGCTCTGTGGCGCTCACGCCATTGCTATACCATGACCGTTCTGACCGGCGTATTTCATTGTATTGCATATACACAACTGGTAATTGGTATCTATATGTTCAGCTTAGGGGTTCTTATTAGCTTTGCTAAAGCTCCTATAGTGCTAGTGTTATTGCTCGGAGTATTTCTAAGTATTATCTGTGTATTACTGACGATGTCACTGCTTACTGTAGTAGGACGTGTAAGTGGAGCTACTATTTCAGGCAATACCTTTGAAGGATTACTCGTTATTACTGGCGCATATCTCATATGGGTTTGCATTAAATTTATAGGCTTATTATTATTCTAACAAGGCACACCCCTGTAAAGGGGAGGTGCCTTGTTGCTTATGCATCATAAAAAAGAGCAACTACGAACTATATATCGTAGTTGCTTTTTTCATATGCATCAAATAGAAATCCTACATTATCTTCATCATATTCAATTTGCTCTGACCACCGTCGAATCTGCTCTGGTAGATTTCCCAATTCTCTTGCAGCTAGACTAATAAAGAGGGTCGCATCAAAGGCGTATTGTACAAGGGCGTTCAATGAATATTCTGCGAGCATATCGATTTGTCGATATAAAATATATTGGTACACCTTGTTAAAAATGTCTTTATCACGATTAGTAGTTTGTAAGAGCTCAGTTGTATTATTAACAGTTGCGTTAGCAAGGGTTGCTTTCAAATGACCTAATTGTTGTGTCCATTCTATATCAATGGGTTCAGTTTTTGCATATAAATCAATTAGCCCTTGGCAATATGAAATTGATTGATTCAGCTCTAACTGACAAAGTTTAGGGTCAATATCCAATGCTAGCAGTTCAAATATATTCTCTAATAGGGGACGTTCATCTGCTCCAAACTCTCCCTCATCATCCTCTATGGTAAATTGCACTTGATCTCCTTTAGAGGATAGCAACTTTTCTACGGATTCTTCACAGGAGAGCCCTACACCACAAAGCTCTAGATCTTCTATGTATTTATAGAAACGAGGATGCATGTGGCATGTTTCGCATAAACCTTCTTCACCGAGCTCTAACACCACACGACATAGACCATCCTCTTGTAAAAGAGGACAGGTCGGTTGTTCGTCGCTAAATATAAAATGGGCCCCTTCATCATCGATGGTAATAAAATTACGAAGGTCTTTCCCTAATTGTGTAGGTAATGCGTTGTATTTAGCCGCAGTATGTTCGTCAATATCGATGGTCCATTTTTGGCAGCATGTGTGACGGCAATTATTTGCTTTACATTGAAATGTGTGATAAAAGGTTGGATATAAGGAAATCATAGCACTCACTTGTATGTATTGATTAGATAGTATATAGATATATAAATTGTATCATAAGTGCCGCTGTGTGTGATTATTTTATTCGTGAAACACCGTTTATTGTGTATAATAGAAGTATATGGAATATTTACTAAACTATTTATGTAGGAGGATATTATGAAATCTTTGTTAGTAAAAGGTAGTATTGCGTTGGCATTAGCAGCGGCATTTGGGGTAAACGCACCTGCTGTAAATGCGGCTGATATTGTACCTGTAGAACCAACAGTAGAGGCTGTTGATGCTAATCATGCAGGGATTGCGGGTGCTAATCTTTTGCTTAATGCCTTTATTGAAAGACATCCAAAAGCAGCGATTACAGAAATTGCATTTGATGGCGAAGATAGTCAAATCAAATATGAAGTAGAGGGCTTCGATACAACTGGTAGATATGAGTTGAAATATAATTTCAGTACAGATCAAATGAGTGAAACAAAAGAAGGGGACTACAAAGTTGCTTAGAACACAAAGCCTTTGACCCTACTCGTATTTTGCCGCCACAAGCTATCGTTAACTTTGCCTTTGCTCAAGCACAAGGTCAAGCGACAAGCCTTAATAGCTGGTCTGTAAAAAATGAAAAAGGCCGTTTCGTATATGATGTAGAGTTTGGTGCAGCTAATCATCAAGAAATCGAAGTCATCATTGAAGCTTTCACAGGTGAATTACTTTCTGTTAAAGGCGTTAAATAGTTGCATTTGTTTTGATACAATGATATAAATTTAATTATGATTCCAATGCCACAAGGTTTTGGCCTTGTGGCATTTTTATGTGTTTTTTGAGAGAGGTACTACTATGCAGTTTAAAGAAGAGTGGAGAGCGTTTCTAAGCAATATAAAAAGCATAAAGGAGAATAGGCGAATAACGAACTTCCCGTATGCGTTTGCGATTATTAATATCCATATTATTTATACGTGGACCATGCTTATCTTATTAGCATCTGTTCTAGGTGGCCGCGTAACTATGACTGTGGACAAGGGGATAACCATGTCTGCTACATCGCCTTTTCTTATTAGTGGCCCTACATTCTTTTGGTGTGCAGCTATATTAGTGTTTATAACGAATCTATTGGTTGCGGTATTCATTAAAAGACGATATAACGATGTAAATCGCACGTGGGCGCCTGCTCTAGGAACCTTTGCCTTTATCGTCGTTATGATAACAAACCTTGTACTTTGCATTACATTCCTCAAGCCTATTCTTATAGGCGCTCATCTATCCATTGATGATACATTTATGCTCATGTTCCGCGGTAGTGCGATAATGCATTTGGTTTGTTTAGCATCCTGTTTTCTTCGTAAAAATAAGGCCCGTAATACGTATGGATTACCTGATGGGGGCCAAGTGATAGGGAATTATGAATTGACCTATGAAACAATTATGCCTATTGCTAAGGAAGGTGAAAGCTGGACTGATTCACTGGGGATTGGCAAGGGTTTAGAGTCCTATAAATATATGTTTTTTGATGGCGTTATAGACTATAAAAGCCGCACTAAGCGCCATGAAATTTTCTGGGGAAACGTTCTGTTTTGGCTGATTTATATTATTGTTGCTGTAATCTTACAAAAGGTATTACCCTTTGCCGTATCTTCGTATTTTGTAAATGAATTTATGAATAATTTTTACGGTGGTCTTATGGGCGTATGGTGGTTAGCGGCTAATATTGCTGCTTGTTATCGGCGATTACATGATGCGGGGCGCAGTGCTTTCTGGATTCTTGGGTTTTTAATTCCTTTTGTTAATGTATATAGCTATTATTTGGTTAACTGGAAGCCCTCTTTAAAAACGGTAAATCCTGTTTCACATGAAGAATAGTCAGTACTATAAAGAATAATTACTACTGTAAGGAATAATTGAATAGGCCTATTGGCTGTACGAAAACATATCGCTCCTATTTCTTGGGAGCGATATGTTTATTTTTAGTGAAATTTTTCTAAAAAAATTTGCTCATGAATTATGGACTACTATATTTATTTTTGACATGTATTCTTTGAATTTATAAAGAGTACTCATAATATGGGCATTGTAGTACATATAGTCATTAATATGAAATGATTATTCATGAATATAAAGTATTATATTATATGGTGATATAGCCAAATTTTTCACATATATTTCATGCCGGATAATAGTAAATATTAATAATTTAATTTATATCTCATATGAGATAGGTAAGATGAATTCAGTTAGTGAATAACTACTATACCATTACACGGAGCTAGCGCTATCCCATCAGCGCTAATGAATGCATAACATCTCCCATATGCATTCACCAGGGCCCTCTGGTTGGACAGACTTACGTTGACTCTCTCCTATGTTATCTGTCGCCTTTGGGCCTCCTTATGAAGGGCTTCCCTCCCTTTTCATAAATATTATCTTTTCCACACACACATGTGCATGGTATAGGAGAATAAAAGCATCACCAAGATATTGGTGGTGCTTTTATTCTTGAAAGAGGCTGATATTCGTAAATACGAATATCAGCCTCTTAGTCGTTTATATATATTGTCGTGGTACTCGATCGGAGAACCCACAGAAGATTTCATAAGGAATGGTGGACGCAAGCGCTGCAATTTCAAGAGCTGAGATACTTTCATGACCTTGAGATCCTAATAATACAACCTTGTCGCCTGGTTTTACTGTAATTGTATCTGGCACTGCCACCATGAATTGGTCCATACAGATACGGCCTACCACAGGGCAACGAGTACCTTGGATGAGGACGGTACCTCGATTAGATAGGCTTCGAGGATAACCATCAGCATAGCCAACAGGAATCGTTGCAATGGTCATTGGCTCAGGAGTCACATAGGTAGAACCGTAGCCAATGCCTTCGCCAGCATTTAGATGTTGTACATGTACCACTTCGCTATGGAAAGAGAGTACCGGTTTAAGACCTAGACGATTTGGTACGTCCAGAGATGGCATGATGCCGTATTGGATAATACCAGGTCTAGCATCTGTAAATAAGCTATCTTTGACGGACAATAGACCGGCGCTGTTTGCCAAGGAAAAGCGATAGTCCGCATCAGGTCTAAAGGCACGGATTTCGTCCACCATTGTATGGAATTTTTGCGCTTGTCCATGTGCGTGGCTTTGATCTGCCGCATCAGCATTACTCATATGTGAGAAGAATCCATCCACTGCAAGGTTAGGAAATGACTCAACACGTTTGATAAACTCCACCGCATCTTCTGGCTTGATACCGATTCGATGCATGCCTGTATCAACAGCCACCGCAACGCGAATAATCATGTCGTGATTGTCTGCAACCTTGTTGAGGGCTTCTAAATCAGTAGATTCACAAACAGCCGGAATAGAGTTCGTATCGGCGACGAGCTCAAAGGATTGAGGTCTAGTAAGGCCTAATAGATAAATAGGTACCATAATGCCTGCATTGCGAAGCGGTACTGATTCCTCTGGAATGGCAACGGCTAATGATTCATACCCTTCCTCGACAGCGATACGCCCCATCATAACGCTACCGTGACCATATCCATTAGCCTTGATTACGGCCGTGGATGTGCTCCACTCAGGGAGGCTATCTTTTATTTTTCGTAGGTTCTCTCGAACCAAGCTTGTATCAATCGTTAAATATGTTGGTCTCATGATATTCATTACTCCTAATTTACATTACTTTTTATTGTATAACTTTTGTGGAATTAAACAATAGTTTTTTTGTGAAAGTTTATGCTAAAATTTCATTTATACTTATTATCTAGATGTTATTAGTCATAATTAGTATAGGATGATATTGAATATGACGTATAATTCACAGCTTTTGGTAGTATAATTAGTATATAAGATGCTTTCACAAATCATAGAAACATAGAGGAGGATATTATGAACGAACGAGTTGTAGTGGTAAATGCAGGCAAGATGAATTATGATCATTTACTAGATTTTTCTGTTCTATCAAATGATGTACAGGTCTATGACGATAGTACTAATGCAGAGCTTATTGAACGCATTCAAGGGGCTCGTGTGGTGGTAACAAAAGAATTGCCTGTAGGGGCAGAGTTACTTTCACAATTCCCTGAGTCAGTAGGGCTTATCATTGAGGCTGGGACTGGATATAACAATATCGATCTTGCTGCGGCGAGAGCAAAGGGGATTACGGTTTGTAATATACCAGCTTATAGCACAGAACGTGTAGCACATACAGCGATTATGATGATCCTCAATTTCGCGTCTACTATGAAGCAACAAATCGGTATGCTTGCTAAAGGTGACCGCAGTAATTTTACAAAACATCTACAAGTGAGCCACACAGAAGTGAATGGTAAAACACTAGGTGTGGTTGGCGCTGGTTATATCGGTATGGAAGTGATTAAAGTAGCAAAAGCACTTGGCATGAATATTTTGATTCATACACGTACACCAAAGGCTGATGGAGATGGCATTCGTTATGTGAGCCTTGATGAATTACTAGAACATAGTGATTATATTACATTGCATTGCCCATTGAATGAGCAAACTAAACATATGATTAATAAGGATACAATCGCTAAGATGAAATCATCGGCAATCATCATTAATACTGGTCGTGGTGCACTCATTAATGAAGCAGACCTTTGTGAAGCATTAGCTGCTAAATGCATTGCAGGTGCAGGCCTTGATGTACAAGAGGTAGAACCTCCCGCAGAGGATAGCCCTCTATATACACTCGATAATGTTATTATCACACCTCATATGGGATGGAAAGGTCTTGAAACACGCCAACGCTTGGTAGGCATTATTCGAGATAATGTACAAGCCTTTTTTAAGGGTGAACCAATTAATGTTGTATCTTGATAAAATTTAAATAATTATATAATAGGTTCTATAACGGCATGGAAGTAATTGTCTAATTTTGTAGGCGATTCTTTCATGCCGTTTTTTACCCACCATAACACCATTTCGACAAAACTACCTGAAATATGATTGATGATAAAGTCATCCGGTAGATTTGTATTTGCTTTACGGTCTTGATTGATGAAATATCCTTGCACCAACTCATTTAGATGATCTCTAAAATAGCGCAAAAAGATTTCGTTATTATCACTAGCTAGTAGTTCGAGGATTTTATTTTCATTTTGCTGTAAATGTTGTAATAAATGACCAAATACTGAGACTGGGTAAATACTTTGTTGATAAAGCCCATGAGCATGAGGTAAATGGTTAATACTATCTTTTATATGTAAAAATAAGTCTTCGCAGAGGGCTTCTAGTAAAGCCTCTTTTGTGTCGAAATGAGCATAAAATGTGGTGCGGCCAATATCTGCGGCACTAATGATTTCTTGAACGGTGATTTTGTCATACGCCTTTTTAGATAATAATTCGTTAAAAGCTATAAATATGGCTTTACGAGTTCTTTTCTGTCTACGATCCATATTAACTCCTGTCATACTTTTTTTAGTATAAAAACATCATATATGTTCCGTAATGAACATATATGATGTTTTTATATATTGTATTAAAACCATAGGTTGATACAATTAAAGTGAACAAATTGTTCGCTATCGTAATTATTGTACTGTAAGTATAGTCATAATTCAATTCATATTGATAGTGAAAGTTTTATAAGGGAGATTGCTGTATGGTACATCGAATACATGATATATTATCTGGTTTATATATGACGATTTTTAGCGGGGCTATTTTTTTACTGCTTGATGGGATTCCGCATTTGATAGAGGAGTTTGGTGGACAGAGTCCGTTTCAAAATATATTCCCTTTTGAGCCTTCTTGGGTTACCGTTATTATTTGTGGTTTTCCTCTTGTGTATTTATCTATTCGAAGGATCGTATATAATAAGGGAATTAGTAAAATCTCATCAGCTCTATTGATTTCCATGGCTATGTTTGCAGCCGTTGCCATCGGAGATATATTTGCGGCTGGTGAGGTAGCGTTTATTATGGCTTTAGGCGCTCTCCTTGAAGAATCAACTACCGAGCGAGCAAAAAAGGGGTTAAAAAAGTTAATTTCGTTAGCACCTGTTAAGGGTCGTAAAATACAAGATAACAAAGAAATAATGATTTCCGTAGAGTCTATACAAAGTGGTGATTACTTGCGAATCCTTCCGGGCGAAACAATACCTGTAGATGGGCGAATCATTAACGGTGAAACAACGGTAGATCAATCCATTATGACAGGTGAGTCTATACCTGTTGATAAAACAATTGATGATGATGTATTTGGTGGAACTATTAACTGTTTTGGTGCCATAGATATTATAGCTACTAAAGTGGGCGAAGATAGTTCTATTCAAAAATGATTCAGCTTATTAGAAATGCGGAACAGAAACAGGCTCCGATTCAGCGTATAGCTGATACTGTTGCTAGTCGATTGGTTCCTATTGCATTGATGATTGCATGTATAGGCTATCTAGTAACTGGAAATATCATCGTCGGTGTTACTGTGTTGGTAGTATTTTGTCCTTGTGCATTGGTGCTTGCTACACCTACTGCGGTTATGGCCGCTATTGGTCAAGCTACTAAACATGGCGTTATTATTAAATCTGGTGAAATTCTTGAAACTATGGGAAAAGTGGATACCATGGCATTTGATAAAACCGGCACATTAACACGTGGTCAGTTATCGGTTCAATCTATTTTGGTCGTTGATACAGATTATAGTGAGGTCGATATTCTTCAATTAGCTGCATCTGCGGAGGCTAAGAGCGAGCATCCTATTGGCAAGGCTATCGTTTCTCATGCCATACATCAAGATTTAGAAATACTTGCTACTACTTCGTTTACAATGTCCGTAGGACGGGGCATTATTGCCGTAATAAACGGTGTTACATTATATTGTGGTCATGAACGTTTTCTTGAGGAACATAATATTATTGTTGATGAAAGGGTTCAACAAAACGTTAATACATATCGAAGTGAAGGAAAGGTATCTATCATTATTGCCGATAAAGATCATATTATAGGTATTATTGCTTTATCTGATACAATGCGACGAGATACGGCAGATATGTTGTCTGCAGTCTCTAGCCTAGCTATGAAAACAGTACTTCTTACGGGGGATAGTAAAGAAACGGCTACATATATTGGCAAAAAAGCAGGTGTTTCTGAAATACATGCGGAGCTTTTACCTGGAGAAAAAGTGAGTATTATTGAAGAGTTGCAAGGAAAACACCACAAGGTTTGTATGGTTGGTGATGGAATTAATGATGCACCAGCTATGAAGACTGCTGATGTGAGTATTGCAATGGGGAGTATCGGTAGTGATATTGCCATAGAAACAGCTGATATTGCATTGATGAGTGAAGATCTTAACAAAATTCCATATATTAAGCGACTATCAGATGCTACGATTAGAACTATTAAATTTAGTATTGCTTTATCAATGGCCATTAACTGTATCGCTATTATTCTCTCATTACTTGAGGTTTTGACACCTACTACCGGTGCGTTAGTTCATAATGTGGGGTCCTGTTTGGTTGTCCTCATTGCAGCCCGTTTGTATGATAGAAAGTTTATTTAAACACAATAAGAGCCGTCCCCGGTTGTGTGGGGGCGGCTCTATTGTTTTTAGGGCTATCATAGATCAAGTCTTGGTATATATATGTATATATATCAAGGGAGGTAGTTATCCTCAAACTTGATTATGATTGATTTGAGTTTTGATGGGACTCCACCAATGGCGTCTATAGGCCTTGATGCCTTCCACAACAGTTCTAGTTGCTTGTGCTGCTACAGCTTTTGTGGCAGCTGGTATGCCCTCTAGGCGATAGGTAATTCCTAACTCCTTATATTTAGCAGTACCCATAACGTGATATGGTAAGCAATCAACGGCTTGTAAGTTTTTCAGTGATCCCTAGGAAAAAGCCCTAGACGATAGTGATGATCTGCATTATCTGTAATCGTTGGGACTACTACGTGACGAACCCAAATCGGAACTTCCACGTCTGCCGTTAATCGAGCAAACCCGAGAATGGGCTCTAACGGTTTGCCTGTTAGCCACAGATGTTTGGCAGGATCGATTTCTTTAATGTCTAGGATGACGAGACTAGTAACACTCAGTAACTTACGGTATGCCACCTCTTGGTGGGGATCAAAACAAATTCCACTTGTATCTAAACAGGTATGGACGTTTCTTTCACGGAAATATGTGAAAAGCTCAGTTACAAAATCAATTTGCATCAGAGCTTCCCCACCTGTGACGGTGATACCACCATTAGTATAAAATTGGCGGTTACGTTCGTACTGGTCCCACAATTCTTCAACAGTCATGAGCTTAGCTTCGGCGCTAGTTTCATTCCACGTATCAGGATTGTGGCAATAAGCACAACGCATGGGGCATCCTTGTAGAAATACCACCATGCGCATGCCTGGACCATCAACCGTACCCATCGTTTCAACCGAATGAATACGTCCAGTCATAGAAAACCTCGATTAGATTTGTTGATGGAATGTACGAGAAATAACTTCGTCCTGTTGTTGTTTTGTCAATTTGCTGAAGTGTACTGCATAACCAGATACACGAACAGTCAATTGAGGGTACAATTCAGGATGTTTTTGAGCGTCTAACAATGTTTCGCGAGTGAACACGTTAACGTTCAAATGGTGACCACCTTTTTGGGAGTAGCCATCCAATAATTCTACCAAGTTATCAACTTGTTGTTGGTTGCTCATGGGTATTCCTCCTTTCAACCAAGATACGAGTATTGATGCCGGTGAAAGCATACAATACGATGGAAGATTATTTTTCTTCCTCTATAGTAACATTTGGTTCGCTGCATGCGAAGTTTGTATTGCAGTTAGGCAATTGAGAAGGGTCTAACTCAATATCAAAATCGCCTACGGCTACAAATGTTTCACCAGATTTACCTAATGCGTCTGGAACGATGGAGAAGGTATTGGAAATACCGTCGGAGCAATCGCGCCATGGCATTTTTGCAACGGAAGACAACGAAGCTACAGCACCGTGAGAATCACGACCATGCATAGGGTTTGCGCCAGGAGCGAAAGCTTCACCAGCTTTACGGCCATCTGGAGTAGAACCTGTTGCAGTACCGTATACTACGTTAGAAGTAATTGTTAACAAGCTCATAGTAGGAACGGATTGACGGTATGTAGGATGTTTACGCACTTTGTTCATGAATGTGGAAACAACCATGGAAGCCAAGCTATCTACACGATCGTCATCGTTACCATATTTAGGGAATTCACCTTCGATTTCGAAATCAACAGCGATGCCGTTTTCGTCGCGAATAGGTTTTACTTTAGCGTATTTAATGGCAGATAAGGAGTCAGCTACTACGGATAAACCAGCGATACCAGTTGCAAACCAACGAGTTACCTTGCGGTCATGCAATGCCATTTCTAGTTTTTCATACGCGTATTTATCGTGCATGTAGTGAATGATGTTCAATGCGTTTACATATACGCCAGCCAACCATTCCATCATGTCGTCAAATCGTTCCCATACTTCGTCGAATTCTAAGTACTCAGACGTGATAGGGCGGTATTTAGGACCGATTTGTTTCTTAAGTTTTTCGTCAACGCCGCCGTTGATTGCGTACAGCAAGCATTTTGCTAGGTTGGAACGAGCGCCGAAGAATTGCATTTCCTTACCAATACGCATTGGGGATACGCAACATGCGATAGCATAGTCGTCGCCAGAGTTAGGACGCATCAATTCGTCATTTTCGTATTGGATGGAAGATGTTTCGATGGATAATTTCGCACAGAAACGACGGAAGCCGATAGGCATGCGAGGAGACCACAATACAGTGAGGTTTGGTTCTGGAGCAGGACCAAGGTTAGTCAATGTATGTAAGTAACGGAAGGACATTTTGGAAACCAATGTACGACCGTCAGTACCCATACCACCGATAGATTCAGTAGTCCATACAGGATCGCCTGTGAACAAGTTGTTGTATTCGTGGATACGTGCGAAGCGAACCATGCGCAATTTCATGATGAAATGATCTACGAACTCTTGGATTTGTTCCTCTGTGTATGTACCGTTGCGAAGGTCACGTTCAGCATAGATGTCTAGGAATGTAGAGTTACGGCCGATGGACATAGCAGCACCGTTTTGCTCTTTAATAGCGCCAAGGTAGCCGAAGTAAATCCATTGCATAGCTTCGCGAACGTCTTTTGCTGGCTCGGAGATATCGTAACCATAGGACGCAGCCATTTCTTTAATTCCTTCAAGGAACGGATTTGATCTTTAATTTCTTCGCGGTCGCGGATTACGTCTTCAAGCATATCACCCATAGTGATGTTGAATTCTTGGTTTTTCTCTTCGATTAGATAGTCGATACCATATAATGCGATACGACGGTAGTCACCGATAATACGACCACGGCTATACGCATCTGGCAAACCAGTTACGATATGTGCTGTACGAGCGGCACGCATTTCTGGTGTATATACATCGAATACGCCATCGTTGTGAGTTTTACGATGCTTTTTGAAGAAGTCCTCTGTTTGAGGGTCCATTTTAAAGCCATATTCTTCGATAGCGGATTTTGCTGTACGAAGGCCGCCATAAGGGAACATAGCGCGTTTTAGAGGTTTATCAGTTTGTAAACCAACGATTGTTTCAAGGTCTTTGTCGATATATCCTGGCGCATGCGCAGTGATGTGTGTTGCCACGGAAGTATCGGCATCAAGCATGCCACCTTTCTCGCGTTCTTCTTCGTATAGTTTCATTACCTTGTCCCACAATTTTGTAGTACGTTCTGTAGGACCAACTAGGAAGGAGTCGTCCCCTTCATAGGGAACATAGTTTCTTTGGATAAAGTCGCGTACGTCAATCGCTTTATCCCACACACCTGTGTTAAAATCTTTCCATGCAGTATGTTGCATTTTGCACCTCCATAAATGGATATAACTATAGATTTTGATATATCTAGTGTACAATGTTTATCTAAAAACTCACAATATATAAATGATATAAATTTTCAATACATACTATGCAAATTTCGTAACTATAGATGTTATTTATATTAAGGGGTATATAAAATAGATGTGGAAAAACCAGTATCTATAGCGACAGACATGTAATTGTTTACCCTGTATAATAAAGTGTTGTACTTTCTGATATTATTTGAAATAATGAAAATATATTTCAATAATATTGGGTTCATCGATAAGATGCTTTCAGGGGTGTAACATTTTATTCTCTAAGAGGGTATAATTGAACTATATTGAATGATAAAAAGGGGGCATAGTGTTATGTCGAATCAGGTGAAAGCCGTCTTAGGGGCGTTAGCGACCATAGCTGTTTGGGCAACCGCATTTCCATGTAGCAAAATAGCATTGCAACACGTGGATTCCTTAACTCTCTCTGTGGCTCGTGTTGTAGGTGGAGCTATGTTGATGCTTATAATCGGCGTTGCTAGAGGATTACATATTCCTACGAGCTGGCGCGAGTGGGGCTTATATATAGTACTTGGCATGACAGGGAATTTTGTATATCAAGTCGTATTTAATCAAGGGCTTATGACCATTCCTGCAGCTACATCGAGCATTATCATGGCACTAACGCCTATGACAACGGCACTGATGGCTTTGGTGGTATATAAAGATCATATGAGACCCATTGGCTGGGTGTTTACGATTACCGCATTTCTAGGAGTGGCCATCATTATTCTTTGGAATGGATCTATTAATATACCAGTCGGGGCATTTTGGACCTTGCTGGGTATGGTGCTTTTTGCGATATATAACATCGTCAATCGCGGATTGAGTTTAAAAGGACATGATCCAATTACCGTAGCGACTTGGTCTATGTTTACCGGCGCTATTATGTCCCTGCCCTTTGTATCGCAATCCGTTGCCAATATTGCTGCTGCACCTGCAATTACATGGGCAGCTATTATGTATTTGGCCTTCTTCTCCAGCGCATTGGGCTTTGTATTCTGGAGCTATGCATTAGAACATGCGGAACGTGTATCTGATGTGACGAATTTTATGTATCTCTCCCCAGTAGTAGCAGCTATAGGTGCTGCGATACTCGTAGGAGAAATACCGGATATGGGACTATATATTGGGGCGCCTATTATATTAGGTTCCTTGTATATGTTTAATAAATGTCGATAACAATTAAATATATAATCTCGGATATAGCGCGTTGCTAGAATTTAAATCCCCTGATAAGTGGAAAACTTATTAGGGGATTTTCTTATTGACAGTTTTTTTAAAGTGTAGTATTCTTAACCTACAGTTAAAACATACTTTCAAGATATGATTTAAAATAAAGTTAATTCCCTTGCATTTAATGGGAATAAATAAGGGGTGATAGTGTGATCTCTATACATAATTTAACCAAAGAGTTTAATTATAATAAGCAAAAGGTTACAGCTTTAGAGAATGTAACTTTCACAATTGAAAAAGGAGATATCTTTGGCATTATTGGTTTTAGTGGTGCTGGAAAATCAACATTATTACGGATGATTAATGCTCTTGAAATGCCTACAACAGGTTATGTCGAAATTGATGGCGTTAATATTAATAGCCTCAGCTTTAATGAGCTAAGAAAAATCCGTAAACGTATTGGCATGGTTTTTCAGCAGTTTAACCTGCTGAATGCTAAATCTGTATATGATAATGTAGCAATTCCTCTTGTTTTAAATGGTGTTCCCAAGAAAACGATAGATAAGAAGGTTAAGTCCCTCTTAGCGTTTGTTGACTTATCGGATAAGGCTAATGCCTACCCAGATGAGTTATCTGGTGGACAGAAACAGCGCGTCGGTATTGCTCGTGCACTTGCAACAGATCCATCTATTCTATTATGTGATGAAGCGACAAGTGCACTTGATCCAGATACAACTGAATCTATACTTCAGCTCTTAGAACGGGTGAATCGCGAATTAGGTATAACGATTGTCATCGTTACACATGAAATCGATGTAATTCAAAAAATCTGTAACCGTGTAGCCGTTATGGAAAAAGGTCATCTTATAGAAGAAGGCTCTGTATTGCAAGTGTTTAGCAAACCTAAGCATAATACAACAAAACGATTTGTAAGAACCGTGATTCCAGATGAAATTCCTACAACAGTAAAACATACATTGGCTTGTGAAAAGCGAGAGTATACGATTTTGAAGATGCATTTTCTCGGTAGTAATACAACGGATAATGTGCTTCATCATATTAATAAGACCTATGATCTAGAGACTAGTGTGCTATTTGCTACCGTAACTGAGTTAGAACATACGGTATTGGGCGTGTTCATAGTTCAATTCATAGGTAATGACCTGGAAGTGGGTAAGGTGAAAGAATACCTTTTGTCACAAGCTGTTGATTGGGAGGAGGTAGAAATATAATGGACTTCTTTTCACAGGAATTAGGTGTTTCTGGGGCACAGTTATTGCTATCAGCAGAACAGACCTTGTTTATGGTGTTTGTCTCACTATTTCTCGGCACAATACTGGGCCTCATTATGGCTGTTACATTAGTCGTAACAAGCCCAAATGGAATTATTAGAAATAATATTATTTACACTATCACAAATACAATTGTTAATACGGTACGGTCAGTACCATTTATTATCTTGATGGTGTTTATATTGCCCTTAACAAAAATGATTGTCGGTACACGCGTAGGTACTACTGCGGCTATAGTTCCACTAGTTATCTTTATTGCTCCATACCTTGCACGCCTTTGAAAATTCTATTTTAGAGGTTAGTAAAGGCATTATCGAAGCCGCGCAATCAATGGGGGCTTCTCATTTTGAGGTTATTTGGTATTTTATATTGCCTGAAGCGAAAGGTTCTTTAATTTTGTCTGTTACGACAGGGACTATAGGACTCATCGGTGCTACGGCTATGGCTGGTGCTATTGGTGCAGGTGGTGTTGGTGATTTGGCACTTACCTATGGGTATGAGCGGTTAAATTTCCCACTTATGCTGTTTACTGTTGTTATTCTTATCGTTTTTGTACAAATTATTCAGACCATTGGTAACTATTTTGCGCGACGAGCTCGTCGTTCTTAATTTGTAAACCAATTTTAGATATATTGATTGTGAAAGTATAGGAGGATATACCATGAAATTTAAGAAACTTCTTGCCCTTGGTGTGGCATTAGTATTTAGCGTAGCTTTCATCGCAGGCTGTGGTTCCAATAACAGTGATAATGGAGCAAAGAAAGAATTAACCTATAGTAAGTCGCAAGGACCTTACTCTGAATTATTCGAAAAAGGTGTTAAACCAATTTTGGAGAAACAAGGCTATACCTTCAAAGGTGTAGATATGTCTGACTTGGTACAAGCAGACCAAGTGTTGAGTGATGGTGAAGTAGATTTCAATGTTGAACAACATACAGCATATATGAAAAACTTCAACGAAAAACAAAATGGCCATCTTGTAGCCTTAACTCCAATTCCAACAGTGCCAGCAGGAATTTTTAGCGGTTCTAAAACATCTTTAGATCAAGTGGCAGATGGGGACACAATTGCAGTACCTAATGATGCATCCAACATGGCTCGTGCTTATGCGTTATTGCAAAAAATCGGTTGGATTAAACTTGATCCAAATAAAGATTTAGCGACAGTAACACAAGCAGATATTATTGAAAATCCTAAACATCTTAAATTTACAGAAATGAAATCCCTTACAATTCCTTCTGTGCGTACTGATTTCGATTATATTGTTATTACTGGTGCTATCATTTATAATGCAAAAATTGATCCTAAAACGGCTCTTGCAAACGAAGATGTATTACCACAATGGTTATTGCAAGTTGTGGTTAATGAAAAAAATAAAGATGCACAATGGGCAAAAGACCTTGTAGCAGCATACCACTCTCAAGAATTTAAAGATTATATAGAAAAAAATAATAACGGCCTATGGTTCGTACCAAAAGGTGAATAATCAATAGAGATACATATTAAATATGTGTGTAAATAATAGAACCACTGATAAGTTGTAGCTTATGAGTGGTTCTTTTTTCCTATAATTCTATTGTAGGGTAATACAAAAAATAAACCAACTAACAGTCAATAACGTCCAATCAAGCGGACAAATGAGTGTTAATCAGTTTATGATTAACAATAGTATACTAAACGAAAAAGATTTAGACAAGCTTCGAAAACAATATAATTATCAGTACTATCAAGCTGCTTGTCATGGCTCGTCTTCCTGCCACATAGTTTTCGTATAGTTCTTTATAGTGACCACCGCGCTCTATAAGTTCTTGGTGTGTCCCTTGTTCTACAATGGTGCCATTTTCAACTACTAGTAGGAAGTCTGCATTTTTGATTGTAGACAAGCGATGGGCAATAATGATACTTGTACGTCCTTTGAGGAGTGTGTTCATCGCTTTTTGAACCTCTACTTCTGTGCGCGTGTCGACGTTAGCTGTTGCTTCGTCGAGAATGAGAATACTAGGGTCTGCCAAGAAGGCACGAGCGATGGTAATTAATTGGCGTTGACCTTGAGATAGGTCATCACCACCTTGTTTGAGCATTGTATCGTAACCATTTGGCAAGGTACGGATAAAATGATCTGCCATGGCAAGCTTTGCTACATATTCGATTTCCTGACGAGTAGCATTTGGCTTACCGTAGCCGATGTTATCAGCAATAGTGCCTGTGAAAATCCATGCATCTTGCAATACCATGCCTACCGTATTATGTAAGCTTTCACGAGATACATCACGAATATCGACGCCATCAATGGTGATGCGGCCTTTCATAATATCATAAAAGCGCATAATTAGATTCACCAAGGTTGATTTACCAGCTCCCGTAGGGCCTACAATGGCTACCATGGATCCACCAGGAATGTGAATGTTGATATCCTTCATAAATACATTAGAGGGGGCATAGCCAAAATCAACATGTTCAAAGTCGATAGTGCCTGTATGCGTTATACGACTCGGGGTATTAGCGATTATAGATGAATCCGAGCCAATCGTATCTGTGTTGATATCAGCTTTGCTATTAGATAACATAAGTGTTCCATTATCGATTTCAGATGGTGTATCTATGACCTCATAAATACGGCCTAAAGCGGCGGCAGTTTCTTGAAATTTTGTCATAATGTAGGAACTACGAGAGAGTGGATCCGATACTTGGCCTACATAGAGGAAGAAGGCCTGGATATCACCGATAGAAATGGACCCACGCAACACCATGAGGCCCCCTTGAATAGCGACGAGGCAATAGGTGAATTGATTTAGAAATTTTACAAGAGGTTCTACGAGCTGACTCGTAAAAGCAGCATTTCGCATACTTTTAAAGAGATTCTCGTTAAGTATGTTTACTTGATTAGTAGTGGTTTCTTCTAGTCCAAAGGTTTGGATAAGCGGTTTTCCTACTACAATTTCCTCTATACCACAATTGAAAGCACCTAGAGCACTTTGGTTTTTGAGATAGACGCGACGCGCTCGTTTAGATAGCCATGTTAAACATACGATACCTATACATATAATGGCGATGATAGAGATGCCTAGTATAGGGCTGATCCAAATCATCATAGCAGTAGCACCGATGATGCCGATAATGGCAGATACAAGGCCTGGCACGCCTTCGCCTATTGTTTCTGCTACAGTATCTGAGTCAGAGGTGAGACGACTTAGTAAATCACCTCGCTGGTGATCGTGAAAGTACTCAATAGGCAATGAGTATAAATGAGTACTCATGCGTGTACGTAAAGCGAGTACTGTTTTTGAACCGATAGAGGCCATCATGTATTCCCCAAAGTAGGTGAATAAGGCATGCCCACTATAGATGGCAATGAGCCAGAGGATGATTGTATCAATAGAGACAAAGATAGTATTGATATCTTGATCTGTTTGTAATCCACTAACAATAGCATCTACCACTTTACCAAGTAACACTGGAGCGGAGACCTCAAATATAGCTGCAGTAATAAGTGCTAAGATGAGGAGAGAGAGCCAGCCCCATTGGCTTTTAGATTCGACTAGGAAGCGACGTAATGGACTCATGCTGTCACCTCCTGAGATGCTAAAATCTGTTGATATACAGTAGAGGTAGTCGCTAGCTCATTATGTGTGCCATATCCTGCAACTTGACCTCTGTTGATGATTAGAATATGGTCTGCTTTTTTTGCGGCGCATACCTTTTGCTCCACAGAAATGAGGGCTGGTCGATTGTCCTTTTGTAACTCCTCTTGTAGTGCTGTACGAACAGCACGCTCTGTAGTGCCGTCTAGGGCGGAAAAGCTATCGTCGAATATGAATAAATCAGGTTTACGCACTAAGGCTCTAGCCATAGCAAGGCGCTGTCGTTGACCACCTGATAGATTGGTACCACCTTGGGAAACCATATACTGGTACCCACCTTCAAGACGATTGATAAACTCATCTGCCTTAGCCAAGTGGCATGCATTTACTACATCTTCCACTGACAGTACTTGTCCTGAGGCGGCTCCATATCGAACGTTCATATTGATAGTTCCGGTAAACAAATAAGCCTTTTGTGGTACATAGCCAATATGAGCGCGCAAGTCATCTACATTCCACTCATAAATGGATTTACCTTTAAAGAGAATATCTCCAGACTCGATGGCGAAGAGGCGAGGGATAAGGTTGGTGATTGTGCTTTTACCAGAACCGATATCGCCCATAATCGCTAAAGTTTCGCCATGATGTACCTTAAAGGAGATATTTTCCAGCGCAGGGGACTCAGCATTATCGTAACGGAAGGTAACATTGCGGAATTCCAGAAGAGGTGTATCATCAGTTGCAGTTGCAGTTGCAGTTGCAGTTGCAGTTGCAGTTGCAGTTGCGGTTGCGGTTGTCGTTGCCGTAGAGTTTTGGTATCTTGCTTGATTAGTAGAATGCTTAGTAGATTGAGAAACTGAATTTTTAATACTACTGTTATATGGTTCAGGGAATGTATCGGTATTTTCGTGTTCTAATAACTCACGAATACGAGCGTAACACACGATAGCTTCCGGGATGTCGATAATTACGAATATGGCCATGAGCATGCTCAATAGGATGAGGTTTGCATATTCGATAACGGCCATGATATCACCAACTTGTAGGGAGCCCATACTGACATTGTAGCCGCCGAACCAGAGAATAGCTACGGTACTCATATTAAATAGAATGAGTATCGTCGGTAAACCGATGGCAAAGGTTTGGTGCAGTTTTTTGTTCAGTTGTGCGGATTCTGTAAAAATAACAAATTCCTTGTCGTTTTCGTAGGTTCTCCTGTTGAAAGCTCTGATAACAGGCATACCTACGATATGATCTCGGACCAGATCAGTAATATCATCTAGCTTTAATTGTATAGCTTTGATAATTGGCAAGGCGCGACTTTCAATAAAGATAATGGTAAGTATCATGCAAGCCATAACAGCAAGGATGACGAGACCTAGTTGCCAGCTCTTATAGAAGGTAAGTCCTAGACCGACGCAAATCATGAGTGGCATAGGGAGGATCATATTTAAACCTTCCCCGAGAACAGATTGAATTTTTTCTACGTCCCTGCTTGTGCGCATCAATATGGTGCCGGTACCAAAGTGCGTAAAGTCGCGGAGTGAAAAGTATTGTAGTGCTTTCACTAGATCGTCACGCAATACCTTGCCTACAGATGCTGAAATATGAGCACTCATAGCAACGCCTAGAATAGCGGATAGGACGGTTAGTAATGCTACAACAAGCATGTTCATGCTAGAGTTGGTAATCATCTCTAGGTCGCCTTTAAGGACACCATCATTGATGATGGTTGCCGTTAATGTTGGTATATATAATGTGCCTGCTACAGTGAGTAACGAAAGGACCGATACGATGATGATAGGAAACCATAAAGGTTTTATATAGTGTATGAAATGGTTTCATTTTAAATCCTTTCAGTAAAATTAGCTGAATTAACAATTTTAGATATATATTATATTGCATAAAAATTAAAATTATCTAGTAGGATGAAATTTATTACTAAAAGTTTATTAGCAATTAATAAGTATTATGATTAAGTTTATATCATCTTATTAAAAATTTTTTGATATACTAAATAGGCATTTTATTTGCAATTTTTTTGTTTTTGAAGTAGTAAGGAGAGTTTCTAATGAAGTTGAATTGGAAATTATTCGCACCGCTTGTAGTAGCTATTATTGTATGGCTCATCGGTGCTCCTGAAGGTCTTAGCGCAAATTCTTGGATTTATGTAAGTATTTTCGCTGGCCTCGTGGTAGGGTTGATTTTAGAACCAATCCCACCAGCTTTTATCGGTATCATTGCAGTTACTGTATCTATGTTGTTTAAGGTTGGTCCTGCCCCTGTGGTAGATAAAGCAACCGGTGTCGCTAAGGCGATTACTGATGCGCAAGCTATCAGCTGGGGCCTTAGTGGTTTCTCTAATGCCATCGTATGGTTGATCTTTGCCGCTTTCATGATTGGTATTGGTTATGAAAACTCTGGCCTTGGCCGCCGTATTGCTTTGTTCCTCGTAGCAAAGCTTGGTAAGTCTTCCTTAGGTCTTGGTTATGCCATTGCTATTACGGACCTTGTGTTGGCTCCATTTATTCCAAGTAATGCGGCTCGTTCTGGTGGTACGATTTATCCAATCGTATCTAGTATTTGTCCAATGTTTGACTCCTATCCAGATAAGAATCCTCGTAAAATTGGTTCCTATTTGAACTGGGTAGCGTTGGCAACTACATGTGTGTCTAGCTCTATCTTCTTGACTGGTGCAGCGCCAAACCCATTGGCTCTAGAATTGTCTGCTAAAGCTGGTATCGTAGCGGCGAACTGGGGCACATGGTTCCTCGCATTCTTGCCAGTAGGCCTTATCTTGTTCATCATCACTCCATTGTTGACATATGTATTCTGCAAACCAGAGGTAAAAGGTTCCCCTGAAATTGCAGAATGGGCAAAGGATGAGTATAAGAAACTAGGCTCCATGACACGCAGTGAAATCTTCATGGCCTTAATTTCTGTATTGGCTCTTGTGTTGTGGATTGGTGCCTCTACATTCAAAGTAAACCCTACAACAACAGCTTTGATTGTTATTATTTGATGATTTTCACTAAGATTATGACATGGCAAGACTTCCTTGCTAACAAACCAGCATGGAATGTTTTGACTTGGTTTGCTACACTCGTACCTATGGCTTCTGGCCTTAAAAATGTAGGCTTCTTAGACTGGCTTGCTAAATCTGCTGGTGGTTCTTTGGTTTCTTTGGATCCTACAATGGCAGTTCTTGGTTTGTTATTAGCATTCTGCTTGCTTCGTTACTTCTTTGCTTCTGGTACTGCTTATGTAACAGCTATGGTAGGCTTGTTTGCTACTCTAATTCTTCAAATTCCTGGTGTTGATCCAGCTCAAGTTATGTTAATTCTGTTAGTACCAATGGGTATTATGGGGATCCTTACACCATATGGTACTGGTCACAGCCCAATTTGGTTTGCTAGTGGCTATAACAAAGGTCCTGAATTCTGGAAATTAGGCGCTATCTTTGGAATTATCTACCTCGCTATCTTTATCGTGGTGGGGATTCCATGGATTCAGTTCGTAATGCCACTTTTAGGATAAAGTGCTCCCGCCGCATTGTATCTCCTTGCGCTCCATTCGCTGCAAGTCGCTTAGTAGATACAATGCGGCTTCTTTTTATCCTGAAATGGCAAAATTTGATTAAACTCGATAAATCTCGACAAATCTAAAAAAATAAATATAATAGTGATGTAATAGTAAAATTCTTATCTAGATTTCTGATGGAGGTGTTTATTCTTATGTCTACAAAGTCTCTTACGGGTACAGGCCTATTGTTGGCCGTTGCCTTATTGGCGCAAAGTTTACGCCTCATTTTCCCATTTATTCCTAATCAGGTGAGTATGTTCCTCATCGGTTCTATTACGTCCGCTACCTTTGTACTTGCCACATGGCGTTATGGTTGGAAAAATGGTCTCGTTATCGCTTGGATTGCTCCCGTAGTGGCGCATTTACAGGGCATGTTGCCGTTGCCGCCGTTTATTTTGATTACGGGCCTTGGCACGACAGCCTATGTATTCGTAGCGCACTGGTTACAACATAAACCGAAGGTATTGTTTATTATCGTGGCGGCCTTGGTAAAAGCAGGTGTTCTCTTTGGTGGTTATTCTTTGTTCTTTTCACTGTTCCAATTCCCACCAAAGATTGTAAACACAATGCTATTTGTATCTAGCTGGCCACAATTGGTGACATCGTCTTTAGGGATTATTTTAGCTCTTCTCATAACAAAACGGGTTAGATAAGGCACGATGATATTCTTTGTCATATATGCTAAAAAGGTGTTATCATATCCTGCGTAAATCAATTACAGTTTGTACTGTTTTGATATAGGATGTGATAACACCTTTTATGTATTGAATAGTTATTATTTTTTCTTCATAGATTTAAGAATAAAACCGCCTACAGATGCAGTAATACCGAAACCTAATAGGGCCATACCGATAGTATGCATTAAAATGCTAGTTTGATTATTTTTGGAAATTTCTTGCGCTGCTTGCATCGCATTAGTAGCTTTTTTCACAACCTCTACATTATTTGCAGATGGATCTGGAATGATGAATAAGATTACAATGGCAATCACTAAACACACAATGCCAGCATATAACAAGTATTTTCCTCTTTGATTCATTTGTTCCATAATGTTCTCTCCTTGTATAGTACGAACGAAAAATAAGTTTATTTATAGTTATTATATATTGTATTCACACAATTGTAAATTCACCACATCTGACCATAGAAATTATAGAGTTTACTATATACATAATTCGTGATTATAAAAGATGGTGCCATTCATTGTGATGGCACCATCTTTTTATTTTTGTGTTGAGATATATACAGTTTTTGTTTAATAAGTTGAGTGGATAAATAAGTAGTCGAATAGGAATTAGATTATAGATATGTATAAATCTTCATAATTCTTCATGAAGAGCGTTAAAAAAATATTCTATAGAAAATAATCAGGTTAAAAAGTTTATAAAAAAACAGGAATAGTTTGAGTAGTAAAATACGCATAATATAAGATGATTTATAGTGCTAGTGATCTTTTTATGTAAAATTTAATAATAAAGATAAACATGAAGAATACTGGATTTCTTTTCATTTTTGTATACATGAAGAAATGATGAAAAATACTGGTTGTGGTAAGGTGAGAAAATCGAATGTAGTGGTGGCCTAACATGGTGTTGCTTGTGAATGTTTATATTTTTTGATACACTCTTTTGCAACAAAACAATATAAAATATCTTTAAATTGTATTTTGAGGGGTATGATTGAAAGATAATGCATGTTTTTTTGTATTGTAAGTTGGTTTTTATTTAAAAGAGGATGTTAAAATGAGAGAAAATAAGCGTTCCCAAAAATTTGCCATTGCTGCGTTGGCAGCTCTTGCGGCCCTTGGTATGAGTGTGGTACCAGCGAGTGCGGCTGCACCTGTTCAAGCTGGTACTAATAATACACTTACTGGTACCTTTGATTCTGTTGCTTTTGGTATGGATAATACTGTTTCCGCTGCAGACCATACATTCCGTGATCGTGTTAATGATAATGAACCAGACACTGCAACTCGTGTAAATAATACTTACGCGTCTGGTTCAGTAGCTATTGGTACTGGTAACACTGCAAGTGGTGATTCCGCTCTTGTTATTGGTAATAAGTCTAAAGCAACATTAAATGATGCTACTGCTATTGGTCATAGTGCTGAAGCAACTCGTGTTGGTACAGTTGCTATTGGTGCTCGTGCAATTGCTGGTGAATTTGTAGCAAATCCAAACGTTATCACTGATCCACAGGTAACTGCTTTGTATACACCTCGTCAAGATGGTGCAGACCGTGCCGTAGCTGTAGGTTATGAAACTCGTGCTGTAGGTTATAAATCTAATGCAATCGGTTCTAGTGCTTGGGCTTTAGATAACCACTCCACAGCAATTGGTTCCTCTGCAAAAGCTATAAAAGATCATTCTCAAGCATATGGTGCAGGTGCTGAAGCAACTGCAGTACGTGCGAATGCATTTGGTTCTGACTCTATGGCAAAGGCAGAATCTCCATGGCTATGGGTGATCATGCGGAAGCAACACATACTAACTCCGTTGCTTTAGGTCACGAAGCTGTTACAAGTGCTGCAACAGCTGAAACTAGTGCAACTGTAGCAGGCCATACATATACTGGCTTTGCTGGTGTAGGTTCTGCTGCTAATGGTTCCGTATCTTTTGCTAAAGACAGCAATAGTGCACGTCAACTTAAAAATGTAGCGGCAGGTCAAATCTCTGCTACATCTACAGATGCTGTAAACGGTAGCCAATTGTACTCCGTAGCCAATGAATTACAAACTCAAATTAATAACTCCACACCTGGTGCAATTAATAATAATATTACTAACTTGACTAACCGTGTAGGCAATGTGGAACAACGTGTTAATAAAGTAGGTGCAGGTTCTGCTGCATTAGCTGCATTACATCCACTAGATTTCAACCCAGATGACAAATGGACTATAGCAGCTGGTTATGGTCATTACCATAATGCAAATGCTGGTGCATTAGGTGCTTACTACCGTCCAAACGAAGATACAATGTTCTCCGTTGGTGGTACAATCGGTACTGGTGAAACTCAATTAAATGCAGGCGTATCCATCCGTCTTGGTAAACGCTCTCCTGAATCTCGTTCCCGCGTAGCTATGGGTCGTGAAATTGCTGAATTAAACGCACGTCTTCAAGATATTGAAAACAAATATAATAACTTGTTACAAATCTTGAATCCACATGCAATCGATCCTAGCAAAACAGCTGAATTCCCAGATGTTCCTCGCAACCATTGGGCTTACCAATACATTAGCCAATTGGCTGGTAATGGTATCCTTGTTGGCTATCCTGATGGCACATTCAAAGGCGATGCGACTATGACTCGTTATGAATTCGCAACTATGTTGTATCGTGCACTTCAAAATGGTGCTCCTATCGATGACAACATGCGTCGTGCAATGGATGAATTCGGTCCTGAATTACAAAACATCCGTCTTAACCACTTCCGCATCGATCGCATTGCTGGTGCTGACAATAATCGTCATAAAACTGAACGTGTTCGCGTTAACAACGAACCAGAAAACCAACGTGACGTATACGGGTCCCGTATTTACCAATAATTCTTTTATAATATAACTTCCCCTCGAGCTTGTGAAAGCTCTGAAAGCAGGATGTATCTTCTTGATACATCCTGTTTTTATTTTATATAAAACTTCATCTAATATTTATGTAAAAATATTGCATTTTTGATACATACAGGTGTATAATAATTTTTCATCGACAAATAAATATACATAATTTATGAATAAAAAAATATAAATATGAGGGCAAGACAATGAAAGAATTTAGACAATTAACAGTAGCAGATACAGCAGAATATCATAAGGTTTTAATCGACGGTTATGCAGCTATCAAAGACTTTCCAATTACCTTTGATGCTATAGACTTTACGGAAGAAGAGTCAAAAGAGTGGATAGAAAATTATCCTGTATATGGCTTGTATATCGATGGGCAATTAGTAAGTTCCATTACATTCTGTATGCCTTGGGTTAAATACTCTACACCTGATAAATATCCACATATTGCACATTTTGTAACAGCGCCAGCTTTCAAAGGAAAAGGCTATGCGCGGGAAACACTAGGGTATGCAGAGGAACTATTAAAGAATCAATTTAAGACTCATTCAGTTACACTTGGTACTGCTAAAGAACATCCGTGGTTGCCTAAGATGTATGAGTCATTTGGTTTCAAAGCATATGATCAAGTTCATTTTAGAGGGAAACAACACACTACAGTATTGTTTAAAAAAGATTTGTTATAGTAACCGTATAGGCTTCTACGAGTATCTATAGGATACCTTAATATTACAACTATACCTTGCATATAAATTTAATTGATATATCAATCTATTTGGTTGAGTATTAAATAGGTTTAATGTGCAAGGTTTTCTTTTTTATTGCTTATGCAGGAGTTTGGCTATCAGATATCTAATATATACTATGTAGTGTATCTATGTGTCAGAAGCAGATTATAGATATTTTTTGAAAGGATGTGACACTATGTTAGTTTTGTCTGGTATTTTGGTGATGGTTATCGGTTTGATGCTTCGCTTTAATGCCTTGTTAGTTGTTGTTGCAGCAGGTTTTGCAACGGGTCTTGCAGCTGGCCTTAGCATAAATGATATCGTTGGTGCTATCGGTGAGGCTTTTATTAAAAATCGTTATATGTCATTATTTATTTTGATTTTGCCTGTAATTGGTATTATGGAACGTCATGGTTTGCGTGAACGAGCAGAAATTTTAATTGGTAAGATTCATGCCGCTACAGCAGGTCGCATTTTCATGATTTACCTATTTGTCCGTCAAGTGACAGTGGCATTAGGGATTAGTATGTCAGGTGTTGTAGCCATGGTTCGGCCACTCATTGCACCAATGAGTGAGGCCGCAGTAGCACAAGGTCGTCCTATCTCTCAACGTACACTTGATAAAATTCGTGGTGTAGCAGCGTCCTCTGATAACATAGGCAATTTCTTTGGTCAAAATTTATTTTTGGCTGCCGGTGGATTACTTTTAATTAAAGGCGTTATGGAGCAACTAGGTTATACTGTAGAACTTACCGATATGGTGCTTTATGGACTGCCAACAGCAATCTGTGCGTATGTGGTTAGTGTCATTCGTTTCTTTATCTTTGACAAAACAATTCAATCCTATATGGCACAGGACGAAGCAGATATGAAAGCTGGTAAACTGGTACCTAATGAGCTAAATATTCTAGTAACACCAGAAGACCTAGAGAAGGAGGGGAAATAAAATGATGGAACTATTAAATCAAATGAAACCCTTAGATTATGTATACCTTCTCGTAGGGATTATTTTATTCATATTCTCGATTCTATCTTTCCTTGATAAAGAGCACAAACATCGTATTGGTACAGGATTATTCTGGCTTATATACAGTGTATCTTTTATTTTTGGCTCCTACTTGTCTAAAGAAATCAATGGCTGGCTCGTAATGGTTATGGCCGGTATTGTTTTAATCAAACAACTGGGTAAAGGTGCTTACTTTGAATCTCCTATCGACTTTAAGAAACTTGAAGCGTTACGCATTGGTAATGTAATTTTCATTCCGGCGTTAATGGTAGGTATCATTACTTTTATTATTGGTTTCTTTACTAAACTCGGTGCTCTTGTAGGTCTTGCTATTGCAGCGATTTTCGCAATGTTCGCAGCCCTTTATATTACAAGAGCCAATGTTAAACAAGGTTTCCATGAAGGCCGTCGTCTTATCGATGCCATCGGTTGGACTGCTATTTTGTCCCAATTGTTAGCCGCTCTTGGCTATTTATTCAACCTTGCAGGGGTAGGCAAGATTATTTCTAGTGCTGTTGCAAGCATTGTGCCTGCAGATAATGTATTCCTTATCGTTGTAGCCTATTGTATCGGTATGGCATTATTTACAATGATTATGGGTAATGCCTTGCAGCATTTGCGATGATCACAAGTGCTATCGGCGTTCCTATGCTTGTAGTTGCTCATGGCGCTAACCCTGCTATCATTGGACCTATTGCGATGCTTGCTGGTTATTGTGGCACTTTGATGACACCTATGGCTGCGAACTTTAACATCGTTCCTGTAGCGCTTCTTGAAATGAAAGATGCGTACGGCGTTATTAAAGCACAAATTCCTGTTGCTGTAGTTATGCTTGTATTGAACATTTTATTAATGTACTATTTCCTTTAATCCATAAGTGTACACAACATCATTGTATGTTGTTATGAGGTACTAGAATGAAAACAATTTTAATTACAGGTTTTGATCCTTTTGGTGGTGAAAGTGTTAATCCTGCGTGGGAAGCAGTAAAAACAATGGAAGGCTATACAGATGGGGACTACAAGGTGGTCACTCAAATGGTGCCAACCGTACGTTATAAATCTGTAGAAACTGCTATAGCAGCAGCTGAACAATGCAAACCTGAGTATATTCTCTGTGTAGGTCAAGCCGGTGGTCGCCCAGATATTACGATTGAACGTGTTGCTATTAACTGCGATGATTTCCGTATTGCAGATAATGAAGGCAACCAACCAGTTGATGAACCTGTTGTGGCCGATGGTCCAAGTGCATACTTTGCAACACTTCCTATCAAGAACATAGTGAATGCATTGCACCAAGCAGGCGTTCCTGCAAAGGTGTCCAACACAGCGGGTACATTCGTATGTAATCACATTATGTATGGCGTATTGCACTATGCAGCTCAAAAGGGCGGTATCAAGGTGGGTTTTATGCACATTCCGTACTTGCCAGCACAAGTAGTGAATAAGCCAGATCAACCGAGCATGGCCGTTGAAACAGTACGTGCTACACTAGAAACAATCGTTCATGTATTGGCTCATGGTGAAAGCTACGAAGCACAAACATTACATACACAACTCCACATGAATAAGGTGTTGTAGTTTGTTATATACTAAGAGGCTGTCAAATGACAGCCTCTTTTGCTATGTATGTAATTATTATTGTTTTGGTATATGAGGGTGAGTAAAATTAATATATTTTCCATCCAGTAGGTCTATAAAATAAGCCGCCCTTTGTTGGATATAGGATTCTAATAGATCTAATTTTTTATCTGTTAATATGTCAGATGGAAGGCGATTAAATGTAAAATCCAGTAATGGGGTTAACATAGATCGATGTGAGTCATGAAGATATAATTTTGCTAGTGTATCAAAGGAGAGACCCCAGAAACTTATATCTTTTATAGCGTTTAAATCTGAGTATTCATCGTCAGTTATATTGTAGAATAATGAATTGCCATGATCGAATAAAGGTGCAGGCCCCAGAATACGATTGCTTTTATTATTGATGAGAACACCAAAATTATTGAGGTGCCTATCAGTATTATGAATGAGCGCATCAAATACCATCATATCGGAAAATGGCATAATACCGTATAGGCTAGCTATAGCGTATTGCTTATCATACAACATGAGTTCATCCCGAGACATCGCTTCATCTAAGAGCCCAGATATAGGCATATATCCAATCTGTTCTGACGTGAATAGAGGACACGCACTAACTAGTTGGTCGTGGAATGTAGTGAGTTTATATTCCACATGTGCTAATCCCATAGCGGCCGCAATTTGACTAGCATATACTTCACTGAGTGCCTCTAGCCCACCATTAGCGTAGCGAGGGGTTGACCCTTTGTATAAATAGATGACGTCATTTTCGCGATGCCAACACTTACGGAGCATACCATTCGTAGTGTACTCTGGTGTTGTAACAATTCCTTTTATGTGACTATCTTCGCCGGTGAAAGCAATACCTGCCACAATTTCGCTAAATGGATTGTTGTATAAATTAACATCTGACCATGAAACTGAAGAACTCATTGGTTTTACCCAGAACGTATCATTTAAGGATAGGCCGTAGGTTACATCTAAATACCGATAGGGATTTTCTGTGTCGGAAATAGCGTCTAATAAACTCTCGACGAATGTACGGTTATTTGGTACCTTACGCTGTAATAGCCAGTTTTTTAACCCTTTTACAGTAGGTTGCATATTCAATGGCAATGCCACATTATCTATGATTGTTAAATCGGTAATATTCATGTGAACTAATGCGGTTAAATTGATAATCTCTTCATGCCTCTCAATGCGAAACTGCAACACAGGAACATCCTTGTTGAGTAATATATAGTCCATGAAAACCCTCCTTTCCTTTGTGTCTTATATATGCTCATTATAGCATAAGAAAAAACCTTACTATGGATGTAGTTACAACTCAGATTATCTGAGTTTATTAGCTTTTAGATTGGATGCTATAATAAACAATATAAAGTTGTTTATGGAGAGTAATGATAATGTATGAAATTGTAAATAAACCTAATTTAATAATATCATTTGATATGGATACACAACTATCTCCTTTTGGAGCATTTGGTATTTATATCAAGCAAGGGAATCACTGTTGTTCAGCTATCATTGATACTGGTGATTGGTGGGGAATACATAGAGGCTATAATGAGCTTGTCGACATGAATCAAACTTGTAAAGGAAAAGCTAGTTTTTCGTCAGTATCTGAGTAATAGTGGTAATAAACTTACATTTACATTAGATTCCAAAGGTGGTCTTAACATCAATATTATTATATGTGAGTATAATTACGAGTGTAAGATGACTATTGAAAGCTTTAGACCAAACGTATTTACCAAGGTTTATTGAGTCTTTCAAAGCTTTTTTCTCGATCGAGAACCCTAAAGAAAGATAGTTTATATTATTTTGAGATTATTCATATATGGTTATCATATTCTCTAAATTTGATATTGGTAAATACCGTTAAGTCAAAAATGTCTAGTAGATAGATACTAAAAAAATATATATATTTATTTGCTATAATAATGCTATATTAATGGATAAAAAGGAGATGCATATATATGGATTTTTCCTAAAGAAATAAAAAGAATTAGACAACGTTCATTTTTAACACAGCAGGAATTTGCCAATGTAATAGGGGTGTCTTTTTTTCTACCGTAAATCGTTGGGAATCTGGACATTCAAAGCCAAATCTAAAAAGCAATGAAAAGTATTAATATATTTTGTGTAGATAATAATATCTCTTATGAAGTGCTAGAAGAATCTTGGTTTGACTATAAAATAGAAAAATAAAGGAGCACTATTGTTATGACAGATAAAGAATTAAAACAGTTAAAAGATACGCTGTGGCACTCTGCTGATGTGCTTCGAGCTAGTGCTCATTTAGCTGCTAATAAATATGGTCAGCCTATTCTTGGACTTATCTTCCTTAGATATGCAGATATATTATACAAACAACATAAGGAAAATATTGAGGAAGAGTATAATCGTCTTAAAGGCGGTCGTATGGAAAAGTCCATCAAAGAAATCTCTATCGAGAAGTGTGGATTCTATCTTCCTGAATGTGCTTATTATGATTTTATCAATGATGCACCAGATGATGCTAGTAAAGCTACTCTTGTAAAGAAAGCTATGGAAGCAATTGAGACTGAAAACCCTAAAATGGGTGGTATCCTTCCAAAAGAAGTTTATGCTCAGCTTGTACCAGAAGAAGAGCCAGAATTGCTCTCTAATATCATACGTATTTTCAAAGATATTCCAGAAAATAGTACAGTCGATATCTTTGGTGAAATTTATGAATATTTCTTAGGGAACTTTGCCCTTGCAGAAGGTAAGGATGGAGGAACATTCTACACACCTGCGACTGTTGTAAGATATATGGTTGAAGTATTAAATCCTCAACCAGGTGAAAAGAAGTTCTTGGATCCAGCATGTGGTTCTGGAGGGATGTTTGTTCAGGCTGCAAGATACATGCATGATCACAATGCCAACGAGAGTGAACAAATGAAATTCCGTTGCTATGGTGTTGAAAAGGAACCTGATACAGTAAAACTGGCAAAGATGAATCTTCTTCTTAATAATATTCGTGGTGACATTACGCAGGCTAACTCATTCTATTCTGATCCATATAATGCAGTTGGACAATTTGACTATGTAATGGCAAATCCACCCTTCAATGTTGATGAGGTTGTGGTTGAGAAAGTTTCTGATGATACCCGTTTTAATACGTATGGTGTGCCAAGAAACAAAAGCAAATCAACAAAGAAAAAATCTGACAAGAAAGAAACTGTGCCTAATGCAAACTATTTGTGGATTGGCTACTTTGCTACTGCCTTAAATGAGAATGGTAAGGCAGCACTTGTGATGGCCAATTCTGCATCTGATGCATCTGGTTCAGAATATGAAATTAGAAAGAAAATGATTGAAGAAGGTATCATCTCACAGATGGTAACCCTTCCTTCTAATATGTTTTCATCAGTTACACTTCCTGCTACTTTGTGGTTCTTTGATAAGCAAAAGCCAAACACAGACAAGAAAAATGAAATCTTGTTTATTGATGCAAGAAATATATTCACACAGGTTGACAGAGCACACAGAAAGTTCTCTGATGAGCAGATTAAGAACCTTGGAGTTATCACAAAGCTTTATCACGGAGATACACAGGCGCTTGTTGACTTACTTGATGAATACAGAGCAGAACTTGCCAATGCTCCAGAAGCATATGATGATAAGGAAGTTCTTACAAAAGCATATTGGCAGTTGCAGATTGACTGGTTGACGGAAAGATTTCCAGATGGTGTATATGCTGATGTTATTGGGCTTTGCAAAGCTGCAATGATGGACGGAGAGGATGGAATTATTGACCAAGACTACTCTCTTAATGCAGGACGTTATGTGGGCGTAATTATTGAAGATGATGGTCGGACACACGAAGAATTTAAAGCGGAAATGCTTTCTTTGAATTCTGAGTTCACTGCATTAAGTATTGAAGCAAAAGAACTCGAAGAACTCATTTCGAATAATCTAAAGGGGTTATTAGGTGAGTAATATGAATTTTTATATTTATAGACTTGGAGACTTGTTTAGAAGATTCAGTAGTGGAAAAAATCTAACTAGCGAAAAAATTTCTTCTGAGGGGGAATATCCTGTTTATGGTGGAAATGGTCTTAGAGGATATACAGCTGAATATAATTTTGAAGGTGAATGTATTATTATAGGTCGCCAGGGGGCTAAATGTGGTAATATTCATTACTTTAATGGTAAAGGCTATATGACTGATCATGCAATTGTTGGTGTAAGTAAAAAAGAACATGATTCTCGATTTTTGTCATATGCGTTAACTGCTTTAGATTTAAACCGGTTATCAGGACAAGCTGCTCAGCCTGGGTTAGCGGTTTCAATGCTAAAAAAACAAAAAATACAACTACCTTCCTCGGAAAATCAATTTAAAATTGCTGAAATTATATCAATATATGATAACCTCATTGAAAACAACAACAAGCGAATCAAACTTTTAGAGCAAATGGCTGAAAGTCTTTACAAGGAATGGTTTGTGAGATTTCGCTTTCCGGGATATGAGAATGTGGAATTTGTTGGTACGCTCCCAATCGGATGGCAATATCAACCTATTTCAGAATCGATGGATTTCTTTTGATTCACAGAGAGTACCTTTAAGCTCTATGCAAAGAGATGAAATGGAAAAAAATATATCCATACTACGGAGCAGCAAAACTAATGGATTATGTTGATGATTATCTGTTTGACGGAGAATACTTGTTATTAGGTGAGGATGGAACTGTTGTTACTACGGATGGTTTTCCTGTACTTCAATTAGTAAATGACAAGTTTTGGGTTAATAATCATGCACATGTTATAAGAGGAAAAGGTAATATTTCAACACAATTCCTTTATTTGACGTTTTGTAGATTCCCTATAACTGGTGTTGTTACAGGAAGTGCTCAACCAAAGATTAGCAAAGGGCGATTGGAAAAATTGAAAATCTTAGTTCCAGATGCAATAACAATGGAACATTTCAATAATTTGATAAATCCAATGTTTGATGAAATCAATGTATTGAAGAAACAGTTAATACGAATTACAAAACTACGAAATCTGCTATTACCACGCTTAATGAGCGGAAAACTTGAAGTTTAGGGAGGTGTTCATATGCGTAATTTTATATCTGAAGACGATATAGAACAGGCTATACTTTCAAAATTAAAAGCTGAGCCATTTAAATATGACATCCTCATTTGTGATGCTTCACCGGATAAACGAGATGTATTGCCCGATGGTACAGGCAGAAACTCTAAGAAGGAATGTATCCTTCCTAATGTTATGCTGTCTTCTCTTAAGCGTATTAATCCAGCTATCGAAGAAGATAAAATTAAAGAAATAGTAAAGACATTAAGGCAAGATTATACAGGAACTGATATTGTAGATACGAATTACAAATTATATAGACAAATCCGTAATAATATAAAAATCACAGTTCGTAGAAACGGAAAAGAAGACTTTGATTTTGTGAAGCTAATCGATTTTGAGTATCCAGAGAACAATACTTTCACAGCGGTGTCTCAGATGTGGATTCAGGGAAAGGTTTACTACAGAAGACCGGATATCCTTATCTTTGTCAATGGTATGCCTCTTGTGTTTATTGAACTGAAAAATAGCATTGTTAAGGTTGAAGAAGCCTACAACAAGAATCTCAAGGATTATATGCGAGATATTCCAAATCTTTTTGCATTTAATCAGATTTGTGTGCTTTCAAATGGTTTGGAAACGAAGCTTGGTGCATTTAATGCGACCTATGACTATTTCTTTGAATGGCTCAAAATTGATAGCGAAAAAGAAACACTGGACAGAGAAGCCATTCTTGCTGCGGATAATGTTAAGGATAGCTCTGTCAGATATTTTGTTGATGGTCTTCTTAACAAAGATAGACTCATTGATTATATAGAAAACTTTATTCTCTTTGAAAATCAGAGAATAAAGATTATCGCTAAGAATCACCAGTACTTAGGTGTAAATAATCTAATGGAATCAGTGGAGAACAGAAAAGAGCTTAAGGGTAAGCTTGGTGTTTTCTGGCATACACAGGGTTCAGGCAAATCCTACTCTATGGTTATGTTTGCACGTAAAGTGAAGCGTAAGATTCAAGGTAATTTCTCGTTCCTCATTATTACAGACCGTGAAGATTTGGATACACAGATTCATAAGAACTTTGTGCGTACAGAGGTTATTGGTTCTAAAGAAGAATGTCAGCCGAAGGACAGTAAGCAACTGCGTGATTTCCTAACTACCAATAAGGCGTTTATCTTTACTTTGATTCATAAGTTCAGATACGACAAGCAAAGAAATATCCAGTGCTTTCTACTCGTGACGATATTATTGTTCTTGTTGATGAAGCACATAGAACACAGTATAAAGATTTAGCAGAGAACATGAGAACTGCACTTCCGAATGCTAATTTTGTTGCATTTACAGGGACACCTCTTCTTGGCACTAAACGTCTTACAAATCAATGGTTTGGTGACTATGTTTCTGAGTATAACTTTGCACAGTCTGTCGAAGATGGCTCTACTGTACCATTGTTCTATTCCAGACGAGTTCCAGAAGTAGGACTTGAAAATGATTTCCTTGACGATGACGTTGTGGATATAATTGAGGAAGAAAATCTTAACGAAGATGAAACACGTCTCTTAGAGAATGCATCTTCCCGTATTCTTGAAGTTATTAAGAGAGAGGACCGCTTAGATAAAGTGGCGCAAGACATAGCTTATCACTTCCCAAGACGCGGGTTTCTTGGAAAAGGGATGGTTGTATCAGTCGATAAGTATACTGCTGTCAAAATGTATGACAAGGTTCAGCATTACTGGGCTATAGAAAAGCAGAATATCATGAAAGAGCGAAACACAGCTGAGACTAAGGAAGAACGTGATAAGCTTACACGTATTCTTGCTTATATGAATAAGGTTGAAATGGCCGTTATCATCTCCGAAGAGAACGATGAAGAGGCCAAGTTTGCAAAGCAAGGATTAGATATTACAAAACATCGTGCAAAGATGAAAGAAATCACACCGGATGGCAGAGATATTGAGGATAGATTTAAAGATCCTGATGACTCACTGCAACTTGTGTTTGTTTGTGCCATGTGGCTGACAGGATTTGATGTAAAGAACTTATCTACACTTTATCTTGATAAGCCAATGAAAGGCCACACGCTGATGCAAGCCATAGCTCGTGCCAACAGAGTGTATCCTGGAAAACCTGCCGGAATTATCGTGGATTATGTAAATGTCTTTAAATACATGAAGAAGGCATTAACAGAATATGCCACTGGTGATGACGGAACAGAATTCCCTGCAAAAGATATTGATCAATTAATCAGCTATATTGACGGTACAATCGATGAAGCAGATTCTTTCTTAGTATCTCTTAATATTGATTTAGAAAAAGATAATTGCTGATTCTAATATACTGGATAAATTAGATGCATTAAGGAGTGCTTATGACACTATCGTGGCAAAAAGATGATGACAAAGAAAAAAATTTAAGGTTATCCTTAATTCTTTGACAAATCTATATGAAGCATCAAAGCCAGAAATCTTTGAGATGCATTGGAACAACGATAAGTTTGCACCACTTGTGTATTTGCATGGTCTCTTATATAACACTGTTAATGATGAAAAGGTGGCTCGTGCTAGACAGAAAATGAATCAGATTCTGGATGGCAGTGTTACAGCAAGTCAAGAGTTCGTTAATTATGTACGGGAGAAACCTGCACAGTACATGATAAAAGGCACAAAGGCTATTGATCTTTCTAAGGTTGATGTTGAGCAATTGAGAAAAGAAATCAAGGTTGCTAAGTATAAAGCTATTGAGATTAACGACTTAAAGGAATACATTGAGCAAGCTCTCGAACAGATGCTTAATAGAAACTGCACGAGAACCAAATTCTCTGAACGTTTCAAGCGAATTATTGACTCCTATAATGCAGGTGGCACTGAAAATGAGGATTACTATGAGCAACTTGTAAAGCTTCTTGAAGAACTTCGTCAGGAAGATAATCGTGCAAATACAGAAGGCCTTACAGAAGAAGAACTAGAAATCTTTGATTTGCTTATTGCTGGAAAAAAGGTGACAAAGGATGAAGCGCAAAAAGTAAAACTCTCTGCTAAGAATCTTTATAAGAAGCTAGTCGATAATCGCAATAACCTTCTTGTGGTAGATTGGTATAAGGATGAACAGCCAATTGCTAAGCTAAAATATGAGGTAGAACTGTCTTTGAATGATGATTTGCCTGAAAGTTATGATAAAGTATCTTTTGATTCTAAGGTGTCCTTACTTATGAATCATTTTATGGATATGGCAGTACAAGGATATGGATGGATTGGTTCTGTCTAAGCATACTAAATATATAATATATATTTCTACTTTACTATTTAAAGCTAAAAAGAATGACCACACTGGAGTAAATAAATACTTTAGTGTGGTCATTCTTTTTGTCTTTCCTTGGAAAGTTTAACTATTTGTTACTCCTTCCAACGGTAAGCCTTTTTCTGTACCCAGTTTCTATATACAATTATTTTGTAACAACTTTAAGATCTACAGGGAGATCTACAGGAATTTTTAGCTTCTACAGCTTCACCTTTGATAACTTTTTTTGAGCTGTATCGATAGCAGTTTTACCCATTTGGTCTGGTTGTTGAGCAATTGTTGCAGCCAATGTACCGTCTTTAACAGCTTTGTCTGCGTCAGCAGTACCGTCAAAGCCTACGATGAAGATTGTTTTGCCTGCGGATTTAGCTGCTTGAATAGCGCCCAATGCCATTTCGTCGTTATGAGCGAAGATAGCTTGTACGTCTGGGTTAGCTTGCAAGATATTAGTTGCTACGTTCAAACCTTTTTGTGCGGTCGAAGTCAGCGCTTTGTTTTGCTACTACTGTTAAGTCTTTGTCAGCTACGTTGTGGAAACCTTGGCCACGTTCACGTGTAGCGGAAGCACCAGGGATACCTTCGATTTCAGCTACTTTTGCAGCTTTGCCTACTTTATCCACGATCAATTGAGCTGCCATTTCGCCGCCTTTTACGTTATCGGAAGCGATGTGAGCTACTACTTTGCCTTTGTCAGCAGAGCGGTCAACAGTAATTACAGGAATGTTTTTAGCATTTGCTGCTTCTACGGAAGTAGAGATAGCTGCAGAGTCTACAGGGTTGATGATCAATACGGAAACGCCGCTTTCAAGCAAGTCAGAAATGTCGTTTGCTTGTTTTGCAGGGTCGTTTTGAGCATCAACGATTTTAACTTTAAGGCCAAGTGCTTTTAGCTTGAGCCTCAACGCCTTCCTTCATAGTTACGAAGAATGGGTTGTTCAATGTGGAAACAGAGAAGCCGATAGTGCCGGATTTTTTTGTCGCCGCCGTTATCAGCGCTTTTACCACAGCCTGCTACAAGACCGATAACCATAACGGCCATCGCCAACAGTAACAATAGTTTTTTTCATAGGAACCTCCTAGGCTTTCTTACGGTCTGCAAGAACAGCCAGTAAAATAACAATACCTTTTACAACTTGTTGATAGAAACTGGAAACGTCGAGAATATTTAACCCATTGTTGAGGGTACCGATAATTAGGGCACCAATTAATGTGCCAACGATATGACCACGACCACCAGCAAGGCTTGTGCCGCCAAGAACTACGGCTGCGATAGCGTCAAGTTCGTAGCCTGCACCTGCTGTAGGGTTGTGCAGAGTTAAGACGAGAAGTGATGATTGCACCAGCGATACCACAGAGCATACCAGTCAAGGCATACACGAAGATTTTAACGCGGTCAATCTTGATACCAGCAATGTAACTAACCTTTTCACTACCACCTACGGCGTATGTTTTACGGCCTAAGGATGTGCGGCTCAATACGAACCAGAGGATGATGAAAGCTAGGAACATTGTGATGGCTGGAACTGGAAGGCCTGCAATATCCCCTTGGCCAAAGCCGTGGAATAGAGGATCTTGAGTGAGACCGGAGATTGGGTTACCATCTGTGAATACTAGCGTCGCACCACGGTAGATGGTCATGGTCGCCAAGGTAGCGATAAATGGAGCTACGCGGCCATAAGTGATAACGAGACCGTTAATACCGCCCAATACAAGGCCGGCACCTGCAGCTAATACGATAGCGAGCACAGGGTCAGTACCAGTTACGATAAGCTGAGCCATCACTGCACTAGAGAGGGCAAGGATGGAACCAACGGATAAGTCGATACCGCCAGTTAAGATGACGAACGTCATACCAAAGGCGATGATGGCATTGATGGATACTTGGCGTAACAAGTTACGCAAGTTAGAGAATTCAAGGAAACTGTCGTTCATGACAGAGATAATGATAAATAATAGGATGAGGCCGATGAGGGGGCCTAATTTTTTTACATATTGTAGCGCTTTGCTGTCCATTATTGTCCTCCTGTGGCTAATGTCATAATCGATTCTGGTGTTGCATCGCAGCGGTCCAAGATACCTGCTACGCGACCTTCATGAATGACCATAACGCGGTCGCTCATGCCTAGCACTTCAGGTAACTCAGAGGACACCATGATAATGGACACACCATCGTTCGTTAATTCGTTCATTAAATCATAAATATCACGTTTCGCACCGATGTCGATACCGCGCGTCGGTTCGTCCATGATGATAATGGATGGCTTTTTACCAACCCATTTCGCGATAACCACCTTTTGTTGGTTACCACCAGATAGGGACGATGCCGGTTCGCGAATAGATTGTGTTTTAACGCCTAGCTTTTTAGACAATTCGTCAGCAAAGGAATTGAGCTTGCCCTTATCCAGTACATGAGATGGACAAATGTCGCTAAGGTTCGGCAATGTAATATTGGAACCGATGGAGAAATCGAGGATCAAGCCTTCGCTCTTTCTATTTTCTGTGATGAAAGCAATGCCAGCTTTGATGGCATCTTCTGGTTTTTTACAGTTCAGAACGGAGCCGTTAACTGTTACGGTACCGCCATTATGTTTATCTACACCGAAGATAGCGCGCATAATTTCTGTACGGCCCGCGCCCATGAGACCTGCTACGCCGAGGATTTCGCCTTTGCGCAAGGAGAAGGAAATGTCGTTGTCGAAACCTTCTGGTTTGAGGTTATCGACGCTCATCACAACGTCGCCAGGTGTTGTAGTACGAGCAGGGTAGAACTCGTCGATAGAACGACCTACCATGTGGCGTACCACTTCATCTACAGAAATCTCAGCAGTTGGCTTCGTTATGATGGTGTGACCATCACGCATAACCGTGATGGTATCGCATTCGCTAAATACCTCTTCCATACGGTGAGAGATATATACGATAGCCACGCCGCGGGCTTTCATTTTGCGCATCATTTTAAACAATGTTGCCGTTTCACGCTCTGTAAGGGCTGCTGTCGGTTCGTCCATGATGACAACCTTGGCATCTAACATCAAGATACGAAGGATTTCCGTCATCTGTTGGTGACCGACGGAGCAAAGGCCTGCTTCCGTTGTGAGCGGCAATTCGATGCCTAGTTCGCGACACGTATTTTGTGCTTCTTCGAGCATCGCCTTTTTATCGAGCATACCGAATTTATTGCGCTTCGGTCTCATTAAATATAGATTTTCTAACAATGTTAGATTTGGCCAAATGTTGAGCTCTTGGTGGATGAAAGCCACACCGTTTAGCTCGGCCTCTCTCGGGTTCGGGAAGGTGCGCTCTACGCCGTCGATGGTGATTTTACCAGCGTCTGCCTTGTGAATGCCCGTAAGGATATTCATGAGGGTGGACTTGCCGGCGCCGTTTTCGCCCATCAAGGCGTGAACCTCGCCCTCTTTGAGGGGAATACTTACATCGCGCAGTACTTGGTTCGTACCAAATGCCTTTGCAATGCCAGACATAACAATTTCCATAACTACTCCTATATGACTTGTGAAAGTATCTCTTAATCTATTGCTCTAGGGACGATCGCTGAAAATACAATCGGCGCGCAAGATAATGTTCGCATACGGAGATGCTTCACCAGTTCTAATAATGCATTTGCATTGTTTTGTTGCTTCTTTGAAAGCTTCATGGCTCGTTTCAATCCATTCGTATTGATTGGATGGGAAGGTAGACTTCAAGAAGTCATAAGCTTCAGGATTATGTTTCTTAATTTCTTTTGCCACATGAACTGCTTCGGATTTCATATGCTTAGCGATGATGGATACCACTTGCTCGAAGCTTGGTACACCAAAATCTAAGGCTAAATCAATCTTTTGAACCCCTTCAGGTACGGGTAATCCGCAGTCGGAGATACAAATTGTATCTGTGTGACCAAGATCCGCAAGAACCTTGGCAATATGACTATTTAAAATTCCGTGTCGTTGCATATAAATTCCTTTCATTCCAATGAATGAGGCTGTTAAAGCCTCGTTCATTGTTCCTTTTATTATATAGAAATCGAAAGTATTCGTTATTAGATAAATGTTTGTTGGAGCTGACTAGGACTTTCAAAGCGACTTTGGCCCTGCGAAGTCCGAAGGCCGTAGTCAGACCCGGCCGGTGGAGCTTTTAAAGTCCTAGTCAGCTCCCTACTATTTATCTGATAAGAATGCGTCGACCTCATCCTTCGTAGGCATGCCACCTTGGGCGCCCAACCGTTGGATAGAGAGGGCCGCAGTTGCGTTACCGTAGTGCAATGCGTCGGCTAAGCTTTACCATTGACGATAGCTGTTGCAAAGGCACCGTTGAAGGTATCGCCTGCGCCGGTTGTATCTACTGGTTCGACCTTGAAGCCTGATACAGTGTGAATTTCGCCATTATCTGCATAACCTACGCCCTTGCTACCAAGGGTAACGATGATTTTATTTTCGTTAGCTAACAATGTTTCCTCAGTAGATTGATTAGGGTAGAGGGCAGATAACTCATGCTCATTTGGCGTAATATAGGTTGCCAATTCTAACCACTCTGGATTTAGATCCGCCGCTGGAGCTGGATTTAAGAGGACTTTTACATTAGCCTCGTGGCAATGCCGAACAATATATTCGATGGTTGGAATAGGAATCTCATTTTGTACCATTACAAGATCGGCTTGCTCAATAGCAGGCCAAGCATTATCTACGACAGATTGGTCCACCTTAGCATTAGCACCTGCAATAACAATAATACTGTTATCGCCTTCAGCCAATGTGATGTGGGCTGTGCCAGTTGTAGTATTTGGAACCGTAACGATGTAGTCTGTATTGATATGATTTTCTTTTAGGTTATCCATAATCATTTGGCCGTATGCATCTTCGCCGATACAACCTACCATAGTAACCTCTGCGCCTAGACGAGCAGCAGCTACCGCTTGGTTGGCACCTTTGCCGCCGTGAGCGATGTGCAATTCGTTGCCCATAATGGTTTCGCCTGCAGTAGGGCGTTTGTCCGCAAGGACCACAATATCCATGTTGCAACTACCAATAACAACAATGCGATTCATATTAACTCCTTATATACCTATTAGTGTATCTTAATCTTATATTAGTATAGCGTAAATAACGCGGTTTATCTACATAAATAAGGATAAATTATGGGAATTAAAAATGGTATACACTTTCTGGACATGAAAATGTATACCGAATGTATTATATAGTTTTATAAACCGTTAAGGATATTAATGTAATCTTGTCGTTGATCCACTATAGAGAGTAAGTAAATAGTTTTAGTTTCTTCTACAACTGTATAGAATATAATGATTTTTATTTAAAATTAGTATACGAAAAATCATTGTCTTTAAGATTTCTGATTTTTAGGGGTAGTACCCATATATGGATGTAATTGAAGATTTAAAATAGCTGTTTGAATATTTTTCTTTAACTTGTAGTGCCGTCTCTTTAGAGAATTGCATAGCCACATAGAGTATCTGCTGATGTAACTCTTTATTGAATTTTTTTCTGTATGAATACTGGTGTAAGTTTTTTTATGGTCATTATCTTACTCCATTTGTTCTAATATTTTATCGATGCTATTAAAGGCTTTCTTTCTACAGTAGTGGTTCGACCATGAATAATATCATTTTGTCCTTCAATTAGTGATGATAGTAATTCGATTTTTTTGCTTTTAACATATTATATGTGTTATATCCTAAGCTGACAGTATCACCACGACCATTTACGGTAATTATGGCTGCCTCATCTTTTTAGTTGTAAGGTCTTAGATATTTCAGGATACTTATTTCGTAAATCTGATGATGGACGAATTGTTTCACGTAAGATGCCCATATTTATCTCCTTATAATTTACAAGATTTCTATTTCTAATTTACATACTGTAATTATATCATTTAAACATTATAATTACAGTATGTTTTTTTATATTGAAGTATCAATGATAGTACCTCGATATAAAAATAAAAGACTATCGTTCTATTCGGGATAAGAAAAGAAAGATAGTCTTTGCATCCTATAAAAACGATGGTTTATCGTAGTGTGTACCTGGTTCACCAATACCAATGCTAGCACGGCTGAATGGTGTTTCGTCCTCAGCGTGTAGGATATCATAGACGGCTTTTACCACAGCTTCTCGTGTAACTTGTGCATCGTTGAAGGGTTCACCTTCAGGGATGAATTCGTAATTTGTGTTTTCCATATCATTATAGAGCCAAGGGAGACGCAAAATCGTGTAGTTCAAGTTGGATTCACGCATTACATTGCGCGCTTGGCGTTCGCCTTGTACGTAGCTGATGGGTAGTCTGTCGAAGGTCCATTTTTCCAATTCTTTTGGGAACTCACCGGCAAGGCCTGTGATAGATAAGCCGATAATACGGCGTACATTTTGGCGAGAAAGGGCTTTCACAATAGCAGCCATATCGCTACCAGTTTCCATTGCACTGAGGAATACGACCTCTGAATTTTTTACTGCTTCCTCTAATTTTTTAGGGTTCTGAAAGGAGCCTTCAATAACGGTTATGCGATTATGTTCCAAAATTTCTGGATGAATACGGGAGCTCAATTGACGACCATATAAAGTAATGTGCATATCTGTATATGTTAATAATGTCGCTGTTAAGCGTTGTGCGATTTGGCCCGCAGCGCCTAAGATTGTAATGTATTTGTACATATAGACCTCCTATGTCCGAGCGTAAGTAATACATCGCATTATATCACAACTATGTGACGAGAAAGTGAGAATGGTATGTATAGTGAGGTTACAATTTATTCGTTTATATAATGCTGTAAAATTTATTGTTGAATTTACATGATAATTTAACTACAATAATAATAAGATATTTGAAAAATGAGTGTTATATTACTAAAGTTTCTTGGAGGTGATAGTATGCCGAATATAAAACCTATTTCAGATTTACGCAATTATTCAGAAGTGTTACGTGATGTTGCTATAGATAGTCCCGTATTCTTAACTAAAAATGGTAGAGGACGATATGCAATTATGGATATTCAAGATTATGAACGTGTGATGGCTACGATAAAACTTATGGGCGCTTTAGAGGCAGGTCGTAAATCTGGTGAAGAACAAGGATGGATTTCATCAGAGCAACTAAAGCGTGAATTGGGGATTTAATTATGGATAATCAAATTAGCTATGCACCAAAAGCCCGAGAAGATTTACTTGAAATAAAATCTTTTATAGAAGAAGAAACCGGTGATATTGAGTTAGCTAGGAAAACTGTTTCGGATATAGTGACTACGAATGATTCGTTGCGTGTTTTTCCAGAAATGGGACAGCAATTATTGATTAATCTAGGAAGTAAAATTGAATACAGATATTTACTTTGTCATAATTATTTAAGTTTTTACCGTTATTTTGACCAGACTATCTATATTGACAGAATATTAAACAGTAGACGTGATTATCTTAGAATATTATTAGATGAAGTCCATTAGTTCTTAAAAAGCACTATCGTTAATAGATGGTGCTTTTTTTGTTATGGGCTTTGATATAACATAAAAATGATTTTTAATAGTAACATGAAGATGCATGGATATTCTTTATAATTGAGATAAATTATGATTTAATGATATAAAAGCTAGATTTTATTTAATCTTAATTCGTAATTGAAAGAGAGAAGATATTCATTACAAAATTAATTGGAGGAAATTAATATGAAGTTTCTAGATCATTTGAATGATGCTGTAAAAGACGTAAAAGAATTAGCCAAATCTAAGGCTAGTGTTGTAAAAGACCTTACTGCTGATGCAGCACAAGACATCAAAGTGCTTGTAAAAGAGAAAGCAGAAGATGTTAAAGCTAAATCTGCTGATGCGGCGCAAGATATTAAAGTGCTAGTAAAAGAAAAAGCTGGAGATGTTAAGGCCAAATCTGCTGATGCAGCACATGAAGTAAATGAATTAGTAAAGGCTAAGTCTGCTGTTGTAGCAAAAGATCTTGAAGTTACCCTCAAGGAGAAGGCAGAAGAGTTAAAACAAAAGGCTAAAGAAGTAAAAGATATAACTGCTGATGCGGCTAAAGATATTACAGAAACTGTTAAAGAAAAATCCGCAGGGGCAGCCAAAGAAATTAGAGAAAAAGTTGCTGAAACAACAGAAGCTAAAGAAAAGGCTGAAGAGCCTAGCGAAGAATCTGTTACAGAGAGTGAAAAGAAGGCTGAATAATTTTTTATGTTATGAGTTGTAGGAAATTAAATATATCTATAATGCTATTGCTTAAAGAAGAATTTAGTTTTGGTAGATAAGGTGTAATATGGTCCTATGTCTTTATGAGATGTTGGACCATTTATTTTAATTAAATAAAAAAATGGTTTTTAAAAAAACCGCTTGACAGATAATTTTTTTGAAATGGTATTATTAAACCAAGATAAGACTCCTGGATTCCAGGAGTTAAAAAAATAATGTTTGTTAGATTGGTATGCTTAAACCAAATTAAGGGCTCCTAGAGAAATGGAGCAAAAATTTTTTTACAGTAATTTGTAACGGTTTATAAAAACCAGAATGGAGGTTCTCTTGGAACACACAATTACGAATCTAAAAAAATGTATCTTGATACTCAAGATAAGGTGCAAGAATTTAAACGTGCTTGGAATGATATTCACTTCACAAATAGTCGTGAAAGACATGATATTAATGTTATGGCAGCATTAATTTATTTCTATAAACAAAACAAAAAGTGATTTTTAATTTGTTAGATGCGTATTTCAGTTCAAATAAAATTAAGAACTGGGACTTTCAAAATATGGTGAAAAGCTTATATTGGAGAGACATATGTTCAAAAGTTTATTGCTGATAATGCGTATTTAGATGATACTTTTTCTGTTAGGGTGTTGCATTATTTTTATGATACACATAACTTAATTCGAGATGATGGCGTTAGAGAAGATAATGAATCTCTTAATACTCTATTAGAAGAACTATTAGATTGTAATAGTTTTTAAAGAACTCTCTCTTTTACAAGGTAATGCAAACCCAGGTCGTATTTTTAATAGATATGGTAAGTAAAACCACATTTATTAAACTATATGGCATATGCTGTACAGCCTGATTTAATGGTTATTTTACAATTACGAGCTTTATTACTTGAAAATATTCAAGAAAACTTGAAGTTAAAAGGTATTGTTACCCCACGAGAAATCGCCGAAGAAGAATTATTTGATCGGATTTTAACAATCCCTACTTGGAAGCCTTCTACTAGAGTTATGGAAAGATTTCCAGACAGATCATTCTTGACTGAATTAGGATTATCAGAACCTAAATTTACTGATGGTGAGTGGCATGAAATTCTATTTGCTTTCAGCAAATTAAAGCAAACAGGTAAAATGGTTGTCTTAGTTACTAATTCAGCGTTAGCAAATAATCCTACTGTAAAAATAAGACAATTTCTAGTTGAAAATGGTAATATCGAATCCATTATTGAATTGCCTGATCGCTTACTAGAGAATGTAGGTATTGAACTTTATGCAGTCGTACTATCACACGGCAATAAAGGCATTAAATTCTTAGATGCTAGCCAAGCCTATACAGAACAGCGTCGTAAGAAAAATATAGATGTAGATATTGTATTAGAAAATTTAGGTAATCCAGATATCTGTACATTTGAAAGTATCGAATCTATTGCTAGGGAAGACTACAATTTATTACCTAAACGATATACGTTAAAAACTAATATTATTGATGGTGTACCTTTAGGTGAAATCTGTAGTATTAATCGGGGATTAGTTATTTCTTCTAAAGAATTAGATGATTTTGTTACAGATAAAGATACAGGTGTTCGGTATTTGTACACAAAAGATGCTGATGGTGATGCTGTAGATTATTCACAAAGCCCATTCATTGATGTGGAAAAACTTAAAAGAAAGTTCACACTTTTAGATAATGATACTTGGCTATTGGGGAGAACATCACCATTTAGATCTAACATGCTTTATGTAGAAGGTAATGATAAATTGATTGCAAATGGTAATCAATTCTCTATTACCATCTTACCTAAATATAAAAATCAATATTTGTTACCATACCTAGCACTTTACTTTAACAGTAAAGCTGGTCGTGAACAAATAGAACGTTTTGCAGTAGGGCAATTGATCAAGTCTTTGGCTATTAAAGATTTGAAGTCACTACAAATACCTAAAGTTTCTATTGAACGTCAACGAGAAGTTGTTGAACATATACGAACTATAGAAGATGATATTAAAACTACAAAAGAAAAGCTAGAATCACTAAAACGTGAAAAAGAATTAATTGTAGAGGAGGAATTCAATTGGTAACGCAAGTAAATATGATGAATGATGCATCCTTATTGGGTGATGCGATTAAATACATTACAGAAGAACTTACACAGGCTTTTAAAAACAATAACTTAAAAACTGTTTTAACGAAATATCACTATCCAGATTTAACACGAACTATGGTTGATGATTCGATTGGCTCTCCAGACGGTAAAATTCTTATCATCGGTGAAACGAATTGTAAGGTGAAGGATCTCCAAGGTATCTTTAATGCAATGGGATTAAGAGGCCGCGTAGAATGTCATACTGATTACGAAGATATCCAACGTTATCAGTTTAATAACCTTATGTATAACGATAAGTATAGACTAATCATAGTTGGTCCAATGCCACACTCTACCTATGGCAAGGATGATTTCAGTAGTGTTATTAATCGCATGGAAAATACTGAGGGATTTCCTTTGGTAAGACGTGCTACTGCTAATGGTGGATTGAAAATCACAAAAACCAATATTAAACAAATCCTTCAAGAAGAATTGGAATCTGGATTTTTAGCAGCGTAGATATCAATATGATAGTACTTGGTATAAAGTACGGTATATTTATGAGCTGAGCATATGTAATATGTATAAGATGGTATAATTAAATTGATTAATTTACCTATCTAGATTTTTAGGGGAGATAGTAATATGGCTAAGAAGAAGGCTAGTGAGAAAGTTTTAAATATAGATAATATCCTATTTAATTGTAGGGATATATTGCGTGCTGCACGTAATTCGGGATCATTCTTTGAAAAAAGAGATATGATGTTGACCTTAATATTTTTAAGGTTTATTGGTGAAAAATATGAGGATGGCATTGAAAACCTTCGTAAAGTGTTGATTGATCAAGGTCTTGATCCAGATGATGAGAATATTCGTACTGCTTTTTTTGAGGATGCTACATTTGCGGATGGTACATATAATCTTTCCAAAGAAGCTAGATGGTCTACAATTATTAATACTCCTGCACCAGAACTAAATGTTGCGTTGGATACTGCACTTCATAGTATTGCCTTTGAGTCTAAGATTTGAAGGGATGCTTTATTGAAGGGACTTTTACTACTAGAAATCTTGCACCTAATGATATAAAAAAATTGGTGGATGAGGTTAATAAAATTAGTCATAAAGTTTTTGGTGAAGAGAAAGATCTAATTGGTCGTGTATATGAGTATTTCCTCAAGGAATTTGCTGTAAATGCAACTAAAGAAGAAGGGGAGTTTTATACTCCACATGATGTGGTACAGTTGATTGCTGCTTTAATAGAACCATACGAAGGGACTTTATATGATCCTGCTTGTGGCTCTGGTGGCATGTTTATCCAGAGTGCTGAACTTGTTAAAGCTCGCCAAGGTGATATAAACCGTATTAATATATATGGTCAAGAGAAAGACGCTGCTACATATCGCTTGGCAAAGATGAATCTAGCTTTGCGAGGGTTGAGTCATCATTTAGGGGATACAAATGACTCTTCCTTTACACATGACTTACATAAAGGATTGTATTTTGACTATATAATGGCAAATCCACCTTTTAATCTTAAGGGTTGGTATGACGAAAACTTAAAAGCTGATGCTCGATGGAGTGATTATGGAATTCCTCCTGAAAGTAATGCTAACTATGCTTGGATTTACATATACTTTCTCATTTAAAATCTGCAAATGGTGTGGCAGGATTTCTTTTAGCTAATGGTGCGCTTAATGATAGTGATACTTTAGAGATTCGGAAAAAATTAATTCAAAATGATAAAGTGGAAGCGATTATTGTGCTTCCGAGAGAATTATTTATTACTACTGATATTAGTGTTACATTATGGATTTTAAATCAAAATAAAAAAGGTGGAAAATTCCAAGGTCGTATTCTTCGTAATCGTGAACATGAAATACTATTTATGGATTTACGTCAATGGCGAGAAAACTCCGTTAAGGGTGAAAGTAAAAAGAAAGTTCGTCTTGATGAGAGTCAAATCGCTCATGCTACAAATATTTACCATACCTGGCAGGCTGATGGCACAGATGGTATTAATTATGCAGAATCAGAGTTGTATCGTAGTGTAGATATTTCAGAAATTGAAAATAAGAATTGGGCATTAATACCTAGCAAATATATTGAGTTCATTGATCATGATTTAGATATTGATTATGAGACGGAAATGAGACGTATTCAAAATGAGATAAAATTAATTTTAGAGCAAGAAAAAGAATCTCAAAAGATGTTAGAAAATGCATTTAGGGGGATTGGGTATAATGTTAAATAAGCAAAAATTAGGCTCTTTTCTTTCTCTTTGTAATCAAACTAATGAAGAGCTATTGTATGGATTAGGATGTGTGAGAGGGGTATCTGTTAATAAGAATTTTATAACTACAAAAGCTAATATGGTAGGCGTATCTCTAAAGCCATATCTGATTATTAATCCAAATGAGTTTGTTTATGTAGCTGATACATCAAGGCGTGGAGATAAGATTGCAATAGCTAGAAATACTTCTAATGAGGTGTATATTTGCTCATCAGCATATACAGTTTTTAAAGTTTCAGAACCAAGTAAGTTGCTACCTGAATATCTATCTTTATTATTTGAACGTGCGGAATTTGACCGTTATGCAAGATATAATTCTTGGGGAAGTGCACGAGAAACGTTTGACTGGCAAACTTTTTGTGATTATGAAATAGAGTTACCTCCAATTTCCATTCAACAAAAGTATGTTGATATTTATAAGGCAATACATAAGAATCAACAATGTTATGAGAGAGGATTAAACGATCTTAAGTTAACATGTGATGCTTATATAGAAAACTTAAGACATTCAATGGTGTCTGAGGAGATTGGTAATTATATAGTTAGAAAAAATGACAAAAATACTGATAATAAAATAAAAACTGTTTTTAGGCTTAAGTACTTCAAAAGAGTTTAGAGTTCCTCAAAGTAGAGTTAACAAAAAAGATCTTGGAGGATATAAGATAGTTAATCCATTTGAATTTGCATTTGTTCCAACTACTGATACATGGAAGGTGTTAGCTTTCGCTATTAATACTTATAATGAACCTATAGTTGTATCACCTATTTATGAAGTGTTTTCGGTTTGTACTGAAAAGTTATTACCTGAGTATTTAGCATTATGGTTAAGTCGAGAGGAGTTTGATAGATATGCTAGATACCACTCTTGGGGGTCTGCTAGAGAAAACTTTTCTTGGGAAGCAATGGGTGAAGTTCAAATTCCAGTTCCTGATATTGATGTGCAGCAGAGTATAGTAGATATTTATAAGGCATATAATATTCGTAAAGAGATTAATGAAAAGCTAAAAGCTCAATTAAAAGACATATGTCCAATTTTGATTAAAGGCTCTATTGAGGAAGCAAAAAAATTGAGGAAATAGTTTATGGGTAAATTAAAAAGAATTTAATGGGATTTATTGTGAATCAGATTATGAATATACCTTTATTGAATTGCTAAAACGAGAGGGTTGGAAGTATTTAAGTGGCAAGGCGTTAAAACGGCTAAAGAAAACTGATGTTTTAATCGCAGATGATTTTATAGAATTTATATCCTCAACTAATAAAACTTTGGCTGACGATGAGATTCAACAAATTTTTGATACAGTTCGTTTAGTTGGTAGTGAAAGTGATTTTGAAACATTACATAAGGTATATAACTGGCTTGTAGATGGCATACAATTTACTCCTAATGACGGATTGCCTCAAATGGTTAAGTTGATTGATTTGAACATCCGGAAAGAAATGTTTTTCGCTTAGTTAATCAGCTTGAGATAGAGTATACTAGCCAAGGCGAGAAGCGGCCTAGAATCCCAGATGTTTTGTTATATGTTAATGGCTTTCCAGTATGTATAACAGAATTAAAGAATCCCACAGATGCTAGGGCGACTATTTATAATGCATGGGAGCAAATTAATATTCGTTATTGGCGTGATATTCCGCACCTTCTACATTATTGCCCTTTAGCATGTATTTCAGATGGTGTAAAAACTAGATTAGGGACTGTACGTACTCCATATGAACACTTTTATGCATGGAGACGAGTGAATGATGGAGATGAGATTACTACTTCACCATTTGCAGAGACCGAAGCAATGATAAAGGGGGTTTATTCACCAAAGCGTTTTTTAGAGTTATTCCGAGATTATATATATTTCCAAGATAGTATCTATGATGCTGAAGAAGTTGAAATTGTCTGTCGGTACCCACAATTTTTTGCAACTAGACGTTTGAAGCAAAGTATCGTGAAATCTGTTGAAGAGAAGAGTGGTAAAGGTGGAACATACTTTGGGGCGACTGGCTGTGGAAAAACCTTTACAATGGCTTTTCTAGCGAGACAACTATCATTAAGATGTACAGATATAGAGGCAATTGGATCTCCGACTATCATACTAATTGTTGACCGAGATGAATTACAGAAGCAAGGTGCTAAACTATTTACGAAGAGTAAAGAATTTTTGAACCTGGGGGAGGTATCGGTTGTTAAAGATCGAGCACATCTTAGACAAGAATTAGGTGCTCGTCAGAGTGGCGGATTTTATATTTGCACTATTCAGAAGTTCTGCGATAGAGAAGAGGATAAAATTGGATTAATAAATGATAGACAAAATATTATCTGTTTTTCTGATGAAGCACATCGAACTCAATTAGAACATGCTAAGAAAATTAGGTTTAGTCACGATACTGACGAGAATATGAAGGCGATGCTTTCAAAACCGTATGCAAAAGTTTTAAGAGAAGCTTTCCCACAAGCCACTTTTGTTGGATTTACAGGAACTCCTATTGCTGAGACTTATCAAACATTTGGGGACGAAATTGATCGATATACGATGGACCAAGCTGTAGCCGATGGCTTGACGGTTTCTATTAAGTATCATCCTCGTATCGCTAAAGTGTTATTTGATACTGAAAAAATAAAAGAAATAGAAGAATACTATAAGAAATGTGCTGATGATGGAGCTACTGTAGAAGATATAGTTGCGAGTAAACGTGCTATGAGCTCTATGGAGGTTATATTAGGTGAACCTTCACGATTAGAACGACTTGCAACGGATATACATGATCACTATACTGCAGCATGTAATAGTGATCCAGAAAGAGTCCAAAAAGCAATGATTGTCTGCTCTAATCGTAAAATAGCATATGATTTACTCACTACTTTTAAAAAGCAATATCCAGAGTGGTTTATAGAGAAAAAATCAGCAGACGGAATAGACGTTACAGAAGAAGAACTGAAGTCTTTAACACCAATGCCATTTATAGCTATGGTTGCCAGTGTGGGAAGTAATGACCCAGAGGAAATGTATGATTATCTTGGGGGCGTTAAAAATCATAAGCGCTCTGAAATGTTGGATATGGCATTTAAACAAGATAAGTCAAATTTTAGAATTGCGATTGTTGTAGATATGTGGATTACAGGGTTTGATGTTCCTACACTTACATATTTATATAATGATAAGCCGTTACAAAAACATTTATTAATACAAACTATCAGTCGTGTTAATAGAAAATATCCTGGTAAGGAATTTGGTATGGTTATTGATTATATCGGCATTCGAAAAAATATGCGTGAGGCAATGAAGATATATGGTGGAGATGTATCCGTTGCACCTACTAGTGACGATGTTGAGCAGGCAACGAATGTATTCAGAGATTATTTGGGCATGTTAAAAGCTCTATTTATTGAGTGTGATTTGACAGTGTTTATAAATCCTCAATCTGATAGTGTAGAGCGATATTGGGCGCTTACTAATGCTGCGGAATATGTTTTTAGTTCGACTACATTGCTAAATGTTGATGGGCTTGGTTCTGTTCAAAAGGTTTCTTTTAAAACGTATTTCTTAAAATTAGTTAAGCGAATGAGAACTGCATATGATATCTGTCAGCCTTCTGGGGAACTTGGTGAAGAAGAGTCTTCATTAGCCCAATGCTTTATGGCGATTGCTGGACTTGTACGTAAAATGAGTGGTACTAGTGATATTGATGCGGATATTATGAATCGCACTGTTGAGAAAATGGTTACAGAGGCTCTACAATATAGTAATGTTGAGAGTGTGCTTGATAATGGTGAGGAAGAAGATATATTTTCACCTGAATATTTTGAAAAACTTTCTGATGTGAAGCTCCCAGCTACAAAGTTGGAAGTTTTAATTAAAATGATCCGTAAAGAAATAAAGGAATATGGTAAAACTAATAGAGTAGCGGCTCAAAGTTTCCAAGAAATGTTGGAGAAAACTATTGAAGAGTATCATGAGCGACGTAAAACGTTATCTGCGGAAGAAGCTAGTGATGCACAAAAACATGCTGTAAATGATATTATAGAAAGCATTACAAAGCAGGCTTTAGAGATCTTACAACAGTTAAATGAGAGCCGCGATAGCTTTAGAAAAATGGGCTTAACTTTTGAAGAAAAAGCATTCTATGATATTCTTATAGCTTTACGTGATCAATATAACTTCGAATATGGTGTAGACGAAGAGCACAATGGAGTGGTTATTAATAATAAATGTAAGATTTTAGCCCAAAAGGTTAAAGAGCTTATTGATACAAAATCCTCCTTTGCTGATTGGTTAAACAATGAAAATGTGCGTAATCAATTAAAGCTTGATATTAAAATTTGTTTAGTAAAGAATGGATACCCTCCTCAATATAGTCCTGAAGTATTTTCTAAGGTAATGGAACAAGTAGAGAACTTTGAAGAGAACTCTAACTTATCTAATATTGATAATATCTTACAATTCCATGACAGAAACCTTCGTTATGCTGAATATGACACTGTAAAAAAAGTAGCAGATGAGGTAATAAAGGATTAAATTGACTTAAGCTTTTAGCTGTATATAATATAATCAATATATTCATATTCATTATAAAAAAATAGCAGGATTACCCCTCTGCTATTTTTTTATTATGT